>Ga0213874_10000192_pt1 | contig 11099 bp, 7 predicted proteins | sample BarmaccomBMRX_R7_FD_160098 | JGI IMG/M metagenome (GOLD analysis project Ga0213874, IMG submission 160098) | Root-associated microbial communities from Barbacenia macrantha in rupestrian grasslands, the National Park of Serra do Cipo, Brazil - RX_R7 | ecosystem: Host-associated > Plants > Roots...
TTTCCAGCTTCGACATCTCCTTGCTCAGGCTATACAAAGAAAACTGCGTGGCTTTCCCTCCATTGGCGTTCTGCTGAGTGGAGGGCTCGACTCTGCTGTTATCGCTCGTGAAGCCTGTCAACTTTCCACCCGAGTCCAAGGTCTCCACTGGACCTGGGATCTCCCGATTTTTGAGGATGAGCGATCCTGTGCTTATGCCGTTGCTGAGTATCTCCACATTCTATTGCATGAAGTAGATGGAAGCGCTGCCCTTACAGAGGCAGGAGACCTTGTGCGTTGCATGCAAGGGTTACCTCTGCCTTTTCACCACTCGTTTTATCATGCATTCCGTGCGTCAGCGCAGATGGCTGGCCTGCATAATCTATCGGCAGTGGTAAGTGGTCATCTTGGTGACCTACTTTTTCATGGTGAGTGGCTTGATGGGTTTCGAGCGCCGTTGACAGCAAATCAATGGAATCCGTTGATGTGGGTGAACGTGATCGGGAATCTTCTCTCATGGTATTCGCGAGACCAAGCGGTAAAAGTCGGCTTTCGTCTCTTGACAGGACAGCGGCATATGCGCAAAGAGCCACTGGCTGAGCGTTTAGTCTCCTGCCAGGTGTGGCTCACTGCACAGGCATTCGAGCAGGTACAAGCTTCTGGCGACTATACCTATAAGCCAACGAGAAGTGCATTCTCGACAAACAGTACCTATCAGACCTATCAATATCTGAAACAGAAAATCAATAACAACACGAATCTGGATACCATTCTCGTCGATCATGCTTTCCTTCCCCAACAGGTGCAATTACTTCATCCCTACGCAGACAAGACCTTGATTGAATTTTGTCTTGGACTCGGTCCACTTCACCGCATGGGATTTGCGGCTGGGATGCCACTCTCAAAAGTCCTCCTTCGGTATGCATATCTAGAGAAGCTACCGCCACAGATCATTGGTCGGGAAGCACGTGTCCCTTACATCGCAGTGAACCGAACCTACTGCCAGCACAATCAGAGAGAGCTTGCTGAGATATTTGGGAAGCACTCATGTTTAGCCCAATTGGGTGTGATCAATCCAGAAGCGATTACACAGATTCTCGCTGAGCCAGCAGAACTGCAAAGACACAGTGGATCACTGATCCCAGCAGCAGCCGTTGAGTTATGGCTCCGCCACCTGAGTAACATGCCTCTTCTCTCTGTGCCTGTCCCTTCGCCCCATGCAGTTGTTCTTCCAGAAGCTTTTCTGAATAGGCAGTATCAACAGACCGGAGTCGCAAAACCAGCCACGAATATCGTCACAAAAGAAATCGGGGGAGCCATGATCCTACTCAACAGTCACAGTCAAGAGGTGATCCAACTGAGTCGGGATGCGAGCACCTTACTCGTACTGTTCTTTACCACTTCCTCGTGGGAAGAGGTCTTGACGATTGCCAGGCAGCTATGGCAGGACACCACCAGTGATCAAATACAGAAACAGACACAAACGCTAGTCCTCCAACTCACTGAAGGTGGATGGATTAGGCTTAGGAAACCATTGACGACAGGAGCAGCATGCAATGAGGTTTAACGGAACAACAGACAGCTTGTTGCCACGAGCTGAGGACCTAGACATTCACCGAGAGAGAGAAATAGTGGATCTGCTCATCAGATATGAACAGCAGTTAGAAACGCCTAAGCAAGTTGCTGATCACACTCTTTTGGAATATGCACAACACCTGCTTGAAGACCGCTTGGCAATCCAAAAGGTAGATGAGGAACTGGCCCATCTCACCGTTGCCATCTACTATCCGCTTCATCAGTGGCGGCAAGTTCGTCAGGTGCTCTCCCAGTATCGCAAACAGCCACTCTCTCTGTACGAGGAAGGGTGGGCGCGCTGGTGCGAGATTGACTGTCTTGCGATGGAGCGTCAGTATGGCACAGTAGTCAAGCTGCAACAAGACTTATTGCAATGGGCAATGCAATTGCTTCCTGCCGACCAGTGCCTTTTTGCCATGAATGATAGCTCACAAGCCTTGTGTTGGCTCATGACTGGACAGCAAAAAGAGTGGCTGACGATCTTTGAGAACCTGATGTGCCATGTCACGCCAGCCGCAGCAAATCGTGAAGATCGCTTCGTCTATCTCCGAACAGCGGTCTACCTCCTGGTGCGTGGGGGCCAGAGCCAAGAAGCTTCGCCCTTGCTTGAGCGACTCTATCAACTTGTTCAGGAAGAGCCACATGGGAATGAAGACATGTGCATAGAGACCTATGCGCTGCATATCAAAGTGGCAAGTAGCTTGGGGGAGACAGAACAGCTTCGTCAGGTAGCGACAAAAGCATGGCAACAGATACAAGAATGGATCACAACCTCTAAACAGCCAACACTTCATCACAAAAGACAACTGCGACGACTCTGTCATAACATGGCCGCAAGTCTCTATCAAGCACATCAGTACGACCTCGCTATTCCTCTCTTTGAGCAAGCGATTGACTACGGATTTCTACCTCCTCACGCGTATATGTGGCTTGCAGCCTCACTGTGGATCACGACGCGAGACAAGAGACGTGTACTCACCCTCATTGAACAAGCAGGAGAACATGATGCCAGCGGCGAACTTCCACAAAAGATTGTGGAACTGCCAGAGCTTCATGATTTGCTTGAAGATACGCAGTTTCAGGACACGCTTCACGTTCTGTCGAAAACATGCAGAGGACTTCCTCTCACCCATCGCACGGGCAAGCGCGAATGAGCTATCGACGTGATTGCTCTCAGTACTGAAGAGTGCCTCCATATTGCATTTAGTTGAGAATGCATGCTATACTCAGGGGGTGACGTATCCCGATGGCGCACATAGAGCGTACTCTGCTCCCTACCTGTGCTTCACCTATATCACACATTCTCACTGGTAGTATCATCTCAACGTAGAAGTGCGTAAACTGCATTTCTTCAAGAAGTATGCCAGAGAGGAGAAAACACACTGATGGAGATAAGCGCAGCACAAATGGAATATGTGCATCAGGGAAGACTCGTAGCTAAGTACCGTCACGAGGCGCATTTATCGCAACAAGACCTCGCCGATCTCTTGGAAGTGAGCGTGCATACGGTACAGCGAATGGAGAAACAAGCGGTGATAAAAGATGTTGCAAGGCGTCAATTGCTGACTGCTCTACTAGGCATTCCTGCTGCCTACCTGCAACTCGATAGCGACACGAAGCAGCAGTATGCCAAGCATGCTGTATTCATGTATAGTGACGATCCCATGTCGTTTCTCGAGGATACGGTCAAGACAGAGTGGACACTGTATCTTCTGGGTGGAGCTTTTGATGCTAATAGCGGCCTAGGCCAATTAGTCAGAGCAGTCGAAAGCTTTGCCCAAGGGGTACCTGAAAGAGGTTGGCATCGGCGTGCTCATACGCAACTATGCCTAGTCTACCAGTTGCAAGGCAGCGTTGAAGAGAGACTGCTACACTTCCAGCAGGCGCTTGGATGCTATCAAAAGGCATATGCAATTGCCTCAGAACTGAATGATGCTGAGTTGCTGGGGGCAGTACGACTCCGCCAAGGGAGTGCGCTTCTGTGGAAGGAGCAACCGTTAGAGGCTATCAAGTATTTAGAGCATGCCCGTGATCTTGTCCAAGGCAAAGGTGTACCTCTGCTACGAGGAAACATTTTAGCCGATCTCTCACAAGCATATGCAGAAGCGGGGCAGGCGCAGCAGTGCTGGCGCAGTCTAGGGCTAGCTGAGAATATTCTTGTACAGACGCCACAAGCTCAAGAGCGCAGCTATAAAGAGTTTCACGCTGACTACCTCAATGGACAGAAGAGCATCTGCGCACGAATCTTGGGGGACTATGACCGAGCGCTCAGCCTCTTGGACAGGAGCTTGAAGACCTATGACCCGACGCGTGTTCCCAAACATGCACGCCTCATTATCGGTCAGGCTAAGGCATACTATGGGCAAGGCAATGTCGATTACTGTACTGACGCCGCCAGGAAAGCCTTTACGCTGGCAACTGCTATAGGGGCAAAAAATACGCTGATGACGGTGAAGCAGTTATATACAAGGTTGCTCTATGATGGCTGGGGACGAGAGCGCGGTACTGCCCAGTTAGGCGTGATGATTGCGGACTATGAGCGAACGCACCAGCAAGTCATTCCAACTAGATATGCTTAGGCCTAAGGCCAAGTCTGCCAACATAAGGAGCAGGAAGCCATTGCAGCTCACGACGCAGGACGCCTGGCATCTCCAGGTGGGACGAGATATTTGCTCCGACATCCAAGCAGGGCTGAACCACGAGTGGCTGGTCACCAATGGCCTAGGGGGCTATGCATCAGCTTCACTGTTGGGGGCGACAACACGCAGCTATCACGGGTTATTGGTGGCTGCGCTACGCCCCCCGCTGGAACGCACAGTTCTTGTCACCAAATTAGATGAAGAGGTAACGCTGCCCAATGGGCAAAGCTTTCGCCTGGGCGTCAACGAATACCAAGATGGTACGATAGACCCACAAGGGTACCACTATCTTGAGTCCGTGTTGTTAGAGGGAGACGTTGCCTGTTTTACCTATCGCCTGACCGAGGCGCTCACTCTAGAAAAACGCATCTGGATGGAATATGGACAGAACACTACGTACGTACAATACATCTTTCATGGTGTACTTCCTGCTGAAAACAGCAACGCGCCTATTAGCCTCTCACTCTCCCCTTTCTGCCTGACACGAGACTATCATGGGGTGACGCACGGAGCACCCGATTGGCATTTTCTGCTTGACAAACAAGACAATCGTTGCCATGTGCGTGCTTACGAGAGTGCGCCCAGCTTCCAACTTGTCGCGGGGCCGCACGCGTCCTTCTCTGCTAGGGGCTTGTGGTATTGGCACGTACGGCACCGCCGCGAGACTGAGCGTGGACTTGCAGATACCGAAGATGTGTACCAGCCCGGCATATTTCGTATAACCGTATTTCCTGGCGCTTATACTACGTTCGTGCTCAGTGCGGAAGCTGAACTGAACAGCGAATTGGGTGGCTCTCATCACGAGGAAATGGTGTCTCAGGCATATATGCGCCACCAACTGCGTATCAAACAACTGCTCGCCGTGGCTGAATGCTCCGCCAATGACCTGCAGAGCCGCGATCCTGTACGGGCGCGCTTAGTAGTTGCCGCAGACCAGTTTATCGTTGTACGCCCCGACTACTCGGGAAGCGTGCAACAACCCTTGCAGCTTTCGCCCGACCGCAAGACTATCATCGCAGGGTATCACTGGTTCACAGACTGGGGGCGTGATAGTATGATTTCTCTGCCCGGCCTATTTCTATGTACAGGCAGATACAGCGAGGCACGAGGACTACTGAAAGCTTTTTGCTCCTCTATGCATAATGGACTCATTCCTAATCGCTTTCCCGATAACAATGCCTCGCCAGAGTACAATACCGCCGATGCAACGCTGTGGATGTTCCATGCTATTGACCAGTACCTGGAGTCGACGGGCAATTGGATGTTGCTGAAAGACCTCTTTCCTATCCTGCAAGACAGTATTCAGTGGCACATACACGGCACAGATTATGGCATCGGAGTCGACGCGAATGACGGACTGCTGCGCGCAGGAGCCCCAGGGGTGCAGGTGACATGGATGGATGCCAAGGTTGGGGATTGGGTGGTGACCCCGCGCCGTGGTAAGCCTGTCGAGATCAACGCCCTTTGGTATCACGCACTTACCCTGATGGAGTCCTGGGCTATTCGTCTTTCGACCGACGCCACGCTCTACAGCCAACTACGCACACAAGTGCGGCAACATTTCGCTGAGCGCTTCTGGTATCAAGCTGGCTCATACCTCTACGATGTTATTGATGTGGAGGGAGTTACAGGTCAAAACGATGCGTCATTGCGCCCTAATCAGTTATTGGCCGCCTCATTGACCAACGAACTCCTCTCAGAAGCGCAAGTCTCCCAGATGCTGCAGCAAGTGACACTGCACCTGCTGACACCTCTGGGCCTACGCTCCTTAGCTGCCAGTGACCCAGGTTACAAAAACCACTTCAATGGAGATGTCCACCAGCGTGACGGTGCCTATCACCAGGGGACAGTTTGGCCCTGGCTCATTGGCCCCTACGTCGACGTGTATGTACGCGTACACCATGATCGTACTGCTCTGCTCCCACTGCTGCAACCGTTGATACAACATCTATGGAAGGCTTGCCTGGGTACTGTCAGCGAGGTAGCCGAGCCTGAGGCTCCTTTTACTCCTGCTGGTTGTGTTGCGCAAGCTTGGAGTGTTGCTGAACTGCTGCGCTGTTGGCTGCTGACGTGTGGGTGATAGATGCTGATGGCGAGAGATACGACCTCACGGGAGGCCTTCTTCATCTTCCTTTCTACAACAACTGCTCCCGCAACCCCTGCTCCTGATACGAGCAACTGATGCAGCAGCGAGGGCGCTGACACCACTAGCAATCAAGTTGCCTTCCCCTGCCAAATAAAGAACAATTGAGGCAAGAAAAGCCAGTAGGGTCATGAGAAGTAGCCAGGGCGGTAGGTGCCATCCCAAACCAAGCATAGCTCGATACAAACTGATGACACCAATAAAGATCAAGAAGCGTGCCATGACCATCTGTAAGACATGCTGAGGGAGCCGCCCGGCTATGAAGCCTGCTATTTGTCCTCCTATAAGCACGGCAGGCACTGACGCTGCCAGGATATTCCAGGGGATAGTGCCTTTCTCACTGGCAACGACGGCTATGTGGGTGGCTGCAGCCGCCAAAGAGGCACCGGCTATGATGAAATGAGCGTTGCCAACCGCTAGACGCACCGGTACACCACGCACTACTTGCTCCGCGGTACTCACCTCACCTGCTGCGAATCCGACCAATCCCTGAAACAGCCCACCAAAGAAAGTTGCTGTAGCACGTAGCAGATCATTCTGCATCCTATAGGTATAGACCCGCCCATGTCGGTCGCGATGTTGCTTTACAGGAAATTGTATCGCCCTCATTGGTCGGTCCAGTGTCTTCGTCTCTGCCTCTTTAGAGGCCCTCGCCTCATGTAGCAAAAGGAAAGCAAAACTGACTAAGGCAACACCAATAATGAGAAGGAGCCAACTTCCTGGGAGGCGGTTTGCCAGGTATCCCCCCACAATAGCAGTCGGTATCGCGAAAAAGAGCGCAAAGCCAGCAATTTTAAAGTCAATGAGTCCTCGTCTCCAGAAAGCCGTCGCCGAACTGAGGAAACCAAATATTTCAGTGAAAAGACCTATCTGCACAGCCTGCACTGGCTGGAGATGATAGCCTAACAGAGGGAAAACGATGGTGTAGAAGGGGACAAAAAGCACGGCCCCCGATACTCCCATCGTTCAAACAGTCACACAGATAGCCAACGCCACTGGGAACATCCACCAGAACTGGAACCAGTATGTGAGCTGCATCTTTTTCCTTCCTTCGCTTTGCTGGATATCCTACTCAACAAGCCTCCCTTGACAGTTCCTCCTTCTCTCACCCTGCTCAGGCTTTGACACAAGATCAGCAAGGGACTAAAACGAACAGAGATCCTCGCTGCACTGACAGCAGATATCTCTGTAAACTGTACCATAAATATCTTTCCATGTCAAAGCCACCAGCAGGCAATCACTGTTTATACTGTTGCTGTGCCAAGTGAGCACCCACAACCATCGCCCTCAGCTTGTCGAAAGCCACCTCACGCCGCAGGTGATTAAGCCCGCAATCTGGGTTCACCCACATGCGTTCAGGGCTAACAAAAGGGACCACCCGCTCGATCACCTGAGCGACCTGCTCGGGCGTTTCGACCTGGGGATTCTGCACATCGACGGCACCAACCCCGAGCATTTTATCTGATGGGAAGCCACGCAATGGTGTGAGATCCGCCACCTTCAGCGAAGCGAAGGCCATCAATACCACATCCACGTTGCTCTCTTGGATCACTGGCAAAATCGCCGCGAATTCGGAGGGAAAAATGCGAATGCCAATATGAGCCGCAGGGTCGGGATTATAGTTGCCTTGACACACATGCAGGGCTTTCTTCGCGTGCTTCACCCCTGCGAAACAGGCATTGATAGCACGAATGCCCCAAACCTGATCCTGCGGCAGAAACCATAGAATAGGTTCATCGAGTTGGATCACGTCACACCCAGCCTCATCTAAGCGACGTAGCTCAGCATTCACTACGGCAGCCATGTCCATCGCCAGCGCCTCCTGATCCCCATAATGCTCATCCCAGACAACACGGGCGAACATATGCGGACCGGTCATAGCAATCTTCACGGGACGCTGCGTCGTTGCTCGCAGGAACCTCAGCTCATCTACCAAGCCCAGTGGCACAGGCTCTAGATTTCCAACGACGACCGGGGCTGGCAACGAGGCCTCGGGAGCCACCGGGGTAACTCCTGTCTTTGGGCGAATCTCTCTAGAGAAGCCTGGAATCTTGGCTGCGAAGTAGTTGATCATGGCATTTGGCGGCCCGAAGTAGTTATCGTCGCGACGAAAGAGTTCGCCATCGCTGATGATGTCCACTCCAGCCATCTCTTGGTCCTTGATGGCTGCTCGGGCTGCGATGGCTTTCGCATCATGGAACGCCTGGGAGGGCAGTGTGCCAGCTAGGACTGCCGCCCGAAGCGCAGGATACCAGTCTGGAACAGTGTATGAGCCAACCACTGTTGCTGTAAGCGAGCTCGCCATAGATATCTCCTTCTTAAAAATATGCGCAACGAGTAGCCTCTCTCGTTGCCTTTATCATTCTACAACCACTGGTTGTACTTGCAAAAACTGTGATAGAAGTAGCCAGGGCAAAGCGATCAAGAGGGGAGGATCTGCCCAGTTTGCTGGCGCGAGTAGTATATTGACTGCTTGCTTCGCCATACCATTGTAGACCAGCACTGAATAGTTTCCCAAACGACCACGCAACTTCATTCCTCCGATCAGCAAGCTGAGCAAATCTTGCGTGTCTTCCATTGCAGCAGCAAACAGATAGTATTTTCCGTCGGGCACAGAGCACATATGGAATCTGCCTGGCTCTGTCAGCACAGCACATGCCACTGGTCGCCCTTGAGGCAGGGGACTGGCAAATGCACCTATGTAGATGATACCGTGAAAAGGTCGTGTGACTTCTATGGTACCTGTAATGCCTGCCGAGGTGGAAGCATTCTTGCTAGGGCCAATGCAGCTCAGCATCGTAAGGATATCTGCAGTAGAGGTTTGCATAAACTGTTCTTTTGCCAAATGTCGCAAACGGGTCGGAGGGATACCGACCAATTGGGTGAAGCGTGAGGTGAACGTTCCCAGGCTGCTATATCCAACGTCAAAACAGATGTCTGTAACGCTGCGCCGTGTTGTAAGCAGCAGTTCTTTTGCCTGTTCTAGACGTATGGATGCCAGAAAGACACCCGGTGAAACACCAGTCATACTCCTAAATACACGGTTAAAGTGAAACGGGCTGAACTGAGCTGCATTGGCCAGATCCTGCAGAGTCAGGGGGTCCATGAACCGTGTACGCATAGTGACGATGGCCTGCTCGACGGCATGGCAGCGAAGTGCAACGGTACTCTCTCGCTGGCAGCCACTATGAAAGAAGACAAGCCTAGGTTCTGGCACGTCTTTTACTGTGATATCAGACCGTACTATCATGTCCGTTGGTACTCCTGTAACGAAGAAGCCTCCTGTGCCGTTTTTCTGTTAAGTAGCTTAGAAGGCGTGCTTACCACTGGAACCATTACACGTAGGATTGGCACGCATGCTGAGACAAAGAGCAAGGCTACAAACAGCGAGTATTGGAAATCCCACAGACGCAGAATGGCATCAACTATAGCAATCGAGACGCCAAAGACCACCCTCATCAAGCGCGTTTCAGGGGTCGTTTTGGGGTCGGTGAGCATACTCAACGTGAAGAGCTGGAACGCTGCGCCAAACATAGGGCCGTACACGAAGGCAAGTCCCCTGTGGGTAAGCATATCTTCGATGAAAGCCATGACCATGAAACTCATCACGAAGGCGGACACCAAGTCCCAGCGCGAGACACGGAAGGTCGTAAACCCGCCAACCACCAGGATGATCGTCACAATCAGTAATGAGCCACTCCATTGTGCCGCCAGCGTGGTTACGGTCGTGGGGAAAAGCAACAACAGCACCGTTAAACCAAAGTTCGATGGATTGAAGAGGTGTTTGCCCCGGAAACGCAACAGAGCCTTTGAGCTGATCGCCAGAATGGGAGCGACGAGAAATGGCCATAATGGGATCGCCTCGACCAGTAACCCCAAACTTAGACCAGTAATCACACCACTAGCGGGTAGGATGATCTGCCGCGTTTTCCAGTAGCTTACCGCTACATCAAGCACACAAGCGATAATGAGCGAGGTAATAATCTGGCCCCAGGAGTGATCAAAGGAGAGCACTGTTTGTCCAACGATGGTATAGATGCTCAACACGCCGATCATGAATAAGCGCGGATCTTTCAAACTGGGGGCAATGATCGTGATGCCGCGAATTTTCCACACCATAGCGTCTTACCTTTCCTTTGTCCAGAAGAGTGACATATCTGTCTCTACGTATACGCCAAGCCCGCGCAGGGAGCCACTTTCTTCGTCAGCCAGCTTGTCTTTTGCAATGTTCAAGCGGCTCTTGAGCAGTGAAGAATCGGGGACCACTTGCAGTCCGTTGAGCCAGACGTTGCGGGCAGCATCAATCTGGTTATCTTTGGCGAAGACATCCCCAAGCGCTGTATACGCATCGCCCGTAAAGCTATTGCTGATCGCGCTCAAGGGACGCGTCAGTGCAACAGCATAGGAGAGGTCTTGCTGTGCTCTGGGTAAGTGGCCCATTAAGCCGGGCCAATACAGATGATTGAGACCCCTTGCATAGCGTGCGACGACATTGTATGGTTGCTCTGCGAGTACTATGTCAAGCTGACTAATCGAATGTGACGAAAATTGCGCCTGACAGACTAATCCGTCGGGTGGTGGCGGACAGGAACGCATCTGGTCAACATAGGACAGAGCAAGATTGATTCTGGCCGTTGGTGTGTTGTATTTGGCGAGTTGTGCCGCGAAGAATTGCTCTTCTTGGTCATAGTGCATCTGTGTGCGTAGCGCCAGACGATAATCGTTGCCGTAGCGCAAGTTGTCTGGAGCGGCTTCGGCTGCTA
>Ga0213874_10000193_pt1 | contig 11076 bp, 14 predicted proteins | sample BarmaccomBMRX_R7_FD_160098 | JGI IMG/M metagenome (GOLD analysis project Ga0213874, IMG submission 160098) | Root-associated microbial communities from Barbacenia macrantha in rupestrian grasslands, the National Park of Serra do Cipo, Brazil - RX_R7 | ecosystem: Host-associated > Plants > Roots...
ATGCGGATCGTCATCTCGGTGGTGATGAGGTGCGTGACGTCGGCCGGCGGGTGGTTGATCTGGACGCCGATGAAGATGGCGCCGGCGGCCGCGGCGCAGAGGCCCGCGTTCGCGGTGATGCGGTTGGTGGTGATGCTCACGACGACTCCTTTGTGTCGGTGCCGGGCGAGGTGTCCGGCGATGTCGGCACGTTAGGAATCGACGTGGTGATCGCACATCACCACGTGATGTGATTGACGTGGTGATTGGGCCGCGGTGACGCTCAGAGCAGGCCGAGGTCCACGGCTCGACGTACCGCGGTGCGGCGGGTGTTCACGTCGAGCTTTTGGAAGATGTGCTTGGTGTGGGTGCGCAGCGTGTTCACCGAGACGAACAGCTGCCCCGCGATCTCCGGCCCGCTGAGCTCGGTTGCCAGGAGCCGCAGGACCTCGCGTTCGCGTTCGCTGAGCCCTTCCTCGAAGCCGCGTCCAGTGGGTGCGGGTGCCGACGGTCTCCGTGCGGCGCCCAGCAGGCGCTCGGCGTGAGCCCGTGCGTCGTGCGCCGGAGCGCGGGCGAGTCGCCCGAGCAGCTCGGCCATCGGCTCTCCCTCGTCGAGGAAGAGCCGGCAGTACCCGGCCGGCACGCCGCCGGTGAGCGCGGCAGACAGGTCCGCCACCGCCGACGCCGCGTCCCCGTTCGCGTGGTGGGCGAGTGCGCGCACCAGGCCCGCCTCGACAAGGGTGCCGTCGCGGCCCGCCGCCGGCGCGACCTCCAGCACGCGGCCAAGCAAGACGAGCGCGTCGCGCGCCTCACCCTCCGCGATGAGCAGCCGGGCGAGGGTGAGCTGGTCATACTCGGCCAGGTAGGTCGGGGGATCGGTCGGCGCGACCCCGCGTTCGCGCGCCCACGCCCGTGCGTCATCGAGCCGGCCCTGAGCGATCCGCACCCGCGCCCTGATCGCGGCGATCGGGCGCACGTCCGGAAAGTACCCGGGCAGGAACAGCGGCTCGGCCTGGTCGAGCATCGCGATCGCGCCGTCGAGGTCGCCTTTGGCCCGCAGCAGTGCGGCCTTCGCGGTGTACCAGCGGTGCCGGTTCTCCAGCAGCGACGCCCGGTCGCCGAGATCACGAGCGACTTCGAGGTGCTCCGCGGCCGCATCGTGATTGCCCTGCTCGCGCAGGACGTCCGCTAACCCGACGTGCAGATCGCCGGTGCTCGAGAGCACCGGGCCGGAGTGGCTCTCGGCCGCGGCCAGCGCCCGTTCGTAGAGCCGGCGCGCCTCAACCGGACGTCCGCGCGCCAGCCACATGTTCCCCAGCACAACCGTCGCGCCCAGCTCATCCGCGGCCATCCCGGCCGCGTGCAGGCTGGCGACGGCCTCGGTGAATGTGTCCACCGCGGTGCCGAGATCGCCGGCCGCCCACGCCGCCAGCCCAACGAACCCAGCCGCAGCGCCGCGCGGGAAGTGGTCCTCCGGCCCGGCCAGCGCCAGTGCCCGGCGTGCGTGCGCGACCGTGCCGTCGACGTCGCCCCGGGCCTGCGCGATCGAGGCGCGATAGACCGCGGCCATCGCCGGGAGAGAACGCACCTCGCCCTCCCGGTCCCTGGCCGCCTCAGCCAGCGCGCCCGCCGTCGAGATGGTCAATGGCGACGCCGTGTCGAGACCAGCCTCGGCGGAGTCGAGCCACGCATCCACCCCCTCGAAGTCGCCCTCGGTGAGCCGGCTCCACCCCATGAAGGTGGCGAGCAGCGGTCGGCGACGTACGACGTCCTCGGGCAGCGCGACCAGCCATTCGCGAAGGGTGCGGTCCTGGCGTCGCCGGCGCATGTCAGCCACAATGAGCTCGACGAGGTCGGCGGCCTGCTCGTGATCGCCGCTCGCGATCGCGTGCGGGACGGCATCGCCCAGCAGCCCGTTTTCCGCGAGCCATCGGCTGGCCGCAGCGTGCAACTCACCAACCCGGTCGGCATCACGACGAGCCAGACGGGCACGCAACGCGTCGGCGAACAGGTGGTGGTAGCGGTACCACCGGCGCTCGTCGTCGAGCGCCACGACGAACAGGTTCCCGCGCTCAAGGGTCTCCAGCATCGGCTGCCCGTCGCAGCGACCAGTCACGGCATCGCAAAGGTCGCCGGTCATCTGGTCAAGCACGGAGGTGTCAAGCAGGAACGCCCGTACCACATCCGGCTGCCGGCCGAGAACCTCCTCAACGAGATAGTCCAGGACGAACCGATGGCTTCCAGAGAACGCCTCGACGAACCCAGCAACGTCCCCAGACCCATCGGCTGTGCCAGCATGGGCCCGGGCCGACAGCGCAGCCAGCTGCAGCCCGGCCGCCCACCCCTCGGTCCGCGCCTCAAGCGCCGCCACAAGTGCGGGCTCCAGCTGCAGCCCCATCACTTCATTGAGGAACATCTCCGCCTCGTCGGTCGTGAACCTGAGGTCCGCGGCCCGCACCTCCACGAGCTCGCCACGCGCCGCAGCCGCGACAGCGGAAACGGCGGGTCGGCCCGAGTGCTCATCGCCAGCGTGACCTGCGGAGGCAGGTTGTCCAGGAGGAAGATCACCGCCTCATGCACCGCGGCTCCGTCAACGACGTGGTAGTCGTCGAGCGCCACCACCGTGGCACCGGCAAGGGCATCGAGATCGTTGATCAGACTGACCAGGACCGCGTCGGTAGGGGCGGTCCCGCCGCCCTCCAGCAGCGCGAGCGCGTCGACACCAACCCCGGGCGCGACCGTCTGAATCGCCGCCACGAGATCGGTCAAAAACAGTCGGAGGTCAGCGTCACCTGCGTCGAGAGCCAACCACGCCACTCTGCACTCCGACCCCTTCACCGCCCCCAGCCACTGCCCCAGAAGCGTGGTCTTCCCGAACCCAGCCGGTGCCGCGACGAGAACCAGCCGCGGCGCTTCGCCCGCCCCCGCCCGGAGTCGATCAGTGAGCCGAGGGCGCTCCACCAGCCGGCGACGCGACGCGGGCAGGTGTAGCTTGGTCGCCAGCACAGACATCCGGTCAGCGTACGCTCCGCTGCTCGCTCAACAGACGAGGGAGCCCCTGCGACCCGCCGGTTACCGCCACGTCATCAACCGACGGTTGAGCCTTGCGCCAGGGACCGCACCGTCGACGCCCGAGGTTGACCGCCGCCCCTTGGTCGGCGGGATCATGCGTGCTCGTGACCAGCCGTCTTTACGGGAATTGAGGAAGCAGCGCCAAGACTGGGCGCGGTGACCAGCTCTCCGCACCACCACGAATTTGATTGGTTCGCGCCACCGCCTTCGACCGAGCGCGCCCAGAGCGCCTCATCCGAGCTGTGAGCCGCCGCCCTGAGACCTATGCGCCGTCGTACAACCCGTCGAACACGTGCGCGTACTTCTCGTAGACGACGGCGCGCTTGACCTTGAGCGTTGGCGTGAGCTCGCCGCCGGCCTGGCTGAAGTCGTGCTCCAGGATGGCGAACCGCTTGATCTGCTCGATCCGGGCGAACTTCTGGTTGACGCGCTCGATCTCCGTATCGAGCTGGGCGCGAACCCGCGGGTCGGCCGCGATCGTGGCCGGGTCGGTGGCGATTCCCAGCCGCTGGGCGAGCTTGAGCGACTCGTCCCGGTCCAGCGTGAGCAGCGCGACCAGGTAGTTGCGGTTGTCGCCGTACACGACTGCCTCGGTGATGTATTGGCTGTTACGTAGCTCGCTTTCGATGTTGACCGGTGTGACGTTCTTGCCGCTCGAGGTGATGATCAGATCCTTCTTGCGCCCGGTGATGGTGAGGAACCCGTCCTCGTCGATCTCCCCGAGGTCGCCCGAGTGCAGCCATCCGTCGGCGCTCAGCGTCTCCTCGGTGGCCGCCGGGTTGTCGTAGTAGCCCTTGAACACCTGCGGTCCGGCAATCAGGATCTCGCCGTCGGCCGCGATCGCCACCTCGGTCCCCGGCAGGGCTGTGCCGACGGTCCCGAACCGCAGCTCGCTTGGAGCGTTGAGCGTGGCGGCGGCGCAGGTCTCGGTCAGGCCGTAGCCCTCGAGCACCAGAACGCCACAGGCGTCGAAGAACTCGAGCAATTCCTTTGCGATCGGCGCCGCGCCCACCAGCGCGACCTGGAACCGGGGCCCGAACCGCTCACGAATCTTCGATAGCACCAGCCGGTCAGCCAACCGGTACTGGAGGTCGGTCAGCAGATCGGGCTGCCGCTGCTCCCGCAGCGCCTGGCGCGCCGCCCGCCCGCGCGGGAGCGCCCAGTCGAACACCGCCCGCTGCGCCCGACCGCTGTCCGCGACCCTGCTGGTGACCACTCCATGGATCTTCTCGTAGATCCGCGGTACGGCGGGGAAGTGCGTTGGGGCGCGGGTCAGCAGCTCGTCGGCGATCTTGGAGGGGTCGCCCGCCCAGTAGACGATGCGGGCGCCGACGCTCAGGGTTCCCATCTGCACCACCCGCGCCAGCACGTGCGCGAGCGGCAAAAACTGGTACATCGAGTGTCTGCGGTTCATCCCGAGCCGCCGGGCGTACATGTCGACCGTTGCCAGAAAGTTCTCATGGGTGAGCATGCAGCCCTTGGGCTGCCCGGTGGTGCCCGATGTGTAGACGAGCGTCGCAAGGTCACTGGGCGCTGTCGCCGCCACACGCGCGTGCACCCGTTCGGGCGCCACGTCCGCACCGCGCCCGCGCAGCTCGTCGAGAGTGGTCGCGTCCGCGGCCTCACCGTGCAGCACCCACGACATGCCCCAGGGCTGGGCACTGGGCCCGGATCTGGGCGATCTTGGCCGCCTGGTTGGCGTCGCAGAACAGCAGGCGCGCCCCGGAGTGTCCAAGCACATCCGCGCACTCCTCCGAGGAATTGGTGTGGTAGATCGGCGTCACCACCGCCCCCGCGGTCAGCGCGCCGCAGTCGGCGATCGTCCAATCCGCGGAGGTCAGCCCGAGCACGGAGACCCGGTCGCCCGCCTCGATGCCCAGCGCGATCAGTCCCTGCGCGATCTCCACGCTGAGGCGGCCGAGCTCACGGTACGAGATTTCGATCTCGCGTCCGTCGCGAGCGAACTGGAGGGCGACGGCGTCGTAGCGCTCGGCAGCGTCGAGGATCATCGCGCCGAGGTTGCGCTCTCGCCCGACACCCGTCCGGACGCCCTCCGGACCCAGCGCCGGGCCAGTCCGCGCAGGGGGTTCCTGTAGACCCGTCTGCCGCTCCGCTGTCTCGCCCGCGGGAGCGGTCGCTCGGGTTCTCCTGGAAGCCTTCATCACGCGCTGCCGTTAGAGAGTGTCCCAAATATTGCGGCCGGTGTCACGGAAACTGACGGCGCCACGCGGCGTACGGACCGCGCGGAACCCATGTGTCCGCCAGCCAAACCGGGCTGAAGTCGTCAGCACACCGTACGTAAGCTCCACTAGCGCGCTCAGAGTGGCGGTTCCAAGCAGCACCCACAACATCCTCAAGCTGCACAGCCACTGGATCAGCCCGGCGATCGCTTAAGCCGTCGGGTTCAGGCTGGCAGTGGTGGGGTGGTCGGTGCCAATCCCGACACGCTCAGCGGACAAGGGGCCGACGCGCAAGCAAGAACTCTTGAGGCGAGAGCGGGTCGGACCCAGGATCGCTGACCGCTAGGCGGGTTCACGTTGGGGCGGAGCGGCCGGCGGGTGGCTCGAGCGCAGAGGCAAGAGTTCCGCGGTCGGCGCGTCCGAGCTTCGTCAGTCTCGCCACTCCGCGAGTCGGGCGCTCAGAGCGCTCGGCGTCGTATTGCGGCGGTCGGAGCGCGGGCTCAGTCCGGACTGCTGTGGCAAGCATGAGAAGTCCGGTACTCAGCATCGCGGCGATCATGGGCCACTGGAGCGCGCCGGGTAGGTAGAGTGCGACGAACCAGGAGCGGTGCGTTCCCGGGGTGAGCTTGAGCGCAAGCGCAACCAGGCCTTGTGAGACCAACGGGAGCCAGCACAGCGACCAGCACGCGATCGCGATCAGACCACGGCGGTTGGTGGCGAGCCACGCGGCGTCACCTTCACGGATCACGTTCAGGGTCAGGCGCGGGCCGCCGTGGCCATCGCGAATCGTTTGACCAAGCAGCTCGGCGAACTCCTCGCCGTAGCGAACTCTCCATTGCGGCGGGTACCAGGACAGCGGTCGCGCGATTCGCCGCTCGGTCCGCGCCGGCTCGCTGTGGTCAAGCGCGCAGTAGCGGACCGCCACGTACGCGGCCAGGTAGAACAGGTCAATCGCTAGGGGTTGATGATCTCGCCGAACCGGAGGTCGAGGATCGAACGGTGCCCCGCGTCAGCGAGCAGGCGCGGCCCGGCATGAGGGACCTGTCAGCCCGCCATCTGCTGTGAGCGAACGAATCAGTCATCGCCACCGTGCCAGATGGCGACCGGCGTGGCGATGTCGCCGGGCTCAGAGTTCCACGGCTTTGTTTCCCTGAGATCGTCGTCTTACCAGCCCCGATGACGGACTCCAGCGTTTGGTCGCGTCTGGCGGCGGCGAACGCCGCCCGTTCTCGGGCCGTGATCGCGGCGTGGTCTGCAGCGGAGATGAATCTCACCCCTACGGGGCGCGCGCTGCACGGCCAGAAACGCGAGCACGTCCGCCGTCACCGCCGCAGGGCTCCTTGCCGACGACCTCGAAGCACACCTTCAGGTCATACGCCGTCGCCAGCGACGTGTCCGTCGATCCGCGCGCCGAGACGAACTCCCGATACTCATCCAACCACGGATGCCCGACCGCAATCGAGACAAGCCCTTCCGACACCGGCACCATTCGCGGCTTGAACGTCATGCTCAGCTCCTTCCGCTCACGGACAAGCGAAACGATGAAGCCCCTCCCGGACGGCGCACACACGGTCTGGGCGCTCCGCTCCGGCCGCCCTCTGGGCGACATCCGGCTATGCGCCCACCGCGTATCCAAAGGACCACGAGCTAACCCCTCGTCAACCCGGTCGACGGGATCCTTCACGCCGCTGCCATATCACCCGCATTCCAACATGCCAACCTGGGCATCACCTCGTCTAACTCGAGGGCATGACAGCGGCGACGATCATCGGCCCGGTTCACGGGCGGCCGTCACCGGTGATCTCCGCAACCGCGGGATTGCAGACCAGGCCGTAGGCCTAACGCGCAACAGCGGTCGGCTGGCGAGGCCCGACCGACCCTCCTCACCTTCGGCTGGCGAATTGCACGACCTCGTGGTCCGCGCGACCCGAGACCCGCCTCGCATACAGCACGCTGATCCGCCACAGGCCGATCGGGAGGGAGTTCTTCTGACTTAGCGCCCGAGCGTCAGGCGAGGGACGGCGAGCCTTCGCGACGGACCAGCGAGAATGCGAGGACGCCGGGCTCCGCAGGGTCCGATGCAGCGAACCCCAGCTTGCGCAGGACCGCGAGCGACGGCTCCAGCCCGGGGAGCGTGTGCGCGACGACTACCTCTGCGCCGCGTCGCCAGGCCGACGCGATGAGCGCGCGGCACGCCTCGGTAGCCAGCCCCTGGCGCTGCCACGAGGGCACCACGGAGTAGCCGATCTCCACAACCCCGTCCCTCGGCGGCCCCTTGAAGCCGACGCTGCCCACAAGCGTCGAGCGACCGCAGCCAGTACACACCGCGTAGTGCAGCCACCAACCGGCCGCGCCCGGCTGCGTGAGCGCCTCCGCCCAGAACCTCAGCGTGTCGCTGTCGTGATGCTCGGGTGGCCAATCGGGCGGAAGCTCGGCGTCGAGAATCTGGGACAGCTGGTCCGGGGCCTCGAGTTCCGACGCGATCATCGCCCTCGTCGCCGGAACAAGCCGAAGCCGCGACGTGGTGAGCACGGTATCGCCGTCGTTCATCAGCAAAGCATGACGCACCTGCTTTCCGGCTCGCCGCGGTACCCCACCGTCATCGCCTGCCGCGCAGCGCCGATGACGCGGATCGCCGCTCTGACACCGAGAGAAGCCTCGTTGGCGACGCCAGCGAGCGCATGCATCGCGGCTTCCGGTGGCTGTGTTGCGGGGAGGCCAGCTACATGACCTCCCCGCCGTTAGTGGCTTTGCGGCTATTCGAAGAGCCCGATCTGGTGCGCGAGTGCGACGTCGTCGCGCTTGGCCCAGTGTTCGGCGACGCGCCCGTTCTCGATCCGGTAGAGGTGGATCGCCTCCATCTCGAACGGACGACCGGTCGCTGGTTTGCCCATGAACTCGCCAGTGTGGGTGCCTCGAGTGACGAGGCGGATCGCGACGCGATCGCCGTTGCCGAAGGCGTCCTTGACCTCGTAGGAGAGATCGTCGAACGCACCGCGCAGCCAGCGCAGCACCGCGTTTGCGCCTTCTGGTCCCGCCGGGGTCCCCGGCGGCGCCTCGTGGTCGAGGTAGTCGGCGGTCACTACTTCCTCGGCGAGGTCATAGCGGCCCTGGCCGTAGTAGTCGAGCTGCGTACGCAACGCGACGTCAACATTGCCGGCGATGGTGGATGACATGATCCTCCGTTCGGGTGGATGTGTGTTCCGGCTGATAGAAGACAATTCTATGCACCGTAGAGCTATTCTGTCAAGCGTGACTGGAGTGCGGATCGATCGGCGCGAACGGATGGCCCAGCAGACCCGCGGGGACATCCTCCGCGCCGCCCGCCGTCTGTTCGCCGAGCGTGGGTACGCAGCGACGTCGATCAACGACATCGCCGAGGAGGCCGGCGTCGCGATCCAGACGATCTACGCCAGGCTCGGCTCAAAGCGCGGCCTGCTGCTCGCGCTCATCGACCTAATCGACGAGGAAGCAGGCGTCGGACCACTCGCCGCCGAAGTGACGACCGCGACGACACCGCTCGCCGCCCTACGAGCCGGCGTGCGCTTGACCAGAAGCTTCCAAGAGCGGTGTGGGGACATCATCGATGCGCTCTTCACCGCCGCCGGCGCCGAGCCCGAACTCGCCGATGCCGTCGCCGAGGGACAGCGACGCCACCGGGAAGGCGCCCGCATCACTATCGACCGGATCCAAGAATTCAACGGACTGAGACGCGACGTATCCCCCGAGCGCGCTCAAGCACTGCTAGCGCTCAGCACCAGCCACGAAGCCTGGCGGGAACTCATCCGCGGCTGTCAGCTTGACTGGGACCCGGCGGAAGACTGGCTCATCGACGCGCTATCCCGCGCGCTCCTCGCCCGCCAACGCACGGAGAGCGCTAACGCGGACTAACCGGTCGACGCACCGTTAGCGGCGCGGCGATTGCGATCCTTGCAGCGCGTCCGCCCTAACCCAAGACGGCCCACGCCATGGCGGGGCCTTCAACAGCTATGACTTATCCGCTCAGATCGTCTGAACGTTCTTGGCAGCCGGGCCCTTGGGGCCCTGCTCGGCGTCGTAGGACACCTTCGCGCCCTCGGCGAGCGACTTGAAGCCGTTGCCGGAGATCGACGAATGATGGACGAACAGGTCCTTGCTCTGGTCGTCAGGCGTGATGAAGCCAAACCCCTTCTCGTCGCTGAACCACTTCACGGTTCCAGTTGCCATGCTTCCCTCCCGGGAGATTTGTGCTGCGAAACGCGGAAGGTGCTGAACGCAACTGCTGCGAACGCCGGCACTGCTTTCGCCGGGCGTGCTCGCCCAGCCTTGGTTGCCAGTGTAGCTTCCTCAGGGAGCTGCGCGCGTGGCGCGACGGTGGACGATCGGTCCCAGACCCATGCGGCACGGTTCACCTTTCCGCGCGTTGCACGGGTGGCGGCGTTAGCAGCGATTCGGCCTGACAACGAGGCGAGATCTTCGCGGCTGCTCAAGCGCGGCTCCTCCACGCCTTCGCCTCTGCCTGCGCCGGCAACTCGCACGCGAACGCTGTCGGCGTACGCCGACTGGCTAATCAGCTGAGCAACTCCGAGTCGTGCGCGCGGAAAATCGCAGCGTACTCGCCGGCTCTGGGCTTGTGCAACGCCTGGACGAGCGAGCGAATCTTCGGCGTCATCACGAGCAGGTAACGCGCCGGATGACCGGGCCTCGCGTTGCCATAGGCGTGCGGAGTTCCCTTCGGCGCGAATACCGCAGCGCCAGGACCGGCTTCGAAGATCGCGTCGCTGAGCCGGAACCGCAGCACACCATCGAGCACGTACCAGGCCTCATCGTCGGCATGATGCACGTGCAGCGGCGCGATCCACTCCCACGCGGAGTCCCCCGCATCCCTCCACTCGGCGATCACGAAATCGCTCTTGGGTCCACCAAGCTCCTGACCCGCGAGCGGGCTGATCACATGATGGGTTGCCACCCGACAGCGATTCTACGCCGTCGCGCCCCCGGCAGCTCATCAGGAAGGATGGCCTGCCTGTGGCGTCATCATCTTCGATAGCTGCGGGTCGTCACGGGCCGCGCGGATTTCGGCTCCGGAGGATCGATGGGTCAGGCCGGTGGTCGATTTCGAGGTACAGGGCAACGATCGGGAGGGGCTGTCGCGGTTCTATGCACAGCTGTTTCAATCGGAAGACCACGACATCTGAGCGCCGCAAGATGCGAAGCAATCGAGAACGCTGCTCTGCTCATGATTGTTGCGCGTGGCGGAGACCCCACCGCTCGCGTCAATCGCTCGGACTACGGCGTGTGCGAAGTTCGCCGCCCTTATCGCCGGCTGGATCTACGGGGGAACAGCGCTGATCCAAGAACTTGCCGTTCGGCGCCCGCCCGTTTCCTCAACAGTTGCTCGCCCGCGTTGACAGCTCGAGCGTCTCAGTGTGAGACTGCGACGAAATGGGGAGTCCGATCCCAGCCGACGTACGCGAGCTGCTTGAGGCGCCCAATTACGTGCACCTCTCGACGCTGCGCGCCGACGGTTCGCGCGCAACTGGGTCGTGTGGGTCGGGCTCGAGGGCGAGCACATCCTTGTCTGCACCTCCGACGCGATTTGGAAAGCGAAGGACATGCGTCGCGACCCGCGGGTCGCCCTGTCGGTGACTGATAAACGAGAACCCTTATCGGATGGCGGCGATCCAGGGCCACGTCGTCGAGGTCAGGCCCGACGAGGGGTGCCGATACATGGATCCAATCTCCTACAAGTACACCGGGGCGCCTTTTCCGAGCCGCGGACCCGATCGCGTGTGCTTCGTGATCGCGGTCGAGAAGGCGGCGCAGCGCACGCTGGCGTTCAGCCATAACCCCAGCCGGCAATGAG
>Ga0213874_10000194_pt1 | contig 11051 bp, 8 predicted proteins | sample BarmaccomBMRX_R7_FD_160098 | JGI IMG/M metagenome (GOLD analysis project Ga0213874, IMG submission 160098) | Root-associated microbial communities from Barbacenia macrantha in rupestrian grasslands, the National Park of Serra do Cipo, Brazil - RX_R7 | ecosystem: Host-associated > Plants > Roots...
GCGCCCCGCGCGTCGGCAAGGACTGCCGCAGGGCGCCCCGCGCCGGCAGGGACTGCTGCACGGCGCCCTCGCGCCGGCAGGGACTGCTGCGGTGGCGTGAGCAGGGGCGGCAGTCCCCGCGGGCGGCGGCGCTCAGCGTGCGGGCCTAGGTCAGGGCGTCCTTGACCTTCCCGATCACGCCGCCCCCGTCGTTCGCAACGACGCCGGTGGGCTGCTCGGGAAGGCCTGCGGCCTGGCGCAGGCGGGCGGCGATCTGCGAGATCTCCTCCGGCTCGGGGCCGGGGGCGAACACCGCCGGCTGGGGCGGGAGGTCGAACGGCGGCACGCCCTCGGGCTGAAGCTCCTCGGCGATCCGTAGGTCCTCGCCGGTCTCGGGATGGGGCCCGTTGAATACCGCGGCTATCTCCCGGTAGTCGCTCGGAGAGAAGCGGTACAGCTTGAGGTGCTCGCCACGCTGGATGTGGGGCTGGCACTCGGGGATCTTCTCGGTCGGGATCCGCGGGGTGGGAAACAGCTTCATCAGCTCGGCCCCGGTCAACCGCTCGATCGCGCGCGCATACGCTACCTGGTGGACGCCACCGCGCACGAGCAGATAGCCGGTGAGCGCGCGGGCCGCCGGGTGAGTGACCATCTCGTAGACCTTCAGCTTGTTGTTGCGAGCGCCGGTCTCGAGGAAGAAGTTGTGGGTCAGGTCCTCGATCAGGTCCCCCGAGGCGAACACGTAGTCGCCGTTCCACGGCTTTCCATTGGAATCCTGTACCAGCGCGGCCGCGCCACCGGCAATGAAGTGCTGGGTGTTGCGGACGCCCTTGACCCCGCTGAGGTCACCGGCCTCGCCGGGATCACCGTCGGCGGCGCCGGTCAGCATCGTGTTGATCGCCGCCGAGACGAGCTCGATGTGCCCGAACTCCTCGGCCGCGATGCTGGCGACAAGGTCATAGAACGGTCGGGCCTTCTGCCGGCTGCGGAAGTTGAACGACTGGTAGGTGTAGTTCATGAACGTCGACATCTCGCCGTACTTCCCGCCCAGCAGCTCTTGGACCGCGGATGCCCCGACGGGATCGGGATCCGAAGGTGGCGGAAGCTCCGTTTGCAGGCGGTCGATCCTCAAGATCATGGAGATCCTCCTAGATAGGACAAAGTCCTGGACTACCTCCGTGCGGCTGCGGTAAACCAGCCGGCAGTGGAACGAGCAGAATCTTCGCGTGACCATGGGCACAATCTTCACGCGATGACGCGCTCCACCGACGAGGCCAGCCGTGTGCTGCGAGCGAGCGGGCTGCGCAGCACGCCACAGCGCCGGGCCATCCTGGCCTCATTCGATGGCGGCCGCAGCGAGCACCTGTCCGCCGACGAAGTGCTCGCCCGGGCCGGGAGCTCGCTGCCCGAGCTGAGCCGAGGCACCGTCTACGCCACCCTGGCCGAATTCACCGAAGCCGGGCTGCTCGCCGCGATCGGCAACCCCGGGCCGGTTCGATACGAGATCAACACCGAGCGCCACGGCCACTTCCGATGCCGGCTCTGCCTTCGCTGGTTCGACGTCGCAATCGTGCTCGACGACCGCCGGCCGACCGGTCTCGACGGGTTCCACGTCGAGCGGCTCGACGTGCGCGCCGAAGGCATCTGCGACGAGTGCGGAGACTACGAACGCGCTCTGCTGGCCGGGGCGCGGGCAATCCGCCGAACCGGACCGGCGTTCGCGGCGCCGATCGCGGCGGACGCCTGCGCGCTCGAGCTCGAGACCCCGGTCGGCCTGCTGACTCTCGCGGCGAGCGCCCGTGGGGTGACCCGGGTGGCGTTCTCCGAGCACGCCGACGCGGATCGGCTGGGCTCGCTGCCGCGAGGCGCCCGAAGCGACCGCGTCGCGTCCCGGCACGTCAGCGAGGCGGCCGATCAGCTGGAGGGCTACTTCGGCGGCGCCGTTCGCCGGCCCACCGCCTCGATCGACTGGTCACGGCTGCGGCCCGACGCCGCCTCGGCGCTACGGGCGACGATCGAGATTCCGTATGCGACGCACCGCTCGTACTCCGATCTTGGACTCGGGCAGCCGTCCACGGCCCTGGGGCGCACGTTCGGGGGGAACCCGATACCCCTCCTCACGCCCTGCCACCGGGTCGCCCGGGGAACCGAGGTGCCTGCGGTGTACGTGGCCGGGCCCGAGCGCCGTCGTTGGTTGGAGGACCACGAGCGCCGCCAAGCCGCCGGCGAGCAGGCCTAGAGCGCCTCGATGTGGTCGGCCTGGCGCGGGCCGGAGAACGACGGCGACCTCCAGCGCGCCAGGCCGGCGGAGCCAGCAGCCGGCGCGGCGCAGCCCCCGCGCCCAAACGAGAACGAAACCGCCTCCGCGACGAGGTCAGAGGGGGACCGGATCGGTCGCCAGCTCCGCCGAGGCGAGGCGGGCGCCTTCGAGCCGCGCGGCGATCTTCTCCATGGCCACGTCCCGGGCGAAGTCCGGCGAGCCGTGTTGAGGCTTGAGGTCGCGGCTGAATGGCGAGAAGCCGCAGTCATCGGTGGCTCCCAGCCGCCCCACGGGGATATGCCGGGCCGCGGTCAGGAGCTCCTCCTTGACCTGCTCCGCGGTCTCGACCTGCGGAGTCAGCGGATTGATCACGCCCATGAAGCAGACTTGGGGGACGCCGTTGGCATCATCGCGGCTGTACTTGCCGCACAGCTCGTAGACGCGCTCGCGGTCCGCCTCGCTCGCGCACTGGATCAGGAAGTAGCCCGCGTTCATTTCGAACATGTGCTCGAGCAGCAGCTCGTAGGGCACCTCCTTGCTGTGCACCGAGTCGCAGTCGCCGCCCGGGCACGTGTGCACGCCGATGTTCCGGCGCTCGGCCGCGCTGAAGCGCTCGAACAGCCGGTTGTTGAGGTCGATGAAGTCCTGCAGCATGTTGCGCCCGGTCCACGGGTTGCGCGAGTCGTTCTTGTTGGCCAGGCGGCCCTCGGTGAAGTCGACCGAGACCCGTACGGCCCCGGCGGCGAAGCATTGCCGGATGTCCTTCTCCGCCTCGTCGATCACGTCATTGAGGAACTGCTCGCGCGAGTAGCCGGGGATCTCCGTGTCCAGCGGATACAGGAGCATCATCATCGACGGCGAGATCACCGCCTGCTTGACCGGCCGCGACGCGACCTTGACGTTCTCCGCGACGAACTCCGAGGCGTAGGTCTGATAGCGGAACGGGCCGGCGGTGATCCGGGGCAGCTGACGGTGGTGACCGTCGTCGAAGATCGCGAAGAACTGACCGTCGGGCGCCAGGTTCGGCGCCAGGCCGGTTCCCGCGAGCGTCTGCGTCAGGTTGTAGGTGGCAAAGCTCGACTCGCGCTGCTCGCCGTCGGTGACGATCGGCTCGTCGACCGCCTCCAGGCGGCGGATCGAGTCCTCGGCGGCGGCGTCCTGCTCGGTCTTGAGCTCCGGCCAGTCGATCTTGCCCTCGTCGTAGTCGGCGTAGGCCTGCTGGAGCTTCGTCGGCCGCGGCAGCGAACCGACCAGCTCAGTGGGGATGGGCATCTCTCGTCCTCTCCTCGAAGGAAGGCTCCAGAGCGCAGGCCGAGCGGCGCGTCGGAGCGGCGCCGATGCCCGGCCGCGCTTTCGGACAGGAGACGATTCTACGCGGCAACCCGAGCTCGGAGCGCGCGCCGCGCCGCTCGGCGCCGGCGAGCGACGCCGAAACCAGCTACGGCCGGCGCGCCGCCGCCAGCACCTCGTGGGCGATGTCGCCGGCCGCATGCGGCTTCGCCATCGCGGCCGACGCGCGGCCCATCGTGGCCACCCGGACCGGATCCGCCAGCAGCGCTCCGACCTCCTGGGCCAACCGCACCGGCGTGAGTTCGTGGTCGGGGATCACCGCGGCGGCGCCGGCGCGCTGCATGTGGCGCGCGTTGGCGCTCTGATGATCCGCGGTGGCGAACGGGTACGGGATCAGCACCGCGGGGCGGCCGTGCGCCGCAATCTCGAACAGCGAGCCGCCGGCGCGGGCGATGACCAGGTCACTCGCCAGCAGAGCGTCGCCGAACTCCGGGATGAATCCACGCAGGTCGTAACCCGGACGCGGCGCGCTGAGCGCAGGGAGATCACGCGCGCCGGCTGCGTGCAGCACGTGATAGTCGGCGCCGGCGAACGCCTCGATGGCGGCGTGGTTTATCGAACGGGCGCCTTGCGAGCCGCCGAAGACGAGCACGCAGGTCTCCTCGGGCGCGATCCCGAACCGCGCGCGCGCCCGCGCGCGGTCGGTCGCCGGCGGCGGCACGGGGCGGCCGGTGACGCGGTAGCGGGCACCTTCTCTTCCGGCAAGCGGGAAGGCCAGGCACACCCGGGCCGCGAAGGGCGTCAGCAGGCGGTTGCTCAGTCCGAGGTGACTGTCGGCCTCCATCAGGACCAGCGGCACCCCGAGCGTGAGCGCCGCCAGCCCGACAGGGCCCGCGACGTAGCCTCCGGCCCCGAGCGACGCGGCCGGGCGCAGATCTCCGAGGATGGAGCGCGCCCGCGCCACCGCGTGGCCCGCGACCAAGCCCGTGCCCACCGCGGCGGCGATCCGTCTCCGCCGCAGCGGCTTGACCCGGAGCCGACGCAGCTCGTAGCCGGCCTTTGGCACCAGCTCCAGCTCAGCCCGCTCGCCGCCGATGAACGTGACTTCGGCGCCCTCAGCCCGCAGCGCGTCTGCCACCGCCAGCGCCGGCACGACGTGCCCGGCGGTCCCGCCGGCGCCGATCACGATCCTCGGCGCTTTCACCCCCCGGCGCCTTCACCACCGTCAGACGCTGGGCCTGCGGCGCCGCGATGTTGAGCAGCATGCCGATCGCGGCCAGCATCACACAGAGGTTCGTCGGAGCGTAGGAGATGAACGGCAGGGGGACGCCGGTGAGCGGCGCCAGTCCGAGAACGACGAAGATGTTGAGGATGCCCTGGCAAAGGATGAGCGAGGTAAGCCCAGTGGCCAGGAGCTTGGCATACCGACCCGCCGCTCGCCGCGCCGTGCGCAGCCCGGCGTAGGCGATCATGCCGTAGAGGAACACCACGCCGAAGATCCCCAGCACGCCGAGCTCCTCGCCGATCACGGCAAGGATGAAGTCGGTCTGCGCCTCCGGCAGATAGAAGATCTTCTGCACCGAGCGCCCGAGCCCGACGCCGAACAGCCCTCCGGAGCCGAGCGCGATCTGGCCCTGGACCGCCTGATAGCCCGCGGCCGAACGTGTCTCGGCCGCCCACGGGTGAAGGAACGAGGTCAGGCGGGCCTGCTGATAGGGCTGCGCAAGCACCATCACCAGCACGACCGCCGCAGCGCACGCCGCGAGGCCGGCGAGGTAGCGCGCGGGCATCCCGGCCGCGACCAGCAGCGAGGTGATCGCGAACGCGACCACGAGCGCGGTTCCGAGGTCGGGCTCGACGAGGATCAGCAGGCAGGCCGGCCCGGTCACCGCGGCGATCGGGGCCACCGCCTGACGGAATCCGCGCATCCGCTTTGGATGCTCGGCCAGGTGGCGGGCCACGTACAAGACCAGCGCCAGTTTCATCACCTCGGAGGGCTGAAACTGGACCGGACCGGCGGCGAACCAGCGCCGCGCGCCGTTGATCTGCACGCCGATGTGCGGGATCAGCACGACCAGCAGGAGCCCGAACGACGCGAGCAGCGTCAGCTTGACCAGGCGCTCGTCGAACAGCGCAACTCCGCGACGCGAGAGGACGTGCATTGCCCCGAGCCCGAGCCCGCCGAAGATGAGGTAGCGGAAGAACCCCGAGGTCCCCGTCCCTCCATGACCACTGAGAACGCCAGGGGCCGAGGACGCGCTGTAGACCATCACGGCGCCGAGCGCGAGCAGGCAGAGCGTCGCGGTCATGAGAATTCGGTGCTCGAGCGGGGGCGCCGCGGGGCGGGTCGACCGCCCGTCGGGACGGGACCGCCGAGGCCTCGACGCCGCGCGCTCCGAGGCGGAGCGCCCGATCACGAGCCGCCCGCCAGGGCACGGAAGTGCTCGCCGCGCGCCTCGAAGTCAGGATACTGGTCATAGCTCGCGCAAGCCGGCGACAGCAGCACCGTCTCCTTCGGTTTCGCCGCCGCGCGCGCCGCGCTCACCGCGTGTTCGAGGTCGCCGGCCTGGTGAAGCGGGACGCCCGCTGCGGCCAGAGCCTCGGCCAGCTCGGACGCCGCTTCGCCGATCAGGTACACCGCGGTGCAGCGCTCGGCCACCGGCGCAGCCAGCGGCGAGAAGTCCTGTCGCTTGCCGCGGCCGCCGGCGATCAGGCGGATGCCCCCGTCAAGCGCCTGGAGCGCGACGAGCGTACTGGCGACATTCGTCGCCTTGGAGTCGTTGACCCACGCGACGCCGTCGCTCACCGCAATCGGCTCCAGCCGGTGACGGACGCCCGCGAAGCGGCGGAGCCCCGCCGCCACCGCTTCCCGGTCGAGGCCGCGAGCCAGACACACCGCGGCCGCGGCCATCGCGTTCTGACGGTTGTGGGCACCCGGGAGAGCGATCTCCTGAACGGCGATCAGCGGCTGCTCGCTCCACCACAGATATCCCGCCCGCTCGGCCAGTTCGGCGTCCGGCGCACAGCCGAACGTAACGCGCCGTGCGCAGCCGCCGAGATCCTTGACCTCGAGTCCGGCCGGCGCTACCGCCAGGTCATGATTTCCCTGATTTACGAACAGCCTCAGCTTGGCCGCCACGTAAGCGTCGAAGCTGCCGTGACGATCGAGATGGTCAGGCGACAGATTGAGGATCACGGCCGCCTCGGGCGCGAAGTCCCGCGTGTCCTCGAGCTGAAAGGACGACGCCTCGCAGACGACCGTGGTATCGGCCGCCAGCCGCCCCACGAGGGACGACACGGCTGTGCCGACGTTGCCCGCCACCGCCACCGGCCGGCTGGCCTCCCGGTGGATGTGGCCGATCCATTCCGTGGTGGTCGTCTTGCCGTTGGTGCCCGTCACCGCGACGAACTCGTTCGGCAGCAGCCGCCAGGCGAGCTCGAGCTCGCCGAAGACGGGCAGGCGGCGGCGGCGCGCGGCGCGGATCGCCGGCGCGTCCTGCGCCACCCCTGGACTCTTGATGAGCGTCCCGGCGCGGGCGGCAAGAGCGTCGCCTGACGCATTCAGGTGCACTTCGACGCCGGCCTCGGAAAGCCTTTGCGCCGCCGCCGCGAGCGCCGGTGAGCCGGCGTCGCCGGCATCGCAGCCGATCACCTCGGCGCCGCGGGTGCGCAGGCTGAGCGCCGCCGCCTCGCCGGAGCGAGCGAGGCCGACGACGAGGAACGGCCCGGGAGGCAGCGGCGGACGTGGCTTGGCGACGCTCACCCGCGGATGCTGAGCCGGTACACGGTGAAGGCGATCGCGGCACAGGCGACCGCCACGATCCAGAAGCGCAGGATGATCTTGGTCTCCGACCAGGCTTGAAGCTCGAAGTGATGGTGGATCGGCGCCATCAGAAACACGCGCTTGCGGAAAAGCTGAAACGAGAGCACCTGGATCACCACCGACAGCGCCTCGATCACGAAGATGCCCCCGAGCAGGATCAGCAGCACCTCGGTCTTGGTCATGATCGCCATCCCTGCGATCGCGCCGCCGAGCCCGAGCGAGCCGGTGTCGCCCATGAAGATGCTGGCCGGGAAGCTGTTGAACCACAGAAACCCGATGCAGGCGCCGACCAGACAAGCGGCCAGCACGGTCAGATCCGCCTGATCGCTCGTGATGAACGTGATTCCGATGTACGCGACGAGCACGATCGCAGCGCAGCCGGCGGCGAGGCCATCGAGACCGTCGGTCAAGTTCACCGCGCTGGTCGTTCCCGCCACCACCAGGTAGATGAACACCGGAAACAGCGGCCCGAGGTCGACGTGGACATCGATGAAGGTGAGCGGAATCGCCGAAGGGAGCCCGGCCTTCTGCGTCGCGACCCACCACAGGCCGACCGAGATCGCCACGGTGACCACGAGCTTGGTGCGAGCGCGGAGGCCGAGCGAGCGCCGCCGGACGATCTTCGTGTAGTCGTCGGCGAAGCCGAGCAGGGCGCAGGCGACGGCACCGCCGAATACGCCAAGCGACTCCCAGCCGCGCTTGGACAGGATGAGGAAAGGGACCGCAAAGGCCAGGAAGATGATGATCCCGCCCATCGTCGGAGTGCCCGCTTTGGTCTTGTGTCCCTGCGGCCCCTCTTCGCGGATGTTCTGCCCGAACTCTCGCCGGCGCAGGAACTCGATGAACTTGGGGCTCAGGAACAGGCACATGAGCAGCGACGCCGTGCCGGCGATCAGGACGCGTCCGGAAATGGAGCCCATCAGCGCGCGGCTCCGTGCGGCGGCGTCGGGCGCCCGGGCTCCGGCGCCCGCGTGTGCCCCAGGCACATGGGGTTGGCGGTCTGGCAGTGATCGATGACGTCACCCCCGGCGGAAGTACGAGCCACCCGCGGGGACTGGAAGGGGCGCCGATCCCGGCGCGATCAACGCGGGCGGAGTGTAGTGACGCCGTCGGCGCATCGCGGCGGGGGCGGCGCATCACGATCGAACCCCCGCCGGCGTGCCCAGCGCTCGGCAGACCAGCTCGAGCCCCACCCCCCGCGAGCCCTTGACCAGCACCACGTCCCCCGGCGAGATCAGTTCGGGCAGCAGCTCCGCCGCCTCGACGGCGTCGTCCACGCAATGCGCCTCGCCGGGAAATCCATCGGCGATCCAGCGGGCGAGCGGGCCGACGGTGACGAGGACCTCGACTCCAGCCTGTCCGGCATGCCGCCCGACCTCGACGTGGAAGTCCCGTTCGCCGGCTCCGAGCTCGAGCATGTCGCCGAGCACCGCCACCCGCCGGCATCGGCCCGCGCCTGGGGACCGCGTTGCGGCGGCGGTAGTTCTGGCGGCGGTGGCCGTCGTGCCCGCGGCCGGGGCCGACGTGCCGGCGGCGGTGGCCGTGCTGCTGGCGGCGGTGGCCGTGCTGCTGGCGGCGGTGGCCGTGCTGCTGGCGGAAGCGGCGGCGAGCTCGTCGAGCGCGGCGCGCATCGACACGGGGTTTGCGTTGTAGCAATCGTCGATGAGCGTGACACCGTCCGGCAGGGCAACGCGCTCGCCGCGTCCGGCGGACAGCACGAGCTCGACGCGGCCGTCGGGCACGACGCCCACCGCCCGAGCCGCGGCGACCGCAGCGAGGAGGTTCCGGCGCAGATGGGCCTGAGTAAACGGCACTGCCAGCGTGACCGCCTCGCCTACGAGGTCGATCTCGACCTCACCGGCGTCTGAGCGCAGCAGGCGAACGTCGCCGTCCTCGCCGAAGGTGACGGTCTCCAGATCCGCGCGCAGGTGTGGCTCGAGCAGCCGCTCGCCGGCCGGAACGATGGCCGTCGCGCCGGGCGCGAGGGCGGCGATCAGCTCGGCCTTGGCGGCGGCGATCGCCTCGACCGTCCCGAGCAGCTCCAGGTGGACGGGCCCGATGCTCACGATCACGCCGACGTCGGGCTCGGCGACGGCGGCCAGCTCGGCGATCTGACCGGGGCCGCGCATTGCCATCTCGAGCACGAGAATCTCGCTCTCCGCGGGCGCGCCCAGGATCTCCAGCGGGAGCCCGATCTCGGTGTTGTAGTTCTCCCGGGACGCGACCGTGCGCCGGTGCGGTGCGAGCACCGCCATCAAGAGGTCCTTGGTCGAGGTCTTGCCGGTCGAGCCGGTGACGCCGATGACCTTGGCGCCGAGCTCTCGTCGCCACGCCCGTGCGAGCCGCTGGAGCGCCGGCAGGGGATCGTCGGCGGCGAGCACTGCGCCCGGAGCGCCGCTCTGCACCGCCGCAGCGTATTCGTGCGCGACGAGGACGCCCCACGCCCCGGCTGCGAGCGCCTGAGCGGCGAACCTGCCCCCGTCGACCCGCTTGCCGGCAAGCCCGACGAACAAGACGCCGGGACCAGCCTCGCGCGAGTCGATCACCACACGCTCAGGGCCGCGCGCCGACTGGGCGCGGGCTAGCCGCCTGGCGCCCGCCACGCGGGCGAGCTGGTCCGCGCTCCACGCCCTCATCTGGCCAGAGCCGCGCCTCGAAGCAGCTCCCGCGCGACGCCGACGTCATCGAACGGAACCTTGCGTCCGCCCGCGAACTCCTGTCCCTGCTCGTGGCCCTTGCCGGCGATCACCACCACGTCTCCGGTGCCTGCCCCGGCGATCGCCGTGGCGATCGCCTCGCGCCGATCCGGGTCATGCTCGACGTCGCGGCCGCTGCCGGCCAGGATCTCCTCGATGATCGCCTCCGGATCCTCCGAACGGGGGTTGTCCGAGGTGACGATCACGCGGTCGGCCAGCCGCCTGGCGATCTCGCCCATGAGCGGACGCTTGCCGCGGTCCCGGTCGCCCCCGCAGCCGAACACCACATGGACTCGGTGCTCGGTCAGCTCGCGGGCCGCGCTCAGCACGTTCTCGAGCGAGTCGGGGGTGTGGGCATAGTCGACGAGCACGGCGAACCCCTGCCCTTCATCCACGGTCTGGAAGCGGCCCGGGACCTGTCCCGCGGTCGAGATCGCGGCCGCGCAGGTCTCCGCGGCCACGCCGAGCGCCCGCGCGACAGCGAAGGCTCCCAGTACGTTGTAGACGTTGAAGCGGCCCCGCAGCGGGGACGAGAGCTCCACCCGACCGCCGGGCTCCTCGACTGCGAAGCGCGACCCGGCCAGCCCGGTCCGGACACCCCGGGCCCGATAGGTGGCCTCAGCCTCGAGGCCGAAGGTCACCGCGTCGGGCAGCTCGCGGGCCAGGCGCGCGCCGTAGGGATCATCGCCGTTCACCACCGCATGCCGCGGCCTTGCGTCGGTGAACAGCCGCCGCTTGGCGATGAAGTAGTCCTCCATCGTGGGGTGGAAGTCGAGGTGGTCCTGAGTCAGGTTGGTGAACACCGCCGCCCCGAAGTGGATCGCGTCGGCGCGGTGCAGCGCCAGCGCATGCGAGGAGACCTCTATCACGACCGCCTGGTCTCCGTCATCGAGCATCTCCCGGAAGGTGCGCTGGAGGTCGATCGCCTCCGGTGTCGTGCGCTCCACCGCGCGCTCGTGCCCGCCGATCACACTCTTGACCGTACCGAGCAGGCCGGTCGTCC
>Ga0213874_10000195_pt1 | contig 11031 bp, 13 predicted proteins | sample BarmaccomBMRX_R7_FD_160098 | JGI IMG/M metagenome (GOLD analysis project Ga0213874, IMG submission 160098) | Root-associated microbial communities from Barbacenia macrantha in rupestrian grasslands, the National Park of Serra do Cipo, Brazil - RX_R7 | ecosystem: Host-associated > Plants > Roots...
AAAGGAGATTGCTATCATGACTACCCCAAATTTGGGAGCAAATGAGTTCACCTTTACCGGCGACAGAACTAACATCACTTACTTTCCAATTGCGCCTGGTCCACTAGTGCCAGGACAGGAAGGTGGCAGGCTCGAATATCATGGAATCGAGGGAAACTTCACCTTCACTGGAAACAACATCCGACTGCAAGAAAGCCCCTTTGGCACCCTGGTTACCGTAGCCTTCGAGTCAAACCCTGACATTGGAATACGTACGTTTACCATCCTGCTACCGCAGGTCTCCGGAGTGACGCGAGAGAACATGGTAACCTTCGAGGCACTCGGCATCAAAACGACGAACCAAGGATTCATCCTCCCTCCTCTTAGGCCGGGAGTAAAACAGACCTACACCATCCTGCCCCTTCTAGGGACAGCCAAAGAGGTGATTCTGCCCCTTTAAGCGCAGGCTATAAGGATTCGAGCGTTGCTTGAGGCTGAGACCAAGTGCGCCTAACAGGTTCACCGAAGAATCCCAGCGTTGATTTTCTCATAACACTGTTAGCATGTGCTTCTGTGTTATGAGAAAATCGCCGCTCTTCTTATGAACCCGCCAATCGATCAATACTGACGGTTTGCTCCAAACCAAGGACTCCCCTTCCCCTTTTTGCTGAAGAAGTTCCTCTATCTGATTTCGTGTAAGATGGGAAGGGGTGTGTTCCGTATACTTGTCGTACGCTCTCTCCGATTTTCTGGCATTTCCACTGATTATATCATATACTATGAGATCGTAAAAAAATTGCTCCGTGAGATCCAACTGTTGTTTTAATTCCTGGCGGAATGTGAAATAGGATGTACACACAGAATACACAAGCCTATAAAGCCCACACACCCGATATTATCTGGGAGTTAGTTTACAGTTCTTATCGACGTGCAGCCGAGCATCTCCATGGTTTGGATTCCTCTACTCGTAACCTGGGCTTTTCGCAGGAGATCTTTTCTCTGTTGAATATTGATTTCCATCTTTGGCCACGCGTCACTATTACAGGGAGTAAGGGAAAGGGGTCAACGGCTGTCCTAATCGCCAGTATCCTCCAAGCGAGTGGCGAACGGGTTGGTTTTATCAGTAGTCCTGAGATGCGGCAATTCAATGAGCGCATTCGTGTTGATGGTCAGTGCGTTTCTACCGAAGCATTATTGGCTGCTGCGCATAAAATTGCTCCTGCTGTTCGATCTATCACTTCACAGCTCACTCCTCCACACTATTTGGGTCCAGGAGGAGTTATCCTTGCTCTAGGAGCAGCCATTTTCGCGGAAGCAAACATCTCTGTTCTTGTTGTCGAAGCTGGACGCGGCGGTGAATATGATGAAGCAAAACTCGTTGAAGCAGATGTTTCGGTACTCACCCCCATTATGTTAGAACATGCCGATAAGTTAGGTCCAACTGTACAAGACATTGCGAGAACGAAAACGTATATCACTGCACCCGGTAGCCCTATTGTGACGGCTCCCCAAACAAACGAAGTACAAACCGTAATTGAATCTATAGGAGACATATTAGATGCAAAAATCTTATCAGTCGTTTCTGAGATACATATAGATAACATTACACACGACCCAGAAGGCGTAAACTGCGATATGCAATTTCATGAACATGTGTACAGGAACCTTCGTATTTCGCTTCCAGGCAAGCATCAAACAGAGAATGCTGCTGCTGCGATCCTTGCAGCACACACGCTCGCCCAACGCGGAGTAAAATGCACAGATGAAGGCATTTTTTTGGGACTACGACGTGTTCGCTGGCCAGGTCGCGCTCAGATGCTTCAACAACGTCCTTGGGTTTTGTTAGATGGCGCTATCAATGGCGAATCAGCGGTAAACATCTGTGATATTATTCGGAATTATCCTGCCAAACGAATAACGGCCATGGTTTGTGTACCCAAACCGAAGGATCTCGATGGCCTCTGCGCTCAGATTGCGCCGATGGTTGATAAAATCATCGTGACAAAAGTGCCTGCTCCTAATTTGAATTGGTATGAGGACGCTGCTTCCATTGCATCTTGCCATAGCCCTGATGTAGAAGAGATTGCCAATACAGAAGAGGCTTTCAAATATATATTGCACGAGGCAAAGCCGGATGAGGGCATCCTTCTTCTCGGAACACAGTCTTTTCTTAGTGCCGCTCTCCATTTCTGGGATATTAATACATGCACCATATGGGAGTAAGCTGTTATACGACTTTCGACCGCTCAACGGAAAGAGCCAAATAGAAGAAGAAACCAGCTAAAACCAGGGCGATGGTAATTTGCAAGAGTAAAGGAGCAATAAGAATGCTCCTTTTCCGTGGAACTTTTCCCCTATTTTTTGGGTTTTACCTAAGTTTCCATTAAATCTTTGGCATGAAGCAGCCCCACATGAAGAGATAGCGATTTCGTCCTCCTCTGTTTAAAATATGGGGGTTGTGCCTTTTATTTCCTCAGCGAATTCTTCAAAGGACTCGGTTACATAGATTTTAACTGTATTCGTTTGTACTATCCCAGAATCTACGAAGAGGCTTCTGGCCGTCTCGAAAGTTGGAGCCTTTAAAACTATGAAACATTTGTGTTCTGGCACAGGGATTCCCGCAAAGACTATTTCTATACCTTTAGCTTTAGCCATCTCAGGAAGTTCTGTCGTTACTTTTTGAAACTGTTTTCTAGCCATGGCATTTGAGTGTGGGCAGAACTCTGGAGAATGCTCAAAGACTACTACAAAATTCATAATCGGGTTTCCTTTGTGTATTCGGTCTGCTCTAGCTTGCCAGATATCCGGTAACTGCATGGTGGACGAACTCCCGCAAACACATTTACTCTCACTCCCACACTATATCACACCTCCGTCGCGACCCTCAACGTTGACACATGCACCCGTGAGAGCCACAGCCGGACTGCTCATCTCCTCTTTACTTGACCTTTTCTCCACCTAGAGCAATCCATACTACAGGCCAATCTACCACACTTTCGCTACCTCCACTAGTAACCGGCTGTCAAGTCGCTCTAAATGGGGATCACCACGCACCACTTTTGTAAATTGAGCGCGGGCTTTCCGCCGCGAATATGGCGGCTCTCTGCACGGACGCATTTCCAGAACCGGTCAAAATCACGGCTCCATGTTCGGCGAGAGCCGGGCATAGGAAACCTGTCCGAACATTCGGGTCAGTTTTGCTTACTATTCATCGCATGCGCATCTCCTAGAATTACTAGCTGGCGGAAAACGGAAGCCGCTTCTGAAGCGATTTCTCAACCAGCCAATGGTTATGCTGCCCAGGATTGGCGCTGATTTCCCACGTTTCAAATCTGTGCCAGATCCACGTTTCGCGCTGATTTTGGCCTAACATTGGCGCTTATTACCAGTTACCACGGGTGGGTATACGTGTAATAGCTTCAAAGAGCAGCGGGAGGTGATACTTGTTCTAGCAAGCATTCAGCTTGCCCCGGAAATGGAAGAGTCTCCTGGCTACGAGACGATATGGATACGGGGCTTGCCTGACATCTTCGCGTGATGCGCCGCGAGATAGGCTTCGCGCTCTGCTTGCGGCAAGGCGGCTAATATCTGCATGCGCCTGCGCTGCAGATCGGCAAGGTTGCCGGGCTCGCGTGATGACGGGTGCGTATTACTGAACACGTGGTCCGAGCACAACACATTGCGCCGACGGAATGGTTCGGGGACTGTTTCCTGGAAGGCCTCGCGCATCGCGTGATTGGCGTTGGGAATGATATACCAAGGCTCTGGCATGCGATAGGCTGGATTGTGTGCCCAAGTCGGGCACTGTAAGCCGTACCGCGAGGCCAAGTATTCCGCTGCTCCTGCGCAAAACGCCGCCCAACCGCGTTGCTCCTCCGTGGGATTCTCCGGCATCTGGATCGGATGGTCAAGGAGGCGCTGACGACTCTCGGTACTATTCAAAAAGAAAGCGTTCATGAAATCGCCCACAGCCTCACGAAACCCTTCCTTACTGGAAGTGAGTTCCTCGTAGGCCATGGCCAATGTTGAGTTCTTGAATTGAAAGATCATCAGTGCATTCTCTGTGTAGCTTCTATACTCATTCCTGCTACGTAAAGCATACCACAGAGAGGAAGGTGTGACTAGCCTTTTCGACGAGGACCGGAAGAGACGCCACGTCGACGAGGTGCAAAAGCGTTGCATGGGAGGTTATTTCCCGAATATCCCATCCAATGTGCGAGGCAAGAGGTATGTAGCTTGATGAATAGGAGAGGGGAAGAACTGATTCACCACCTGTTGCGCCTGTGCCCGGTTCTGGATGCCGAGCGTTCGGCATAGTACTTCAATATCGGCCAAGTCTTTTTCCGGCCTACCCGCCATGAACTTGCAAGCCAAGATATATCCCAAGTCGCTTGGTATGTACAGATGCAACTTTCGGTAAGCTTTGAGCAGTCGCATAGCAGGAAGTTCATTCTCACCCAGTTCAAGTAAAAAGGGCGAACAATCATCGTTGAAGAACATTTGACGCTCGCCCCTGAGTCCATGGCGTTTCCCAATTCCCCTAATGATCCGGCGAATCTTGTCGGCGGTCGGTGAATGAAAAATCAGCGTGCTCTCCTCGCTGCCCATCATGTCAAAGATAATCACATCCACATCTTCGGTGGGCCGAGTGATGATTCCCTGAAAGAGTAAACACGCCCCTCCGACCACAAGCACACTCATCGGCTCTGGACCAGGGAAAGCTTTCACCAATGCCTCATCAAGCTCTTCCAGTAACGCCTCTAATTCTGGCCTGTTCATCACTTTGCTTCCTTTGCTCTCTGTGGTTGCCAGCAAATCACGGACACATGAAGCATCCCCGCAGTTCTTTTTTTATTGCTTCAAGACGCCTATCATAACGAGCCGTGGTTGTAGGTGAAGCATGCCCAGCTAGCCTTATACAACTCTACCGTAGCTTGCGTCGGTTGTCAATAGGTTATGAGAAGAATCTGACGTGTTGATAAAGGATTAATTTCATCTACATGAGGCTAAAAAGCTGGTTAGTAGAACAATTTGAAACGCTTCCGCGATCTTCCCTGAATCGTTCAGGGAGGGATTTGGTGATCGAGTCCAGAGTGATGCAGGATAATACCGCTGAAACAAGGAGAATCTACGCTCATAAAGGAGATTTTGCATGACAGCAGCAGACATCAGGACTTTAGTGTACCGTGTCTATGAAGCCATTAACACAAAAAACATCGCGGCACTGGAGGAACTCTTTGATCCACACGTTATCAGACATGCAGCCGGAGAAACAGGTATCGAGAACGCTAAAAACGCTGTAATGAGCACCTTTACGACCTTCCCTCATAAGCGCTTCGTTGTCGAAGACGTGCTAGTTGAAGGCAACAAGGCTGCTCTTCGTGTAACTATTCATGGCGTCCCCGTGGAAAGAGGTCAGCCCCAGCCCATCATCATAGAGATATTTCGTATCAAAAACGGACGAGTTGCTGAAGTGGGCGCTGGTACCTTGCGCCGGTATGAGTCATAACTCATGCCTCAGATGACACAGGCAGAAAAGATCGGTAACCGCTCTCTAGAGCACCCTACGATGCCCGCATACGCCACCGTGGCGCAACGACAACACACGCCACAATAAAGCTCAGCGCGCTCGCCACAGCTAGCCAGCCCAGCAGTGCAACGTGCCCCGTAAGCAGTGCAGTGCGTGCATTGGTCACCAGCGAGAGCTGAGCTACTAGTACAATGGCTACAAGAAATAGCTGATACCCTTTGTTCTTCATTGTGTTACCTCTTTCACCGCATAGGTCGTTCCATCATGAACCGCTCACTGTATCAGCGGGAGCACCTCTAACCTCTAGAGCTTCCGAAATGTGGCAACGTTGCTAACCACTACCTTTCGGATACGACCATCAATTGTGCTGCCTGCACAAAATTATTTACTTGCAAAGTATAACACGCAGAAGTTTGTAGAGAAACTAGTGAAATATATGAAACCGCACCTCTTTACACTGGGCAGCATGTACAAATTTTGTGCGACTTGTGGTAAATAAGGTGAAAACCGGATTAGCCATCCATGCTCTGAAGGCGTGCGAGGACAGCCTGCGCTTCAGTAACTAACTCCTTGACAATCTCGGCTGACCTCTGACCCCTCTTGAGCATGCGCAGTCCTTGGCCAGCCAGTAAGGGAAAATAGTCTGCCTCGCCGCGCTTCTGAGCTGCCTCATAGAGGTCCTCTGCTGCCAAAGACTGAAGCGGCCAGGGGAGCGGTGAAGCTTCAGCTTGAATATATTCTTCAACAAAACGATTGCGCACGCTTCGGGCAGGACGACCGGTAAACGTAGGAGTTATGACAGTATCAATCTCTGTCGCTGCCAGGAGCCGCTCCTGATAGGCAATTGAAGCACCACTTTCCTGCGCCAGCAGGAAGCGAGTACCTAAGAGTGCCCCGGCAGCCCCTAGCGCCAGTGAAGCAACTAGGCCACGCCCATCCATGATCCCTCCGGCGGCTAGCACTGGCACACGCACTGCATCCACCACCTGGGGGACGAGTGCGAGTGTTCCAACTAACGGAACCTCACCCCTCGGTCCAAGCGTAAAGGTAGAGCGATGACCGCCAGCCTCAGCACCTTGGGCCACGACGACATCAACACCTGCTTCCACGACGCAAATGGCTTCTTCTACGGTCGTTACCATCGCCATCACTCGACTGCCAGCCGCATGCGCGGCTGCAATGAGATGGTTTGGGTCACCTAGCCCGACACTCAGCACTGGCACCTGTTCGTCAAAGACGACCTCAAGCTGCTGGGGCAATTGCGAGGGCGGGAGTGTGAGGTTGGTCTGACCATTCGGAAGCTGGAACTTCTGTCGGAAATGATCCAGGAAGCGCTGGACGGTGAGCACATCTTGATTGCCCGGTTCAGGCGGCGCTAGAAGGAAGTTTACTCCAAAGGGCTGTTTGGTTTGAGCTCTGATAGCTCGGATCGCTTCACGGAGCTGCTCTGGTGTCAATCTAGCGGCTGCGAGTACTCCAAGCCCTCCGGCATTGGACACTGCCGCAACCATCTCTGGCGTCGTGGGACCTCCCGCCATGCCAGCTTGAACGATTGGGTAGCGTATACCGACTAAATCGCAGAACGGAGTGTGCAGGAGTGTCGATTGTGATGCTCTTGGGTCCATAAAAGTCTCCTCTTTTCACTCATTCTGTGGCTCACCACTTGCCAGCATGTGCACCTCCATCTACGTGCAGGACTTCACCTGTCACAAATGTGGCAGCGTTAAGATACAGTACAGCGTCCACAATTTCTGACACGTGACCCAGGCGTTGAATCGGGTGGAGGTGCCGGAGGAACTCGTGCGCTTCCGGTTTGTTCATAGGCGTGTCGATAACGCCGGCTGAAACAGCATTCACACGGATGCCTCTGCTCGCATATTCGATTGCGAGGGCTCCTGTGACGGCATTCAACCCTCCCTTCGTGAGGATTTGAACGGCTGCTGGGACTTCAGCTAGAGGTTGATCAACCAAAGCAGTTGTGACATTCACGATATGGCCGGACTGCTGCGCACTCATGTGCCGAACCGCATGCTGCGAGACGAAGAAGAAGCCTGCCAGGTGTGTCGCAACGAGCTGCTCGAAGTCTTCGACGGAATACTCGGTGAAGGCTTTAGAGATAAAGATACCAGCGTTGTTCACCAGCAGATCGAGCCGCCCGAACCTGCGCACCGCAGTCTCGACCACCTCTAATGCTATCTCCCGACGTGCGATATCACCTTCAACGAACACAAGGCGGTCGGAAGGGGTCAGTGTTCCCGCCTTCGTAATAGCGCGAGAGTTTGCTACCACCTGATAGTCATGCTCAAGAAGAGCTTTTGTAAGACCAAGACCAATCCCGTGCGATGCGCCGGTCACAATGGCGACATTCTGTTCAAATGGTACACTCATTTCTCCCTCCTTTCTCTAGGATACGTGTAATAGGCCTGCTTCAAGTAAGAGGACTGAGGTCTCTGGATCTTCAGTCAAACGGTTCGCCAGGACACATCCAGCAGAACCTGCTCTCACAATAATATAGTCAGAGGGCATTTCCTAACTCTCGTGAAATGAGAGAGGCTGGTCTCCAGACAAGGCTTGTCCCCTTCTGAAGGAGGTCAGTTCATCGTTCGTGTCCAACAGCATCTCTAGCCAATGTACCATCTCGCCATGAAAAAGGCAAGGGCAAAAAGCCAGTCGAGGGCGTTTGGTAACCCAGCTTTCCCGTGCTGATGACGGAAAACCAGACACTTCCGCTTGCTCGTGGCACCTGCGAACTTTCAGCCTATTTACCAGTTTGCTCCTCATTGTGCCACTTCTCTGACTGCATAGATTGTTCCATTGTGAACTGCTAACTGTATCAAGGGCAGTGGGCGCGTCGGCGGTCCCGCTAAGACGGCCCCCGTCGCCGCATCAAATAAGCCTTCGTGGCATGGACAGTGCAGCCTGCCATTCCCTTGATAGAGCACAGCACAGGAAAGATGAGTGCATTCATCCCTGTAAGCTACAAGCCCCTTCCCTGGCAGATTGATAAGAATAGCGCGTGAGTATTGGTCGGGGAAGTCAAATACCTTGGATGCATTCTCAGCTAACTCTCCCACTTTTGCTACTGCAACGGTCTGTACACCAGGCCCCGAAGGCAAATAACTGAGCACTGCCAGCACTCCCGTTGTGAGACAGAGTACACCTGATCCTGCTAGCAGGAAGCGCAAAGTACTGCGACGAGTCACCATCTCGTCTTCATCCCAGGTATGGGGAAACTCTGACCGCCATTGCTCGCTACTAGGCTGCAGGGGTACGGAAGTCTCCTGCTCATTTCTCGCATCGACTTCTTGTAGCATACTATTTCTCCTGATGTATACTCATGCAACCTTGTCGAAAAAGAGTTCTGGGTTGCGCAACGATAGCATCTGTTGCATCCCGATAGCAGCCTGTCCGTTTGCAGGCAGGCTGTGCGGCAGTTCCCCACCAACTGTCGAGGATTGAAACACTATCACACATGTACAGGTTCTATTACGGGCACAGTACGTGGAGTCCACGGCTGAGACGGGACTTCACGCTGCGGAATGCCAGCGCTATCAGCATCCACCCACGTATCTGCATTGCGCACAGCGGTTACCTCCGGCATCTCCACTCGCTTACCCAAGCTGATCTCGTCTACCAGCGCCATCAAGTCTAGTTCCTCGTCCTGGCCGGTCATTACTACATAGTTACGCGTGTGAATCCTCTGCTGGCCAAAGTAGAAGTCATTGATCGGCTTTGCTCCTTGCTGCGCCCGTCCAGCCGCTATCCAGTCCTCATAGGCTCCATAGAAGATAGCTTGGGTCGGACAGACGGTAGCACACATCGGACCTTTGCCTTGGACGGTGCGGTCATAGCACAGATTGCATTTCTGCATATACTGTTGCGCAATGTGAAACTTGGGCACGCCAAAGGGGCAGGCATAGCCGCAGTTTTCGCAGCAGATACAACGCGTTTCATCAGCCGATTGCACTACTCCATCAGGACTCACTAGGATTGCGTGAGCAGGGCAGACCTGGGCACAGGGAGCCAGGGGATCCTCGCAATGCATGCATACGGTCGGCGAGGATGCCACAGTGTGAGAGCGTTCGATATAGTCAATGTAGATCATGCTCTCGCCTTTGTGGGTGTCGCACTCACGACACGCTGCCACACACGAGCGGCATCCTATGCAGCGAGATGGATCAAGAAAAATTCTCTTTACTGTCTTTACCATGCCCTTGTCCCCTGCTAGCGCATCGTTAGTTGCGGCTTAGCATGAGCACTAGGAAACTCCCGACGCCGTTTGCGAGCCTCGACAAGTGCCGCAACATCTTCATCCTTTGCCCACGCGGGTTTCTCAGTCGCACGGACAGCAGAGGCGGCGCACACTTTATATTCAGGAATTTTCATCATTGGCTCCAATACAGGGTTGGTCAATTGATTCACTGACTGCGTGTGCCCATAATGATAGGGAATAAACAGGGTATCGGGACGTATCGAACGCACTACCAGAGCCGGTACTGTCATTTGGCCGCGCCGTGTACGCACCGTCACCCAGTCTCCATCGCCAATGTCGAGCCGCGTCGCCATTTGCTCGTGCATCTCCACCCAGGGATATGGAGCCTGCTCCTTGAGAAAGGGCGTGCGTCTCGTCTGGTTACCAGAGAGATAGTGATAAACCACGCGGCCCGTGGTCAGCAAGAGTGGGTACGCTTCGTCCGGCTCCTCAGCGGCTGGCATGTACGGGATGGGATGGAAGCGTGCTCTGCCATCAGGGAAACCGAAGTGTTGCTCATACAGACGTGGTGTACCGGGGTGATCTTGCGAGGGACAGGGCCAGAACACACCGTTCTGCTGCTCAATCTTCTCATATGTAATCCCCCAGTAGTCCGACTTTGCCCCTCTAGTGCAGAGGCGCAGCTCATCGAAGATGTCACGCGGCGACTGGAATTGGAAATACTGCCCCTTGCCGAGGCGTCGCGCCAGTTCGCAGATGATCCGCCAATCCACCCGAGCCTCGCCGGGAGGATCAACAGCGCGGTTATGCTTGATAACGCGCCCTTCCAGACTCGTGGTTGTACCTTCATCCTCAGCCCAGACTGATCCTGGCAGCACAATGTCGGCCAGTTCAGCAGTCTCCGAGAGGAAAAAGTCGATTACGACGAAGCAGTCGAGGCCGCGAAGCGCCTGCTCCACCGTATGCTGGTCGGGCAGAGAGACCATTGGGTTAGAGCAGATCATCAAGCAAGCCCGCAGTTCTTTCCGCAGCATGGCAGGGATCATGAGCGTGGCGGGATAGCCAGCGTGTGGCAGGTCCTGCTCATCAATACCCCAAATACTGCAAATATACTCGCGGTCCTGCTGGTTTTCGATCTCGCGGCAGCCGGGAAGCTGCGTCGCTTTCTGACCCACTTCACGTCCCCCCTGCCCATTGCCTTGCCCTGTCAGCGTACCGTAGCCAGCGCCGGGACGCCCAAAGTTGCCCGTGGCCAGGGCCAGGTTCACGGCAGTCACGCCATTGTCCACCCCTTTACTCTGGTGCTCCA
>Ga0213874_10000196_pt1 | contig 11008 bp, 11 predicted proteins | sample BarmaccomBMRX_R7_FD_160098 | JGI IMG/M metagenome (GOLD analysis project Ga0213874, IMG submission 160098) | Root-associated microbial communities from Barbacenia macrantha in rupestrian grasslands, the National Park of Serra do Cipo, Brazil - RX_R7 | ecosystem: Host-associated > Plants > Roots...
CGTGTAGACCTCGTGAGCCGAGACGATAAGGTAGTGGCTATAAAGGTCATTGTACTGGGCGCTGAGTGGGAGGATACCCGTTGGTGCTTTGAAAGCGGCTGCGCGGGCGCGAAATTCTCCCAGCCCCCAGGAGGTAAGGGCTGCCAGACCGAGAATCATACCCACCATACGCAGGACTGTCACGTTAGAAGAAGCCATACCAAATTGGCGACTGCTGGCGGCATTGAGGGCGGTCGTCGCGATGGGGGCAATGACCAGCCCAAAGCCGAGGCCGCCAATGAGTGTACTTACCGTAATTTGTGTCCAACCGACGTTGAGCGGCCAGAGGTGCATCAGCCAGAAGCCAAGAGCCGCGGGAAGCAAACCGAGGATAGCTGTCCAACGGCACGTAATACGTGTGCAGAGCCAGCCGCCCAAAAGCGCGCCAACGGGGATCATTGCCGTCAAACGCAAAAGTGCAAGACCGCTATCGAGAGGCGAACGACCTAAGACTGTGGCAACGAAGATAGGAATGTCGACCATAGCAATAATAAGCGCTGCACCTACGAGTAGACTAACAAAGGCGGCAGAGGAGAACGTAATACGCTTGAACAGGGAAGGTTCAATGATTGGTCCTAGCTCCTGTCGCTCCTCGTACAGTTCCAACGCTATAAACGCTGCAAACAAGATGAGTGCAGCGGCAATCAACCAAGGATTGTTTTGCACAGCGGCTGTGCTGGAGGCCGTTGCTGTATATGTGATCTGTGCAGCTTCCTGCGATAAGCCCAAGCTAAGGCAGGTGAGCGAGGCACCTAATAGCAGGGCACCAGCAATGTCTATACGTTCTCTGCTCTGATTGCTAGCAGTAGCAGGAATGAAACGGATAATCAAGAAGAGCAACAGCGCTACGATGGGGACATTCAGATAGAAGATCGCTTGCCATCCCCAGGTCTGTACGATGAGTGAACCATACAGCGGCCCTAGCACCCCACCTGCCTCGGTGACCATACCGATCAGACCAAGCGCCAGCCCACGCCGCTTACTGCCGTAGAAATCGCCCGCTATCGCCATCGCTACTGGTACAACTGCCCCGCCCCCAGCCGCTTGTACGAAACGCGCAGCTACCAGCCAAGTCAAGCCCGGTATGTCAACATTCACACCAAAGTTCTGCAAAAAACTGATGTCTAGTGTATCGCCCAACTGAGGAGCTAGGCCGCAGACGAGTGAGCCGAATGCAAAGATACCCAGACAAATGACAAAGACGCGCCGCCGACCGTAGAGGTCGGAGACGCGCCCCATCAGCGGCATCATCAAGACATAGCCGAGAAGATAGCCGCTGATAATCCATGCTGCATGGTCTAACTCGGTTACCGGAATCTGTAAATTCTGGATGATTTCTGGCAGAGCCGTCACCACCACAGTCTGATCGAGCGCCGTGAGGAATACGGCAACACAGGCTGCTAGCATCGCTAGCAGTGCTCCATGTTTCTCTTGTGTGAAAAACTGTCGCACGAACTGCGCCTCGTTAGATAGGTGCCACGATACTCAGTGTCTCGTCAAACTTAGAAAGTTTAAGCGTATAGACCGTCTTATTGGTGTCCCCCTGGAAAGTCACGCCATTACTACTAATCAGACGAGGCAGACTATCTGTCTTGCCAATACAGATGGTAACCGGAACAGTTGAACCGGTTGGCTGACCACCGAGGCCAGTTAGGTACTTGGTGTCGAGCTTGCCATTGATACTCCAACAGGGCGTGTTGTCCACGCTGCTATCGGTCGGTGTACTGGGATCTTGAATGTGTCCAAGAAAACTAGGAATGATGCCCGTCTGCAGGTCAGAGAGCGCATGCGGGTCAATGGGAATCGTCGTTTTCATCCACTTGCCCGTTATAGGGTCGGTTGCATACTGATTGTTCTTGATTGAGACAAACTGCACTTTCACGGCATTGTTGAACTCCACGACGTTGGCATTCGCCCTGAGTCTGTCGGGTACGACAATATCGCCGTCGGCGTTTTTGAGCACGAAGGAAGCGGAGCCAGGATTTTCAGTGACAAAGTTAAAGTGATAGGACGCGACCTTCTTGATCGCTGTTTGCGCAGCGCTGATGACTGCTTGGGCCGTGGGGGTAGTGGGTGGATTGCTTGTACCACTGCATGCCACTAGTAGCAAGATGAGAGCTATAAATAAACTTGCCAGACCAGAGGCGCGTATGTTGGAATATGCTTTGTTGCACATAGATACCTCCTCTTTGCTGAAGTAATATCACTACCTAATTGTACCACACTGGATAGAAGCAAGCAGCGTCTCACCTGCTTTCGGATGTGTGTAGAATTTTTGCATAGAGGCTCGCGTACGGGTGCCATGTGCAGAAGTAGCAGTGAGCTGAATTTTTGTCTTTGTTTGTGCTAGAGGCTTATAATAGAGACAATTAATTTTGAAGTTCGGAATGAGGAAATGGACATGTATGAGATAAATGTTCTGCTGGCTCTGATGATTATAGTTTCGTTTCTGCTGGCGATAGTGCTGCACGAATACGGCCATGCGCTTATGGCCTCATTTTTGGGCGATACTACCCCACGCTCAGAAGGGCGACAGACCCTGAGCATCCGCTCGCACCTTGACGCTGTAGGAACGTTGTTCTGTGTGTTATTAGCCTTCCAACCTGGCCTCGCTATGGGATTTGGCTGGGGGAAACCCGTCAAGCCGGACCCGTGGAAGATGCGCGTTGGGGCCAATGCTGGCGTGCTCATCGTCGCCTGGGCTGGTCCTCTATTCAGCCTCATCATTGGTCTGGTTGTGGCATTACTGACTCGGTTTATAACTCCCTACCGGGGTGACAACTGGTTTAGTCTGCACCTAGTGCAATTGCTGGTGGTTTTTGCCAGCGTGAATATCTGCTTGACGCTCTTTAACCTACTGCCCATCTATCCTCTCGACGGCTATCAAATTCTTTACACGTTGTTACCGAGCAGGCAGGCCGTGCAGTTCGCCAAGTCGGCCCCCTACGGCCTATTTATCATTCTGCTACTCTTCTTCTTCCTGCCTTTCCTGGGCCGTCTCGCGAATATAGGTGATTTCCCACTGTTCCAGCTCGCGTATTACATCTGGCTGGGATCGGTCTCTCTCATCTCTGTGCTGTTTGGCAATTTTCCTCTAGTGCTTGCTCTCTATAGCATGAGGTAGGTGCAGAAGCGTGAATGCGAAGACGCAGTTTTCACTCTTGGGGACAATTGGCTATCGTCTGAGGCAGGTATATCAGCAACTCGGCTTCGTACTTGCACTCTCTACTGACGATTGGGCCGAGGTGAGGCGTTGGTTGCCGTCGTCAGCTTTGCCATTGTTTCAAACGATGTCCGACGCCGATCAGCAACACAGCCTACGCGTATGTAGGGAGCTACAGGCACGCGGTTGCACAGAGGTGGATATGCTTGCCGCAGCACTGCTGCACGATGTCGGTAAAGCCAAAGGCCGTGTTCCGTTCTGGACACGTCCGGTGATAGTTCTGGGCAAGCTCTATGCTCCTCGCCTGCTGAGCCGTGTAGCGGTCTCTTCCTATGCTCGTGACGGCAAACTGCCCCCCTGGCGGCGTGCTCTGAGCTACGCGTGGTGGCATGCCGAGGTAGGAGCTGATCTCGCCAGTGCTGCCGGACTCTCTGAACAAGCTGTACTCTACATCCGCACACATCACCAACCTCATGGTCCCGCTGCTGCATTACACGCAGTAGATGAGGTATTGTAGCAGATGCTAGAGCAGGTCAACGGCATTGAATCAACACAGGGACGCTACGTCGTCCATCTGCCTATCTTCGAGGGGCCGCTGGACTTGCTCTTACATCTTATCGAGAAGCGGCAGATGGAGATTACTACTATTTCCCTTGTCGCTGTGACCGACCAGTATCTCGCCTATCTACAAGAATGGGAGACATCCCAGCTACCACTAGCCAACATGGCCTCCTTCGTCTCCATCGCCACACGCCTGCTCTTCATCAAATCGCAGAGTCTGCTCCCCCAGGCAGTGCGAGAAGAGGCTGAAAGCGCTATCATTGTGGCCGAGGAGCTGCAGCGTAATTTGCTCGAATACAAGCTGGTAAAAGAGATTGCCACCCACCTGCGCCAGCGCGAAGAGGTCGGCCTGCAGACACACGGCCGCTCTAGCCTGCTGGCCAGCATCGAGGCTCAGCTCGCCTGGACTCCTCCTACTCTCAGCGGACTAGAAACACAAGCTCTCGCCCATGCCTTCCAGCGGCTCCTGGACCTCAAAGCACGCGAAGTCGCTACTGGCAGCGACTTCGTACCCACTGCTCGCGTACGCGTCAGCGACCGCATTGCCGAAATCGTCAGCCTCCTCCAGACGCACTCCAGCATCCTACTCAGCGACATCATCGCCAACGAACACTCTCGCTTCGTCATCGTCGTCACCTTCCTAGCTGCACTAGAACTATGGAAATGTGAGCGCATCAACGTTCAACAGGATGCCTTGCTAGGACCGATTGTACTAGAGAGGGGAGAAAAGTGGTAAAAGCACTATTGACAAGCAGTGCTCAAACATGCATAATATGGCTGGGTATAGGGGCATAGATTGCAAGGGATGGTACATCAAGTGTATGAAAGTTCGGGATATTATTAGGCTGATAGAAGCTGATGGATGGTATCAGGTTAGCATGAAGGGAAGCCACCGACAGTATAAACACTCAACAAAGCTTGGTCGTGTAACGATAGCAGGACATCCTAGTAAAGAAATGCCGCCGGGTACAGCATATAGTGTTTTAGAACAAGCAGGATTACGAAAGAGAAACTAAGATGTACCGCTTTCTTGTCATAATTGAAGAGGGAAGTCAAAGCTACGGGGCCTATTCTCCAGATCTCCCCGGTTGTGTAGCTGTGGGAGATACAGAGGAAGAAGTGAAGGAAAATATGCGCCAAGCCATTGCGATGCATATACAGGGCATGATGGAGGATAATGAATCGATCCCTGTACCACACAGCACAGCTAGCTACATAGATGTCTCCCTACCCAACTCTGCGGCTTAAGAATGATACAGTCCTGAAATCGTCCACTTTCAGGACTGTATTCAATATTGCTCCTCACTTCGATTCGTGCAGCATCCTCTCAGCACGCGCACGCTCATAGGCAAGAGCAGCAGACCAATTGCCACTCTGCACCTCTACGCGTTGCACCACCAAGGCTACTACCCGCTCGGCCCCAACACAGCTTTGCGCGACCTGCGGCGACAAATCTCCTAGCTCCAATATGCGTGCCATGCCGGAGACACAGACTGCAAGCTGAGCTGAGTAGTTAGGAATGACAAGGGCAGCTTGCCTCGTTTCAAAGATGTTGCCAATGGCCTCGAAAGCTCCATTACCTGAGTAATCAGGCAGTAGTATTGTGCCACCAGGAGCAATAGTATCAGGAGGTAAAGTGACCAGGAAGCCCGCAGCGCCACCACGATGGTTGATCGCAGGCTGACCATCACGACCTACCGTGCAGAGAAAGCACAATAACTGCTCCGCAATGAACGCACAGACTGGCTCGGACAACGGTCGTAGCTGAGAGTCGTCCAATTGTTTCAACTGCGAGATCTGCTGCGGTGTTACAAGAGGCAGCGATGTAAGTCCAGGAATATGTGTCTTAATGTATTTAGAGCAGTGAAAGAAGGATTGTTCTACGTGTAAACGCACCCAGATCGCTTTACGGAACAATGAGCGCCTAGTAAACAGTTCTGCTCTTCCATGCACACACAGCCGCTCGCGAGTGGGATGACAAATGAAGAAGAGTCCAAGTCGTGCTGTTTGTCCATCCTGAAAGGATTGGTGCAACTTCAGCAAGATCGCAGAGGTTGCCAGATCACCATCTAGACGCAACAGGCAAGTATGCTCATCTGGTGTCTGTACAAAACCCGGTGTGCCGAGTACTAATAGGCCGCCTAGCTCATTGTGCCCGTTCAGTCCTGCCACGACGCACTGCCCTTGCTGCACAATAAACTTCTGAGCCTGTTCTGTAAGATACGAGGACTTCTTACAGTCAAACGCTTCACCGCTTGCGTGTGTGTTCCAGCGTGTACGAGCTTGTTCCTGGCCAGCAGGAAGGGGTGTGTGTACTACCATGTAGCCAATTCCTTTTCTTCCAAAATCAGTTTCAACTCCTCGCTGAGCTATGTGAACATAATGATAGTTAAGAAGAAATCTACTTTGCTTCTGGTACTATCCAAGAGGATTTACTCTGATATCGAGCATAATCTCAGCATTTCAAGTATACACGCTAATGGGGGAATGGGGGATTGGGAATAGTACTTTGTAGTGAATTTTGCAAGGAGGGTTAGAGCAATGTGGTTGACCATACTCTTGACAAGAACACACTCAAGCTTTATAATGTAAGAACAATAAAATCTGCGCAAGAATCTCATCGGTAAACCATAGATACCTCATGAACAGAAGACATGTTATGAAGGAGAGCCAACTGTGATGGAAGAGCCTCAGGAGTTTTCCACGGAGAAGCAACCCGTCGTAGAACAGACAGCAGCGGCGTCTCAGGCTGCCCATCTAGCAACGGATGCCACTCGTATCGCTGAGTTGGAGGCATTGCTTGCCCAGGCACGCCAAGAGGCGACTGACAATTGGAATAAATACTTACGCGAGCGTGCAGATGTGGAGAATATCCGCAAACGCCAGGAGCGTGTGCTTGCTGACCGTGTGCAACAGCAGAAGAAAGCGCTGCTGCACAAATTGCTTGGCGTGGTAGACAATGTCGAGCGAGCACTCGTCTACCAGGATACGCTGGATCGCCAGGGCCTGCAGCAGGCACTACGCATGGTGCAGTGGCAAATGAACGAAGTGATGCGTAGTGAGGGACTACAACCGGTGGCAAGTGTGGGTGAGACCTTTAACCCATATGTGCATGAAGCGGTTGAGGCTGTCCAAGACAGCGACAAGCCCGAGGGAACCATCGTCGAAGAGGTATTGAAAGGTTATACACTCGGTGATGAGACATTACGCCCGGCCCGCGTCAAAGTCAGTATGGGTGGCAAATAACTTAAGGGGCCAGGGCAACCACAAGAGTTGCTTCTACAAATACGACAGATCGATTTGCCAAACCCTTGTGTAGTAGAGGAGACTTGCAAGGGTTGCCCTGACCGTAGGCGAGAGAAGGCTGGGACATGGAGTACAAAGATTACTATAAGATACTGGGAGTAGCACGAGGGGCGAGTTCAGATGACATCAGGAAAGCCTTTCGAAAGCTAGCACGCAAATACCACCCCGATGTGAATCCTGGCGACAAGAAGGCCGAAGAGAAGTTCAAAGAGATCAATGAGGCCTATGAGGTGCTCTCTGATAGCGACAAGCGGCGTAAGTATGACACCCTTGGTCCCAACTGGCAGGAGCAGTTCGGCTCGAACTTCTCCAACGCGAGCGCACGAGGCAGTTCTACCTACAGTTACGGAATGGGTGGCCGCGGGTCAACCATTGATTTTGATCCGAACAATACTGCCTTCTCCGATTTCTTTGAGGCGCTCTTCGGACGTAGCGGCTTCAGTAGCTCTGTGGGAACAAATGGCACACGTACCGATATGAGGCGGCGCGCAGGGGACAATATTGAGCAGCCTGTTGAGGTAACCCTGCAGGAAGCGTATGTTGGAGGTGCGCGTACCTTCAATATTCAATCGACCGAGATTTGCCCGACGTGCCAGGGGACGGGAGAAGTAGCGGGGAGAATGTGTGCGACCTGCGAGGGGCAGGGTATCGTGCCGCGCAACAAGCGCATCCAGGTAAAGATTCCGGCCGGTGTGGACACCGGCTCTAAAGTGCGCGTGGCTGGAGAAGGACAGCCGGGTATTGGTGGTGGACCTCGCGGTGATCTCTTTCTGGTGATCAGTGTGAGGCCCGATGTAGCATTCGAGCGCAAGGGAGATGACCTGTATACTGATATGGATGTTGATCTGGTTACAGCGATGTTAGGCGGTGAAGCGCCTGTATCGCTACCAGATGGGCGCAAGCTTATGCTCACTATTCCCGCCGAGACGCAGAATGGACGCACCTTCCGCCTTGCCGGTAAGGGCATGCCACGCCTGCGCGGGGAAAGCGCTGGAAACCTGTATGCCCGTGTTAAGGTCGTGTTGCCTATGCACCTTTCCTCGGAGGAGCGTAGACTGTTTGAGAAGTTAGCGCAGAGCCGTGGTGCCAAGGCTCGTTCTTAAAAAGAAGAGAGAAGCAGTATGCCTGAGAAGGGTGATGGCGCATGGTATATTATCAGCATAGCCGCAGCCAAGGCTGATGTACATGAGCAGACATTGCGTCATTACGAGCGCTTAGGATTGATCTCGCCTGAGCGTAAGGGCAGTAGTCCTCACAGTCCCCGTCTCTACTCAGACAGGGACATTGAGCGCGTGATGCATATTCGTGGCTTGATGCGTGACCTGGGTGTCAACTTGGCCGGGGTTGAGGCTATCTTGCATATGAAGGATCGCATGGAGCATATGCAAGAGGAGTTACAGCAAGAGATTTTGCAGTTGCAAAATCAGCATGCAGCCGAAACGCGCAGATTGAAAGAGATCATCGAGCGCTTGCAGCGCGGCTTACCGTCTGAATAATAGTGCATTTTGTTGTAGGTATGACACAGTCCACACCTACAACAAAATGCACTATTTATTGTTTGCAGGGGAGGTCGATGGTAAAAACCGTGTTGATGCCGGGTTCGCTTTGGACGGAGATCGTGCCTTTGTGTGCATGCACAATCGCGTTGGCAATAGTAAGGCCAAGTCCTGTACCTATGATAGGCTCGTCTTGCTGATGCTTTCCACGGTAGAAGGAATCGAAGATGTGGTCAAGATCCTCGCGCTTGATTCCCTCTCCGTTGTCGATGACACGCATTATTACGTGCTCATTTTGCCAGTTAAGCTCAACAAAAATTCTGCCTTCAGGTGCGGGCTGCCCGTATTTGACAGCATTGTCAAGTAGAACGAACAGTAGTTGCTTGAGATACTCCTCATTGCCCTGTACGCCCAGATTACCTTGCGTTGCTACACAAAGAGTAATGTTACGTTCATCCGGTGTGCGCATCTTAACGTAATCAATTCTTTCTTTTGCCAGTTGGACAAGATCGACATACTGCATTTTTATAGCATGATTATCGTCGAGGCGTGAGAGCGTTAGCAAGTCATTGATAAGGTAAGTCATGCGCTCTCCCTCGTTCTTCATTAGCTTCAGCACACGCTGCATTGTTTCAGGGTCGTCTTTCGCCCCGCGCATAAGTACCTCAGTAAAGCCGCGCAGAGAGGTGAGAGGTGTACGTAATTGGTGAGACGCATCCGAGAAAAAACGTTGAAGGCGTTGTGTTGAGATGTCTTGCATCTCTTCAGCATGCTCCAGTTGGGTCATCATCATATGTAGGCTTGCTGCCAAACGATCAAACTCATCCTGTGGGGGCAAACGTAGCGGGAGGCGTTCGTGCTGCTTAAGGTCGCCTTGCGCTATGGCTTGTGCTGCATCTGTGACGTACCAGAGTGGCCGTAGCAATATCGTTGTGAGTAGAAACGCCAGAACTATTCCAAGCGCAATAATAACGATCAACGCTGTATCTGCAAGAGTAGGAGATTGATGCCAAGAGTCTAGTATGTATGTAAATATAACTACAAGAATAAGTAGTAGACTATAGAGAAAAGTAAGTTGTATACGCAAACCGAAGAAGGGACGAAGCAAGGGCGGGGTACCATTGCTGCGAGGCTGTATACCTTCGATTTCCTGCACATTGTTCATATCAGACTCCGATATACCAACAAAACTGTAAGCCCCCCTTATCCTTTTAAAATATAGCCAACGCTGCGTACAGTTTGAATGAGGCGCGGCGAACTGGGTGCATCCTCAATTTTCTCACGCAGGTAGCGCACATACACCTCGATAATATTAGTCTCGCCTAGAAAGTCATAGCCCCAGACGCGGTTCAGAATCGTCTGACGATCAAGAACCTGACGTGGATGACTCATGAAGAGATGCAGCAGATTGTACTCCGTGGCAGTTAGCTCAATGAGGACGCCCCTACGCGTGACCTCACGCGTTGCCATATTGAGACGAAGGTCGCCAAATTGCAGTATTTGTTCATTATGCTCATCGTCATCCTCTGCACTAGGCTGCGCCCGTTTCTGGCGGCGCAAGATAGCGCGAATACGTGCTAACAACTCGTCGAAATCAAATGGCTTTGTCAAATAATCATCTGCGCCTGCGTCCAGGCCAGTAATGCGGTCTTGCACTTCGTCTTTTGCCGTCAGCATTAATATGGGCAGATCACGTGTGGTAGGATTGGCGCGTAGGCGTCGGCACACCTCCAGTCCATCAATGCCAGACATCATCAAATCAAGAATGACTAGGTCTGGATTAAGGCGTTGTGCTGCTATGACTCCCTGTTCGCCATCTGAGGCCGACTCTACCTGAAAACCTTCATAGCGCAATCCCAGGCGAATGAACTCTACGATGTTATTCTCGTCGTCAATGACAAGCACCTTGAGTAGTGTTTGTTTGTCCTGATGTGCTTGCCAGGAAGCGCTTTGCTGCATAATATATTCCCCTTAGACACATCTTATGTAATGGTAGCGTGTTAGCTGCCTTTGAAAACTATTATAGATGTCTCATAATGTAACTGCAAGTAGAAAGGTCTCTTTTCTTAGCATTCTCAGCAGAAATTAATACACTCGGTCCCATTGACATGAATGTAGAACTGATATATGCTTAGGCTAGGGAAAGAGTGTTCCACTTTTCACCCATAGCGCCTCATGGAAAGGTTCCTCACAATGAAGCTAACAATGAAGGGGGATTATGGTTTAAGGGCCATGCTTGACATGTCAGCATATTATGGTCAAGGGCCAGTAGAAAGCGCCGATATCGCGAGGCGGCAGTATATCCCCGAGCAATATCTTGATCAAATACTTATGGTATTGCGCAAAGAGGGCCTAGTCAAGAGCGTGCGTGGGCCAAAAGGTGGACATATGCTGGCAAAGCCGCCATCTCAAATCACTATGGGTCAGGTGATGTCAGCTCTTG
>Ga0213874_10000197_pt1 | contig 11007 bp, 8 predicted proteins | sample BarmaccomBMRX_R7_FD_160098 | JGI IMG/M metagenome (GOLD analysis project Ga0213874, IMG submission 160098) | Root-associated microbial communities from Barbacenia macrantha in rupestrian grasslands, the National Park of Serra do Cipo, Brazil - RX_R7 | ecosystem: Host-associated > Plants > Roots...
GCTGGTCTGCGATGCACTTGTCTCACAGATCGATCTCTTCCCAACCATTTGTGATGTGCTCAACATTGATGCCCCACGCTGGCTGCAGGGCACTTCCATGCTGCCTTTACTGCGAAAAGAGGCCGAGCACATCCATGATGCAATTTTTGCAGAGGTGACCTATCATGCTGCATACGAGCCAATGCGTGCAGTTCGTACGCAGCGCTGGAAGTATATCCGCCGCTTTGATCACCATCTAGGGCCAGTGCTACCAAATTGCGATGATAGCCCAAGCAAAGATGTGTTGCTCCAACACGGGTGGCGAGAGCGATCACGGCCCCTCGAGCAACTCTATGATCTGGTCTTCGATCCCAACGAGGCTTGTAACATGGCTAACGACTCGTCCGTGGGTGTCGTGTTAGAAGAACTGCGTACTCGGCTCGACGACTGGATGCAGTGGAGCAACGACCCTCTGCTACATGGACCAGTTGCTCCCCCTCCAGGTGCCGAGTTGAATAGTGCAGACCAGCTATCACCCTCCCAACCAACACAACTGGTGTGACACAATCTTACCCTTCATGGGTACTCATTTCTTTCTGGCAGGCTCGTGCCAGATTTGGCTTGGGCCTGTTATTCGTTGAGATGGTACTTGTTTCTTACAAAGTAGCAATATTGATGTTCTCCATAACTGCTGCTAAAATAACCCTGCTCACTAGTGTCTGCTAGTGGCAGAGTACGGTGCAAAGAGGAAGACTGCTTGATGTACATGCAACCCGCCACAGCCCTCACTCCGGCACTGGTCATCTATCTAATAGATGCGAGTAACTCGATGAATGAACGCTGTGGCCAGACAAGCAAAATTGATGTTGTCAATAAAGCCTTGCTTGCAGCCATGAAAGATATGGTGCGTCAGTCCTTACGCGATCAGATAGTGCGGCCACGCTATAAAATTGCCATCTTTGCATACAGCACGGAGGTCATTGATGTATTACATGGTATCCGCACTATTACTGAGCTTGTGCCTACGGGAACCCCTACCATTGTTGCCTGCGGCCAGACAAATACAGAATCTGGCTTCGCCGCTGTAGAACGACTTCTACAAATACACCTGCAAGAGTTTGAGAACTGTCCTGCTCCACTTGTCTGTCACCTCACTGATGCCCTGCTCAATACAGGTGACCCCCAGCCTATCGTACAGCGCATCAAGGCCATGCAGGTGGCCGATGGCCCTGTGCTCGTGGAGAATGTGTACGTGGCCGATAATATGTTGCGCAAGTCGGTACGCGACTGGCGTAAGTGGCCAGGAGTACACAAGGCAGATCAGCTCACCAATGAGTACGCCAAACTGCTCTATAGTATGTCCTCACCTTTGCCGGAACTGTATAGGCAAAATATTAATAACGCTGGCTACAATTTGCAAAGCGGTGCCGCACTCTTCTTCCCGGGCCTCAATAGTGACCTCGTGCGGCTCGCCTTTGCTATTTCTGCTGTAACTCAACATAAGTAGGGTGCTGAATGGAACGGAATTATGATGATAGCTCTCCGCTGACACTTGAAAGCAATCAGTGTGTTGACACATTTGTGCAAATTTCGCTCGACCAATCGGTAACGGCTCGCCTGCTTTCTTTTCGCTGCCAGGAGGCCCAAGCCCAATCGTTGCCATGTCAGGATTACGCCACGGTTATGAGCCAGCCAGAAGGAGCATCTATCTGTTTCTGTGTCTGTGACGGTGTCGGCAGTTCCTACAAAGGAGATTTTGCCGCCGCCTATCTGGCAAAATGCCTGCTAGGTTGGTTGCAAAAACTAGCCGTTCTTCCTCACACATCTACAAAACTCTTAAAAACTCTCCGCCCATACCTCGACCAATGGGCACACGAAGCACAGATGGCATTGCTAGCACAGCCTATCCCCCCTGAGCTACCAGCACTGGTGCAAGAAGTGCTCACCGACGTGCGTAATACCTATGGTAGCGAGACCGTTTTTCTCTGTGGGCGCATCGATGCTATAAAAACGCGATCACCGCACTTGCTCTCACGGACCAAGCGTGTACGCGTTCTTTTTTGTTGGATGGGAAATGTCAATGGGCAAGTATTTACAACAGGCAATCGCTCTGTTGCCACAGGGGAGAAGGGCAATGACTACAACCGCTGGTCTACAGCGCGAGGACGGCATGGTGTCGTGAAAGCGCGCATCTTTACTTTTGATACCATTAAGCGCCTTACGATACATACTGATGGCCTTGACCGGATCGCAGACGAGCTAGCCGATTTAAGCGATGAAGCGTTACAAACGCGTGTGCAGCAATTATTGGCATTACCGACCAGTGATGATATGACACTGCTTGACCTTCGCTGGCAGCATCCTCCCTCTCAGTCCAGACAAGCGAGGCAAAAGAGACCGTGATAGGATTCCACCCAGACCGCCATATGACACTTTGTATCGATCAAACGTATTACAGCTTTGTACCATACACCTGCTTCCTCGGTGACGATGGTGTATACGCTATAGAAGCTGGAGAAGCCATTATCTACCAGATGCAGAATCTGGCAGTCAATACGTTCCATGCTCTCAAGGTGGCCAAACCCTCTTATCGCTGCGAGCATATAGCTCGCACAACTGAGACATTAGCATCCTATAAACATATTGCTGGTCTCTTCCTAGGCAATCGCATCTGTCTCACCAAACTGAACTATCCCCAACTGACCGCTGAATATCCCGATCTGGAATATGCTGTCTTGATGCCGTGGCTTGCCGGAAGGACGTGGGCCAGCTTCATGTTTGATGGAGCCAGCAGCGCACACTACACCCCCGTTCAGGCTTACAGACTGGCCCTGTCTACGGCCCGCGTGCTGTGGAATCTGGAAGCCTCTCACCTGTCGCACACGGACATTGCCGGCGGCAACATCATGCTTTCGCCTGGCCTCAAGCAAGTAGAACTGTTAGATATTGAGGGCCTCTACGTGCCCGGTGCCACCATGCCCAAACGACGCAGCCAGGGTTCGCCCGGCTATCAGCATCGCAACCTCGACCAACGGGGGCAGTGGCGTCCAGACGGTGATCGCTTTGCCGCTGCTATCTTGCTCACCGAAATGCTGACTTGGCCAGATCCGTATGTGCGAGCGCTTACCCCTGACAACGCCGAATCGCTCTTCCAACCCAAAGAATTGCAAGCCAGCACTACAAGACGACTGGACGCCGTACGTAGAGCACTTTCAGAGATCTGCCCTCCAGCTCTTCCTCTCTTCGATCAAGCCTGGGCCTCTGTTGACCTCAGTCAGTGTCCTGATCTCAGCACATGGACTTGGACCCTCATTCAAGCAAGCGAACTGTAGCATAAGCATAAGGATAGCCTAATATAATTAGTTTGAGGAGCGTGCTCTTCTGCGGGCAGAGGCATAGCGAATACCAGAGCAGGTGTAAGCAAAATAGTAAAGGCGATATACCTACTTATGCAAATGATGAATCTTCAAAGCAATCTGTAAAGACAGGCGTAGTTCTGGGTCTTCAAGCGAGCGACCCAGGATTTCCTCGATACGACCCAAGCGGTAAAGCAGCGAATTGCGGTGTAGATGCATTGTGCGTGCTGTCTCGCTCAGGTTGCCATTGCAGCGAAAGAAGCCCTCAAGGGTCCCGATCAGCGTGCCGTCGCTACGCGTGTCGTGCTGCAACAGCGGACCAAGCACCTCGTGATAGAAATCGGCAAGCTCTTCGTGCCCATCCAGATGGAAGAGTAAGCGGTAGATGCCCAGGCGTGCAAATGAGTGCAGTTTTCCGGTACCGAAGAGACGACACCCGATCTCTAGTGCTTGTTGGGCTTCGCGAAATGATTGTGGGATAGCTTGTAGGTTTTTGGCTGTGCGACCAAGCCCGCAGGAGTAGGTGGGCAAACGCATAGTGCTAGCTTTGCTCTGCAACATGCGTAGATGAACGCGCTCCATGCGGGAAAAAAGCGAGTTTTCGTTTTCTCGCTCGTCCTCTCCACTACCGTCGATGGCCAAAGCCGGCACAATCGCAATCACACGTCGCGCTTCATTCAAGAGCCAGCATGTAGGCCACACCCGTAACAGTTCCTCTCGAACGCGCTTTTTCCACTGCACCAGAAGTCCTTCATCAAGGCTATCGGTTTGCTGAGGCGCTATCTCAAAGAGCACGACTACTTGTGGAGTTATCAGGTCATAGCCAAGGAGGCGGGCACGCGCTACCATCTCTTCTGCTTGTTGGTAATGACCATGCAAGACATCCGTGAAGGCCTCTACCTGATAGCGAATCTCAACCTCACTACGGTCGCGCTCGCGTGCGAATTCGAGTGCTAGGATGGGGGTGACCTGACTCAGAACAATGCGCTCTGGATAATCAAGGTCATTTTCGTTGCCGAGGAGTGAGAGATAGCCAACAATGTCGTGGCGGATGAGCACAGGCTCAACGACTCGCGCTAGCCTTCGCGGCTTCAAAGAATCGTCAGTGAGCGGATCTGGCAGAGCTAGTGCTTCAAGCTGTGGAGGCACAGCTTGAAAGCGTATGCGCTGCTCGGCATCTTGCACTACCACCCATTTGCGCAGGCTAGCAGCAAGGTGTTCGCATAAGCCCTTGATGCCAGCTCCCTGAATGCTTAACTGCATTAATTGATGAGCAAGCTCCGTTGCTTTCCGCTCGGTCTCGCCCCGGAAACCGACCACAAAGGTAATCACTTCGCGGTCAATCTCTTCCAGCGATGCTGTGGCTGGAAGATGAATGAGCGGAAAATGCAGTTGATCGGCGATAGTGCTCGCATCGCTGCCGAGCATCTCAGCCGACTGCGCTGCCACCGCTACCGCAGCAACGCCCTCCTCATGCAGACTTTTCAACAGATGCGGCAACGTTTCATCGAGGCGGCGCAACTGGGAGAGGGTCAGCAGAGCTAACTCTCCTCCCTGCACGTGCTCAAAAGCTGGCAAGCGTGCTCGCATACGACATGACCACGTAACATGACGCTCTAGGCCGCCCATGCCGGCCACGAGCCTAGCGTCACGAGGAGCTAGCAGGCTAAGGACATTACGCACCGAAGCCGTCGATGTTGAAGGAGATAGCTTACTCATGTGCTCATCGTAGTACGAGAGAGAAGCGCGGCTTTTAGCGCCGTGCTGCAGTCGATGTTATAGTAGCACTACCCGCTTTTTGAGCTTGACGCTGCTTCTCTTTGCGTTTCCTGGCTTTGGCCAGATGTTTGTGCCATGCCACTTTCTTTGCCTTGTTCATCATGCATCCACCTTTCTAATCTTTATTATGCGTTAAACACGCAAGACCGCAAGGGTCTCTCCACCCCACACCGCTCCCTCCCCTACTCCTCTGGCTCAGCGGCAGTGTCGAACTCGACCTCTGCCACCTCTTCTGGCTCATCACTGCCATCATAGTACTCGTCGTCGCTGCCCAGTTCCTCGTCATCTTCACGATCATAGCGCAGTATCGAATCTTTGATATAGGCGCGGATCATATCTCCGCCGCCTTGAGAGGGGAAGCTTACCTTGCCGAACATGCTGGGATGCTGATAGTCTTCGCGAATGATTAAGCGCACTTGCCCATGTTCCATAGCCAGAATCGCAGCCGCGTAACGGTTTCCACCCTCCATAAAATTAATCAAGCGGTTAGCGAGGCGCGGCTCGATCTGCCCAATATCTTCGCCTGCGGTGCTACGCACGAGCAACGTGCGGCCAATCACATACAACTGCACGCTATCCCCAACGCCAACCTTAGCCAGCACAGAAGGTGCAGCCAGATTGATCAGCTCTGTCACACCCGTCTTGCCTGGCTCTTCAATAAAGCGCCGAGGGTCGATACGTTCGACACTGTTATGTGTCTGTACGGCTGTATCCTGCAGCGGGGCCAGCCGCTCAAGATTCTTCTTGGCGATAGTATTTTTCGGGTCATACTTCAAGGTCTGTGAGTAAGCTTGTCGCGCTTCGGTATACTGACCTAATTCACTGTAGGCTTTGCCCAAGCGGTTATAGGCATCAGGCTCCTGAGGGAAGATATTCAGGATACTCCTGTTGGTGACAACAGCCTCCTGCCATAGGCCCTCTTGCGCTTGTTTGACGGCAAGGTCGGTCCATTGTTTCTTCGACCTAGCTTTTTCTTCTGTCGACTGTGCTTGTTGCGTCATCGAATGCCTCCTCCATCATCACAAGGATATGTCGTTTGCCTATTATACCGCAACTGCGCAACCCTGCAAGGACCACGGGGTGACACGCTCGATATGCACTTGTACAAGGTCACCGGGCTGAAGAGCACTGAGAGCGTTCAACCCCGTCCCATCTGGCTGAGGGAAGAAAACCAACTTATTGGCGCGGTTACGCCCCTTCCATTGCTGACGCCCATGAGCGTTATTGGTCTCCTCTATCAGTACCTCCTCTACCCTGTCGAGATACTGCTGGTTCAGCTCAAAAGCGATTTTTGCCTGCACCTCTTCTATCGCGTGCAAGCGGCGTTTCTTTTCTGCCAGTGGTACATCGTCTTCCCAGCGAGCAGCTACGGTGCCAGGACGTACGGAATAGGCTGCCACATGCACCACATCGAAGCGAATATGCTCTAGCAGGTCGAGTGTATGCTGAAATTCTATCTCCGTCTCGCCGCAGAAGCCAACGATGATATCGGTTGAAAGCGTAATACTGGGCCACAATGCTCGCACACGCTCAATACGCTCACAATACTCAGTCAGACTGTAGCCACGCTTCATGCGCTTCAGTACGTCCTCGTCGCCAGACTGCACAGGAATATTCAGATGCTCGCACACCTTGGGCAGGTGCGCCATGTGCTCTATCATAGCATCAGTCATGTGGCGTGGGTACGAGGTCATGAAGCGGATGCGCTGCAAGCCCTCTATGTCACTCAACTGCTCCATCAAATCGGCCAGATTCGGCTTGCCAGGCAGATCTAGCCCATAGGCTTCAACCGTCTGTCCCAGCAGCGTCAATTCCCTGGCCCCTTTCATGACCAGGGACTGAGCCTCCGTCATTAATTCGTCCAGCGGACGGCTGCGCTCACGTCCACGGCGATAGGGCACGATGCAGTACGTACACACCTTGTTGCAGCCGAGAATGATCGGAAGCCAGGCAGTAGGGCCAGATCTGGCCGGCTCAATCTTTGTGGGGTAGTGAGCTATGCGCTCACCAGGCTTGGGCACGATAGACATGGGCAGAACTGTGCGTTTGCCAATCCTGGAAGTAGAGGTAGCAAAGATAGGTGTGATAGCCTCAGCAGGAACAGTCTCATCGAGAGGGGCAAACTCGACATCCAGGCAGCCTGCACCGGAGATTGGCGTCCAGCGTTCCTCTAAAAAACGTGGTAGGATATCAGCCTGCTCAACCTTCATGAAGAGGTCAATGTGTGGATAGCGCTTGCTCAGGTCGTCAATCGTTTTCTGACTGCCAATCATGCAGCCCATCATGGCAACCAGCATGTCACCGCGCTTGGCCTTCGCCTGCCTGAGCAGCGCCAGTTGATTATGTGCTTTCTCCTCCGGAGCCTGGCGCACACTACACGTATTGAGCACTACAAGATTTGCCTGATCCATGCTCGTCTCCTCCCACCCCAGCTCATCAAGTATAGTCTGAATACGCTGCGAATCGGCCTGATTCATCTGGCAACCAACGGTCCAGATATGATACTTGCCATATGGAATAGTTGTCTTTGTAGTCATCGCCTTCTCACGCTCAATATAAAATTATGAACCGTGCCCATAGACACATCGTATCTTTCCTCACAAGTCGCTATTATACACCATAATAGCCTTTCTTGGTAGCCTTCACTTTCTTCTTCAACTGGTAAAATTGCCCTTTATTCTTCTAATGAGCATTACATTGTGCAATGTGTCTAGCTTAGAGAGATAAAACGGGTCTGGCACACTTTTGGTGATGAACGAACGTTCACAGGCAGATAGTACATAAGCATAGAAAAACTCTTTCATCTATTTCATAGTGCGTGAAGAACACGCTGACGCAAGAGGGGAAACGAGGCGCGACCATACCCCATACGCTTAATCAGTTTGAGCTTATTGACTTTTCCTTCGACGACTCCGTTGGAATAAGCAAGCGTCAGCCCTGCCAGAATCGCCTCTTTGTCGCGTTCCAGCCCTTTGACGAAGCGTTGTAGCTCGGCAATGCCGCTCTCTTCTACTTGCTGCCTCCACTCGTCTAAGCGATGTCCTTCGCGCTTGCGCACGATCTGCCCAAACGCTTGAACGAGCAGATGCAGTGCCGTCAGTTCGGTGCTCATCTGGCATAACGCTTTAAGATCAGCACGCTCATCTGCTTCAAGATCGTCCTTTGGACGGGCAATAAGCCAGAGCGACTCTCGAACGGAGAGCCGTGAGAGGATGGGGAGGTCAGGAAGTTCAACTTTTTCCTGTTTGAGCGTTCGGAGAAAGCGATAGACCTGTTGATCTGATCCACGATATCCCTGCGCTTTGATCTCTTGATAGAGGATTGATCCTGTTTTGCATCCATCCTTCCATCTTTTGAGCACATAGGCCGCATAGGGATCGAAGAGACTTCGCCGTTTGTGCCGCCGCCTACTGCCAGGACACGAGCCACGCTTGTTCCAATTTTGCACGGTTCGCTTTGTGACTCCGAGACGCCGCGCGACCTCATCTTGTGGAATACCGAGCTTCTGCAATTCGATCATGGAGTCGAAGCGTTCTTGATTGGTCGCCAATCGCGCGAGGCGTTGCCGTTCATCAGCCGGTGCTGGCGCTGGCCGCCATTCCTTGACTTGAGGAGTCTTGGGCTTGGCTGGCTTGGGCAGGTCTTTTCGGATTTCCTTGTAGCACCGGGCAATAACAGGCTCGATAGCCTCCACAAGGTTTTTATAAATGTGAAAACGATCTGCCACAGCACGTGCCTGGGAAGCCCCTAAGCGCGCGGCCTGCGCATAGTCATTACCGCGATCCCGGCTTACATACTGAATTTCGGGATGTTTTTGCATCCAGGCTACCGCACTCTCGACGGATCGCTCTGGGAGCAGATCAATTACCTGATGAGAGCTTAAATCTACCAGGATCGTGCCGAAGGTGCGGCCACGCCGAAACGAGAAGTCATCAATGCCAAGCTCGATGACCTGCCCAGCCGATTCTGTGGGCAGCGCCAGAATGCGCCTGATAATGGTCTGGCGCGAGGTCTGGATACCGATGCGATCAGTCACGCGCACGCCGAGCCTGCCGCCCGTTGCCAGGCCGATGACCTGCACCACCTGAAACAATCGTCGGGTGACACGCCCATGCGGATCAATGAAGGGGGTGAGACGCTCCACAAAGATCTTGCGTGGGCAAGCGCCTTGCTCGCAAAAACACTTGCGGACCTGGAGCAAGAGGCGGATCGGCTGCCCTCCACAGGGCAAGTCAGCCACGCGACGGGTATAGCGGCTATGCACCCGTCGAGCGGCCCCACCACACAAAGGGCAACAGGGAGCCGACTGTGTCGAGGCAACTGTGATCACAAGCAAGTCATCCATCTGCTCAAGTTCAATGAGTTCCAATCCCTCTGGCAGGGCCAGAACTGGTTTCGCTTCCATGCTTTACGTCATCCTCTTCTACAGAAGTTCGTTTTCCTTGTAGAATAAGGTATTAACGCATAAACAGCCAATTGCCCTCACCAAAAGTGTGCCAGAGCCGATAAAACTTCGTTTATTCCACTTTGATTGCTACACACTGCTTTCGCTCAATCCTCAAAGCAACCAGGGCATCTTTGCGGATGCCCTGGCTCAAACTGGGAGGAGATGGATATACTGTTCGATACGAACGTTAGAAGTAGTCAGGGGGTCGTGTCTGACCAGTATAGTCGCCAATCACAAAGGCCGTATAGGGACTATTGAGCAGGTCAGGGCCAGTACCATCGACATTGGTCATGCCGTACTGGAACACAATTTGCTTCGCTGGATTAATGATGAAGGCGCGATCATTGAATTGATCAGCGATACTGATATTGCCGTTGGCCAGCTTGACCGCATTGGTGGGAAGCGGCATCGCCATGCTGTTCGGGCCCGTGTTCGTGAAGTACTGCAAGACTGTGCCTCCGCTGGCAGTCACCTCAAGAATGCGGTTGTTATTCGAGTCAGTCAGTAACGTATTACCATTGGCAAGCCGACTAGCGAAAGCGACACCATTGAGGGCCAGTCCACCGTATGAGGCCGCCGTCTGCCACACGATCTTCTTCGAGCGCGTCACCTCGATTGCGCGGTTGTTGTTCTCATCGGCGATGAGCAGGTGACCATTAGGCAGCAGTTCGACGCTATTGGGATTGTTGAGCTGATTGAACCCCGAACCAGTCACTCCCGTCTGCCCATACTGGAAGACGATCTGCTTGCTGAACCTGTCTACCTCGATCACGCGTTCATTCGACTGATCGACGATCATGATATTGCGGTTGGGCAACTGGATGGCAAACACAGGGACATTCAATTGATTTGGACCAGCGCCAGTCACTCCCGCCTGCCCATATTGCCACACGATCTGACCGTATCGATCGACGACGATCACCCGATTATCAACGCAGCCTGCGGGTATGCTTGCTTCAGCAGTATTGGGGGGTATGCCGGTTCCAGAGAGCAGGGTCAGACCATCGCTCAAGCGCTCAGCGTCGTTGAGGCCGATAATCGCGCCTGGGCCGGGATTGCACTTGGCCGGATCGCCCGAACCAAAGCTCCAGACAATATGTTTGTTGCGGTCAACCTCGATCACACGGTTGTTAAACTGGTCGGAGATCAGGATATTGCCGGGCTGATTGAAGTCAGATGTACCTGAAGCATGCGCCTGAGGTAGGACAATCGTGAAGCCTGAAAAGGCGAGAGCAGAGAACAGAGTCGCGATGATGGGTAGGAATCTTATCCGTTTCTTTGTAAATACCATGAGTATCCCTCTTAAATGATATGAGTATAGGTCAGCTATTCACATTCCTAGCTAGATATACGTGAAAAGGTTACACTCTAACGTGGAGAGTCGGATTCACTTCCTCCTCTTCAAAGCCTCCTCCACTGCGCTACGTATACTCGACACTTCAGATT
>Ga0213874_10000198_pt1 | contig 11006 bp, 10 predicted proteins | sample BarmaccomBMRX_R7_FD_160098 | JGI IMG/M metagenome (GOLD analysis project Ga0213874, IMG submission 160098) | Root-associated microbial communities from Barbacenia macrantha in rupestrian grasslands, the National Park of Serra do Cipo, Brazil - RX_R7 | ecosystem: Host-associated > Plants > Roots...
TACACCTATTGGTATGAATCATCCTTGGGCTACAACCGAAAACCCCAACTGTTCAGAGTGTTCTAAGACGCTCACAAGCGATGTACGCTTTCGATGCGTCTGTTTTATTTACCTATTTTATCACACTGAACAGAGGAGTTGAAGCTTATTTGTTGAGGTGTCTCTCGAATAAGCGAAAAACAAGACTGAGAGAGGAAGTATGAAACAACCACGTCGTCGTCACGGAGACTCAAGTAAAGCACAATCACTCTTTCTTACCCTGGACGATGTACTGCTACTTAAGAAGGCGTTGCTACCTCTTGAGCAGTTAATTATTACTAGCCCGAAATCCTTACCTAATATTCAACTGGCGCACGAGACGCTGAAACAGGTACAAGGCAAAGTCTCCTCTATGATGGAGCAAGGTGCAAATGACAATACCATTCCGTTTAATGCAAATGAAGTGGTCATTTTGCATACAGCAGTACGCTTGTTTCCCGTGAATGTAGAGTGGCAAACCAACCCACCAGAGACCTATGAAGCGTTGAAGCTTAGTCTTTTCTTGCAAAGCAAGTTAGCTCCTATTATGACGAGGATAAGAAGATAGAACGAGATATTCTCTCATGAAGTAGGTGTTTGCGGCTCGTGGGAACAGACGCTTGGAATAGCAAGTAGGATAAACATACATTGTGACTGATGCGAAGATGCTTGACTACCACAGTGCAACTTGCTATCATGATAACCGCACAGGGAATACACTGCATTCCCTGCAACGTTGCGCCCATAGCTCAGTGGATAGAGCAAGTGTCTTCTAAACACTAGGTCGCAGGTTCGAGTCCTGTTGGGCGCGCCCCTTAGTCATCGTATTAGGATGCCCCCTACTTCGTCATGTTTTTGCGCACACGCGTGGATTCCCTCTGCAAGCCACGTCAGCCACCATGCATCACGTGCCCCTCGGTGCAAAAACACTCTAGGGCGCATTACCTGACCGTGGGATACCCATCTCCAGTGGTGACACATTCCTCCATGCTAGAACGTGTCACTAATGGAGATGAAAGCATCTCGTACGAAGTAAGTAAGATACAAGGGGGTAATAAACAACATGTCAATGTATAACCCTTGGCGCGAAGCTCTCAGTTTGCGACGCGCTATGGATCAACTGAGCGCTCGATTACTTTTGCTCGTCCGATTGACGCCGATAACATTCAGACGAACTACGAGCACGGTATGCTGAAGATTACCATTCCTGTTAGCCCGGCTAGCCGCCCACGGCGTATAGGCATCACTAGCGGTCAGAGTCAACCCAAGCAGGTGAATGTCGAAGCTGGACAAGCACAGAGTTAATGCATTCAGTTCCTCCAGGGAGGCCAAAGTGTTGCCTGCCGACACTAGGCTCAACAAAGACCTTTCCCTATTTCCCTTTTTACTCGCAAACCCCCCTCTTTGTTGAGCTTGTTGCAAAGACTCTTATATATATTATATAAAGAGACAGTCGGTTAAATAAGGAAAGGTTGTATGTCGGAACATCATACAGCGGTTGTAGTGAATGCACCTGTACATCAGGTATATTCGCTTTTTACGCACTTTAATGACTTTCCGAAGTTTATGAGCTTTGTGAAAGAAGTAACTTATTATGATGAGCAGCGTAGCCACTGGGTGGCACAGATAATGGGCACTCATGAGTGGGATGCGGTGAACGAAGGGTGGATTCCCGACAGGCAGATCGCTTGGCGTTCCACAAGTGGATTGGAGAATAGAGGGAGAGTCGAATTCTCTCCCGCCGGAGAGAATCGTACAGTGGTCGATGTGTATCTGAGCTACACGCCACCCGCGGGTGTCCTGGGCGAGTTAGTCGATAGAGCAGGTGTCGATAGCCGTTTCGACGAGACGCTGCAGAGGGACCTGGAGCACTTTGCACAGATGGTAGAACAGGCCCCACCCAGCGCGCTGGACCCAATGGAGTCGCATTACCTGTTTCATAGTGAGAGTGTGATAGCCAAAGGTACGATCACGCGGCAGCAAAAGGAGTCGATGGCGCACGACCCGATGATGGCTGCACAGGCACTTGAGCAGCGTGATGCGACCATTCGGCAGCAAGCCGCGCAGCAGAAGCAGGCGGCAGAGCAACAACAAGCTGAGCGAAAGCAGCAGATTGCACGTCAGCAGCAGGCTGAGGCGGAGCAAGAGCAGGCTCTGCTGCAACAGGCTGAACAGGACCGCCAACAGGCACAGCAGCAAGCCGATGCTGAGGCAGAGCATCCTGCTGTGGAAGATACGCCTCATCCCGTCTACGACACACTTGGAGGACGGAATGCTTCGATGCCCGGCACTACGCTAGGTGACCGTGATGCACGTAACGAGCGCTTCCCCGAGTATAGCAAAGACCCTATGCTGGCCCGTGCTCCCGTGCCTGGTCCAGGCAACACTCCAGATGTGTCTGGGACTGAGATCGAATCGCCCTGGAGCACTGCTATTCGTGGAAAGCAGCCCGAAAATCTGCAAGAGTCTGAACAGCAAGAACCTCCTTCCTCAGAAGAAGAGAGGAAATAGAGGAAATCTAGGAAAGACTGCGCAGTTGACTCCTCTTTCCGCTGATGATAGTTAACCAGGACATATGAGCGCTCTAACACTGCTAGGTACTGGAACATGCCAGATTGAACACGAGCGGCGCGCCTCAAGCGTGTTACTCGAGCTGGATAACACCCTCATCCTATTCGATTGTGGGCATGGCGTCGTGCAACGCCTTCTAGAAGCTGGTGTGCAACACTGCCAGGTGCAGCATATCGTCCTGTCGCACTTTCATCCCGATCATGTATCTGACCTCGTACCCCTCTTACACGCAGGTGCTTGGTCGCGCACTCATCCACGCACCTGCGATCTTCACATCTACGGCCCTCCTGGAGTCAAACAGCTTGTTGAAGGACTGATGCAACTTTTTGGCCCTAGCAGTTTTGGCCAGCCCTCGTACTCTGTGCTTGTACACGAAATTGCTGCAGGCCCCTTCGCCATAGGTGGACATTCATTCGAGTCGGTAAGCCTACTCCCAGCAGGTAACCACGGTATATGCTTCACCTGGGCTACAAGACGCTATGCGCTCACTGGCGACTCGTCTTTTCATGCCGAAGAAATAGCCTTTCTCAAGGATGTCGATCTTGCCGTCGTCGACTCGGGGCATATAGAGGACACAGAAATCGTCGAGCTTGCCGTGGCATCACAGGCAAAGGTGATCGTATGCTCACATCTCTATCGGCAAATCAACGCCACTCAATTACAGGCCCAGGCGGTACAGAGAGGCTACAAGGGGACGATTATAGTTGGGCGCGATCTCATGTCTTTTATGCTGGCATGATGCGCTCATTTCAGAGCGGATGAAAACAATCCTCATAAGCCTACTCAAGAGAAGCCCCTTTCTGCTTTTACGATACGTGGGTATGTGCGTGCTCTCAAGAGGCTGTTTAGTTGGTCTATTGATGAGGATTTGTTAAGTAGCAATCCTGCATCTCGACTTGTTCAGCCGAAAGCTCCTGAGTATATTGCGCCGACCTTTACACCTGAGCATATAGAGAAGATGCTAGCAGCGTGTGACCAGACGACTATGGAAGGCTTCCGCAACTATGTTTTACTCTTGGTTTTCTTGGATACGGGGATGCGTCTTTCTGAACTATGCGGAATTGAAGTTATCTGATATAGATACTCAGTTTCGTTATGTGAAGGTTTTCGGCAAGGGCCGGAAGGAACGTGAAATAGGACTGCATCCAGAGGTAGGTAAGCTTGTCTGGAAGCATATACACAAGTATCGTGGTCCTGCTGACTCTGAGGCGTTTTCCTGGGCCAGAAGACTTTACCAAAAACAGCTAAAATAAAGTCTTCTGTGTTGGTTGTAGGGACAAACTGCTGCTTATGGATTGTCTCTGGAAGCGCGTGTAAAGGGAGGTGGGGCGAGAGGGACTCGAACCCTCACGACCTTGCGGCCAGGAGATTTTAAGTCTCCAGCGTCTACCATTCCGCCATCGCCCCAGCAGTGAACGTGCTATGCAGTGTTACAGGAGTGTCGTAAGACGAAATGATAGTATCATGATGCTGCCCATCCGTCAATAGCTCCGGCCCTACAGCAGAGAGTAGTAGAGTATTGCCCAGTTTTACAGGACATTGCCGCACTTTTAAAATAAAACCATCCTAAACTCTCCACATGCCAACCCCCTTGCCACAGCACCGTACCCATGTTACACTTCTATATGAAGACTACAACTTTTCTAGCCACTGCTCGTATTTGCTTACAGAGAGTATTCTCTTTTGTCTATGCTTAATGAAAATAGAGGTTCTTCATCCTCGTGGGTGACACGAGGGAAATGGAGATACTAAATATACAATGCAAGTGAGCGGGGAGCTATGATAGAATCGACGTTAAACGCTTCAGATACACTAGGAGTGCTTGCAGGAACGCTAGCTAAACCAGCCCCCAGGATACGTCGTCATCGCAGTAGCGAGATATCCACAGGTGTACAAGGGATTTCAAGCACAACCCGTGCGACCAGTAGCTCGAAGAAGGCCGATGTCATGACAGAAGAGATGAGCGATGCTGCGCTCGTTGAAGTCGTGCTCAATGGCGACCAAGATCTCTTCGAGGTGTTGGTCGAGCGTTATAAAGATGCTGTGCAGAATCTCGCCTATCGCATGCTGGGCAACACTACGGAAGCCGAAGATGTGACCCAAGAAGCGTTTGTGCGCGCATATACACAGCTCGCAACCTATAAGCCCGCGCATAAATTCAGCACGTGGTTGTTGTCAATAGCCTCGCACCTGGCCATTGATCAACTGCGGCGTCGCCGTTTCCTGGCACTGCCACTAGAAGATGTACCGCTTCTGGAGTGGATTGTCGATGGTGGTGTAGGGCCTGAGCAGGCGGCGCTGCGCGGTGAGCGACAAGATGAGATTCAAAGCTATCTACAGCGCCTACCAGGCAAGTACCGCGCCGTGATCGTGTTGCGTTACTGGTATGACTTTTCCTATGAGGAGATTGCGAGCACACTCAATCTTACGCCCGCTCTGGTCAAGGCCCGCCTCCATCGGGCACGCGAGTTACTTGCACGTTATATGCAACAGGATAGCGCAAATGAGGAGGGACAGGTCGATGCGCTGCCGCGACGCTAAGCAGTTATTGACTGCTCGACGCGATAGTAACTTGACACGGTCCGACGAAGTGACCTTGCAGGAGCATTTGCATTACTGCCAACCATGTCGCGCTACAGAGCAGCAACAACAGCACCTTGATACGCTACTTTCTACATCGGCTCCTCGCATATGCAACAGCATCCCCACCGAGAAAATTATGCTCGCGATACAGCAGCAGAGGCGAATTTCTCAACAGCTTGAGCAATTGCGTACTCAACAGCAAACGCGCATCGTGCGTCTACGTACTGTCGGCATGGCACTTGCTGCAGCGACTTTCTTTACCCTGGGAAGCATTCCCCTCTTATTGCTGGCTATCACCATTGAGCAAACCGGCCTTGCAGTGAAAGCACTCTCGTTGCTAAGCAACGTCATTGACGTTCTCTACATCCTGACACAGTACTTGCAGACAGGATTGACAATCGCCACACGTAACAGTTGGCTGTTGTCAGGAGTCGCGTTCGCTGTGGTTGTCATGATGGGGATGTGGCTTCGCTTAATGCGCTACCCACAAGAAGCGTAACTAGCGGAGGTCATGGTTATCGACCGACCATGATAGGGAGTTCTCGAATGCCAAAAATTGGATATAAGCGACGGAGCATGCTTAAGTTACTCAGAGTTTGGCCTCTGCTTGCGCTGCTAATAGGCGCAGAGGTACTATGGGGGGGAACTACAAGCGTTCATGCCGCCAGCCACTACCTGACCAGCAGCAATGTGGATTGCACTGACCACTATCTTAAACCGTCTTTTGGCGGTACAATTGTAATTGATAGTCACAAAATTATCTGTAGTGACGTCGCATCTTTCGGTGGCAAAGTAGTCATTGAGGGAAGGGTACATGGTAACGTGGTTGCCTTCGGTAGTAATGTAATCATTAATGGAACGGTTGATGGAGACGTGAGTCTCTACGGTAGTCGGGTCACACTGCCAAAAGAGGCTCACGTATATGGCAACAAGCATTTTTGTGGAGACCGTTGGGCTGAGGATGAGAATACACAATTGCATGGTAGTGTTTTTGATTGCTCCACCGAGCGTGTTGCCTCTCTCTTCAACCACGACGAGGGGCCAGTGGTTCGTTTCTGGTCCGTCCTAGCATGGATAGCACTGGGTATCTTGCTGACGTCTTTGTTGCCAGAGCATGTGATGTTAGTACGCACAACGGCACAAACCACACTGCGACGCAGTCTGGTGCTTGGGCTACTCAGTGTGTTACTTGCTCTAGTAGTTTTCTTTGTGTCGATAGCGCTAATTATCTCTATTCCATTAGCAATAATGGTCATAGCAGGACTTGCTGCAGGCTGGGTACTGGGAACAGTAGCCATAGGTTGGCTTATCGGAGAATACATACTACACAGCATGGTCCCACAGCAGAACATGCGTCCAATGCAAGTGGCAGTAGGACTGACAGTGTTGATATTGGCAGGGTCTCTCCCTTTCATTGGCTGGCTCATCAGTATCGGAGCGGGATTGATAGGGCTCGGAGCGGTCTTTCTGAGCCGTTTTGGTACCCGGCTCTACAGTCAGCCCAGGCAGCCCCTTACTTTATAGGTGCACCTGTTACAGTCATCGAGGACTGACAGATAGAAACATGTTGGAAAGTGAAATGGACATCAACGATCTGCTACGTCGTGAGGTGTCGATGAGGTGAATATGAGCATTGATGTTGAACTTACAGACCTTGCCTACGGGGGCGACGCCGTAGGTCGCTATGAGGGTCGTGTGCTTTTCGTGCCTGGAGGTATTCCAGGAGAGCGGGTGCGCGTGGAGATTGTCGAGGAGCGCCGAGGACATGCCCGCGCAGAGTTGTTAGAGATCCTTCGTACCGCACCAGAGCGCGTAGAGCCACCCTATCCCCAACTCACCGACAGCGGCTGCCAATGGCAACACATCGCCTATCCTGCACAGCTCACCTGGAAAGCTCATATTGTTCGTCAGTTGCTTGTGCGTATCGGAAAACAGCCGGACGCGTTTGTACATCCGACTATCGGTATGCCACCAGGCATTTCTCCCTGGCACTATCGCAATATTGCCCTATTTTCTGTGGGGCCTGAAGGCGAAGTGGGATTTAAACTTACAGAGAGCCATGAGATACAGGATCTGAAGGATTGTGCTTTACTGCATCCTGCGCTCGACTCTGTCTACCAAAAAGTGCGTCACAAACTCATTGATTATTTTGGTGACACACTCGGCGAGATGATACAGGGCTTTACGCTACGCGGAGCCATTGGGGCTGTGGCAACCGCTCCAGGGGCCGCAATAGCCGCCGGAGCAGCAAAGGCTGTGCCAACGTTAATCGTCATTCACGCACGTCCTGGCTCAGTGATCGAAAATCCTCAGCAGCTCGCCAACGACTTTATGACTATTGCGCCTGGAACTGTTGGAGTTATTATTGAACGCGTTGGCGGCAGATACGGTCGTGTGTTTGCTGGACAAGAGTTCCTGACAGACGTAATAATGGGCCGCCGCTTCCGCGTCTCTGCCGATTCCTTCTTCCAGGTGAACTTGGTGCAGGCGGGGGTACTCGTCGAGCGAGCCATAGCCATGCTTGAGCCACAGCGTACCGATGTGGTGTTGGATGGATATAGCGGTGTAGGCCTCTTCTCGGCCTTTCTGTCGCCTCGCACCACTCGAGTTATTGCGATTGAATCGCAACCAAGCGCCGTAATGGACGCACGCGCCAACGCAACTCTGAACAACCAGAGCAATATTACTGTGTTAGAAGGAACGCTTGAGCGCCTACTTGGCCAACTTCATTACCGCCGCGAGCATATCGATATTGCACTGGTCGATCCACCGCGTGCAGGCTGTCATCCTAAGGCAGTACAGGCGTTGCAAACGCTGGCACCGCGAGCAATCTGCTATATCTCATGCGATCCCAGCACACTTGCTCGCGATAGCGCGACGCTCTGTAGCGGTGGACGCTATCGCCTCGTGGCGGCGCAACCCATCGACATGTTCCCACAGACATACCATATTGAGTGTATTGCGTTGCTAGCTCGCGTCGGCGCAAAATAAACAAGCTCACAACAAAGCAAGCCAAGCAAAAATGACCGGATCATTTTTGCTTGGCTTGCTTTGTTTATCTCTTGCTCAACACCACCTCAATTTTGCTACCCTTATTCATTAGCGTGCCAGCGGGTGGATTCTGATAGATCACCCGTCCCGGCTCCATCGGTACATTTGGTACATCCTCCTTCAATACTTCCACCTCCAAGTCCAGCTCCTGTACACAGTATATAGCTGAGAGCAGGTCCAAGTTTCTCAGATTGGGCGCACCTCGGCCCTTGTCTGTCTCCTCCAATTTGGAGAACATCGTACCCAACCATAAGTGAAGTCTCTGCTTCTCCTCATTCTCTTTTTTGGCCTTATCTTCCTTGTCCTTATGGCCCTTGATACCCGACACGAGCTCTTGCACTTCGAAGGGACGATCAACATTGCCGAAGACGATATCGGGTGAACTGCCGGGGGTCTCAATATACACGTCGCCTATATTCAGGAAGCGCTCAGAGACGCTAGGTATCAACACACGAACTTCGCGAATATTCTTGTACTCTACTTCCAGACGCGATTCAAAAACGAAGAAGAACTTACGCTCAATATCAATAATGCGCCTGTTCGTCAGAATATATACGTCATCAACATAGTCAACGTATTTAAAAAACATCCACAGCAAGAGGCCCAGAATGAGCACACTCATAATGAGCCACCAGGAAATTGGTACAGACATTACCCTAGGCGTAACCAAGGCTACAGGCAACACGAACAAGAGTAAAAGGACAGGAATGGCCAGATTAGCGTAAAGCACATACGGCGAATGCTGGAGGTACTTGACGGTATATTCACCGGAGAAGTAGTGTATATCAGCCGTAATATGTAGTATACTGCTAAATCTACGCCTTGGGCCACGCAGACGGTAGGGATTGCGCAGGGGTGGATAATCCTTATCGGCGTCCGGTAATGTAGGGACAGGGCTTTCTTTTGCCAACTCTTCGAGTGCGTTCATTACATCGGGGTCTTTAGGCTTTGGTATTGGCTTTTCTGGCTTCTTCTTTGCACGGAAATCGTCACTCAGTCCCTGGATGGCGTCTTTTACCCTCTTCGGATCAGGTACGTCCTTAATGACAAGGTCGCCACCGGCAAGATAGACATGCACCGTACCGAAGCCGAGTAGAAGGCCCAATAAAGAATCTCTCGTGTCTACACCTACCTGCTGCACTTTCTCAATGGACACTTCCTTGCGCGTGGCCTTCACCAAAAAATTGGCAGAGTTGATAATGCGCTTGTTAGTGACGATGTGTGTTTCAAACCACCAGACGACCAGATCGCGATAGGCAAACCACAGTCCGGTACCAATAACCAGTAGGAAAATTACTGCTTCGGCAAATAACCACAACCCTGACGAGGCTGACAGCGCTGTCCCAGCCCCTAGTACCACAAATAGCAATACGATAGAGCCGATAAATGGCAAAGCAGGCTGCACGAGAAACCACCAATGCTTACGTACTATTATTCGCACCACCTCATCCGGCTGCTGACCAGCAAAGCGCCATTGTTTATCGCGCCCGCGCCGGAAATACTGCAATCCAAATCCTTCATAGATTGAACTCAAAGTATCCTGGGGCCTAAAAGCTCTCTTTGCCTTTTGCTCACTTGTCTTGGTCATCCCGTCACCTCAACGCATTTGGTATGCCGGTACAGAAACAAATATTACTCATAACATTACTTCTTAGCCGGTGTCTTCTTCATTCTGGACGCAATCAGTGCGACTAGCACAGTAACAAGAGCGATGACGAAGAGGAGGGGCACAAAGCTGGTGGGATCAGGTGTCGGCAGGATCAGGCTGAGAGTTGGACTCCCAGTAACACTTATAAAGTACTGGAAGAGATAATCAAGGACAATAGCACCTGTAATAATAGCAGGAACTATCCCTATAATGCGCTCTGGCGGCGTGGCCGGCGCTGGAAAGGCCCTGTTGCCAATATAGTAGCCAATACCTAACACGATGGCAAACAGAAGTAGTGCCACCCACGGAGCCAAGGGTGCTGGCGGACCAGGTTGACTACCAGTGAGCAATACTTCAACTGCCCCTAACAGGCGGGCAAAGAACACTTGAAAGTTCCCATTGCCGGGAATGAGCAAAAAAGCAGCGATCGCCGCAAACACAAGCGATATCAACTCACGACGCCATCCTCTCTGAAAGCCAACGATGGCAAACACGACGATACCCGCGAAAAAGATTTGCTGCGCGTTCATAAACTTATATTTTCCCTCTGTAACGTCACAGTCAACAAATCCTACAGATGTGATATTCGGCACGAGGCTCTTCTTAAAAATTCCGATCCTGCAGGTTAATGATACCACAGGATCTCATTAAAATAAAGATATATTCTGAGCGGTTTAGGACTACTTACAATTCTTCGCGCTGCGCCTGCGGAGACGAGCAAACCGTTACGTTCGATGAGATGGCGCGGTTTGCACCGCAACGGCCACAGCGAGAGAGAATTGAGCAAGATCGGCAATACTGACATCGAAGGCACTCAGGCCGAGCAAATCGGCACGTTGCTTGGCTCTAGCGTGTAAGCGCACAGATGGGCGTCCACTGCGCAACTGCACTATCTCCATTTCGCGCCATGACACACCGTGCAGGCCCGTGCCCAGGGCTTTACAGATGGCTTCCTTAGCAGCGAAGCGTCCCGCTAGGCGTGCTGCTTTACTACGGCACTGCTGTACCTCTTGTTCAGTAAAGACACGTCGCAGAAAGCGTTCCCCGTGGCGCTCGACAGCGCGGCGTACTCGCTCTACCTCAATGATGTCGATACCCACGGCGATATTCACTCCCTGGGGAGCGAGCAGCGGAG
>Ga0213874_10000199_pt1 | contig 10993 bp, 9 predicted proteins | sample BarmaccomBMRX_R7_FD_160098 | JGI IMG/M metagenome (GOLD analysis project Ga0213874, IMG submission 160098) | Root-associated microbial communities from Barbacenia macrantha in rupestrian grasslands, the National Park of Serra do Cipo, Brazil - RX_R7 | ecosystem: Host-associated > Plants > Roots...
TAAAGTTGTTCATAGTCATCAACTCACGAGCTGGCAACTCCAGCGCTGTTTGCGACTCAATCTCTTCTACGCTGAGGGTCTTTTTCATTTAACTATCTCCTTAATACGAAAAGCTTTTAGCACAAGTACAAATACACCTGTGCCGGGCTAGTCGCCGACGGTTTGGTATGCTGATGTAGTGTCTACAGCATTCTGGATACCCACACAGGCACCGATATCGAGAATCGACCCAGGACCGCCGGCAAAAGCAGTACAGCTATTGCCTGCACTAGCAGCGGAACCATTCGTGAAACTGTTGACGGTCATCAACTCACGAGCTGGCAACTCCAAGACTGTCTGGGATTCAATCTCTTCCAGACATAGCATCTTCTTCATTTGATTATCTCCTCATACAAGTTTTTCAGCACAAGTACGGATTGCACAAGTGCAGAACTAGCTGACGGTTTGGCCAGCAGATGCACCAGCAACCGCGTTTTGGATGCAGACAGCCGCAGCGATATCTAGGACAGATACCAGGCCATTACCCGCGCTGGCAGAGCAGGTATTGCTTGCATCTGAGGTGGCGAAGTTGGTGAAGTTGTTCACAGTCATCAACTCACGAGCTGGCAGCTCCAGCGCTGTTTGCGACTCAATGTCTTCCAGGCTTACCATCTTCTTTGCGAACATAAGATCAACTCCTTTTACTTACGAAAAATTAAAAAAACTTCAGCACAAGCACAACCGGCGGTACCTGTACCTTGCCAATTCAGGCACACCTTGTTGCCAGAGAAACTAAACATAACGAGAGACAAGGATTCGCCCTATTAGTCGATAAAGAACTTCATTGCAACTATTTTTCTGACAACGACGCTTGCCTTAAGATACACTCCACCTTCTGGCAGAGTATGTTTTCTAGCGCAATTCACTATACTTGTCCAGCGGTCGCTTTGGTTTTTTCTGCTCGGTGGTCACTGTCATCATCGTGCTACGACCTGCATTAAAGCACACTGAATTCACTGCCTCTTTTATACCCCATGCCCCTTCTGCTGTACATCGGTGAAATTCCTTATCTTCTAAAAGTGCGTGTACACAAGAGCAACATACATTAGCAACAAGAACATAACGTTTCAAGCTGTGTCATATAGCTTGTAGCCGCGTGTTACAAGTACTATACATGCCCCATTCATTTGTCCACTAATTGCACCCTGCCATCTCCATGTCGGCCACAATCTTTTTACGCTTCGTCTTACTCCTTGTGATTATCCCCCCAATGTACTACCTCAAACGCACATTTACTTCGCCAGTAATCCGGTACTCATCGAAAAAACGTAGTGTGGTTTGTGTAACGATACGGACTCCATAACTTTTTTGTCTATCTAGTTATATTGGTGAGTTTTTCGTCACACGGACTTTAAGATACCAACTATTGCTGGAAGAATAAGCAGAAAGAGGAGAAAGGAAGATATGTCAAAAGCATTACTTACGATTGTGGAAGTTTCTCGCCTTTTACGGGTCCATCCATCAACGGTGCGGCGATGGATTCAGGAAGGAGCACTTGAAGGAGTGTTGCTTCCTCACAAAGGAAGCAGATCTATTTATCGCATCCCGTGGAAAACAGTGAGTAATTTACTAGAAAATACTCAAGCAAGTAAGTAAAGCTGGAGTGTGGGTTTCGCGGTCTGTGGCTGCGAAACCCACACTCTAGCTCGTGTCTCGTGTATAGTAGTGGCGCTCCCTTAAACTACCTCGAAATTAGCTTTCGCCGCGTATTTTTAGCCCTTGCTTCTCTATCTTCTCTCTGAGTTTGAGAATACCCTCAATAAGCGCCTCTGGCCGTGGTGGGCAACCAGGAACATAGACATCGACGGGCACAATTGTATCAACGCCCTGAACGGTGTAGTAACTATCATAGAACTCACCAGCAGAATTGGCGCACTGTCCCATGCTGATCACCCATTTTGGCTCCGGCATCTGTTCCCACAACAGGCGCAGACGTGGCCCCATTTTGATAGAGACAGTGCCAGCGACAATCATCAAATCAGACTGGCGCGGGCTAGAACGGAACACCTCATAGCCAAAACGTGCGATGTCGTATTGGCCAGCCGAGGCAGCGGCGATCATCTCAATGGCACAACAGGCTAGACCGTAGCCAAACGGCCAGATAGAGCGAGAACGAGCCCAGTTTTGGGCCCATTGTATCATGTCAGCGAGATTAGTGAGAATAATAGGATCTTCTTGCTGGCCAGGAACATATTCACTGGGGCCAGAGGCCATCATAATTGGCTTGCGCTTGCTTACTGCACTCTGCCCTTGCTTGTTTTCAGTACTCATATGTATTTCCTCTACTAGGTTGCTTTCATTACACTATTTAGCATAACACACGCTTGCATTCCATGAAAAGAGAGCAATTGTTCATTATAAGTGCCACTTCCTTGCATCGAAGTCGGTAGGGGCCCAATTGATTGTGCCCTGGGTTGGCCAACGAGGACACAATCAATTGGGCCCCTACCGAATGGGATATCCTGTGCTTTCCTGCACATTATAGAATATTTTTATTAAGAGTTACCAGAAACTCTGTGTTGTTGCTGGTTTTGGACATGTGCTGTAGGAGCGCTTCCATAGCTTCGAGGCCACGCTGATCAGCGAGAGTTGAGAACATGCGGCGCATGACGACGACGGCGCGCATGGTTTTGTCGTCGAGCAACAATTCTTCTCGACGGGTGCTAGAGAGAGAGATGTCGATGGCGGGGAAGACGCGACGTTCGGCCAGCTTGCGGTTGAGCACGAGTTCCATGTTGCCAGTGCCTTTGAATTCCTCGTAGATGACATCGTCCATACGGCTACCAGTATCAACGAGAGCAGTGGCGATGATGGTGAGGCTACCGCCTTCTTCGATCTTACGTGCAGCACCGAAAAAGCGCTTGGGTGGGAAGAGAGCGCTCGGGTCGAGGCCACCAGAGAGCGTACGCCCGCTAGGTGATACAGCCAAGTTGTAGGCTCGGCTCAGGCGCGTAATGCTATCGAGCAGAATTACCACGTCGCGCCCACCCTCTACCAGGCGTTTGGCGCGCTCTAACACCATCTCGGCTACACGTGTGTGCGCCTCGGTTGGCTCGTCGAAGGTCGAACTGATGACTTCCGCACGCACGGAGCGCTTCATATCTGTGACCTCTTCTGGACGTTCACCAATGAGGGCAATCATGAGATGAACATCGTCGTAGTTTTCGGTGATAGAGTTGGCAATGGATTTGAGTAGCATTGTCTTACCAGCTTTTGGTGGAGAGACGATCAGACCACGCTGCCCGCGCCCGATGGGGGCTACGAGGTTGATGATACGACCAGAGATGTTGGCCGGATTTGTCTCCAAATCGAACATCTCACGAGGGAAGATTGGGGTCAAGACATCAAAGTGAGGACGGCGCTTAGCAACTTCTGGGTCTACTCCGTTGATGGCTTCAACGCGTAAAAGCCCGTAGTACTTCTCGTTATCCTTGGGAGGGCGCACCTGTCCAGAGACCATATCTCCAGTGCGTAGACCAAAGCGGCGAATCTGTGACTGAGAGACATACACGTCCATGTTGCCTGGCAGGAAGCGCTCCTGCCGCAGGAAGCCGAAGCCGTCTTCTACAATCTCCAGCACACCAGCGCTGAAGATATTACCTTGCTGCTCGGTATGGCTCTGGAGAAGTCGGAAAACGAGGTCTTGCTTCTTGAGGGTAGTGTAGCCGGAGAGTTCGAGGTCGCGAGCAATTTCGCGTAACTCCGACAAGGTTTTTGTTTCTAGCTCAGCAATGTTCACGATACGTTGGGCGAAGAACATTTTTGCAAAGGAATACGCCCATTCTCCTTTCTGGGTGGATATTTAGGATAAGGCGGGAATACGTCTGTTTTGGGGTATACTAAAAGACACCCCGCTTGCAAAACACGTGGTAACAGGACTTTTGATGATTGTAGAGATGTTCATCAATGTATTTAAGTACACTAGTATACTCTACAAAACACTACTTGGGAACCTGTTGAACTATCTGTGATGCGGTACGTTTCTCTGGAGCTAGCATGAATATACCACATGCACATACCAACTGTCAAGAGGTTATGGACCTTTTGAGGGGCGTTAGCTTTTCGCGCCGATGTACGCTAGGAGCACAATCCGTTGTGCGCTGGGTTGCACAACGATACCCATCTGTTGTATCTTGATACCAACTTGTTCGTTTTCAGGCAGGCTTTGCAACCATTTCCTATGAACTGCCGAGGATCGAAACAAACATAATTAAAAGCTGTAGAGATTATGAAGGAGATACAAACATGTCCGAAATCACAGCCAATGATACTGTGTTTCATACATACCGTTTAAAGAATGGTTTGCAAATTGTCGGCCAGCCAATGCCCGATTTCGAGTCGGTTGCGGTGTCATATTATGTCTGTACTGGTTCGCGTGATGAGCAAGATGCTACTATCGCCGGCGTCTCGCATTTTCTTGAGCATATGGTCTTTAAAGGTACCCAAACGCTCGATTGGCAACAAATTACGCTCGAGTTCAATAAAATCGGGGCTGAACTGAACGCCTTCACCTCACATGAATCCACGATCTATTATGCGCGTGTGCTGGGCGAGTACCTGGAGCGTGCCGTAGCCTTGCTGAGCGATATGATGCATCCCCGCCTGGCCCAGGATGACTTCGAGACAGAAAAAGAGGTAATTATTAACGAGATTGCCCGCTCCGAAGATCAACCTTATAGCTTCACCTATCGACGTATGATGCAGACCTACTTCGGTGACCATCCCCTAGGCCACGACGTGTTAGGCTCTCGTGAGAGTATCCGCGCTATGAAAATTGAGCAGATGCGTGACTACTGGCAACGCCGCTACGCCGCCAACAATCTGATTCTCTCGGTGGCGGGCAAGTTTGATTGGAACCATATCGTCGAACTAGCAGAGCGCTATTGTAGCAATTGGCCGACAGGCAATGCAGATCGCAATGTGTCACACTATGAACCCTCTCAGTCAATCAACGATATTGTCGTTGACAAGAAGCTCAAACAGCAGATTTTGCTCCTGGCGATGCCCGCGGTAGACGTCGTAGATCCCGACTACTATGCTGCTGTACTGGCAGGGAGTATCCTGGGCGATAACGATGGTTCACGCCTCTACTGGAATATCCATCAGAAAGGACTGGCAGAGTCGGCAAGTGCTGGCTTGTGGGCCATGCAGGGAACGGGCATCATGCTCATGGAAGCCAACTCGACTCCTGAAGGTGCCCCGCGTGTGCTCAAGCTGCTACGTGCTGAACTGGACAGCCTGCTAGCAGATGGTGTATACGAGGATGAACTGCGTCGCGCCAAGGACAAGTGGATCAGTAGCCTTGTGCTCAGTAGTGAATCGACCTTCGCACGCATGCGCTCACTAGCCAGTGATTGGGTGACAGAAGGACGCCTGGTAAGCCTTGACGAGGAAATCGAGCGCATCGAGCGTGTAACCTGTGAGGACGTGATGCGCACTCTACGTCGCTTCCCCATGCGCGATAAGCAAGTACTCACGGCTCTAGGGCCATTAAGTGAACAAGAACTTGTAGCATAGCTAAGACATATAAGCCTGTTACAAGCAGGCGGTCGCCAAGGTCGCCATGCTTGCTTGTATTTTCATACCTCGTATGCTACACTTAGTACAGGACCACACTAACTTATTTCGCCCCCTCCTCCTGTCGATGGAACAGGAGTAGCGATAGATATATACATGAATAGTTTCTAGCACAAGCTACACTTGTTGTAGTTAGGAGGTCCTTTTTACCTTGACAACAGAAAAAATTCGACTGGTTCCGCTAGGTGGTCTAGGGGAGGTCGGAAAGAATATGATGGTCGTCGAGTATGGTGACGACATCTTTATCGTTGATGCTGGAGTGATGTTTCCCGATGAAGAAATGTTTGGTGTTGATTTAGTTATCCCCGATACGAGCTATCTCGCTGACAAAAAGCATCGTATTCGTGCCATCCTCATCACACACGGTCATGAAGACCATGTTGGCGGCCTGCCCTACATCTTGCCAATGCTTGATTTTCCCCCCGTTTATGCCACTCGTCTGACCCAAGGCTTAATACATGTCAAGCTGAAAGAGCACAAACAACTTGAGAAAGCGACTGTGAACCTCGTTCAGCCAGGTGATTCGTTGATACTAGGTGAGTGTCTAATTGAGTGCTTCCACGTCAATCATAGTATACCCGATGCCGTTGGCATTATCATTCATACCCCCTTGGGGGCTATCGTTCACACTGGCGACTACAAGTTTGATTATACTCCTGTCAATGGCAAACCCGCCGACTTTGGTACATTAGCACGTATCGGTAACGAGGGAGTGCTACTGATGATGGGAGACAGCACGCGCATCGAAGTCCCCGGTTACACGCCCTCTGAGCGTGTTATCAACGACTCATTCGACAAAATCTTTGCCAATGCGCCGGGGCGCATCATGATTGCCACGTTTGCTTCACTCATTTCGCGTGTGCAGCAAGTAGTAGACGTTGCGGTACGCTACGACCGCTTTATCGCATTAGTGGGCCGCAGCATGATTAATAACGTGCAGATGGCTATGGAGCTAGGTTACCTGAATATTCCCAAGGGAACGCTGATTCGAGTCGAAGACCTGAATAAGTTTCAGCCAGAGCAGGCCGTCGTCATATGTACGGGTAGCCAGGGTGAGCCAACCTCAGCCCTCACCCGTATTGCCAATCAGGATCATCGCTCTATACGCATCCAGCCTGGCGACACGATTATTCTTTCGGCCACACCTGTACCTGGTAACGAGAAGGTGGTCAACCGCACAATTAATAGCCTCTTCCGCCAGGGTGCTGAGGTGTACTACCAGGCCATCTCAAACGTGCATGTATCGGGGCATGCCGCGCAGGAAGAACTCAAATTAATGCTTGGCCTGCTGCGACCGCACTTCTTTATGCCCATTCACGGTGAGTATCGCCAGTTGGTGCTGCATGCCAAGTTAGCGCACTCAATGGGGGTAGCCGAAGATCACATTGTGGTGGCCGAGGACGGAGATATTGTAGAAGTTACAGCCGATTCCATTACATTGGTAGATCATAGCGCGAGTGGCAACGTCTTTGTAGATGGCTTGACCGTCGGCGATGTCGGACAAATTGTCCTGCGTGATCGCAAGGTGCTCTCACAGGATGGTATCCTGATGGCTGTTCTCACCATCAACAAGGAGACGGGACAACCAATTGCCGGGCCCGATATTGTCTCACGCGGCTTTGTCTACATGCGCGATGCCGAGGAATTGCTAGAAAACGCACGCCAGCATGTCCTGCAGTCATTCATAGGTCTCAATGGTCATGCCCCAGACTGGTCCTTCGTCAAGGAAAAGATAAAGCACACGCTGAGCGAATTTCTCTACGAGAGAACACATCGCCGTCCCATGATTTTACCCATTGTGATGGAGGTATAAGATACAATCGGTGGGGTAATGCTCCACCGACTGTGTCGCAGACCCTATTGCTTCTCTGGAACATTTGCGCTATCATACGGGTATCTCTACGTTTCTACGCAAAGAGAGGAGAGAACCGGCTATGGCAGGCGACCAGCAGAAGAAAGAGTCGAAGCGGCAAAACGAACGTGTTGTACCAAGCCTTGCAGCGGGTCCTGCTCGTGTAAGCCGAGCTGCTGGTAGTATTGGTTCTCAGAGCGCCAAGAAAACTAGACAAGGCGTGCAGAGCCTATCCTCCTTGCAGCAAACTCAACGTGGTGGACAACGTAGAAAGCAGACGAGGAAGACCAAGAGAGGCGGCTCATCTAGCAGGTCGGCACCTCCAGTTGTGCCTACTACACGTGATAGCCAATTTATCAAGTGGCTCCAGCATCAATGGAATAGCATGGAGCCACACCAGCAGCAACGCTTTTTCAGCTTCATCCTGCTGATCTTCTCTCTGCTGCTATTTGGTTCGCTTACCATCTTTCGCTCTACACCCATTTTGGGTGCAATCGGTGTAACTTTCCTCAAGTTCTTCAACTGGTCTGCCTATCTGCTTGCCCTTGGTCTGATTGCCTTCGCTGTTGCTCACCTGGCAGAAGGTATCCTTAAGCAACGCTTTCTGCGCTGGTCAACGGTCATTGGTCTGCTATGTATTTGGCTGCTACTCCTCATCGAGAGTCGCTTGCTCTTTGGTCCAGTAGGCATCCTTGCAGAGGTGCTTATTTACCCACTGCTGGGTTGGTCACTACCCGTCGCACATGTGACAACGCTTGGTCTGCTGCTCATTGCCTTCATTGTTACCTTTCGCATTACCTTCGGGCATGTGTTGAGAGTGTGCCAGGCATTATGCAACCTCTTTTCACCGCCGCACAGACAACCAAGCGGGGGAAATACTGTACGTCCATCGCCATTTCTTGGCCAACGCCCAAAGTACAGCCGCTACGGGGGTGGAGCAATGTCCTTCGACGCTGCTTCGTCCTCAACTCCCAAGCATCAGGCAGGACCACAAGCCGTGCGCCCATCTCGTCGCTCAATTGGTGCAGACAACGATCAAGGTCATAGTGTAGACCCCGACGACGAAACACTGATAGAATTCACACCAGATTTTGGTGAAGAGGATTTCGACGAGGACGTTGACAAGGCTATTTCTCTTCCCAAACATGTGCCACGCGATGCACGTATGCCTCAGCCATTTGATCCAGTCGAACATGCCAAAGCCGTACAGGGTGTCAGTCGGCAGCCCCTCCCCTTCAATCAGGCTCATGCAGTCCCCAAAAACGCAGTTGGCAACAAGAAGCATGAAAGGATGGAGCCGCTGCAGCCTAATCCTAACAAGCAGTCAAGTCGGCAGAAGACAGCGCCACGAGAACCTGACGGTGCGGCACACGCCCTCGACTCGCCTTGGAAACTCCCCGATACCTCGCTGCTGCATAATCCAGAAGAGGTGAAGCTACACATGCTAGGTGACGATACTGCGACACTGGCCAAGCTGATTCAGGACACACTGCGCAGCTTTCGCGTCGAGGCGGAGGTGCGCCAGGAGGATATCAGCATCGGCCCCACTGTCATCCGCTTTGGCATTCGTCCCACTGGCAAGCCCCAATTGATCCAGGATGAGAAGACGGGAAAGATGGTTCCTGTGCGCGACGCTGACGGCAACATCGTCTATGATGTGCGCACACGCGTGAGCCGCATCATGGCCTTGCAGAATGATCTCGCCCTCGTACTAGAGGCCAAGACGATTCGCATGGAGGCACCCGTTCCTGGCCGTCCCTACATCGGGGTGGAGATTCCTAATAAAAACAGCCGTCTCGTCACCCTGCGCGAAGTGCTGGAGAGCAAAGAATACCAGACTGCCAAAGCCAAATCAAAGCTCGCGATTGGCTTGGGCAAGGACGTGGCAGGAGCTGTACGCGTCGGCGATCTTGCTCGCATGCCACACCTGCTCATTGCGGGAGCCACTGGTGCAGGCAAAAGCGTTCAAATTAACAGCATCATTGCCAGCATCATCACTCAGGCTACCCCCGATGATGTACGCCTGCTCATGGTCGACCCTAAAATGGTCGAGTTGAACATGTACAATGGTATCCCCCACCTGCTCTCGCCCGTCGTGACCGAGGTTGAGAGAGTCGTGCCACTGCTCAAGAATGCTATTCATGAAATGGAGCGGCGCTACCGTCTCTTCTCGCAACTGGGCGTGCGTAATCTCGATAGCTACCGACGCATACGTGCTGAGAAGCTTGCCAAGGGAGATAGTTCGCTGGCCAATATGCCCGCTATCGTTATTATCATTGACGAACTGGCAGACCTGATGATGGCTGCACCCGAAGAAGTAGAGGGTATGATTTGTCGTCTGGCGCAACTAGCACGTGCGACTGGCATTCACCTCGTCGTGGCGACACAGCGCCCCTCCGTCGACGTCATCACGGGCCTGATTAAAGCAAACATCCCGACGCGCATCTCCTTCATGGTCAGCTCTGCAGTTGACTCGCGCACGATCATCGACATGGGTGGCGCTGAGCGCTTACTCGGTCGTGGCGACATGTTATATTTGCCAGCCGACGCCGGGCGTCCTGAACGTATTCAGGGTTCATTCGTGGCCGATGACGAGGCCGAGGCGCTGGTAGCCTTCTGGCAGCAACAACACGCCGAGCACCTTGCCGCTGCCAGTGGCGCATCCGGAGCCGCTCTTGCACCAGTCCCCACGCAGATAGTCGAGCCGGGCTGGGAGATACAAGAGCATCCTTCTGATGACTTCGAGCTAGACGACGACTTGCTGGAGAAGGCTGAAGAGGTGGTGCGCGAATACGGGCGTGCCTCCATATCGCTGCTGCAACGCCGTCTACGTATCGGCTATTCTCGTGCTGCCAGACTGATTGATCTGTTAGAGGAACACGGCATCGTCAGTCCCTTTGAGCAGGGCGGACGCTCTCGCGAAGTCCTAGACAACAACGACGACGATGATCGGGGTAATGGTGGGTTCGGCGAAGGCCACACTATAGCCGATGAGGCTGACGATATTATGGCTGAAGAGAGGGCACGCAACGAGTTTCTACGCAAGCAGGCCGCAGCGGGACGCTCGCCTCAGCAAGGAAGGTCGCAGGCTCCAGCAGAACAGCAGGACGATGAAACTTAGATATTCTCCCATTCTCTTCTGCTAATCTGAGCCTGCTTCAGGATTCTCGATAATAGGTCCTCTGCAATGTCACTCTCATGGGGATTAGGTAGACGTACAGTAACATCTCCTCTTATCATCAACTGATGTTTTGCGCCAGAGTATGGACCCTCGAAACCGAGCCGTTTTAAGTAGTAGATCAAATTCTTACGCTTGATTGGACCGAAACGAGGCATCAAGCCACTTCTCTAATGTTCAGGTCAATATTATCAATAACTGGAAGTGAAAGATGCTTTGAGACGCGCAACAAAATCCATTCCTCCAAAACTTCTTCCAACTCATCTCTGCAAGCTTCAAGTGTGTCTGCATTTGCATAAACACCGATAAAACCCGGGATCTCGCCATAAAATGGCTTGTTGCCAGAT
>Ga0213874_10000200_pt1 | contig 10992 bp, 6 predicted proteins | sample BarmaccomBMRX_R7_FD_160098 | JGI IMG/M metagenome (GOLD analysis project Ga0213874, IMG submission 160098) | Root-associated microbial communities from Barbacenia macrantha in rupestrian grasslands, the National Park of Serra do Cipo, Brazil - RX_R7 | ecosystem: Host-associated > Plants > Roots...
TTATTGCCAAAAAACTTTATTCCATCAGTAGAACACCAGACGGAATAAACCTCTGCAAAGACTTAGGGTTCAGAGAAGTAGTCATCCCTGGAAGTCCGGTGAAACGGTTTGAGCTAGACTTAGAAACAACATCACTCTCTCACCTACAAGAATACAAACAAATAGTAAAGGAAATAAAAGACCACAAGCAAAATGTTAGCTGAAACAAAAATGAGAACACAGTAGGCACAACCCCGTATATATTGGAGACTTACAGCAAAGTCAACTCACCAATAAGAGTACCATAAAACCGCCTGCGAAGTGATGCGAGATAGTACGAAAAGTGGGCGATTAGGGATTCGAACCCCAGACCTACTGCGTGTAAAGCAGCCGCTCTAACCAACTGAGCTAATCGCCCTGAATAAGAAAGGCACCCACTTGCCTGACGCTTTTGGATGCCCTGTGAGGAATGCCCTCGAGTGGACTCGAACCACCACGCCGAAACCGGCACAGGCCCTCAACCTGCTGCGTATACCATTCCGCCACGAGGGCTAGTTGTAGTGGATTACGCAGGGTATATTACACCTAGCGTGATGGGTTTGTCAATGCTCTCTTTCCGATGATTTAGTGCTACAGTTTCTCCAATTTTGCAAAATCTGAACTGAGATACCTCTTGCCATATTTCCCCTGGAACTGCACTTCAACAAACTCTGTTCCAGCCTCCATCTGGCTCTTAAGCACGAATCCATCGCCAAAGAGGCTGTGGCGCACTCGGTCACCCGGCTTATATTGCTGCTCTTTCGGTCTAGCCGGTTCAACTTTCTGCGGTGTGGAGATGTTGTCGCTGCTGCCGTGTACTACTGGTGGAGGTGTTGACTGCCTTGGTGTACTCGACCGTTTCTGACTGCCACTACTGCCATATACTCTGCCACTGTCTCTCGTTGGATGTGTAGTCTGGTCGTAGTCGTCATCCCAGGTGGGACGATGACTGTGCGAACTGTTGCCGCTTGAGCCGAAGCCATTAGGCGTACCACCGTTTGTACTGGGAGCTGTGGCGAGATGCTTGGGAATATCTTTGAGAAAGCGGGACGGCTCGGTGGATTGTGTCTCCCCAAATATAGAGCGGCGCGAGGCACGCACGAGGTAGAGGCGGCGCATGGCACGCGTAAAGCCGACATAGGCCAGGCGACGCTCTTCTTCGAGTTGTTCGGGCTTGGTTATTGAGCGCGAGTGAGGGAGCGAACCTTCATCCATGCCAACGATGAAGACAACGGGGAACTCCAGCCCTTTGGCAGCGTGCAGGGTGATGAGCGTAACAGCATCAGAGTTCTCATCTTGAATGAGGGTGCCTTCCTCGCTAGTTTGTGCCGTGTCTGCGCCGCCGACGAGAGCGACATTCTCTAAGAAGAGTTCAAGAGCTGTGTGTGTTTCGATCTCAGCATAATCTTCGGCCACTCGGCGTAGTTCAAGCACGTTACCCCAGCGGTCCAGTTCTTCGTTGGAAATGGCACGCAGCTCGGGACCATAGCCACTGCGCTCTGCAATTCTGTCTAGTAGCTCGGGTAGTTGCAGTTCGTCAATGGCTTTGATGAGATCGGCGATGAGTTCACCGAATGCCGCAAGCGCTGTTCTGGCGGCCTTAGCGAGAGTAGGGTGCTCATCGATACGTTGAATAGCCGCATAAAGCGAGAGCGTGTTTTGGGTAGCCCAGCGTTGCAACTCTCCTAGCGTTTTAGGGCCGACCTTGCGATTGGGCACGTTGACGATGCGCTGCAGGCTCAAGTTATCGTTAGCATTGACAAGCAAGCGCATATAGGCAATCATATCCTTGATTTCTTTGCGCTCATAGAACTTGCGACTACCAATCACCTTGTAGGGAATATTCAAGCGTAGGAATTGCTCTTCTATAGCGCGGGATTGCGCATTGGTGCGATACATAACGGCAACATCGCTGCGTTTGTCGATCTCACCTCTGGCCTGCAGGCGTAGGATTTCGCGGCCAGTATAGAGGCCCTCGTCCTCTTCGTTATACGCCTCGTGTACGGTGATCTGCTCGCCTTTGCCCTCAGCAGTCCAGAGCTTCTTCTCTTTGCGCATATTATTACGCCGTACTATGCCCTGGGCAGCGTCGAGAATGGTCTGGGTTGAGCGATAGTTCTGTTCAAGTAAAATAATCTTGGCGTGAGGAAAGTCGCGCTCAAAGAGCAGCACATTCTCAGCGCTAGCACCACGCCAGGTATAGATCATCTGGTCGTCATCACCTACTACGCAGATGTTGCCCAGCCCCTCGTGCCTATCATCCGTACCATAGCCCAGCAAGCGAATCAACTTGTACTGTGGCAGATTACAGTCCTGGAACTCATCAACGTGAATGTACTGCCACCTGCGCTGGTAATGGTGCAGAATATCCGGCTCGCGCCGCCATAGATGCTCAGTAATCATCAGTAAATCGTCAAAGTCGACCGCGTTGTTGTTGCGCAGTAGTTTCTGATACAACTTGTAGACGCGGGCTACAATCTCTTCGCTGTACTTTCTTGCCTGCTCTGCCATCTGGTCCGGGCCGAGCATATCAGTTTTGGCACGCGAAATTTGTGCCTGGATCATTGCGGGTCTATACTGCTTCTCATCCAGGTTCAACTCTTTGATAGCCTGCTTGATGAGCGTTGTCTGATCTTCGGTATCGAAAATAGCAAAAGATTTGCTAAGGCCATAGGGAGCAAGCGAGTCGGCCTCAGCACGCAGTACACGCACACAGATAGCGTGGAAGGTACCGATGGTCATCTCCTTAGACGCACTCACACCCACTAGCTTCTCCAAACGCTCACGCATCTCCTTCGCCGCCTTATTCGTGAAGGTCACGGCGAGAATACGCCATGGCGATACCTGCTCGTGCTGAACAAGATAAGCGATGCGATGAGTGATGACACGAGTTTTACCACTGCCCGGTCCCGCTAGAATAAGCACAGGTCCCTGCGTCGTTGTCACCGCCTGGCGCTGTGGCTCATTCAGTCGCGCTAATAGATCTTGTTGTTCTAGCATCATCAAGCTCCTTGCTGATTACCTATATTAGGCAATGCCATTGTATCACAAAGAGTAAATGAATGTTGTGGTTGTGTGTGGGCAAGACCAAAACACAAGATGTACTGTGTGGTACTATTACGATGTACTGTGTACTATCTTGCAAAGGAGTCTATCTTGTCACGTTTAGCAGCACAATTCACACACCTTACACTTGAAGCAGATTCCCCCATCGATTTACATATGCACACAACCTACAGCGATGGTCGCTGGCCAGCTCAACAATTGATCGATTACCTCGCCGCGGAGGACTTCGCGCTTGTAGCTGTCACTGACCACGACCGCGTCGATACTGTTGCCGAGATTCAGCAGTTGGCGGCTGCGAAGCAATTGCCCGTACTCTCCGGTGTAGAGATGAGCACAGAGTGGCGAGGGAGAATGGGTCACGTGCTCTGCTATGGTTTCGATCCAGAGCAGAACGAACTACTGCCACTGACCGAGAAGATTGTTCGCCTGCAACTGGAGAATACATATGAGGTAAACGAGGCACTACGCCACAAAGGGTATACCTTTGCGCGCCAAGAGGAGATTCTAGCCGATCATGGTGGTAAGTTGCGCCGACCATATGATAATATCCGGCTCTTGCGTACACATGGCCATGCCCCAGATGAGCGCAGTGCCATGCAGATGATTACGCAGGCTGGCTACCGCTCTATCATAGCAGATATGGGCGAGACCGTAGATGCCGCCCACCGCAGCGGAGCAGTCTGTCTTATCGCGCATCCCGGACGGCGTGAGAGCAGTTTTACGTACTATGATACTGCTCTACTCGACCAGGTGCGTGCTGAGATACCTATCGACGGCATTGAAATTTATCATCCTTACCACAACAAAGACATGATTGAGACTTACCTGCAATACGCACGCACGCATGATCTGCTCTTCAGCACAGGCTCTGATGCGCATTGCCATCGCGGCCGTATGCCCATCAAGCATCGTGCTGAGATGAGTCGCAAACTGCTGGAGCGCTTGGGAATAACAGTGCTAATAAACGCTTAAGCAGAAAGAAGGGCACGATAAATCAGGCCCCTACCAGATACCAATCCGTCGTAGTAATGCCTCCGTAGCTCACCGTCTTTTTCACGACTCCGCTTACACTTGAGGGGAAGTCTCTGATGGCCTGTCCCTGTTCTGCCAGCAGCAACGAGTCGTGCCAAATGGGAGCAGCACCATCGACGCCCGTGATGTTGACCATCGCCGAGTTGTCGTTGTTGCCTGCCCACACACCCACTACGTAGTCGCTCGTGTAGCCCACGGTCCAGTTATCAGCGAAATTATTAGAAGTGCCAGTCTTCACAGCAGCAGGTCTGATGGAGCCAGGATGGCCCAGGTAACAAGCAGTTTCCGTACTACTGTACAGATAGAGCGCACTGCACTTACCGAACTCGAAGGTGCGCGAGTTGTTATCGCTCAGCACATTAGTGATCATAAAGGCTACCTGCTTGCTAATGACACGCGTGCCCACCGGGGCAACGTGTAGGATCACATGCCCCTGTACGTCTTTGACCGTATCTATAGCATGTGGCGGAATACGGATACCACCGTTGGCGAAAACGCCATAGGCGGCAGTCTCATCGATCAAATGAATACCCAGACTGCCCAGTACCATAGTGTAGTTGGGGGTGCCCACATAATCAGTAATGCCCATGCGCTGTGCTGTATGAAGGGAGTCGTCAACACCGACTTGCGTCAACAACTTGACAGCAGGGATATTGAACGAGTTCTGCAAGGCATAGCGAAATGAAATCAGCCCGTGGTAGCGCAAATCGTAGTTTTGCGGTGTGTATGCTGGCAACCCGCAACACAATTGTATGGTGAACGGACCGTCCAGGACGGGCGCACCAGGGCTGATACCTTTTGCAAAAGCAGTAGCATAAATGAAGGGTTTAAACGATGAGCCAGACTGACGATACCCCTGCGTTGCCACATCGAATTGTCCACTATTGGGATCACTCGGGTCAAGGTTGCCCAATAGAACACGAATGGCACCTGTATGATAGTCGATCAATACCTCGGCTGCATTCGACATATGATGCGCGGCGGCTAAAGCTGAGATGTGTTGGCGGGCAATCTGCAATACTTTATTCTGCAGCTCAAGGTCAAGTGTTGTGGAGACCACCAATCCAGCACGCGGCAGATCACTCAGCTTAACGTGCAACCCGCTGGCCAACTCATTGAGGGCATAATTCATAAAATGGGGCGCGAGGCCATTCTTAATGACACCATGATGCAGGAAAGCCGGTCCCTGTGCTTCAATAATGGCGGCTGTCTCTTGATTATGCGTAATATATCCCTGCAAGTACATCTGCCTGAGCACTTCCTCCATGCGTTGGAACGCTGCGTGTGGATGCAAAAAGGGATCGCGTGCAATAGGCGAGCTGGGAATACCTGCTAGCATCGCTGATTGTGCAAGGTCGAGCTGCGAAGCCGCCGTTGCCGTGGGTGTGTCTTGCAGGTTAAAGTAGATAAAAGCTGCTGCATCAGCTCCATAAGCCTGCTCCCCATAATAGGTGGTGTTCAGATACATAGAGAGAAGCTGCTGTTTGCTGTAGTAACGCGTCACTTCGGGGGCCAGAATGATCTCCTGCAGCTTGCGTATAATGCTGCTCTGGTTGCCCACAATCGCGTTTTTGATAAGCTGTTGTGTAATTGTGCTGCCCCCAGAGACAACACGACCATGTGTAAGATCATCAAGCGCTGCTCTGACGATACCAGTAATATCGTAACCTGGATTGGTCCAGAAAGATTGGTCTTCAATTGCAATTTCGGCATGTGCAAGCTGAAGAGAGATTTTTGAGAGCGGCACTGTTGTTTGCAGACCTTGATCTAACATTTGATAGATCAACGTACCATGCTCATCATATGCTTTTAAACTATCCTGAGGAAGGATATCAGCAAGAGTCGTTACCTGAACTTGGTAGCGTTGGTTGGTAGCATTGACAAGGCCACTCACAGTAATAAAGACACTAGCGAGCACAAAGATAGTGGTAATGAAGCCGAGCGCCAGAGGAAGCAGCGTCCACTGCGTGCCTATGCGCTCAACGGCTGCATAGCGCTTACTGTTCTGGCGCAGGCTTTTGCGCTTAAGATGGCGCTTGACCCGCCAACTAGAGGGTGGCACCAGGTGCGGAGCAGGGTAGTACACGCCCCGCGCTGGTTTCTCTGGAATATCATTGAGCCTTTGTGCGGCAGCAGCACGGCTATATACGGGAAGCTTAGCTGGCATTGCAAGCTTTTTCTCCATCTTACCTTCCACAGCATCGTGTTTCAATGGAGACTGTGAAGAAGATTGGGCCGGGCGGTCTTCGATCTGCATCATACACCTCTTCTCTAGGAACGATATATAAGACAGAAAAGTAACGGAGAGCTTCTTGTGTAGCTGTCTTGCAGATCTTTACTCAGGAAGCTTCTTTACCACCATCCGGCATCTGAAGCGTCTTTGGCAGGAGGAGGAAACGCGAATATATAGTCTGATGGACAATACGGACGCGGCACTATCGGCACAGGCTGTGGAGTAGGATGTTGCTTCCCTGGGGTAGGAGTAGGCGTTGGTTGGTGGGTAAACGTTGGTTCCGTGCCAGGTAGGAACCAGTCACTGGTCTGAACGCCGTCCGGGTAGGTAACCTGTGCCCACTCCAAGCCGCCTGGGTTGCTGAAATCCCTAATGGGATGGCCCGCTTCGGCCATGAGCATAGCATCGTGCCAAATGGGAGCGGCACCTTGCACGCCTGTCACGTTATACATAGGCGTGTTATTGTCGTTACCAGTCCAGACTCCCAGAACATAGTCGGTAGTGTATCCTACGGTCCAGTTATCGCGAAAGTCAGTCGTCGTACCCGTCTTGGCAGCAGCAGGACGCACTGCGCCACGATTGCCGTTCCAGCAATCACTCTGAGGGTTTGAGTACAGTTGCAGTGGGTTGCAGTCGGCAAACTCGGGAATGCGCGAAGTGTTATCACTCAGTACACTGGTCATCATATACGCAAGCTGTGGGCTAATGGCACGCGTACCAGTGGTACGTGGATGCCGATAGGTCTGCCGCGTATTCTGGAAAACTACCTTTTCAATAGCGTAATATGGAACATGGACACCTCCATTGGCGAAAGTGCCGAAGGCTGAGGTATGATCAATGAGCCGCACTCCCAGACCTCCAAGCACCAGCGAGTAGCCAGGGGTACCCTCGTAGTTGGTGACGCCCATATCGTGCGCCGTCTTCATTGCGGCATCAATGCCTGTATGCTGCAATACCTTCACTGCTGGAATGTTGAGCGAGTTCTGCAAGGCACAGCGCAAGGTCATATGGCCGTGGAAGTTGAGATCGTAGTTTTGCGGTGAGAATGTTGGCGGGTCGGAGTAGGGTAGGTAGATGGTAAGCGATGCATCTTGAACTGCCTGGGCTGGCGAAGCCCCCTGTTCAAAGGCTGTCACGTATACGTACGGCTTAAAAGAAGAGCCAGGTTGGCGATAACCCTGGGTTGCCACATCAAATTGTCCATCGATGCTCTTGTCGCCATAATCAATACTGCCAAGCAGCGAGCGAATAGCCCCGCTGTGGAAATCAATTAACACCTCAGCGGCGTTTGTAGCATTGTGCTCGCGTAGTTCCGCAATATGCTCCCACAGTATTTTCTGGATTTTATCTTGCAGCGTAATATCGAGCGTCGTGTAGACGCTCATATCGGAGCGCGACAACTGTTGTCGTGTAAGATGGAAGCGCTTCTCAAGCTCGGATAGCACAAAATTGACGAAGTGAGGTGCCCGGTTCTGCCACAGGCCGACAGGCCGTTTGAAGAAGCCAGGACTACGTGCTTCTCTGATCGCATCTCGCGCCTGTACATTGCTAATGTAACCCTCGTTGACCATCAAATCGAGCACCGTCTCAAAGCGCTGCAAACCGACCCGGGGATGAATGAGCGGATCATTACCATTGGGGTAGCTCGGTAGACCTGCCAACATTACCGCCTGCGCCAGATCTAGTTGCACCGCCGCCGGCTTCCCTGGTAGATCCTTCAGACCGAAGTAGACGTTTGCGGCTGCATCAACACCATACGCTTGTTCACCGTAGTAGATGCTGTTCAGATACATCTGTAGAATGTCACTCTTCGTATAAAGGCTGTTCAACTTTGGAATCAGCACAATCTCTTCGAGTTTGCGTACAATACTCGTCTCGTTGCCTACGATGAGATTCTTAATCAGTTGTTGTGTAATAGTGCTGCCACCCTCGACCACGCGTCCACGCTGCAGATCATCTATAGCTGCACGAATAATGCGCAGCAAGTCCACCCCCGAATTTGTCCAAAAACTTTTATCCTCGGCCACAACTGTGGCATTGATGAGATTGGGAGATATCTGGTCCAAGCTTACGGCCGTATGTATTCCTTGATCCGTCAACTGAGCGAGAAGCACTCCTTCGCTATCGTACACTTTCAGATTGTCACGGGGTAACAGGCTAGGCAGTGTCACTACACGCTGCTCATACTTTTGCTGTGTCGTGGTGAGAAAACGATAGGTAACATACTCACCAGAGCCAAGCAGCGAGAGCAGTATAATGAGCAACGAGGAGATGACACCGAAAACAGTCAGCCAGAAGTGATGAACTGCATCCTGCTGCTTTAAACGTGCCTGCTGCCAGCGTATACGCGTTGTATGGCGTTGCCGCCACTTCCCATGCTGGAGCAGTCGGTGTTGCCGCTGTGTGTCGGTAGGCGAAATTGTTGGCGTAGTAGGCGAGGCAATAACCGCAGATGACGAACCTGCTAGAGCATGCGCACTTACTGAGGGCAAGGACACTTGCGCCTGGCGTACGTTCTTGCGCTGGAGATAGCGTAATGCGCGCCCGTGTCTTAGCCGATCACCATCACAGTTTTCCTTACAGTGAGCAATATCAGTACTGTGTGGTTCTTGAGAATGCGCTGACATATACGTCCCCCCTATGTACCACCGTTACATAATAGCTATACATCCAACAATAACATGTGCAACCATGATAGCACAAGTCGAGTATGGCAACTACTAGATAGACGCTAACAATAGGTCTTTTTGGGGGTGCTGAGAAGGTTTAGGCGTGTGCAGCCTCAATGAGTGCTGGCAGAATCTCGTTGGTGATTGTTTGAATTTGATTTAGGCTTTCGACCCAGGGCATGTCCTGATGATCGTGCGAGCCACGCACCTCGGCGAGTTGCAGCACACTTTCATCGACGAGGGTGCGGAAGAAGAGAAAAGCGCGCACAGCGTCGGCAGCCGGTACATGTGACTGATAGGTAATAGAGCCATATTCTCGCCCCAGTTCTATCGCCTCACGCTGCAGTTCCTGGTGCTGTGTCCCGTTGGTCAATGCACGCAACAACAACTCAAGCACGCGCCGCCCCAGACTGCGATACGCTTCACGGGCCGTGTCATCAAAGCGCTGATACCACGGCAATTCCTCAAATGTGCGGTCGGTGAAAGCGAAGCGGATGCGTCCCATCACACTCTGCACGAGCAGTTGGGCCGCTGCATTCTGCTTTGGCTCAACTGTCTGACGTAGCCGAGCCTCCACATCAGCACGGCGGAAGCGCCGATGCCCTCCACTTGTACGGCGTGAAGGTATTTCATTACGGTCGGCACATTGCCGTACCGTCGCGGGAGGCATGCCCAACATATCAGCAGCCTCACTCAGGCTCAACCACTCATCCCTTGCTTGTGATGTACTCATGGCAACATTTCCTGAAAGGTCAGAGCTAGGCAAATGTTAGCAAAAACAAAAACTCTTTATTCCCATCACGGCCAGTGATGGGAGAATCTATCACTCCTGCCACCTGTAACGGCGTGTGCTGGGGTATCCATGCCTGCAATTCTTGTAGAATTCGCCGATGCACCTCTGGGTCGCTGATTACGCCAGCTCCTCGGTCTACCTCGGCCTTACCAGCCTCAAACTGCGGCTTGACCAGAACAACTATCCAGCTCCGTGGCCCCGTTGCGAGGAGTGGTAGCAGGGCAGGTAAAACAAGCCGCAGCGAGATGAAAGAAACGTCAACAACGGCACATTGCATCAATTCAGGCAATGTCTCCAGATGGCGAATATTGGTACGCTCCATGACCACAACACGGGGGTCGTTGCGCAACGTCCATGCCAACTGACCATGCCCGACGTCTACAGCATATACACGCCGTGCGCCACGCTGTAATAGGCAGTGGGTAAAGCCACCAGTAGAGGCACCCACGTCAATGGCAACCAATCCTGTTGGGTCCAACTGAAAAGTGTCTAGCGCCTTCTCAAGCTTGAGACCGCCGCGACTGACGTACTTGAGTTCAGGGACAATGTCGGCCAAACGACACTGTGCGTCAAGCGCAATGAGTGTTCCCGGCTTGTCAACGAGATGCTCACCCACGTATACTTGCCCTGCCATAATAAGAGCGTGTGCCCGCTCTCGGCTGGGAGCCAGCCCACGTCGTACCAATGCCACGTCTAACCGCTCTTTCGTCACTGCCATAGTTGTTTCTCTTGGGCACCGATAAATCGAGGGCACGATAAATCGGGCCCCTACCGATGATAATAAATGAGTGCTCCGGCACCCACCAGCCCTACATCAGAGCCGAGTTGCGCCAGCACTATCTCTACAGCCTCGTAGGGTACCTGCATGGCCCGCTCTCGCACCACGCGTCGTATTGGCTCCAGCAGCATAGCTCCCATCTGGGTGACGCCGCCGCCCAGAATAATCGTTTCAGGATTAAAAATGTGAATGATGTTGACGAGTCCCACACCGATTGCCTCAGCAGATGTTCTGACAATCTCCTGTGCCAGAGGAACACCAGCTTCAGCGGCAAGGGCAACTACGCGGGCACTGATATAAGTGGAAGGGTCGGGTTCTGCTTCGCCATTTTCAGACGGCTTCAATGCACAGCGCGAGAGAGCAAAGGCGCGTAATTCATCGCCCTCGCCTGCTGCAATAGCAG
>Ga0213874_10000202_pt1 | contig 10957 bp, 9 predicted proteins | sample BarmaccomBMRX_R7_FD_160098 | JGI IMG/M metagenome (GOLD analysis project Ga0213874, IMG submission 160098) | Root-associated microbial communities from Barbacenia macrantha in rupestrian grasslands, the National Park of Serra do Cipo, Brazil - RX_R7 | ecosystem: Host-associated > Plants > Roots...
CCTGGCCACAATGGCACGAGAGGCGCTCGGGCCACTCGGCGATCCGGCACTTCCGGATCGGCAGGACCTCCTTGCGACGATGGCGGCCCTGGCGTCACACAACATGCGCCTGGTCGACGCATCTGGGGACCTCTATTTCCACTACAACACGATCCGTCACCGTCTGGCGCGTCTGCGGCGGCTGCTGGGCCGAAGGATCGAGGAGCCCGATGGCCGCCTGTCGCTCGCGCTGGCGCTGGCGGCGCTGCGGATCGTGGCGGTGGATCGGCCTGACGTCGCAGCCGGCCTGCGCTCGGAGGCAGTCAGTGCCGAGCTGTCCAGCGCCCGAACGCGACGCCCACCAGCGCGGCGAGAAACCCCCCGAGCGCGCTGAGCCCGACCACGAGGGGGTCCACTCCCCCTCGCTCCGACGGCGGTCGACCCCGGGGAGCGAATACCGCACCGGCGGCCGGGGGACGCGCTTCGGCGGCCGGCTCGGCGCCGGGCTCACCAGCGGGGCGCTCAGGCTCCGCTCCGGTCCGATCTGCGTCATGTGGTTGCGTTGCGGACATGAGCTCGCGGTCGAGTGCAGCCAGGAACTCCTTGGTGGTCTTGCGCGCCGCCGCGCCGACCAAGCGTTGGCCAACCCCCGCTAGGGGTCCGGTGACGCTCGCGTCCGCCTCGTAGGCCAGGACGGCGCCTCCATCATCGCCGTCGCGCATCTGCATGCGAGCGACCGCATCAACGGAACCGGGCGCCCCTGTGGCGTTCGCGCGCACGCTGCAACTTTCGCCGTCCCGCTTGTCGGTGAGCTTGAAGGTGCCGTCATATGTGCCCTTCACCGATCCAACGCCAACGTTGACGGTGATGGCGTACTCATCCGGCCCGTTGACCTCCAGCCGTCTGACGCCGGGCAGGGCATTGGCCAACATCTGAGGATCCTGAAGCGCCTCCCACACCCTGGGACGCGGCGAGACAAACGCGTGCTCTCCGGTGATGTTCATGACAGGTCACTCTCCTTCCGGATTGCCGACGTGCCGGTAGCGCCGGGTGCGCAGGGTGAGTCGGATGTCGGGCGGTTGTTCGAGCAGGCGTCCAAGTTCGGCCTCGACTGCCTCGCCCAGCCGCGCCGCGAAGGCTTCCGGCTCGAGGTCGGCAGAGGGCTGCTCGCTGACGACGGTGTCGACAATCCCGAACCGCATCAGCTCCCACGACGCGCCGCCCTGGGCGGCCGCAAGCTCCGCGGCGCGATCGGTTGAACGGTACACGATCGCCGACGCCCCCTCCGGGGCGATAGCGGCGAGGTAGGCGTGCTCGGCACAGATGACGCGGTCGGCGACCAGCAGCGCGAGCGCACCGCCGCTGCCGCCCTCGCCGGCGAGCACGGCCAGCGTCGGCACACGAAGGCTGCTGAGCCTCGCCATGCATCGCGCGATCTCGGCCGACAGGCCGCCTTCTTCGGCCGCCACGCTCATCTGAGCGCCAGGAGTGTCAACGATCGTCACCAGCGGGAGATTCAGTTGCTCGGCCACCGCCATCGCCCGGAGGGCCTTTCGATAGCCGGCCGGGCCCATTCTGGAAGGGCTTGTGCGGTCGCGGTGCTGGGCGACGACCATGGCAGGTATGCCCCGCAGGCGCGCGAGCGCGGCGAGGCATCCTGGGTCCTCGCCGCCGCCGGCGCCGTCGCCGCGGAGCACGGTGACATCCGTGGCCCACGCGCGCAGCAGCTCGGCAGCGCCCGGACGCAGCGGATTACGGGCGTGACGAACAGACGCCCATGCGTCACCGGGTGCAGGAAGCTCGCTGGCGCGGGCCGGCGACGATCGGCGACTTCGAGGCTCGGACACGGGAGCGGTTACGGCGAGGACTCGAAGCACTCGCTCGCGCAAGTCCTCGGGCGCGACGACGTCGTCCACGAGGCCTCGTTCGAAGAGGTGCTCAGCGCTCTGGATGCCATCGGGCAACCGCCGGCCCGTCATCATCTCGACCACGCGCGGCCCGCCGAATCCGATGAAGGCACCGGGCATCGCGAAAGTGACCACGCCAAGCGAGCCCCACGATGCCAGAACGCCTCCGGTGGTGGGGTGTGTCAGGTAGGCGATGTAGGTCAACCCCGCGTCGAGCAGGCGGCGGACCGCTGCCGAGATCTTCGCCATCTGCATGAGCGCTGGTGTCCCTTCCTGCATCCGCGTACCGCCCGACGCGGGCAGAATCAGAACCGGCACGCGTGACTCGCAGGCGCAGTCGATTGCGAGCGCCACCCGCTCCCCGGTCGCGGTGCCGATGCTTCCGCCGAAGAAGCCGAACTCCCCGGCGACCACGACGACCCTGCGCCCGGCGATCGTCACACCTCCGGTCAGCACCGACTCCCTGAGTCCGGTGCGCGCTTCGGCGGCAGCCAGCCTCTCAGGGTATGGCAGGTTATCGCTGAAGCGCAAAGGGTCGTGCGAGACGACGTCATCGTCCCAGACCTCGAGGCTCCCAGCGTCGGCGACCATGGCGATGCGATCGCGGGCGCTGGCGGGCCTGGCGGTCGCGGACACGGCGAGACGGTGTCAGGTGCGCTCAGCCGCTTCCGCGGTGGATCGAGCCGCCAGCCGCTTCTTCTGGACCTTGCCCATCTCGTTGCGCGGCAGCTCGTCCAGGAAATGGACCACGCGGGGGCGCTTGTGGGGTGTCAGCATCGAGGCGACGTGGTTGACCAGTTCGCCCTCCGACGGGGAGGCGCCGGGACGGCGTACGACCCAGGCGACGATCCGCTCGCCCATGTCGGAGTCCGGTTCGCCCGTGACCGCAGCCTCCTGTACGCCTGGATGCTCGAGGAGGGCGCCCTCTATCTCGCCGGCACCAATCTTGAACCCGCCGCTCTTGATGAGGTCGGTGGCGCGCCGCCCGACGATGCGGATATAGCCGTCGGGAGTCCGGGTGGCGAGGTCTCCGGTGTAGAACCATCCGTCGCGGAGCGCCTCGGCAGTCGCGTCAGGCCGGTTGAGGTATTCGAGAAACAGGTTCGGCCCCCGGACGACGATCTCCCCTACGGTCTCGTCATCGTCGACCTCGACGACGTTGCCATCGTCGTCGAGGAGCCGGATCTCGACGCCGTCCAGCGACGGGCCGACGTAGCCCGGCCGGCGGTCCCCCGACGCCCGAATCGCCGTATTCATCAACGTCTCGGTCATGCCGTAGCGCTCGACGATGCGCTGGCCGGTCAGACGCTCGATGCGGCTGTGCTCGGCCGCGGGCAGTGCGGCGGAACCCGAGACCAGGAGGCGGGCGCGACCGAGCTGTTCCGCCAGTTCGGACGAGCCCTCGGCGTCCTCGGCGAGCCGGTGATACATGGTCGGAACGGCAAAGAACATCGTCGCATCGTCGCTCAGCGCTGCGCCAGCGGCCTCGGAGGAGAAACGGCCGAGGTGATGGACGCCACCCCCGCGCCGAATCGGGCCGAGCACGCCGAGGATCAGTCCGTGGACATGGAAGAGCGGAAGCGAGTGGGCGACCACGTCCTCGTCCGTCCAATCCCAGGCTTTCGCGAGTGCGTCGAGGTTCGAGGCGATCGCGCGGCGAGGCAGGACGGCTCCCTTGGGAGCCCCGGTGGTGCCGGAGGTGTAGATCACAATCGCAGGGGCCTCCTCGGGCGCCTCGGGCGGGATCCTGCTGCCCGAGCCGTCAAGGTCGACCTCGAGCAGCCGTCGGTCGCCGAGAGCCGCGGGTAATTGGACGCCCGCAGCGGACAGGATCATGGCTGGGTCGCTGTCGCTGACAATATGGCCAAGCTCGCGTTCGCCGGCCTTCGGATTGATCGGGACCACGGGGACCGCCGCGAGTAGCGCGCCGATCACGGCCACACAGCTCTCAGGCTCCGGAACCGCCCATACGCCCACGCGATCCGCTCCAGCCACCTGGTCAGCGACGCGTGTCGCGGCATCGCAGAGCTGCGGATACTTGAGTGTCCGATTGCCAAATCGCAACGCGACCTTGTCGACCGGGTCGCTTAGAGCCGGAAACAGCACGACGTCCTCCTCGCGCTACGGATCCAAAACGCCATGCCACTGTAGGCGCGAGGGCGGGACCCCGGAATGTGAATCTGCGTCCTCGCACCCCGCACGCTGCGGCTCCGCTTGCCATGACCCGCTCCACACCGGTAGCCGCCCGATGCCACCGGTTCCGGCAAGACTGCCCGAGCGGCGGCGGTGACGACGGCCGCAAGTTCGAGCTGACCGAGGCCGCTCGATCACGGTCTTCTTGACGCTGTGCAGGAAGGTGAGGTCGAACTCCTCCTCCAGCGTTCTTTGCGGGCGGTTCGCCGCGACGGCTATGTGCGGACGGCGTCGTCTACATCGGCGAAGGCGGAGGCGGCGATCGACCGCCAGGTCCCCTGAGGGATCCGGAAAGTGTGCGATCGAGCCTGTCGGCGAGCCTTCAGCCGCGGCTCGAGCTTCATCGCGGCCGCGCTGGCCCATCCGATCGGTACGAGGATCCAGAAGCTGATCAGCCGGTACAGGAGCACCGCCGCGACCGAGGCCCCGGTTGGCACCCCGTAAGCGACGAGCAGCAGCGACAGCGCCCCCTCGACGACGCCGACACCACCGGGAGTGATCGGCAGGTTCGCGGTGACCTGCCCCACCGCGTAGATCACCAGCACGCCGGTCCACGGGACGTGACCGCCGACGGCGAGGATCGCCGCCACCAGACATGCGCAATCCGTGAGCCAGTTGCACAGCGCGGCGCCGAGCGCGGCGCCCGCCACGCGGGGCCGCCACCACGGGAGGCGGTGGGGTCGCGAGCCGCGTGCCGGCTGCTGTCGCTGCCGCCTAACGAAGAGGTACACCGCGATGGCGGCAGGGCCCGCGGCCGTCGCCACGATCACGAGCGTGCGAAACGGGGCGGCCGGCCCGCTGCCGCCGGCCAGCTCGACGCCAACCGCGAGCAGCACGATCAGCGCCGCGGTCAGGATCACCATCGTCAGCACGAGCACGCCGGCGGCCAGACGCCGGTCGACGCCGCGCCTGCGCAGCTGCTCGAACGAGAAGGCCGCTGCCCACGCGGGACCCGCCGGCACGGTCACCGACAGCGCGTTGGAGGCGAGCGTCAGCGCGATGATCGAGCGAAGGCGCAACCTGTGGCCGCCTGCGTGCAACAGGATCCGCGTGAGCATCGCGAACGCGATGATCGAGAGCGCCTCGGCGTAGACCGCGAGCCTCACCCACGCCCAGTGCACGTGAGACAGCTGTCCGAAGGCGTCGCTGACGGTGTCCCACTGGCCGGAGAGCGAGGTCACCGCCAGGACGATCAGAGCGGGCGCCAGCAGCCACTGGGCGCGCCTCAGCCACTGGGCCCAGGGACGCCGGGGGGCAGGACCGCCGGTCCGGCGCTCCGCGGCGCCCTCCCGAAGAGCGAGTCGCTCGTCTCCCCGCTCCGCGGCGTCCTCCAGCGGAGCGAGTCGCTCGTCTCCCCGCTCCGCGGCGCGGGCATCGACGCCGCCGCCTGCACGGCGCACTCGGTGCCACGCCGCCGCGCCGGCTACTGCGCCAACCGCGACCTCGACGGCCAGTCGGAGCGACGACCCACGCCCCGTCCCGACCGACAATAGCCGCACGCAGGTGATCACGAGATTCGCCACCGCGACGAACGTAAGCCCGCACAGCGCCACCGTGAGCCCTGTCCGGGGCGCTGCGGCGCCGGTTTGATCGGCCGGCTTCATGTCGGCATTCCAGCAGCGCGCCCGAACACAGAGCTAATCCGTCGGGAAGAAGACGTGAAGAGCCGTTACACCGGGCTTATGCGTCTTGTGCCCGTGAATCAGCTCCGCGGTGGGCGCGGTCGCTGCCCCGCTCAGAGGCCGATCAGGGCGCCGGAGGTCGCGGTCCGATCAACCGGCAGCCTGAACGTGTCGATCGGGCTGGCAGCATTGCGCGCCATCGCCACGAACAGCAGCTTGCGCCACCGACTCATGCCGGCGTCGTTGGTCGGGGTGATCGTGATCCGCGAGATGAAGTATGAGGCGTGCTCGAGGTCGAGGTTGCGCTCCAGCTGCCCGCGTTTGCGAGCCAGCATGAGCGCCGCGGGGATGTCCGTCGTGTCGCGGTAGCCGGCGCGTAGCGTGACGTGCCTGATCTTGAACAGGCCGCTGCCGAGCGTCTCGGTGACGAGCCGTTCGTCCGGGTCGACGCGCGGGATGCTGACCGGCTCCACTGACACGATCAGCACCTTCTCGTGAAAGATCCCGTGGTGCTCGACTCCGGCCTTGAGCGCCAGCGGCGTGGTGTTCTTGCTCGGGCTCAAATAGACCGCAACGCTGCGCGCGCGGTGGATCGGCGGGTCGCTCATCCGGACGCGGTAGAGGAAATCGTCCAGGGGCCCCTCCTCCTCAGTGCGGTTACGCGTGACGATCTCGCGTCCTCGTCGCCAGCTGACCATCACAATGGCCGTGATGAGGCCCACGCAGAGCGGGATCCAAGCGCCATGCCCGACCTTCGTCACGTTCGCAGCGAAGAATGAAACCTCGACGGTGAGGAACACGCCGCCGATCGCCGCCACCTTCCATCTGGCCAGGTGCCAGAGCGCGCGCGCCACGGCGAGGAATAGGATCGTGTCGAGTACGAAGGTGCCGGTCACGGCTACGCCGTAGATGGTGGCGAGCCGCCCTGAGCGCTGGAAGACGAGGATCAGCGTGGTGACCCCAGCGGCCAGTATGAAGTTGATCAACGGCACGTAGATCTGGCCTTCGAGCTCCGACGTGTGCGAGATCTTCAGCCGCGGCAGGAAGCCGAGCTGGACGGCTTGGCGGACGATCGAGAACGAGCCGGTGATCGCCGCCTGGGAGGCGATGATCGTCGCGATCGTGGCCAGGAACACCATCGGGATCCGGTCGGCTTGTGGGACCAGTAGGTAGAACGGGTTCCTGATCGCATCGGGATGATCGAGGATCAGCGCGCTCTGGCCCAGGTAGCAGAGCAACACCGCCGGGAACACGATCCCGAACCACGTTCGGCGGATCGGCGTGGCGCCGAAGTGGCCGCGGTCCGCGTAGAGCGCCTCCGCCCCCGTCAACGCCAGCACGACGGCGCCGAGGGTGAGGAAAGCGGCGCCGCCATGGTCGACGATGAAACGCGCGCCCCACGTCGGCGACAGACCCTGCAGGACGCCCGGATGGGCGACGACCTGGCGGGCGCCGAGGACTCCGATCACCACGAACCAGACGAGGATCAGCGGGCCGAACAGCCAGCCGACGGCGCGCGTGCCGCGGCTCTGGATCGCGAACAGCGCGACCAGGATCGCGAGGGATATCGGCACCACCAGGTGAGCCAGGCTGGGGGAGTCGACCCTTAGGCCCTCCACGGCGGAGGTGACCGAGATCGCCGGCGTGATCATGCCGTCTCCGAAGAACAGGCCGGCGCCGAAGATGCCAAGCGTCGCCAGAAGCACGGTGCGGCCGACCCGCTTACGCTGGATCAGCGCGGCGAGCGCCATCCCCCCGCCGTCGCCGCGGTTGTGCGCGCGCATCAGGAACCCGGCGTATTTGATCGACACCACGATCGTCATAGCCCAGAAGATCAGCGAGACGACTCCGTAGACGCCGGCGGCGGTCGGGCGCGCCGCGTCCGCGTGCTGCGTGAAGATCACCTGCTCGGTGTACAGGGGGCTGGTACCGAGATCGCCGTAGACGACGCCGAGAGCTCCGAGGGCCAGCACGATGCGGCCGGCATGCGCGACGACGTCACGCTCCTCGTCGACCCCGGCGATTCCCGGGCGCCCCTCGACCCGGGTCGGCTCGGCAGGCGCCACCGGCCAATAGCCGAGTTTGTGGGCGGCCTCGTTGAACGTGTGCCGCACGGCTCCCGGCGTGACCTCGCCGTTGCGGCTCTTTCCCGCGGGCGTGGCCTTGTGCCCCGCTTCGTGGAGACTGCGGCGTCCGTGCGCTGGGGTCACCTCCACCTCGCCCTAGACGAGCTGCTCTGAGACCAACGCCGGGCGCAGGCCCAGCAGCCGCAGGTCAGTCATCAGGTCGGCGACGTCGCTCTGGGCGGCCTCGCCGGACGGGCTGGGCACCTCGACGCGCAGAAGCAGGGCGCCGCGCGAGCCGTTGGCCCGTTCGCGGGCGAGCATCGCTCGCCCTCCCTCCATGCAATCGGCCAGCCACGCGCGTAGCTCACGCGTCAGAAGTGCCGGTCGTTCCAGACGGATCAGGACCTCTGCCACGCATTCAGGCTGGCAGCGCCGGTGTCAGGACTCCATGGGTGGAAGTCCCTATCTTGAGGGGCCGGTGTGGACTACGGCTGGATCAGGCCACGGCGGATCGCGTACCGCGTCAAGTCGGCGACATTGCGCATGCCGAGCTTGCCGAGGATGTTCGCGCGATGGTGATCGACCGTCTTCCGGCTGATGACGAGCTCCTCGGCTATCTGGTCGCTGCTGTGGCCCTCGGCGATTAGCTTGACGACCTGGAGCTCCCGCGGCGTGAGCGGGTCCTCGGGCGCCGTCTCGCCTCGCCTGGCCTGCTCCAGATACTCCCGGACCAGGGCCGTGACCGCGTTCGGGTACAGGAACGACTCGCCGCGCATGGCGGCTCGGCATGCATCGATCAGGTCACGATTGGCGGAGGACTTCAGCACATATCCGGACGCTCCGGCCTTGAGCGCCTCGAAGAAGTACTGCTCGTTGTCGTGGACGGACAAGATCAGCACGCGCAGGTCTCCGCGGCGCCGGCGGAGCTCGGCCGTGGCCTGGAGCCCGGTCAGCCGCGGCATTGAGACATCCAGAATCGCGAGATCGATCTCGCCCGCGAGCGTCTTCTCGACCGCCTCGATCCCGTCCTGCGCCTCCGCGACCACCTCGATGTCCGGCTCGCCGTCCAGCACGGCACGGAGCCCGCTGCGTACGACAGCGTGATCGTCCGCCAGCAGTACCCGGGTCTTCAGGGGCGTTGGCACTCTCTCGTCTATGACGTCGGCACCGTGAGGGTGATCTCGGTTCCACGGCGTGCGCCGGGACCGATCTCCAGCTGCGCGTCGATCACCATCGCGCGCTCTCGCAGCCCGCGCAAGCCGCGTCCGGTCGCGCCTAGCGGCAGCCCGCGCCCGTTGTCGCTCACGCGTAGCACGACACGTCCGTCATCGCGCTTCAGGGCGACGAACACCTGGGTTGCACCGGCGTGACGCAGCACGTTGGTCAACGCCTCCTGCGCGGTCCGGTAGATGACCAGCTCCACCTCCGGCGAGAGCTCGGGCAGGTGCCAGTCGAGCTCGCGACGGACCCGCAGGCCGCCCTGCCGATCGACGCGTCCACACAGTGCGATCAGGGCGTTGACAAGCCCGAGATCGTCGAGCGCTTCGGGCCGCAGCTCCCGCCCGATCCGGCGCACGTCTTCCAGGCTGCGCAGGGCGGTCTCACCGATGTCCACCAACGTCTCGCGCTGCGACCCTGGATCACCCGCGGCGCGCTCGGCTCGTATCGCGATTGCCGTCAGCGTCTGGCCGACCTCGTCGTGCAGCTCCCGGGCGATCCGGCTGCGCTCGCGCTCCTGGGCGGCCAATACACGCCTGCCACTCTCGCGCCGCTCGCCCTCCAGCCGGTCGAGCATTGCGTTGAGTGCCCGGGCGAGCGCGAGCACCTCCGCGCCCGCGTGCTCAAAGGGGTCGGCCCGGCGACCTGGCCGGGTGGGATCCACCGCGCCCATCGTCGCCGCCAGGCGTCGAAGAGGGCGGAAAGCGCGGCGCAGCAACAGGAGGTCGAACGCCAGCATCACGATCAGGAGGATCGCCAACACCAGCAGCTCGCTGGGCGTGGCGATCCGGTGCACGGTGACCGGGGTCCACGCCACGATCGCGAACGCAACCACGAACACCACCGCGTTGCCCAGGAACACGCGCCACAGCAGCGACAGTCCACTCCGTGGCGGTGGCCGGCGATCCTCCTCCGGAGCGTCCGGCGGATGGGATGTAGAGGTCGGCCGGGCGGCCGGAAGCTGGGTCTGGGTCGACTGCGAGTCCATCGGTGTCACGCTCGAGCCGCGAGGCCAGCGAACCCGCATTCTCGCAGTCGACGCTGCGCGCGCGCCGGGCCACTCATGGTCCTCCGACGCCACCTCGGAGGCATCTCGGTCACGCCGTGCGGCTCAGCGTTCGCGGACCCGAGCTAAGCCCACGGCAGTCCGTCGACGCTCGCAGGGGGGCGTCGCTGCTGTTTGAGTGTCAGTGGCCGGCGCGGTGGGCGGCGATGAAGCGTCGGCCCGGTGTGGGGTCGACGCCGAAGCGCTCCGCGTAGCGTTCGTGGACTTCCTCCCAGCGCTCGTGGGCTTTCTCTTCGGGCAGGAAGCCGCCGGCGAGATGAGGCTCCAGCCGCGAGAAGTAGGCCTCCCAGCCCGTAGCGGTCTGCGCGGCGAGCTTGCGGTCGTCGAAGACGTGAGTGAAGACGAGCAGGCAGCCGCCTTCGCAGGCGGAGAGCTCGAAGCTGTATCGGTCGCCGGCGAAGGTCCAGGCGAGGCGGTGCGGTGCGTCGACGTCGGTCACCTCCCCAGTCGCCCCGCCGGCCTCGAACGTCTCGCCGGCGGCGGGCGTCCATGGGGCCGCGGCGGGAAACCAGCGCTCGAGTTCGGCGGGGTCGCTGATGGCGCGCCATACCCGCTCCACGCGGTGAGCGAGTCGGCGCTCGAAGCACAGCGCCGGGCGGCCGTCGATCGTCTCCAGGGTTCCGTCCATCATGCGCTGGCCTCCAGGTGTCGTTGCAGGTCGTCGTGTCCCCGGAGGCGACCCAGGAGGTCGTCGCCTGTCTGCCGGTGGCGCTGGGGAGGTGCGCCCACACACCTTGTGACGCCCGACCTCGAGTGGGAAGCAAGGGCCGAACTCAGCTAAGCGTCGGGATCACCTCGGCCGCGAGCCGCTCGAGCTGTTGGGCGTCGTCGAGGAGCGGGTTCAGCAGGATCAACTCCGCACCGGCGTCCGCCACCGCACGGATGCCGTTGCTGCACACCTCGGCC
>Ga0213874_10000203_pt1 | contig 10936 bp, 6 predicted proteins | sample BarmaccomBMRX_R7_FD_160098 | JGI IMG/M metagenome (GOLD analysis project Ga0213874, IMG submission 160098) | Root-associated microbial communities from Barbacenia macrantha in rupestrian grasslands, the National Park of Serra do Cipo, Brazil - RX_R7 | ecosystem: Host-associated > Plants > Roots...
TGGTCGCGAACGAGTGGTAGGGGTAGTGAACGAGCACGTTGCCCGCGCGCATTGCGGCGAACACGTCGGGCTGCTCGCCGCGGTCGCCGGGGCCGGGGCCGAACGCCGGGTGAGTGAGGGGTGTCCACGGCGATTGCCGCAGCTCGGGATGGCCCTCGACGCCCGCGATCTGCCAGAGATCGCCGAGGTCGAGCATGCCCTCGACGTCGTAGACCTGGATCTCGTCGACGCCGAGCCAGTCGATCAAGCTGTTCCGCAGCGCCGGGTCCATGCTGGCGCCGACCTCGAGCCGGACCACCTCGCCGAAGCGCCGTCGGCGCAGCTCGTCCTCGACCGCCCGCAGCAGATCGTCGGCCTCGTCGGAGACCTCGAAATCCGCGTCGCGGGTGACCCGGAAGAAGTCGTAGCTGACGATCTCCATGCCGGGAAACAGCGTGTCCAGGTGCCGGGAGATGATCTCCTCGAGCGGGATGAAGGTGTCCTTGGCGATCTCGACGAAGCGCGGCAGCACCTCCTTGGGCACCTTCACGCGCGCGAACGCGTCGTGGTCGGCCTCGGGGTCGTGCAGGCGCACGATCAGGCTGAGGGAGAGGTTCGAGATGTACGGGAACGGCCGTCCGGGACCGATGGCCAGGGGTGTCAGCACGGGAAAGATCTGCTCACGGAAATGGCGCTCGATCTCGCCGGCGGGCGCGTCGGACTCGTGGCAGGTGATGATGCGGATGCCCTCGCGCGCGAGCGCGGGCCGCACGACCTCGGCGAACTGGCGGGCGTGACGACGATCGAGCTGGCGCACGCGCGCGGCGATGCCCTCGAGCGTCGCCGTGGGCGAGAGCCCGTCCGGCCCGCGGGCGTCGATCCGGGCCTCCACCTGGTCGTGCACCCCGGCCACGCGGACCATGAAGAACTCGTCGAGGTTGGTCACGAAGATGGCCAGGAACTTCACCCGCTCGATCAGCGGCAGCGACTCGTCCTCGGCGAGCTGAAGGACGCGATCGTTGAAATCGAGCCACGAGAGCTCGCGGTTGACGTACAGAGACGGATCGGCGACGTCGAGCGTTGCGGTGCTCTCATCGCCGCGAAGCGCGTCAGTCTGCAGCGATGAGTCGCTCATGCCGGCTCTTCCGCCGCGGTTTCATCGCCGCCGAATGCGGGCGCGCCCGCTTGCTCAGCGCCGGCGATCGCCTCCAGCTCGTGAGGTCGCATCAACACCAGCAGCTCTCCCTTCTGGACCGCGGCCAGTCCGCCCTTGCGCATCCGCGCCTGAGCCCCGGTCAGGTCGTGCAGCGTCATCGAGAACGACGGATCGTGGCCGACGAGCAGGACGTCATCGAGGCCGGCGGTCACGTCGCGTACGTCGAACGGCTCGCCGGCCAGCGCGGGGCTGGCCGTGACCGGCACCCCGAGCGGCCGGCAGGCGAGCTCTGCGGTCTGCATCGCGCGCCGCTTCGGGCTGCTGAAGCAGGCGTCGAGATGGACCGACAGCCGCCAGAGGGTCAGGCCGGCCGCCTCGGCGTGGCGCATCCCCCGGTCGGTGAGCGGGCGTTCGTCATCGCGGTTGCCGTCGCGGGCCTCGGCGTGGCGAAGCAGCCAGAGCATGCTGCAACTGTACGCTGCCTCGGCCGCCGGGTACCGGCTGACGGAGCCTCACCGGGCGGACGGAGCCCACCAGGCTGACGGAGCCTCACCGGGCGGACGGAGCCCACCAGGCTGACGGAGCCCACCAGGCTGACGCCCACCAGGCGGACGGACCCCCGCCGGCCGACCGAGCCCGGCCGGCTGACCGAGCGTCACCGCCGGGCGGGCCCACCGCCGAGCAGCTCCGCGAACCGGAGCGGGTCGAGGTTGCCGCCGGAGAGAATCACCCCGGCGCGGTCCCGCCCGCCCAGTTCGACGCGTCCGGAGAGCAGCGCCGCCAGCCCGGCCGCGCCTCCGGGCTCGAGCACCAGCTTCAGCCGCTCGAAGCCGAAGCGCATGGCGTCGACGAGCTCGGCATCGGACACCGTGACGATCGCATCGACTCGCGCCTGGGCGATCGGGAAGGTCAGCTCCCCGGGCGTCGGCACCTGCAGCGCATCGGCGATCGTCCGCGGCACGTCGATCCGGATCCGCCGGCCGGCGGTCAGCGAGCGGCGATAATCGTCGGCCGCCGCGGGCTCGACTCCCACAACTCGCGCCCCGGGACACAGCGCCTTGACCGCGGTGGCGCAACCGGCGATCAGCCCACCGCCGCCGACCGGGACGACCAGCACGTCGAGCCCGCCGGCGTCCTCGATCAGCTCGAGCGCGGCGGTGCCCTGGCCGGCGATGACGAGCGGATCGTCGAACGGTGCCACGAGCGTGGCGCTCCGCTCGACGACGATCCGGCGCGCGATCGCCTCCCGATCCTCGCTGTAGCGGTCGTAGGTGACGACCTCCGCGCCGTAGGCGCGCGTGGCGGCCAGCTTCACCGCCGGCGCGTCGGCGGGCATCACGATCGTCGCCGCCGAGCCGAGCAGCGAGGCGGCGAGGGCGACCGCCTGGGCGTGGTTGCCCGAGGAGAACGCCAGCACGCCGCGCCGCCGATCCTCAGGCGAGATCGAGGCGATCCGGTTGTACGCGCCGCGAAACTTGAACGAGCCGGTTCGCTGCAGCAGCTCGGCCTTCAGCACCACCGCGGAGCCGGCCCGGGCGGAGAGCGTCCGGGAGGTGATCGCCGGGGTGCGGTGCGCGACGCCGGCGAGCCTCCTCGCCGCCGCCCGGACGTCCTCGAGCTCCACCATCGCCGCTCAGCCGATCGACAGCCGGCGGCCGAACACCCGCTCGAACGCCTCCTCGTCGCCGTAGCGCTCGACGCTCCAGCGGGGGACGGTGAGATCGCCGGCGGCCTCGAGATACAGCACCGCGCCGTGGCCGTTCGGCCGCAGCCGGGCCTCGCTGACCGACTGGTCACGCCCGCGCTCGAGGTGCTCGGCCATGCGTAAGATCACCGCACAGCGCTCGAGCAGCTCCTCGTCGCCCTCATCGGCGAGCGAGGCGAGCTCTCCTGGCTTGGGCGCGCCCTTGCGGTGATAGCGGCTGATCTGGGCGATCAGCGCCCGCTCACGGGGATCGAAGCCCGGCAGCTCGGCGCTGACGATCAGGTACTGGGAATGCTTGTGGTGATCGTCGTAGGCGATCGTCATGCCGACGTCGTGGAGCATGCCGGCGGCCCAGAGCAGGTCGCGCTCGCCGGGCTTGGGCACGAACAGGCCGCCGGCGACGAGCGAGTCGAACATCTGCAGCGACAGGCGGGCCACATGCTCGGCATGGGTCATGTCCGCCTGATACTGGATGGCCAGGTTGCAGACCGCCGCGTGGCGGACGTCGTCGAAGCGCGGCTCGCTTCCGGCGAGCATCTCGCGGGCCAGGAAGATGCCGTCGCGCAGACCCGCCTCGGTGACCTCGATGCCCGCGAAGGCGCCGAGCTCGAGCACCGTCTCGATCACCAGCGCGGCGGCCAGGATGATGTCGCCGCGCCCCGGCTTGATGCCGGGAACGCTGCCGCGCTCGGCTACCGGCAAGCGCGCCAGTGCGCGCACGAGCGCGCCGATCTCCTTGGCGGTGATGACGAAGCCCTGCACCCCGATGTCGAGCTGGCCGGCCCGGCGCTGAGCCGCGGCCGCGAGGTTGCGGACCGCGCCGCCGATGCCGACCAGGCGATCCCCGGCCTCGGGCAACCAGCCGGTGGCGGCCAGCGTCTCCCGAACGTGGGCGCGAACGCGCTGGAGGTCCTTTTTCTTGGCCGGACCCGAGCCACACAGGAACCGCTCGGTGAGCCGCACCGCGCCGAGTTCATACGACTCCAGCTCGGCGGCCTCGCGGTCGCGCACGCGGATCAGCTGCAGGCTGCCGCCGCCCAGCTCCAGCACCGCGCCGTCGGTCAACGTCGAGGTGTTGATCGCCGCCACGTACCCGAAGCGCGCCTCGTCCTCGCCGGAGAGGACCTCGATCCGCATCGACGTCGCTGCCTCGGCGCGGGCGACGAACTCCGTCTGATTGGCGGCGTCCCGGATCGCGCTCGTGGCCACGACGTGAATGTCGCGCGGGCGAAGCGCGCCCGCGGCGCAGAAGCGCTCGAACACCGCCAGGGTCTCGAGCCCGCGCTGCATCGCCGGCTCGCTCAGCCGGCCCGAGGCGCCGAGGCCCTCGCCGATCCGGACCGTCTCGTAGAGCTCGTCGGTGCGCTTCCACCACACCCCCGGAACGAACGTGAAGACGACCAGGCGCCACGAGTTGGAGCCGAGGTCGATCACCGCCACCTGGCGGTTCGGCTCACCCGTGTGGCCGGCCGCACGCGTGGATCGCCAGCTCATGCCCGGATCATCCGCGGCGCGGCGGACGGCGACGCCAGCTCATGCCCGGATCATCGGCGGCGCGGCGGACGGCTCGCCGGGCGGGCGGACTCCCGCTCTGGCCGCCCGCCGCCGCCCCGCGGGGGCGGGCTCCCACTCTGGCCGCCCGCCGGTCACGGCATGTCCGTGGCCGCCCGCCGGTCACGGCATGACCGCGGCGCCCGGACGGAGCTCGGCCGCGATCCGCTTCTGGATCGCCGCGATCGCCCGGAACGCCTCGCGAAGATGGCTCCGGGTCAGCCCGCTCAGCCGGGTGGGATCGAGGTAGTCGTCGGGCGCCTCGCCCTCGCGGAGTTGCTCGACCTGATGGCGCAGCCGCAGCCCGCCGATCAGCTCGAAGGCGTCCTCGAGCGTGTGCGCATCGCCGGCCGGCAGGGTGCCGGCCTCGGCCGCGGCGTGCAGCCGCGCGGTCGTCGAGGCGCTGGTCACGCCGGCCGCCATGCCGGCCCAGCGAGCGAGGTCGACGATCGGGATGATGCCGCCGTGCTTGAGGTCGAGCCGGCCGCGGTGCTCGCCGGTGTGCTCGACGACGAGGCCGCGGAAGAAGCCGGTGGGGGGGCGCTGGGAGAGCGCGAACCGGGCCAGGAGCCGGAGAAGGGCCGGGTTCTCCGGAGCTGGGCGGAACGCGTCGGAGACCGGAGTGCCGGTGTGCACGCCCCACACGGGTCGGCTGTCGACGAGCACGGAGACCAGGATCAGCGCCTGCTCCTGCGTTGGATCGGCGATCCAACTTCGCGCCGCGCGCTGCCAGGAGTCCACCGACCGCACGAACAGCAGGTTCGAGGCCGACGCGCCGTGGGGATCGGGCACCAGGCCGCAGCGCTCGAGTCCGGCCACGACGGTCCGCCCGATCGCGTGCAGGGCGGCCCGGACCTCGGTCTCCGCGATGTCGCCGAACCAGGCGATCGCGCTGTCGACGTCCGCGCTCGGCGTCGTCTCCCGCCGCGCCTGGCTGCCGAGGGCCAGCCAGGCAAACGGGGCCGGGGACTCGCCGGCGTCCCGGACGGCGAATTCGAGCAGCCGCCGGGTCAGCGCGTCGACCACCACCGCGCGGACGGCCATGATGTTCGCCGGGGCGACGCGGGCATCGAGCATGGAGACGGCGCCCGCCGGGATCTCGCGCGCGGCGGCGGCCAGTTCCTCCACCGTTCGGGACCGGGCGATCCGCTGGCGCAGGAAGACCGACGACCGGATCTGCGCGGCGACGACGTCGAGGTCCTCGAGCACCCCGAGGATCGCCCCGGTCGCCGAGACGACCGGGAGGTGGCGAAAGCCGCGGTCGAGCATCTCGAGCAGGACCTCGCCGCCGAGCTGGTCGGGCCGGCAGGTGTAGGCGGGGGCGGACATCGCGGCCGAGACCGGCGCATCGCCAGGCAGCCCGCCCGCGACCACACGGGTGCGCAAGTCGTGATTGGTGAGGATCCCGAGCGACCCATCGCCGCGGTCGACGACGACCGAGGTGGCGTCGACGGCGGCCATCCGCTGGGCCGCCTCACGGATCGGCGTCTCGGGGCCGCAGATGACCGCGCGGCCGCGGACGAGCGCCCCGACCGGCTGGTAGGCGGGGTCGGACGCCGGCGCGGAGAGCGCCCCGGCGAGCTCGGCCGAGGCCTCGAGCAGCGAGCGGGCGACGAAGCGCAGGCCCGACTGGCCGCTCAGGGCCTCGCGCGCTGCGGCGGCCTCGATCCGGTAGCACACGGTGTCCTCGGCCGCGCGCGCCTCGAAGCCGGTCGGCAGCCCGGAGAGCATCGAGCTGTGCCCGAACAGCTCACCTTCGCCGAGCAGGTCGAGCGTGCGCCCGTCGTGGACGATCTCGACCGCTCCGCTTCGCACCACGCGCAGATGCTCGACCGGGTCGGCGCCCTCGGCGAAGATCGTCGTCCCCGCCGGATGCGCCTCGATCTCGGCCGCGGCGGCCACCCGCTCGACCGTTTCTCGACCGAGCGCGTCGAAGGGCGGGTGCTCGCGCAGAAAGCGCGTGACGTCGAGAAGTGCCGCCGGCGCGCCGCTCAAACGGCCGCTGGGGTCGCCGGCTGCTCGGCGCCCCCCCGCGCATCCTCCTTGAGCAGGTCGGCGCACTTCTCGCCCACCATCATCGTCGTGATGCACGGGTTGATCGCGGGGAGGAAGGGAAGGATCGACCCGTCGGCGATCCGCAGGCTGCCGACGCCTCGCACGCGCAGGCGCGGGTCGACCACCGCGAGCGGATCGGACTCCGGGCCCATGTGGGCGCTGCACGCCGGGTGATACACCGTGTTGTGCGTCTTGTGCATGTAGTCGATCAGCTCGTCGTCGCTCTCGGCGTCGGGCCCCGGAGCCAGCTCGGCGCCGGCCCAGTCCGCCATCGCCGGCTGGGAGACGATCTTCCGAGCCAGCCGGATGCCGTAGGCCATCACGCGTTCGTCGTGGCCGTCGGGGTCGGTGAAGTAGCGGGGGTCGACTCGAGCCCGGTCGCGATAGTCGCGCGAGCGCAGCCGGACGGTTCCGCGCGAGCGGCCGCGACAGACGTTGGGGGTCAGGCAGAACCCGTTCTCGGTGGTCGGATAGCCCCAGCGAGCCGTGTTCATGTCGAACGGGACCGATCCGTAATGCATCATGAGATCCGGCCGGTCGAGCCCCGGCTCGGAGGTCGAGAACAGCCCGATCTCCCACCACTGAGTCGATTGGCGCACCATCGGCCGCTTGGAGTCCCACTGGACGATGCCCTCGACGTGGTCGTCGAGGTTCTCGCCCACGCCGGGAAGGTCGATCAGCACCGGGATCCCGAACTCCTGCAGGTGCTTCCCCGGGCCGATTCCGGAGAGCATCAGCAGCTTCGGCGTGTCGATCGCGCCGGCGCTCAGGATGACCTCCCGCCGGGCCCGCACCGACGCCTGGGTGAGCATGTCCGGCGTGAGATATTCCACTCCGGTCGCTCGTCGGTTGTCGATCACCACGCGCTTGACCCAGCAGCCGGTCCGGATCTCCAGGTTCGAGCGCTGGCCGATGATCGGATGCAGGTAGGCGTGCGAGGACGACATGCGTGTGTTGTCTGGCGCGGCGTTGATCTGAAACCAGCCCGCTCCGTTTGTCACCGTGTGCCCCTCGTTGAAGCGGCTGGTCGGCAGCCCGGCCTGGCCCGCCGCCTCGAGCAGGGCGACGCCGCACGGATCCTGGGGCGGGACGGTCATGATGTTCACGGGCCCACTGCGCCCGTGATGATCGCCGGGTCCGTCGTTGGTCTCGAGCCGCCGGATGAGCGGCCAGCACGCCTCGGCGCTCCACCCCTCGCAGCCCATGGCCGCCCACTCGTCGAGGTCCTCCTTCGGCGTCCAGAAGGCGATGCACGAGTTGTGCGAAGAGCAGCCGCCGAGGACCTTGCCGCGAGCATGGCGCAGGAAGCTGTTGCCCTTCTCCTGGCGCTCGACCAGATAGTCCCAGTCATAGCCCGAGTCGAGCAGGAACATCCAGTCGCCGAGCTTCAGGACGTGCTGGTCGTCGACGTCGGAGGGGCCGGCCTCGAGCACGCAGACGCTGACCGACGGGTCCTCGGACAGTCTGGCGGCAACCACGCAGCCGGCCGTGCCGCCGCCGGCGATGACGTAATCGAACTCCCCGGCCTCGATCATGGCATTGCGTCCCCGAGCGGCGCGGGAACCGGGGCCTCGGGTATCTGGGCTCTGTGCTCGGCCAGCACCTCAGATCCCTTCTTCACCTGCACCGTGTAGTAATAGATTGCACCGATCGCGACGATGATCGCGATGAACAGTGGGGCGGACCATTGCCAGTACCAGTGAGCCTTGCCCACGGCGTTGTAGATGGCGTTCCTGGGCCAGGCGATGTTGATCAGCACGAGGACGCCATAGCCCACCGCCGCGATGTTGACCGGCATGCCCAAGCGCCCGAGGGAGAAATACGGGCCGTGATCGGGCTTCGGCCAGGTACCCCGGAACCGGCGGACCAGCATTGGCACCGTCACCCCGAGATACGCCAAGTAGAACATGATGATGGCCAGCGAGGTGAGAACGTAGAACGCGCTCTGATTCGACACATTGACCCCGATCAGCACGAGGGTGAGGATCCCGGTCACGAGCGCCGGGATGACCGGCACCTTGCGCGCGCCCGAGACCCGAGCAATTGCCGAGCCGAACGGCAGCTGATTGTCACGCGCCATCGAGAACATCATCCGGATCGTCGCCGTTTGCACGGCCAGGCAGCAGACGAAGATGGCAAGACCGGAGTCGGCCAGGAACACGTTGCCCGTGGTGTTGCCGAACGCCTTCTTCATCACGTACGGCAGGCCGAGGAGGCCGATGTTCTTGTCGTGAATGTTCCGGTTCGACATGATGCCGAGGAGGATCACCAGGCCGCCGATCGTGGCGGCCGCACCGATCGCGCGGATGATCGCGGGCGGCGCGTGCCTGCGGGGGTCGTTCGTCTCCTCGGCCAGCGTCCCGGCCGTGTCGAACCCGTACATCACGTAGGCGCTGACCAGCCCGCCGACCAGCAGCGCACCGAAGTAGCCCCAGGCGTGGCCGGCACCGTACCCGTAGGTGTGGAAGATGACTGTCGGCGAGTGATGCGCGTGGAACACCAGCAGGATCACCAGGATCGTTGAGCCACACAGCTCGGCGGCCACGCCGATGTTGTTGATACGCGACATCAGCTTGACGCCGAGCATGTTGATGATCGTGGTGATGCACACGAGGATGCCGCCGAGCACGAGCGCGTTCTGCGCCCCGCCCTTTGTGCTCGTCAGCCCGGCGTCGGCGGCGCCGCCGAAGATCTGAAGGTGGGTGGTGATCTGGGGCAGTACGACCTGCCAGTCGACCGCCACGGCGGCGATTGTGACGATCGCGCCGATGATGTAGATCCAGCCGACCATCCAGGCTGAGACACCGGATGTGAGGTTCTTGGACCACTGGTAGACCGAGCCGGCGATCGGATACTGCCCGGCCATCTCCATGAAGCAGAGCGCCACCAGAATCTGTCCGCCGACCACCACCGGCCACGTCCACCACACCCCCGGGCCGGCGTTCAGGTACCCGAATCCGAACAGCGCGACGACGCCGGTGAGGATCGAGATGTAGCTGAACCCGGCGGCAAACGACGAGAACGAACCCAACGAGCGGTCGAGCTCCTGCTTGTAGCCGAAGCCGGCGAGCTCGTCGGCGTCGGAAGCCGACAGGGTGGTCGGTGTCTCGTCAACGGTTGCCATCAATCGACCTCCTGGTCTGCGCATCACGTGGCGCGACCACAACACCGCGACCGCTCGAGCACCGAGGTGGCGCCAAGGTATGCCGCGGCGTTGACCTCCGCCTGATCGCGCAGGTATATATCAGTTGTCGAACTGTGTCAACGCGACCTCGAGGGCAGCCATGGCCATCAACACCCTGCAGCAGATCTTCGTGGGCGGCGAATGGACGCCCAGCGCGAGCGGCGAGACGTTCGAGGCGACGAGCCCCGCCACCGGGGAGCGGATCGCCGCGGTTCCCCAGGGCGACCGCGAGGACGCCCGGAGGGCGATCGCCGCGGCGCGGGCGGCCGCCGACGGCTGGGCGCGGCTGACCGCGTTCGAGCGCGCCGCGAAGATGCACGCGGTCGGCGACGTGATCGAGTCCCGCCGAGAGCATCTCGCCCGCACCCTCACCCTGGACCAGGGCAAGCCGCTCAAGGCCGAGGCGTTCGACGAGGTCGACGAGCTGATCGAGTACTGGCGGATGGCCGCGGAGGACGGCAAGCGGCTCGGCGGCGAACTGCCGAATTCGTTCTCGGCCGGAAAGCGCGTCCTGGTGGTTATGCGCGCCCGCGGCGTTGTCGGCGTGATCAGCCCGTGGAACTGGCCTTACACGATGCCGGCGGAGCTGATCGCGCCGGCGCTGGCCTGCGGGAACGCGGTCGTGTGGACGCCCGCACCAACGACGGCGGTGTGCGCGATCGAGCTGGCGCGCTGTCTCGCCGACGCCGATCTTCCGCCCGGGGTGTTCAACTTGGTCACCGGCCCCGGGCCGGTGGTCGGCGACGAGATCGCTCGCAATCCCGGGACCGACGGGGTCGGCTTCATCGGGTCGACCGGCACCGGCCGCCTCGTGGCGCAGGCGGCGGCCGGCAAGGCGACGCTGCTCGAGATGGGCGGCAACGGACCGCTGGTCGTGCTCGAGGACGCCGACCTCGACGCCGCGGTGGACGCGACGCTGACCGCGTGCTACCTGTGCGCGGGTCAGAGCTGCACGGCCGGGGAACGGATCCTCGTCCACCGCGCGGTCGAGGGCGAGTTCGTTGACCTGCTCGCCCGCCGGGTGACCGAGCGGATCCTGCTCGGAGACCCGTTCAACGACCGAACCACGATGGGCCCGCTGAACAACGAGCCGGTGGCGATGAAGATGGACGAGCACGTCGACGACGCGGTGCAGCGGGGCGCAAGCGTGGTCAGCGGCGGCGCCCGCGCGCCCGGTCATGCCACTCCGCTGTACTGGCAGCCCACCGTGCTCGCCGGCGTCCCCGCGGACGCCCGCGTCGCGGTCGAGGAGACCTTCGGCCCGGTGGCGCCGGTCGTGGCGGTCGACTCGCTCGAGCACGCCATC
>Ga0213874_10000204_pt1 | contig 10926 bp, 11 predicted proteins | sample BarmaccomBMRX_R7_FD_160098 | JGI IMG/M metagenome (GOLD analysis project Ga0213874, IMG submission 160098) | Root-associated microbial communities from Barbacenia macrantha in rupestrian grasslands, the National Park of Serra do Cipo, Brazil - RX_R7 | ecosystem: Host-associated > Plants > Roots...
AGCTTGATGTTATTGTCTCCTCCGACCTGCAACGCTGCCGCACTACTGCACACGCCATCGCCTGCCATCATGGCTTGCCCGTGCAGGAGGATGCTGACTTGCGTGAAATCTCGTTGGGCACCTGGGAGGGTCGCTTGCTCAGCGAGGTGTATCAGTGCGAGCCTGATCTCGTAGCGCTCTGGCAAGCTGATCCTTTGAACTATGCACCTCAAGGAGGTGAAACGCTCGTCCAACTGCACGAGCGCATAGTACGTGCATTGGAGCGTTGGTACACCCGCTATTCAGACTCTACTGTCGTCTGGGTCACTCATGGCAGCTTCATCGGTGTCCTTATCTGCCATATGCTCAACATTGATATCCAACGGCGTCAGCAGTTTCGTCGTAATAACGCCTCCGTCAGCGAGTTCGTCTTCGTAGACGGCAAACTCGTGAAACTTGTGCGCTTGAATGAGACAGCATTTTTGCACATCTGATATTGAGATAAGGCAAACACAATGTTTTCAGCAAAGCGCAAGTATTCCATTTGCCTTATTAACCTCATTCATGATATCATAGAGTCGGTACCCATGCTGCCATTGCACTAAGGACGCAACATTTATGAAGAGTGGGTTGTATGATGCTCATTCAGGAGGGGAATTTCTATCCCACCCCGGCAAATCCCGCCGCAGTAACTTCCCCGAAGCATTGCGCGGCAGTCGGTCAACGACATAGATTGTCTTAGGCTGCTTGTATCGCGCTAAGCGCTGCGCCACATACTCTATCAAGTCCTGCACGTGTACGCGACTACTGGGGTGGAGGCGGACAAAGGCAACCGGCACCTGTCCCCATTGTACATCATCTCGCCCGCACACTCCCGCCTCTGCTACTGCAGGATGAGCAAGCAGGACACTCTCGATTTCGGCAGGGTAGACGTTCTCGCCGCCGGAGATGATCAGGTCGGCGCGGCGGTCAAGCACGTAGAGATAGCCTTCTTCGTCGAGATAGCCGATGTCTCCGGTGGCGAACCAGCCATCGTGAAAAGCGCGTAACGTGGCCTCAGGATTACCTGCATAGCCCGGCGTGATCGTTGGGCCACACAAAAAGATTTCTCCCTCCTCGTGAGCACCTACTGGTTGTAGGTTGCGCAGTATACGCAACTGCACGGGAGCGAGGGGACGACCCGCCGAGCCGAGCTTGCGCAAGGCATCCTCTGGTGCAAGCGTTACTGCCTGGGAACATGCCTCCGTTAAACCATATGTTTGCACCACTGGAAGAGCACGCCGCGCACACTCTTCTAGCAACGGCTGTGGCGCTGGTCCACCACCTAGTAGTACACAGCGTAATGTTTCTGGATAGTGTGCTCTGTTGCCATCTGCATCAAGTGCTGTCAGCATACGTTGCAGCATCGCCGCCACTACCGAGATAATGCTTACCCTATCCTCGACAACCGACCGGTTCACGGCGCGAGCATCAAACTTCTTTTGTACGACGACGCTGATGCCGTAGATCACGCTACGCATTAGAATAGAGAGGCCACCGATGTGAAAGAAGGGCAGGCAAGCCAGCCAGCAGTCGTCGGAGCGGTGACCAAGATTGAGTGCTGAGCCGATGGCATTCCACCATTGCATACCATACGTGATAATCGTACCCTTGGGATGTCCTGTAGTGCCGGAAGTGTACAGGATGGCTTGTGTCGCGCTAAGGTCTATCAGTGTGTGCAGGGAAACATCTGCTTCAGACAGCTCACTGAGCACCGTTTCGCCCTGTCTTGATTCTGCTGCTAACGTTGCGAGTGGCAAACTCGGTATCGCAGCGCATATCGCACTTGCCTGCGCCGTATAGCCTTCATCGCACACCAACAATGCTGCTCGCACATCGCCCACCTGCCAGCACAGTTCCTCCGTTGTCAGCCGCACATTGAGCGGTACAAGGATGGCCCCAAGACGTGTTAGCGCATGTACACAGGTCACGTATGACAATCCATTGGCCGCCAGCAGCGCTACACGGCTCCCCTCCTGTATGCCTGCCATAGCTAATTGGCGTGCCAACTGCGTTACCTGGCGATCCAGATGCGCAAAGCTCCACGCGCTCTGCTCATATTTGAGCGCTAGATGGTGTGGCTGATTCTCTGCACAGCGCGTGAGCCAGTCTGGTAAGAGAGTATTCTGTATAATCATATATCCTGATAATTAGTATAGCAAATATCGGACGCATTAAGCAGGTAGCGGCTGATCCAGAAAAGAGCCTTGACATGTGAAATGATGACTGTTATCATGTGCTAGCTACTATGCATGCTCGTTTCACGGGCATTCCCCTGCGCCTCAAAGCAAAGCCTCTTATCTGAGACTGAAGGAAAGAATGGAACTGTCAAGGAGGGCTTCTCCACCTATGCCTGCGACGTATCCACTTGAGGCTGTGCGCAGGGTCAACGGTTGCACATGGGGAACATGCGTGCTAGAATAGGCACGGTTCCAATAATGAAGAACTGGTTGTAAAGAACCGTCTTCCCTCAACTCTGAGGTGGAACCCCCGATCCTTGAACCTTTTGCACTGGTTCCTTGCCCGGCTCGGGCCACACACGGAGCGGATCTCCGTGCAGTGTGCGGATGTGTTCACCGCAATCAACTTGGTTGCAGGCAGGTTGAAGAGCAGAAGAAGAGAAGCTATGTACGCGGTAATTAAAAGCGGTGGACTACAATATAAGGTCTCCGTGGGCCAAAAGCTTGAGGTGAATCGACTGCATGTTGAGGAAGGGGCACAGGTGAGGTTTGATGAGGTGCTACTCATCTCCGATGCCGAGCGTCTGATGGTTGGCGCACCTTTCGTCGAGAATGCGGCGGTGCTAGCAACTGCTGTCAAGCAGACCCGCGGCCCAAAACTTATTGTTTTTCGCTATAAACCCAAGAAGCGCTTTCGCCACAAGCGAGGGCATCGTCAGGAATTGACGGCTCTGACTATCGACGATATACTGGCCGACGGCAAAAGCCTGATAACGGGTGAGGAGCCACGGCCTCGTGTTGTGGCACCCGAGGAGGGCGTGGGCACTGATCCTGTTGCATCGGCTCCACTAGGCGAAGAAGAAACAGAGGCCGACACTGAGAAGAGGCCAGCTCTCCTTCATGCAGAACAGGCGGAGAGCAGCGAAAGCAATACGGAGGAATAAGCTATGGCACATAAAAAAGGTATGGGAAGCTCTCGCAATGGTCGAGATAGTAACCCTAAGATGCTCGGTGTCAAGCGCTATGATGGGCAGCTAGTTACGGCGGGGAGCATCATCGTGCGCCAACGTGGCACGAAGATCAAGCCCGGTAAGGCTGTCGGTGTGGGTCGCGATCACACCCTTTTCGCCTTAATCGATGGCTATGTCAAGTTTGGTCACGACTCACGCACACGCCGCTCTGTAAGTATCATTACTGAGTTCCCCGGTCGTCCTTCAATTGCCGAACTGATCGAGCAGCAGAATCAGCAAGCGGTTGCTGGATCATAGCCGATCAGCAGGTTCAAGAGGCACACAAAAAACTTCCGGGCTGTGCGCGGAAGTTTTTTGTGTGCTTCTTGAAATGTTCTGCTATTAGCCGTTCTTGCCTGCGTCACCTCCTTGCCCGTTGGCAGCGTTACAGGTGATAGCCACAGTGTTATCTGCAAAGTTGAAATTACAGGGTTGCTCATTAATCATGGTCGTCCCCGTACACTTCGCCATTGCAGTGCCATTTACTGTACAATTGGGTGTCGTTGCTCCATCATTGCCGCCACCCCCATTATTGCCACCCTGAGCTCCGTTGATTTTTGCTGAGATTGCCACCCCATTAGCGTCTCTCTGCACAGTAACAGGGCTGTCCATTTTCAGCAAGCCCTGGCAGTTGAGACCGTTGGCACCAAAAGTGGTGGCGAAGCGCTGGGCCAGGAAGGTGAACAGGTTGTTTGCCGCAGCCGCATCGGGCGAGGGACGATTCTGCGTCAGGTTCATATCAAGGGCCAGACGCTGCGGTGCGATGGCGACAAGGTTCTGGCAGTATGTTGTCGTGCTTGCCATATCCAGATTTTGTGCAGCGGGTTGATCCACGCCCAAGCGATAGGCATTGACCTTACCCAGATTAGGGTTGTTGTTGAGAAGGACCATGGGGTCACCGGCAGGGACAAGTGCAAGCGGTGCTGCTTGCTGGGCTGCTGCTTGCAATTCGTTGAGCGGCAGAGCCGTGGCCATGTTACCCGGGTTGGCAAGGTCGGGGGCCATCATGGGTGTGCAGCCGAGAGCACCATCCACAGCAACGTCTAGCAAGCGATTATCACTGCCATTGACCTGCGCTTGCGTATTCTGCATCGCGGCGGCGTTGGCGGCGTCCATTTGGGCAGTCTGTCCATTAGCAGCAACCAGATAGGTGGTAGTCACGTTGTCGCTCTGGTCTTGGTCTACAATGCTAAAATCGCGTACGGAGGGACAGGGCTTGCCATCCTTGCCCATGCCGAGGGCTGGTACGGTTAGCTTTCCTGCTTGTATAGCCTGGTTAGCAGCCTGGAAGAAGGCGGGAGCGTTACAATAGGCAAACTGTCCAAAGATAGAGTCATTCACCCCGTTGACACAATTGCCCTGCTGTAGGCTGCCTTGGTTATTTTGTAGTGTAAGATTGTTGCCGTTGAAGCCAAACCAGATACCGACGATAGCTCCCTGCGGCAGTTTCGGCATCACAGGCGCTGCTGCTGGTTGCGTGCCCTGATCAATCACTAGCGGATCGTACACAGACGTTTGCCCAGTGGCAGGATCGATTACTGCAGCTTGAACAAAGGCTGCCTGGTTAGGATTAGCTTCGTGACAAGGTCCGTTGTTGACACCTACCAGTTGATAAGGAGTTGCCAGCCCTTGTGCAGTGAGTGGATCAGGCGGGACGATCAGGTTGCAATTCATATTCACAGCGTCGGCCGCATGCGTGCGAATATGTGGAAGGACAGCAAAGAATACAGCCGCAGCCAAGATAATAATGAGTGTTACACCTGCACTGATAAACATGACAGGCGAGGGACCCCTACGGCGAGCATGTGTCAAGCGCGTTGGACTTGGCGGCTCATAGCCTGGTTGTATTTGCGGGGGGCGTGTCAAGACTTGCATTACTACTTTCTCCTTTTGTACATAATGTTGAGCGGGGTTAAGAGGCTCTAACCCCCGCACCCCCAAAAACTGTTGGGAGGCGGTTGCGGTGCTCATACATATGGCACACTGCGAAGTTATCTGACGTTCTTTGAGATATTTTGATATCAGTGTGCTGGTTGCGATATTACCACAGCCCTTAGTGGGTATTGGCATATCTGCATTGATTTTGGTATGAAAGTACCAGTTTAGGTTAAGGGACCTCAACCCATTGCCCAAGTTTTCCTTGACATCGCAGAGGGGTTTGTGGTACTGAGTATATACAATGAAAAAGTTTTCCAGGCTACTGGCGAACGACGTGGGACAACCACAGGGAAGCCTTGGAGAACTGTTCAAGAATCAGTCGCTCGCCTGGGCACCGATAGAAGATGATCGCGGTGCCCTTTTTTGTTACAAGCAAGAAGAGAGGGGACAATCATGCGGGCAATAGTAAGCGTTGCCAATCGTGAGGGCCTCGCGGAGTTGGCGCGAGAGCTACGAAATCACGATATAACCGTATTCTCTACAAGCGGAACCCTTCAGGCGCTGCAAGCTGCTGCTATTGAGGCACGGCCAGTGAGCGAACTGACCAATTTTCCAGAGATACTGGGGGGGCGCGTGAAAACGTTGCACCCGTCTATCCTGGGTGGTGTGCTGGCACGGCGCGACCTGCCAGAGCACCAGGAGGAGCTAAAGGCTTATAACATTGCACCAATTGATGTCGTGGTGGTCAATCTCTACCCCTTTGCCGAGACGGCTGCACGACAACATGCTACGTTGACCGAGGCTCTGGAGCAGATTGACATTGGTGGAGTTACTCTGGTGCGGGCGGCTGCCAAAAACTATCAAGATGTGGTTGTGCTCGTGCGACCGCAGGACTATGGGCCTACTATGCAAGAGTGGAGCGAGCAGGGAGAGGTGAGCGTGGAAACGCGTCGCCGTCTCGCTGCAATCGCCTTCCAGCACACAGCTTGTTACGACACAGCGATCGCTGAGTATTTGCACAGTCCAGCAGGTGAGCACTTCCCTGAGGATCTGACGCTAGCATTGGAGCGTGTTAAGACGTTGCGTTATGGGGAGAATCCACACCAGCATGCTGCATTCTACCGCTGGGCAGGGGCCGCAGATAGCATAGCGACTGTAGCAGGAGCTGAGGTGCTACACGGCAAGGAGTTGTCCTTTAACAATCTGCTCGACCTGGATAGCGCTTTGGCGACTGTACAGAGCTTTGAAGCCCCTGCGGTAGCAATTATCAAGCATACCAATCCGTGTGGATTGGCCTGCGATGATATGCCGGTCAACGCATACAAACGTGCCCATATGGGTGATCCCATTTCAGCTTATGGCGGCATTATCGGCTGCAACCGTCCTGTTGATGAGGCAACGGCACAAGAGATCACACAGTTGTTCTATGAGGCAATTATTGCTCCTGAATTCACACCCGCTGCGCTTGATCTGTTGCGCCAGAAGAAAAATCTACGCATCCTGGCAACACATCACCCCATAGAGCCACGTGTACTGAGTACGCAGTCCTTGCGCATGGGGCGACCCGAGGTAAGAAGCGTGAGCGGTGGTTTGCTTTTGCAGACGCCCGATGCGCTGGGGGGTCATGAAGTAGCGTTTCAATCTGTCACCGAGCGCAAACCAACACTCGAAGAGCTAACCGATCTTATGTTCGCCTGGAAGGCTGTACGCCATGTCAAGTCGAACGCCATCGTGCTAGCACACGGCCTCATGCTCGTCGGCGTTGGTGCTGGCCAGATGAACCGTGTGACAAGTGTGCAGCTCGCAGTAGAAAAAGCGGCAGAGCGTACGCGTGGCTCTGTGCTGGCCTCAGATGCCTTCTTCCCCTTTGCCGATGGAGTCGAGGCGGCAGCTAAAGCGGGAGTGACCGCGATCATCCAGCCAGGCGGCTCTATGCGCGACGAAGAGGTGATTCGCATGGCCAATCAATATGCTATCGCCATGATTTTTACGGGAAAGCGCCATTTTAGGCATTAGTTGGAACAAACCAAAGCTATAAACACATTTCCGACTACCCTAGAAATGCGTTTATAGCTTTGGTTTTGTGTGTCAGGATGCCACCACTGTATCTGAGAAGTAGTATACCCAGAGCAGAGAGACTGCCAGACCACCGACGAGGGTAAAGAAGGCAACGGCACCGGATGCCTGGTTATTGGGGTCCTTGAATGGGTAGAAGAGAATCAGGGCGAGCCATATGACTGTCAAAACAGATGTCAAGCTCAGTTTTGTCGTTTCAGGGCGAGATGGATAGAAGATGTGATAGAACACGATGACCAGCAGACCGATGAGAACAACGACGATTTTGAAGTTCGTGGTAACGCTGCCATCGCCCACCCAGTCTATAACCAGTGTTGAAGGGATAAATAGGAAGCAGCATATCCATAGGACGGTGAGCACAATGCCACCTATGATCTTGCGCAAGTCCAATAGTTGAGTCACCTTAGAGAGCTCCTTTCCGCGAGGAGGGTGATGAGTATCTGAAAACAGATGTGCGAAATATTTCTGTTGCTTATGTGTATTGTAGTCGTTGCGTGCCAAGAAATCAACAGTTAAGGAAAGTAGGCGCGTGCGAAGCGAGCGGCCCAAGTGGCATTGTTGAGAAGCAAGGCCTTGTTAGCCTCGACGCTCTCGCCGGTTGTAGCGTTTGCGATACGGGCGAGTACGAAAGGGGTAATGGCAGCTCCGTGGATGCCCTGTGCGCTGGCTCGTTGCAATGCCTGCTTAATTGCAGCCTCAAGCGAGCTTCCATCCATCTCATACCGCTCAGGGATAGGGCAGCCTACGACAATACCATGTAGACCACATGTCCACTGAGCGTGTGCGATAGCTGCGAGCGTGGCGACATCATCGACGCGATGGCTGAGGCGTCGTCCGCTATGACGCGTGTAGAAGGCAGGCAGCTCGTCGGTCTGCCAGCCGATCACGGGCACTCCTTGCGTCTCTAGATACTCCAGGGTCAAGTCGAGATCGAGCAGGGATTTAGCTCCGGCGCAGACAACGAGCATGGGAGTGTTGCTCAGTTCGGTGAGGTCGGCGGAGATATCCATACTCGTTTCAGCTCCACGATGTACACCGCCAATACCACCCGTCGCCAAGAAACGAATGCCCGCCATACTGGCACACAGCATCGTGCCAGCAACCGTCGTCGCCCCTAAGCGACCTGTTGCCAGCGTCACTGCCAGGTCGCGCCTACTCACCTTCTGCACATCCTGAGCCGTGCCCAGCCGCTCAATCTGATCGTACGAAAGCCCAACGACAATCTTGCTCTCCAGTATACCCACTGTCGCGGGTACGGCCCCCTCGCTACGTATCACCGCCTCCATCGCCCGTGCCACCTCCACATTGGCCGGATAGGGCAATCCATGCGCGATGACTGTTGATTCGAGTGCCACTACGGGGCGCTTTTCTTGGAGTGCTGTTTGTACTTCTTCCGAGAGAGTAAGGTAGGACGATAAACTATGCATTCTTTCTCTTGTACTTGCTCATAGCCAGTTCATACGCCTCGGCAAGCCTGGGCCGCACTTGCGTTTCAAACGTCTGGTCGCTGGGGTTGAGCACGCACATCCAGTACATCCGCCCATACACCGGATGAGGCATCAACTGATCCAAGGCGGTGAAGTCGTAGTCGCTAGAGGTATCCCCGCTTTCCGCCGAGCTGGCCCCGTAGGCAGGGAGCGAGGGATTACCGAAGAGTGAGCGAAACGTCTCCTTGCCGATGCCGATGTTCAAGCGAAAGACCGCCGAGCGGTTGAGGTTAGAGAACTGATCATTGATATCGCTGGTCACAAGTGTCACAAACGGAAACCGATGATCCGGCGGTACGTTACTATCTGGATTGTAGAAGAAGAAGCTGTCGCCCGAAGCGACCACCACATCCACGCCCTCAAACGTCTCGAGGATATATCGGCTGATCTCAGCTTCGTTCACGGGTAGTGGTCCTTTCTGACTGGCTTTGCCACCAATGTCTGGTTTGATGGTTCTTGACTGTAGATTTATTGTACCACTCACAGAAGTACTTATCGTAAGATATTAGGGCGATTTAAAAGTTGCTCCTCTGCTCACGTCGGCCTGCAAGCGGGCCTGCTAGGAAAGACGATGAAAAGCGACTTGCAGCGAAACAGAGCAGTCTTGACAAAGGAAGAGCTAGATGGTAGAATAGGGCTATATTCAGGTGGAGAGGGAAGAAGCGATGAACACACCACACCCGTACGACATCTCCATGAAATCGCTGCTCAAAGAAGACGCTGCCGAAATCATCCCTCGCTTGTTACCAGGAGCGACCTTGCTGGAAGCCCTGGACGTCGAGGTGGTGCGCACTCCTATGCGTGCTGACCGTGTCTTCCGCGTCCTGTATCGAGGCCAGCCCACACATCCTAGAGCTAGAGTTCCAGGCGAGTGCTGATGAGCGGATGGCCCAGCGTCTGCTGGTCTATCATGCTGACCTGTTGTACGACTACAACCGGCCAGTGATCTCGCTGGTGGTCTACCTGTTCAAAACCATGGTCGCTGAGCCACCTTTCAAAGAGATGAGTGGCAGTGAAGAACTGCTCTCTTTCAAGTATCGCAATGTCTACCTATGGGCACTGGATGCCAGAGAGTATCTAGATGAACACGTCAGGAGCATGTATGTCCTGCTGCCAGCTATGCGCAACGCCGATGCTACCCTCATTTTACAGGCCATCGAAGAACTGCTAGAATATTACCGAGACAACGAGTCCCAACTGGCCCGTCGCCTGTTGTGGCTCAGTATTTTCCTGAAACGAGCAGAAGCGCTGCCACCCGCGGACAAGCAACGAGTCAAGGAGAGGATCAACATGTTTGATGAGCTATTCGAACAAGATGAGTTTGTGCGCAGACAACGCGCTTTGGGTCGAGAAGAAGGCAGAGTTGAAGGCAGAACTGAGGGAGAAATCAGGGGGGAAGTACGAGCATCGCAGCGGATGCTGGTGAATATCGTGCGCGGTCGTTTTCCTGCTCTGGTCGAATTGGCCCAGCAGAAGGCCGAGCATATGCATCAGGTTGCAGGGATCGAAGAGATCACGGTGCTCCTGGCTACCGTCTCTGATGAGACCCTAGCACGCGAGATACTCAGTGCTCCTTCGGCAGCATAACGAAAGGCCTGATAGCAGCAGAACAGGGCAATTTAAAAGTCGCCTTTCATCACGCTTGCGGTGCTCACAGAGGAAAGTTGTGCGTGTGCTGTGGTGCTCTTCAGCCCATGCACGACTTTCCTTTCTGTCAGGCCCGCTTGCGGGCCAATGTGAGCAGAGGGGCGACTTTTAAATCGCCCTGGTAAGATATAATAATCCCCGTAGGAGAAGAATGAACAAGCGGAAGCTGCTAGAGAAGATTTCATTCGCTTCTTTCAAGTTAGCAATTGCCTCTTCAATTGAGTAGCCCTGACTGACTGTACCAACTTCGGGGCAGGTTGCAACATAGATATTCTCTTCTTTATGGAGAACAGCAGTAAGGGTTCGTACGGGCATCTTCACACCTCCTAATGGCTATTATACTGTTCAGTATACACAATGTTTACTACTTCTGCCACTACCTTTCACCAGAGTGTCAGGGATTTCTCATTCTGCTACTACTTGCCAGAATGGGAAAGCTCTGGTAACTATAATCCTCCCCTCTTGCAAAATTGCCCAGTTTTATGTATACTTGGGGTAATATCACCGTTCGGTTGATACCGTGTTATTTCACTCTCTAGCCTCTGAGTCAGAAAGGAATTTCGACATGGAACTTGACATTGCGCGTGCATGGAAAGATGAGGTATATCGTGAGAACCTGAGCGAGGAGCA
>Ga0213874_10000205_pt1 | contig 10891 bp, 10 predicted proteins | sample BarmaccomBMRX_R7_FD_160098 | JGI IMG/M metagenome (GOLD analysis project Ga0213874, IMG submission 160098) | Root-associated microbial communities from Barbacenia macrantha in rupestrian grasslands, the National Park of Serra do Cipo, Brazil - RX_R7 | ecosystem: Host-associated > Plants > Roots...
GCTGGGATCAGCTCATTTTCTCATCGTGCAGGTCTGCCGAGAATCCCGCGGGCGAGCAAAACAGCGAGGCAAGCGTGAAGCGCGAACGCAGGCCATAGGAGCACCCCGACGAGTTCGCTGCGGATGCCCAGATAGAGAAAAAAGATCGACGCGAGCAGATTGTATAGCAAGAGCCCACGCGCCGCACGCGTGAATCCCAATCCACAAAGTCCAAAACCCGCAACTCGCCCCACGGCTTCGCCCGCCGCCGAGAGATCGGCGCCTAGCAAAAGTCGCGCAACCAGCGATGGATCAACGATTACCGCTAGCCCGGCTACGATCTCAACCGCAGCCGCAAACGCAACTAGCACGCTCTCTGCGTACGCTATTGCGATTGGAGGGTTAGGTTGTTTTCGTTGACCGCATAGTTGCCGGCAGCGACGCGACCGTTGGGATTCGCGCAGATGATTCCGTTGTTCGGCCCGTAGATCACCACCAAGCCCGGCGGACCGCAGGGAACCTGCTGCAGGCCATAGTTCGACAGCAGCTGCGCACCGGGGCTGCCGGAGCTCACGCTATACGAGCGGTAGGTCTGATTGTTGTAGTAAATCGAGCCCATGACGGCGGCGGTGGTCGCTCCTACCGCAAAGGCACCCCAGAAGCCGCCGCCCCAATAGCCGTAGTTTGGCGCCCACACTACCCCGCGGTTCCAGCCCCAGGCCGGGCCACGATAGACGGGGTTCACGACGACGGCGCCGTGCCAACCGTACCCGTTATACCCGTTTCGGTTGTACGTGTAGCTTCGGTTGATGTTGACGTTGTTATTGCTGACGTTGATATTATTGCGGTTGCCAGTGTTGATATTGTTGCGGTTGCCGGTATTAACGTTGTTACGGTTGCCCGTGTTGATATTGTTACGGTTGCCCGCGTTGACGTTGTTGCGGTTGCCGACGTTGAAGTTGTTCCGGTTGCCGGCGTTGACGTTGTTACGGCTTCCGCCGGCCGGATTGGCCGGCCGAGTCGACGGCACGTCGTTTCCTAAATTAAAACCACGACCTTGGTTAGGACGCCCGGCCGGCGCACTTCTCGCGCCTCCACCGCCGCCTCTGGCGGCCCCGCCGCCGCCTCGAGCACCTCCGCCGCCTCCGTGCCGTTGCGCCGAAGCCGTCGACGGCAAAATCGCAACCGTAATCGCTAGAAGAAGAGCAATGTTTCTCATTTCGCTGGCTCCTGATCGAGTCTTCCGCTACCAGTGATGTAAGTGCCCTTGGCCGTGCGCGCGGCAAAAACCACGGAATGCGCCGGCACCTTGAGCGTTGATAACGGAAGCTGCTGATCCTGGTCCGTCAAGTTGAAATAAAAGGTCGCGCTTCTGAAGGGAATCGGATGGCTTCCGTTCTGCATCAACGCTATGTTGCCGCCCCTGCACGTAACCAGGTCGCCGGTATTGTTACAATCGGTACCTCTGATGACGACGGTCGACACCTTATCGGCCGACGTTAGCATCAACACCTTGCCGACAATTCTCATCGTGACCCCGGTGTAGTTCTGTACTGAGTCATCGTTCTGTTGGATGCGCACGGTTCCGGTGGCAAGCACCGGAGCCGAAAGCAGCAAAAAGAACGCAACGGCTATCAGGCCAGCTGACTTCATATGTGCTCCTCCGCAGATTTGTTATGTATTTGCCAAACTAGCACCTGCAAAGGAACGCCTGTCTGAGTCGGCAATTTAGTGCCCTATGACCGTGCGCGCGCGCCACGAATCCCATCTCTTTGCGGCACTTGCCGTACTGGTATTGCCCTCGATTCTAGCGTTTTTCCCCACGCGCTACCAGCTGCTACCGCGAGGAGTGCCATTTGTGGCGGCTGCGGCCCTTGCAATCACCATGCTCGGTGCGGAGTTTGCGACGGCAAACAAAGTATGGATGCGCCTGGAACGTTGGTGCGCAGCGATTGTACTCCCGTTGGCGACCTGCGTCCAGCTCGTGCTGCTGGCTTTACTACTCCGCGACATGTCAAAGCTGCATCCCGGCATCAGCGGCTTAACACTCTTGACGACCTCCGTCAAGATCTGGACGACCAATGTTCTTGTCTTCGCGCTCGCTTATTGGCAAGTAGATCGTGGCGGTCCGGCCGGTCGAATGAGCGGCTGGAAGGGCCGATCCGATTTCTCGTTCCCCCGTGGCGATCCGTCCGATGGCGTTCCGGCCGACTGGCGACCGATTTTCGCGGACTATCTAGCGCTTGCGTTCAACACGTCGGCAGCCTTCAGCCCTACCGACGTCTTGCCTCTCACGCCACGGGCGAAAATGATGATGCTGCTGCAGAGCATCATCTCGCTCGTAACGGTAGTAGCGATCGGCGCGAGAGCAATCAGCATCCTCAGTAGCTGATCACTGGCGCGCGACGATCATATTGAGGACTTCTTCTTTGGAGAGCAGATGATCGGTGCTCTCTCCCTTGAGCTCGATGACGGCCGCTATCACCGTCCCGTTGAATGCACTCTTTTCACCGGTTGGCACATCCGATGTCATCGGTGAGCCAAACTTGACCCCGACGTCCGTCGTCTCATCGGCTGAAAACACCATCGGAACGGTCTGCTCGATGCGGCCGCTACCGGCCTGTTTCCCGTCGATAAAGAGCGTCGCCGTTCCGCCTTTGGCGAGCCCTCCCCCATCGTAAGCGAACTCCATTCTAACCTGGTGCTTACCTGGAGTGAGCGCCTCCCCCGATGCGACCACGAAATCGCGCAGTCCGCAAAGGTTGTACAGGTACGTGAGCTTTCCGTTCTTCACGTAGAGCATCCAGCCGCCGCCGATTCCACCCTGGGAAAGAATGACGCCGTTTGCCGGTCTATCGTCCGGAACGATCAGCTCCGCGGTCACGGAGTGGCTCTTGTTTTTGACGTTGACGATGCCGTTTTCGTTCAGTCCTCCCATCCCGCCGGCGAGTACCTGCGAGTTACCGCTGATCAGCACCGGCCGCCCGGCGAGATCGGAGTTAAACCGTTCGGCCGTGCGGTCGTCCAGCGGCAACACGCCGTTTCGCGTTGCCTCAATCAGCCAGAGCCGCTGCAGCTCGTGCAGCTTATCCGGCATCTGCTTGGAGAGATCGTGGGCCTGCGACCAGTCTTTAGTGGTGTCGTAGAGTTCCCAAATGTCGTCATTGAAAGGCGGGGCGTCCTCCGTCATGAGCCAGGGCGTGCGGTGACGCGTCACTGCTGTCCACCCTTTGTGATAGATGCCGCGGTTCCCGAACATCTCGAAGTACTGAGTCTCGCGGCGCTCGGGTGCTTTCGAGTCCTCAAAACTGTACGCCATGCTAACGCCCTGCATCGGCACTTGGCCGACCCCGTTCACCATGACCGGCTCGGGCAGTTGCGCGCACTCCAGGACTGTCGGCGCGACGTCGATCACGTGATGGAACTGGTTTCGGACGTCGCCTCTGGCCTTGATGCCCTTCGGCCAGTGGACGATCATGCCGTTGCGCGTACCGCCCCAGTGCGACGCCACTTGTTTGGTCCACTGGTACGGCGTATCCATGGCATGCGCCCACGCTACGGCGTAGTGATTGTAGGACTCGGGACCGCCGAGCTTGTCGATCCGGTCGAGGAGAAATTGATCGGTCTCGAGTGCATTCATGCCGTTGAAGCTTAGCACTTCGTTGAATGTCCCGCGCGGAGTGCCCTCGGCCGAGGCGCCGTTGTCGCCGATTATATAAAAGATCAGCGTGTTATCGAGTGCCTCCACTTCCTTAAGCGCATCGAGGAGGCGACCGATATGATGATCCGCGTATTCGAAGAACCCGGCGTAAACTTCCATCTCACGTGCGAGCACGCGCTTGAACTCCGGCGTTTGGGAATCCCAGGCCGGGATTTCCTTGGGTCGCACGGTCAGATCGCAGTTCGGCGGAATTACTCCGAGCTTCTTCTGTCGCGCGAAGGTCTCTTCACGCAGTTTATCCCAGCCTTGGTCGAACTTGCCCTTATACTTGTCGGCCCACTCTTTGGGCACGTGGTGCGGCGCGTGCGTCGCGCCGGGCGCAAAGTACATGAAGAACGGCTTGTCGCCCGCGAGCAGTCGCTGCTGGCGCACCCACGCGATCGCGCGATCGGTCATGTCTTCCATGAAGTGGTAGCCCTCTTCCGGCGTCTTCGGCGGCTCGACGTGCTTCGTGCCTTCGTGAATCGCCGGATACCACTGGTTAGTCTCCCCTGCAACGAACCCGTAGAAATACTCGAACCCCGAACCGGTCGGCCAGCGATCGAAAGGCCCAACCGGGCTCGCTTCCCACACGGGCACCTCGTGACACTTGCCGAACTGCGCCGTCGAGTATCCGTTGAGACGCAGGATCTCCGGCAGCGGCGCCATCGTGTTCGGGCGCATCGAGTTGTAGCCTGGCGCCGATGTCGCGATCTCAGTGATGCCGCCCATCCCCACCGTGTGATGATTGCGTCCTGCCAGCAGCGCAGCCCGGCTTGGTGAACAGAGCGCAGTCGTGTGGAAACGCGTATACTGCAGGCCATTCTTGGCGAGCCGCTCAGCCGTCGGAGACGCGCACGGGCCTCCAAACGCGCTGGACGCTCCATATCCGGCGTCGTCGATCAACACGATCAAGACGTTCGGCGCAGCGCCCGGCGGCCGCAGCGGCTCGATGGGCGGAAACTTCGAGTCGGGATCCTTCGCGTCGTACGCGACAAAACCGGCGTACGCCTTATCCGGAATCGGAAGGACTTCGCGCTGAATATCTTTCGCCATGTTATCCCCTTGTATTAGTTAGATCCGATGATCAACTCGAGAAACCGGCCGTCGTTGACGCCGACTTCGGCTGCGATGCGTTCGTTTAGTAACTGATTCATCCGCAGAATTAGCTCCCTGTTCTTCTCCGGTTCGAGGGCAAGGTTGTGGACTTCTTCGGGGTCGCTCTGCACATCGAACAGCTGCACGTCGTTGTTCCCGAAAATCTCTTCCAGCGTCTGCGGCGTGTTGAAGGCGGTCGGGGCATAAAAGCGAGCGAACTTATAACGTCCGTCGAAAACGAAAGAAACGAGGCCGCGTTTATCGAGCTTCGCCTCGCCGATTGGCGGCACCGGTTTGTGCGTGAACAAGCTGCTCATCAGTTGTTGCAAGTAATCGCCGTCCACCGTGCTTACGCCCAAGTAGTTGAACAGGACCGCCGGCCGAATTGCCTGCACGCTGGCGCTCTCAGGGTCCGTCAGGAGCCTTGAGAAATCATGTCCCGTCAAGTCTTTCACCGCCGCGTGCCGATTGTCGTCAGGCAACCCCGTCAAGCCGACAAACGTGGGCAGCAGATCCAGGTGACTGGTCAGCGCGGAACATGCAGTGCCGGCCTTCGCTTCGGGATGCGCAATGATCAGTGGAACGTGCGCGTTTTGCTCGTAGGCGAACGGGCCTTTGCCCTTCAGCCCGCCGTGAGCGCCTGCCAGCTCCCCGTGATCGGCCGTAAAGACGACGACCGTATCGCGCCATAAATCTCTATCGTTCAGGACATCAACGACCTGTTGAATGCACCGTTCGCCGTCTCTGACCGCGTTGAGATAGTAGTTGTAAAAGATCGTCCACATGTCTTCGCGCTCGGTGGGGATCGCGCCGGACCAGCTGTCCCAGCCCTTCGCGTATTCTGCGAGCGCGTCCGGCATGCCGGGCGCGTCGAGCGATTCGTGCAGGCTTTTCGGAAGCGTGAAGGACCAGCGCTTTTCGTAGATCGGGTCTCGCGGTGCGGGCGGCGCGGCCATCGGCGCGACGGGCTTTTGAACCGGCGCTTCGCCGGGGACGTTGGCGTCTCCGAACATAATGTCGTGAGGATTCACGAAGCTCGCCACCATGAAGAACGGCTGACCGGTTCGGCGCGATTCGGCAGAGGTGGCTCGCAACCAACGAATACTTTCGCCGGCGATGAACGGGTCGTTGTCAAAGCCGCTTCGCGGCGCACTGCCGATGTCGCCGCCCGCGCTGAATAAGTCAAAGCCGTAGCGCGCGATGGATTGGCTATAGTTGACGGTCGGCTTCGGATCCAGTATCTCCTTGTCCATCTCGAACTTGCCGAAGTACGCAGTCTTGTAGCCCAGGTCTCGCAACACGGATCCCATGTTGGGGATGCCGGGATCCAGCGTCGGAGAGTAGGCATACTGCATCTGATCGATGCAGCCGGTAGACTGCGGCGGCCGGCCGGTAAGGAATGCCGCGCGGGACGCCGTGCACATGGCCGAGGCGATGTAATGGTTCGCAAACGTGACACCGTGCCCGGCAATCGCATCCATCGCAGGCAGAGAGAAATCGGGACCCGCAAGCAGCTTGTGCGTCTGTTGGTCGACGATGATGAAGATGATGTTGTAGAGTGGCTTGCCATCGCTGCGCGTGCCTGTCATTCGGCTTCGTAATCTCCCAGTTTGGTGGTTTGCAGTTACTTACGTGCTAATGTCGCGAACTATCGGCGTCGAGCTCGGCGTGCAAGCCTTCGCCCAGGGTCTTCCGCCGCTTCTCGCCCTCGGTCAGCGGCGGCGGCTCCCACGGCTCCCACTCTTCCCAGCCCAGTGCTTGACACGTTAAGCGGAAACCGAAGCCGACGAAGAACGCGACGACGGTTGACGCGAACACCGATAAGCCAAACACGGCGCTGCAGACGAGATACGCGATCGCGGTCAAGCCCGCGGCGGTCACCCAAAACTCGCCGCGCACGAGTTGCTTGGGAACGACGAGGCACGCGCTATCGATGATCCAGCGCCCGGCCGTCGTGGCAATAATGCCGATCACTACCGCCGCCGCGTATCCAAGGTGAGCGGCAATCGCGGCTTGGGCGCCGACGATCGCGTACCACGGCAGCGTAAAAGCGGTCATGAATTGAAAGAGGCCGTCCTTGAAACGCTGCTCGCTGTTAAAATCTATTAAGAGCGCCAGGGCGGCGGCAGCCAAGCATAAGATTAGGTACCACGGATTGATCAGCGGCGAGGGTATCTTATTGACCAGAACGTCGCGGACGATGCCGCCCCCGATGCCGCCGGCGTACGCCAGAATCACGACGCCGATGATCGTGAAGTGTTTATAATGGTCCGGCCGGCGCGCTAGCAAGGCCCCGTTGAAGGCGTTGGTCGTCGCCGCAATCAACGAAATATAGTCGACCATCGTCAACGTTCCGAAGCCGAACTTCGAGATCATGGGAGGCGCCACTAGAGCCCAAAGCCTATCATGCCGACGGCGAGCGGTCTATCCTGGAATTGCAACACCCGCTTCTCAAAAGCCTTACAAGAAAGGCAGTTCGACCAACCTCACGATGCCGTAGAGCAGCCCGATCATGCCGATCCCAATCATAATAGCGTGTCGCGGGTACATCATCTTGGTGCTCATGCCGCCCAAGAATGAGACGCCGGCGAAAATCACGGTAAGGAGCAGGAAATCGTCGGCGTGCTGGTTGGCGGCTTGCGCTTCTTCAAAGTCCGCTCCGGCGGCGGTTTCCAACCGCGAAGCCTGGGCGCGAGTCGCCAACGAGTACTGCCGCATGACGAACGGCGACGACGGTGCCTTCGGATTTGCGCGAGGCTTGGTGGCCAGCCAAGCCTCCATTGCGGCGCGCATTTCCGGCCGAAAACGCGCAAAGATGAACTGCGCCTTCTTACCGTTGCTCGCGTCCACGGCGTCGACGTACTGCAAGAACAGCGCGACGTCAATTGCCGTGAGCACGTTGGCCCTGTCCGCTGCCTCCGCGGACGCGATGCGCTTCGCGTTGGCGACGTTGTACTGTCGCGCCTGATGTCCGCTCCAGCGGCCGGACTGATATCCACACAAGGCCGTCAACACCGCGGCCACCGAAATGAGAACCACCGACGCCACGTCGACGAATCGGTCGACCGATCGGCGATCTATGGCGCTAATCCCGTACGCAGCGAAAACCGAGGTGGGACATGCCGGTGTCGATCATCTGAGGCGATCGCGCCGCCGGACGAAATCGTAAACAGTAGCTGGGAGAGCAGAGAAACGAGCCGCCCTTCAATACCTTGCGCGGGATCTTAATCTGCGGCTGGCATGGATCGTAACTCAGTTCTCTCGTGTCGCCGGCGCAACAGGGAGATTCCGTCGTTGCGCGATCCGTGACGAACCAATCGCTCGTCCATTCCCAAACGTTGCCCGCCATGTCGTACAGACCGAAGCCGTTCGGCGCGAATCTCCCCACCGGCATCGTGGAAGGTCCATTGCGAGTTGTGCTTTTCCATGGAAATTCGCCCTGCCAAGTGTTGGCGGCGGGCTTTCCATCCGGCTCCATCTCGTCGCCCCACACGAAATCCTTGCCCTCGAGCCCGCCGCGCGCCGCGAACTCCCACTCGGCCTCCGTCGTAAGTCGTTTTCCCGCCCAGCGGGCGTACGATTCGGCGTCTTCGTAAGCGACGTGTACGACGGGATGGTCCGGGCGCGACTCGATCGAGCTACCCGGCCCCTGCGGGTGTTTCCAACAGGCGCCCGGTGTCCACGACCACCATTGCGAGTAGTCCCGAAGGTCGACCGGGCCCGGCGTCATGTGAAAAACCAGTGCGCCCGGCACCAAATTTTCACGAGGCGCCCCCGGATAGTCGTCCGGATTCAACGGGCGTTCGGCAACCGTCATATAGCGCGTCGCCCGCACGAATTTGGAAAACTGCGCATTGGTCACCGCATGTTCGTCGATCCAGAAACCATTCACGGAAACCTCGCGCACGGGAGCTTCCTCGGGATAGAAGCGCTCGGAACCCATGAGAAACTTGCCTCCTTCGAGGCGAACCATGCCATCGGTTTCTGTCTGGATCATCTGGAAAACATAGTAAGCGCTATGGGATACCACGCGCAAGTCTGCATTTTTGGGATAGAGGCGGCGCCGTGCTCGCGGTACACTTACGCCACCATGGCCACGTCGAACGCCAAAACGGCAACGCACATTACGCATCGAGAGTTCAAACTCTTATTGAAGGCCGAACGCTTCCCAACCCGGCGGGCGCTCTTAGACTTCAACAAGCTTCTCGAAGATATCGCTGCCAAGCTTCACGTCCGTTACGAACCCTTCGATCCGATTGACGCCCAGCTGCGGATCGTGCAGTTCTACGATACGTCCGACCAAACGCTCCGGAAGAATCGCCTTATCTTTCGGATCCGTCAGCTCCGCCAGGCGCTCTGGCCCGACGACAGCTGGGAGGTGACCTTCAAAGCCCGTCACACCGACCGCTCCGAAGCCGAGGATTTCGATAGCACGTCGAGCTTCCCAGCGCAACAGAAGAAAAAGTTCAAGGAAGAAATCCTGCGCGGCGATGCGCCGGGCACGATCGCGAGCATCTATTCGAACAACTGCATCCTGGAGTCGCCGCAGCTCGACGTCGAGCTGCCGTTAGAAAAGCTCGCCGAGGCGTTCCCACACCTCAAATCGCTCGACTTGAACTTCGACCAGACGATGACGATCGTCAACAGCGCGAAGGTCTTCGAGATCGAGTCGAAGTTAGGCAACCTCTTCTTCGGTCACCATACGACCGCGACTGCAACGCTCGCGGTCTGGGCGCGCCCGGTGCCCGACAAGTTTGAACCGTTGATCGCCGAGTTCGGCTGGTCGTATCATCCCGTCGACGACGAAAAAGGGAAGGAAGCCGACAAGGTCGCCGATCAGTTCTTTAAGGATATCCAGCTTCCGCTCAAGGACTGGATCACGACCGGAACGACGAAGACCGCGCTGATCTACGGCGATCAGGGTAACTAACTCATCGGCCGTCCCCTAGACGGTTATTTGCGCTTCGCCGCCCTTCGCCGTCCGCGAATAGAAAACGCCCACGAGCGCCACCACGATAATCTGAACGAGCAAGTACGTTAATACCGCCGCGGCGACTTCACCGCCACCGAAGCTGGCCGTCGCGATGACCGCCGCCAGGCCGACGTTGCGCAAGGCCGTCCCCGCGCTCAAGGTGCGGCGGTATGCGCGTTGCGACCCGCCGAACAGCAAGCCGGTCAGCACGGACAAGACCACGATGCACAGCATCGCGAGAATGCCGCGCGATCCATAGACGCTAGCGACGGCGCGTACCAGTCCGGGCCCCAGCAAGCCAAAGAGCAGCACGACGGCGATCAAGGCGATGATTCCCACGACCCGCTGGAGTCGGACAGCAGCTTCCGGTGCGCGCTCGTTAACGAAAATTCCAATCAGCAGCGGAACGAGCTGAAAGATAAAGAGCGAAACGACGATGCTGCTCGTCGAAATGTGCGCGGCCGGTAGCACCAGCGCCGCCGTTATCGGCACCGTAATGATCGACAACGCCGGCAACACGAACGCCAGTTCCACCGCGAATCCCAGGCTTCCACCCTTGCGCCGGCCGCCGCCGAGCACGACGAACGGCACGCCCGGGCTGATGGCCATCAACAGCACGCCGGTCGCGATCGGAGCGCTCAAGTGAAACAGCCGGGCGAACAACACGCCGTACAGCGGGACCAGGATGAAGTTCGCGAGGAGGGCCCGCCCGAGAAGCCCATACTTGCGCAGGCACGCCGTCAGGTGTGCGAGATTGACCTGCAGCCCCGTGTGTAGCATCAGCGAAGCCAGCAGGACGATTGCGACGATCTTTGCGGGGTTCATACGGTCTCCTAATTGCTATCGAGCAGGTGCCACGTGACCTTCCGAACATCCGGGCGCTGCGAAAGCGTCGACGCAAAACGCTCGATGATGGAATCGTCACGATGCGGCAAGAGAACCTCGACGCGAACGTGACGATTCTGGTCGGTTAGCTCGCTCGTAATGCTGCGAAGATCGAGCTTGCTTGCCGTAACCGCATCGACGATGGCGGCGCGCACGTCATCTGTGTCGCCGTCATCGCAGATTGCGTGAATGCGGTAGCCTTTCCGACCGTGCCGTTCTTGATAGACGACTGCGCGCGAGTCCGCCATTTCAACCAG
>Ga0213874_10000206_pt1 | contig 10890 bp, 12 predicted proteins | sample BarmaccomBMRX_R7_FD_160098 | JGI IMG/M metagenome (GOLD analysis project Ga0213874, IMG submission 160098) | Root-associated microbial communities from Barbacenia macrantha in rupestrian grasslands, the National Park of Serra do Cipo, Brazil - RX_R7 | ecosystem: Host-associated > Plants > Roots...
AAGCGAAGGGGCAGAGCCCCTTCTAAACAAAAGCTTTGCGCGCCTTCTTAGGCGCGCTCCGCATACCTCCTGTTCACGATGTCCACAGGAAGGGGCCGACCAACTACAGGAAGTTTTTAACTACTTTACTAAAGGGAGGGGTGACCAATTCATCCCCCCCCCGGGGTGACCAATTCATCCCCCCGGGGGGGTGACCAATTCATCCCTGACAACTTCGGAATCACAACCCCTTACACACACCGTCAATCGTGATGTTCTTGGGCCTGATCGCGGGCCAGCTTTCCGGCAGCACGTCAACGCCGCCCATCCGGTCGCCAAGCTTCAAGCTGGGGTAAACCGTCTTGATCTCGCGGAGAGCGGCTTTCGCCTTTCGGCGGAAATCGCCGATGTCACTGTATTCCGCCCCAAGGTGAGCGTGTAGCTGTGTCCAGTTCTCGAACCGGGCCTTGCCGCTCGTGTGCGCCCGGAATGCCTCGTAGTTCAGCCATGTGTAGAGATCGAGCTTCAATGCCGATCCCTTCAACGCCCGTAGCGCCCGAAGATCGGCGGGCACTGGAAAGGCGATGATCGCATCAAAGAATTTTTCCCCCAATTCAATCCAGCTTCCCCACAGTACGGATTGCTCCGGCTGGCGCTGGTCCCACCAAAATTCGCCGAGCGGGGCAACCTGCATATCGAGCCATGCCTTCCGGTCGAGCGGATTGAAGCTGATCTGCGCCCGGAATAGTCGCTCCATCTGATCGCGCAACCGGCGAGCATCGCTGCGCTTTGCGCCGCTGCTACCATTCGAGTTGTTCAAGCCGAGATTGGTCATGAAGCTGCTCAAGCTGTGGCCGAGTTCGAGGCGGCGGCTCTTTTTTTGAACCGCTTCGGTCGTGATCCAGAACAGCAGCAGGCGCGGGATGCTGCCGTAAGGATAGCCGTATGGCTGCTGCTGAGCATCGTTCCAACCGGGTCTGATCGTGACGGAGAGATTTCCGTTCGTGCGTGTCCATGCTGGCACGTTGCCGGGGTTTTTGTGCGGCAACGTGATCTGCACAAGCTCGCGCGGGAGATACGCGGCATCTTTTTTGGTCGCGAGTTCGCCGAAGATGTTGGCGGAGTGTTCGAGTAACTTGCGCTGCGCGTCGGTCAACGGCTTCGGCTGCTTCGCCTCTGCGCGCTTCCTCAATTCATCGACGGTGACGGCAAGCGGTTTCGGTTCATCGGTCATGGCATGATCCCCCGAATTCTGCTTGCGCCGGTTGGCCGCTGCCGTCAATCGCTGTGGAGTGCGCCAAAGGCGCACAAGTTTTTCTTTAAACAGGTGAGTATTTGACCAAGGAAATCTTTCGCTACAGTATTCACTCGCAGCCGTTCGCCATGGTGGCAGGATGAATAGCCGGAAGGCAGAGAGAGTCCGAGGTTTGAAGGAATCTCAGTCAGCGATTGAAACTCTTCGCTCGCTGTGGCCTGCGGCCTTCCCGGAGAAATTCAAACTGGTGAAACCTCTCACATCAAAGGCGCTGGCGGATATTGTCGGACGCACCGGGTGGTCGTCGGCTTATGCTCGGGGTGTATTGCAAGCGTGGAAACTGCGCGCCGCGTACTGCGAAGCAGTTTTGCGGGAAAATCTCCGGGTCGATCTGAACGGCAAACCAGTATCCGAGACAGTCGACGAAAAAGCACGAGATGATGCCCGCAAGCGGCTGGCAGCGATTGCCACCCGGAAGGCAAGACAACAGGAAAAGCTCAAGACAGCGGCGATATCTAAAAGTGATGACGCGACGCGCCAGAGTGTTTGACCAAGGAAATTTTCAGTGTAGAACTAAATCACGGTACAGCCGGGAGCGGCGATGACCGTCGAGGAAATGGAGCCGGGGCGGGGGACTGCTTCGGCTTTTTGCTTTTGTCTGGACTGTCTTTACAGACCGACAATTAAGTGCATATTCTTATAATGTATTTGGATAACGAATAACATCTGGAGAGATTGACATATGAAAAAACCGCCGGAAACACCCAAGACAGCGCCGACCGCCAATAGATTTTCTCTCACCATAGAGCAGGAATTCTATGCTTATAAAAAGCGCGTGACAGAGAACCCCGATACGTTCGATTTTTACTTACCATTACCGACGCCAGCCGCACCTGATCGTATTGTCCAATATCATTTCAGCGGCAAAGAGACTTTCGGGGCAGTGTTTGACGTAAATCATCGTTTCAGGTCGTACATTCCAAACGTGAGTTTGAATTAAAAGAAATCGGCTTCAAGCTCGGTTAAAAAAGCCGCGTAACATCATATTATGGTAAATTTTTTCATGTAATCACAAAGTCCAAAACGCGACTTTCGCACATATCCTGCCCGCATCCCCGTTTCGACTTTATTTCGAGGCGCAAAATCCGCGCACGAATACTGTGTGTGGGAAATTTCTACTTGGCCGCGCCCGACACAAGATGTGGGTCAAGGGTCAAAGACGCGGTCTGTTGTGAGTAGCTGCTACACGATCCGCCTGACGCCTAAGATAGCCACGGACGTTGTTCACATTCCACACGGCGATACCTGCAAAAGCGGTAGCAAATCCATAGCGACCATGAACGGCGGCATGGATAGCATAGCCAACAGGAACAGAAGTAGCCGCAGCCTGTGCCGTCACAAGAATTTTGTTACGAACACCAACTTGCCCAAAATCGTCACGAACTCGTGTAAAACTCTCGCGTGCAGCACGCCATAATGATTGAATAGACATATGTTTCTCCCTGTAAATTTGGTTTTTATTTCACTAGCAAGCAAAGATACTTGCAGCAAGCAGGGAGAGGTTAAGAAAACTGGTTAATTTGCGGCAAGCGGAGGAAGGAGAAAGCACAAAAATATTGGGGGGATTTCAGGAAAGTAGATTTTATTAAGTATGCTGTGATAGCTTTAAATTATGGCCGAACCGGACAACAAACTGATCTTGGAGAACCTGAAAAAAATTCAGGCTGGCATTGCTGATCTGCGTCTTCGCAGCGAAAATGTCGAGGAACAGCTTTCCAGCATCCGCCATATCCTTGTCGCCATGCAAACCGGCGATCTGCATCAGGAAGCGAGAATTACCGGGCTGCGCGCCGATGTCGATGCCATCAAGCAGCATTTGCACCTGTCGGACGCTTAGGAATTTTAAAAATCGAAAGTGCGTTGCCCGGAATTTTTTGCGCCACGCCGGGATCGGGATTTGAGTTTGGTGACACGCCACGGCGTGTGGCTGCTTCCGGCGGCGGCCATGGCTTCCGCGCGGCGCACGGCCATGTCTTGCGTCGGCTGGTAGCCGTGAAGCTCGCGGCGGCGAATGCCGCGCTGCTCCGTCCGAAGCGCCTCCTCTTCGCGCTCGAAGGTGCGGCTCTCCATCCGGCCCGGCGATCCGATCCGGCCCCACTCGCGCACCAGCGCCCAGCCGCCGAGCAAGGTCGGCGTGACGATCGACAACCAGAACCGGGCGACGTTCTTCGCCGGGTCAATGCGGGTGAAAAAAACCATCGCGTGACGCTAGCCGAGGATCCGGCAAAAGGCTAGTCGGCGGCGAGGCCGAAGCTCGCCAGCACCGTCCCAAAAATTTTGCTGCCGCAGGCCGCGCTAATGACCGCTGAAGCGCCTCGAGGATCGGGGACAGGGAAAAGGGCTGGAAAACGCTTCCGCCTCTCTACGGCCCGCCGCGACGATCGGCGCCGCGATTCATTCGTCGATGATCCGCTGAAGGGCAGCGCAATACTGGCCCGTGATCGCCTTGTGTTCAACCAAAGCCGCGCGCAGCTCGTCCTCTTGGCCGGACAGCGTGCCGGTCGTGTTGAGGTGCTCCACGATGCGTTCGGGGTCATCGCAGAATCTTCCCAAAATCCTACGCTAAGGACTCAAGTCCTCTGGAGTAGCCGCGATACCGTCGCCGGATGCACCCCGAACAGGCGAGCCGTGTCGGCTGCGGTCTTCTTCCCCCGTTTTACGAGCTTCACGATTTCCTGTTGCTGTTGGGGCTTTAACTTGGGTCGCCGGCCGCCGATCCGGCCTTCCTTGCGCGCGGCATCAATACCAGCTTTGGTACGTTGCTTAAGCATTGCGCGCTCGAACTCGGCGAACGCACCGACCATCTGCATCATCATCCGACCCGCTGGCGTCGTCGTGTCCACCGCTTCTGTGAGGCTGCGAAATCCTGCTTTCCTCTCCTGAAGCTGCTCCATAATTGTGAGCACATCACGCAGCGATCGGGACAGGCGATCGAGTTTCCACACGACCACCACGTCGCCCTTACGGAGCTGGCCCAGGAGTTTGTGAAGTTCTGGCCGCTCCCAGCGCCCACCGGAGGCCTTCTCTCGAAAAACGACTTCACACCCGGCAGAGTGAAGCGCATCAACCTGCGCTTTGGTGTCTTGGGTGTTGGTAGAGATGCGCGCGTAACCGATCAGCATGACTGCACAAATCTATTGCACTTCAAATTGCAATAGCAATACATTTATGCAACACGAAAACCGGCCATTTCAAGCATATCGAGAATACTTGCATAAACGATCGTTTGCGCAATAAAGGAGACGACCATAAAGAAACACGAAATTCTTTCACCTCAATCCCGCGCCGCACTGTTCGATCGTAACTACTCAGGTCCCGGTCACGGGGTGATAGCGGCCGGCGGTGCGGCGATGACGTCCTGGATGGCCTGGAGAGCGGATTTTCCGACAAGCCTTCCGGTCGCGATGACCGAGGCTGCAGCAGCATAGAGCCGGGCGCCCCAATGGGATCGGAAACATCCGGTGACCTTGCGGAAGATAACGGAGGGCCTCAGGGCGCGCTCGCAGCCATTATTGGTGTACGGCACATCGCGTCTGGTGACGAAGAGAAAAAGATCGTTGCGGCATTTTCGGATGGCCCGGGCCAGCTTGCGGCCGGCCGATACGGTCGGCGGCTGGCCCAGCAGCTTGGTAAGGCGGCGGTCGAGATCGGCCCGGTATTGCACGAGCGTGCTGTCCTTGAGGGTCTCGCGCCGCCGGCCGATGGCGACGGCGCGCAGGAGCAGGCGCTTGAAGCCGGGCGCGAAGGCGGCATCGCCCTCGTCGATGGCATATTGCGCGTCGCGCAGTAGATGGGCGAGGCAGAGCTGGCGCTCAACGCCATGTCCGCCCTGCCCGGGATAACGGTCGGCGACCCAGACTTCGGGCACGGCGCCCTGGAGGAAATCGGTCACCACTTTGGCGCCCCGACTGTCGGCGATCACGTGATAGACCGCCGTCGACGACAACAGCACCCATTGCCACCAGGTCTTGCCTTTGACCCGAGCCGAGGTCTCGTCCGAGGCCACCACCGGGCTTGACCGGATTTGCTCGGCAATTTTCTCGGCCGCGATGATCATCGGCGCTTCGGCGCGAGCCAGCAGGTTGGCGATGGCACCTTCGCTGAGGGTGAGGCCGAACACCTCGTCCATCAGCCGCACCAGGCGTTCGAAGCTGATCGCCTGGGTCACGTGCAGGTGCAGGATCAAGGCCGCAAGGCCGGGACCGAAGGGCGAGCCCGGCGCCATGCCCTCAGGGGCCGGTGCGCTGAACCCCCGCCGGCAGCATGGGCAGACGCCGCGATGCCGATGGACGCGGGTCACCACAGGCGTGATCGGTGGCAGATCAATATGGTCGTAGGCGTGAAACTCGCGCTGGTCGGCCACACAAAGCGGATGATCGCAATGCGGACAAGTCGCCGCCAGCCTCTCCACCACGCGATCGGGGTGCGCGCTCAGCTGCCGGAACGCGCCGGCATGGCCCTTGCGCTGCTTGGCCGCGCGTCGCTCAGCCCGATTGGGCTTCGGCCCCTGGCTCGGCGGAACCGAGGAATTGTCTGGCGTCTTTGGCGGCTTCCCCAGTTCCGCCTCCAATGTCTCGACCCGCTTCGTCAGCGCCTCGATCTGCCCAGTTTGCCGCACAATCACTTCCGCCTGTGCCAAAACCAGCGCAATCAGGTCGTCCTTGGAAAGACGGGCAAGCGCGTCGCCATTCATCGAAGCGTGGAATCACGACCACTATCCCGTGTCAACCATATCTATCGCCGCGGCCGCGCATCGGCCACCAAATAGGCCCTACCTCAGACCACCTGAGCAGTTACGTTCGATCCACCTACTGACCCGGCAGCGATTGTACGCTACTACACGTTCTCGCCTGCGGAGCTTGCGCTGATCCGGCAACGGCGCCGAGATGCCAATCGGCTGGGATTTGCAGTTCACCTAGCCTACCTCCGATTTCCGGGCCGGGTACTTGGCATCGACGAAATTCCGCCCATGGATGTCCTTACCTTCATTGCCGGCGAACTTGGCATTAGGCGCGAGGCCTTCAAAGAGTATGCCCGCCGCGAGGAAACGCGCTGAGAACATCTCCGCGAATTACAGGACTATCTTGGCGTTCGGCCCTTTCGGCGCGACGATTACCGTGCTGCTGCGAGGGCAGCTTGGAGTGAGGCGATCGGCTCCGACAGGGGCGACATTCTCGTCACAGCGCTGATTGGTCATCTGCGGGAGCGTGGCATTTTATTGCCCGCACCAACAATATTGGAACGCATCAGCTTGACCGCTCGTGCTCGTGCTCGGAAACGGGCGCATAAGAGCCTTGTTGACGGTTTGGAACACGAGACGGTTGTCGGACTGGAGGCGTTGATCGCTGTCGGCGGTGATCGGGACCGAACGCCGCTCGCGTGGTTGCGCGAATGGCCGGAAGCGCCAGGGCAGAAAAACCTGGCTGGGATTGTGGAACGGCTTCAGGCCGTCCGAAACCTAGGTGTTGGACCGGATCGCGAGCAGCGCATTCATCGTGCGCGCTATGCGGCGATTGCCCGAGAAACGGCTATTCTCGGTGCCCAGCACCTTTCACGGTTTGATACGCAGCGGCGCTTGGCCACCCTAGTGGTTTTTGCACGCGAGATGGAAGCGATCCTTACGGACGCCGCTATCGTCATGTTCGATAAGATGCTCGGCAGCGTCTTCCGTCGTGCCGATCAAGCGCACAAGCAGCATGCGCTCGACCGCGCGAAAACGCTGAATGTTTCGACGCGGGCGCTGCTCGGCATGGCGAAAGCAATGCTGGCTGCCAAGGCTTCCGGCGAGGATCAGATCGCGGCCGTGGAACGCGCCCTGGGCTGGGAGCGCCTGAACATCCTGGTCGCCGAAGCCGACAAGATTGTGACGGCCGCGCGCGAAGACAATCTGAGCGAGATTGTCGAGCGATATCCTACGGTGCGGCGCCTGGCGCCGGTCCTGCTTGACGCTTTTGTGTTTCGCGCATGGAAGCTCGACGATCCATTACTGGCTGCGCTTGATGCGTTGCGCACACTTTACGCGGCGGGTCAGAAGAATCCGCCGATGTGTGCGCCGACGGCATTTCTGAACGCAGCCTGGCGCAAGCTCATAGGACCTGGCGCCACCGTCGATCGCCGGGCTTATCAGGTCGCTGTCATGATGGCGCTGCGCGATCGCTTGCGCGCCGGTGATATCTGGGTAGAGGGCAGCCGTGCGTTTCGGGCTTTCGATGATTTTCTCCTGCCGCCGAAGACATTCGCCGCGCGCCAGCAGGGCGACGAACTGGGGCTCGCCGTTCCTAGGCGCTTCGACACGTGGTACGCCGATCGTGTTGACCTCCTTAACTCCCGGCTCCGTGAGGTTGACGAGCTCGCATCAACCGGCAAGCTCGTCGAAGCGGTCATTACCGCAGAAGGGCTTTCGATCAGCCCGATCCGCAGGGACGAGAATCTCGAATGCGAGAACATCACTCGACGGCTCTATGGCATGTTGCCGCGCCTGCGCATCACCGAGCTGCTCGCCGAGGTGCATGGCTGGACGGGCTTCGCCGAACGGTTCTGTCATCTGCGAACAGGCACGCCGGCAGAGGACAGCTTGGCCCTGATGACAGCGCTGCTCGCCGACGCCACCAATCTCGGGCTCGCCAGGATGGCCCGCAGTTCCAAGATTTTCAGCCATTCGAAGCTGCTCTGGATTGCCGAATGGCACATCCGCGACGAAACCTATCAGGCCGGCCTTGCCTGTCTGGTCGATGCGATCCACGCGCAGCCCTTCACGAAAATCTGGGGCGACGGCGATACATCATCGTCGGACGGCCAGTTTTTCAGAGCCGGTGGGCACGGCGAGGCCCGCGCGGATTACAATGCCAAATACGGTTCGGAGCCCGGCGTTAAATTCTACACGCACGTCTCCGATCGCTACGCGCCGTTTCACACCAAGGTCATCGCGGCCAATGCGAGCGAGGCCGCGCATATTCTGGACGGCCTGCTGCATCACGAATGCTCTCTGGAAATCCGCGAGCATTATACCGACACGGCCGGCGCGATCGATCATGTGTTCGGCCTGTGCCACCTCCTGGGGTTTCGGTTCGCGCCGCGCATTCGCGATCTTGCCGATCGCCGGCTGTATGTCACCGACCGTCGTGCCACTTACGCCGCCCTGGTCCCCATGATCGGCGGTGCCGTCGATTTCCGGGTCGTCGGAGAAAACTGGGACGAGACGCTACGCCTGGCGGCGTCGATTAAGGCGGGAACCGTCGCGCCGTCGGCGTTGATGCGGCGGCTCGCGGCCTATCCAAAACAGAATGCGCTGGCAAAGACGCTCCGCGAGGTCGGCCGCCTCGAACGCACACTTTTCACCCTCGACTGGATCAGCGATCCGACGCTGCGGCGACGGACGAATGCAGGGCTCAATAAGGGCGAGGCGCGCAACGCGCTCGCCCGAGCGGTGTTCTTTCATCGTCTTGGCGAAATCCGCGACCGCGCTTTCGAAAATCAGCGATACAGGGCTTCCGGACTCAATCTCGCTGTGGCAGCCATTGTCCTCTGGAACACCGTCTATCTCAGCCGTGCAGTCGCCGAACTACGTGCGCAGGGCGAGGTTATCAGCCATCTTCTGCTTTCCCACATCGCCCCGCTCGGCTGGGAGCACATCACCTTCAACGGTGACTACGTTTGGCCGACGGAGCCGCTTCAACAGGGTTTTCGGCCTCTCCGAAATCCATACTCAGTATTTCTCGAAGCAGCTTAGCGTAGGATTTTGGGAAGATTTTACGATGACCCCCGTTCGAGCTTTTTCCTGATGCCGCGCAGTTCAACCGTAACTGCGTCCAAGCTCCCCGGCTCCCGGAGTGGCTGAATTTTGTCGCTCATAGATCAAGCACCCGAGCGACCACAGCCATGTGTTGGGCCGTACCCTTCTGGAACATGGTGAGGGCGTCACGCAGCTCGCTCCAATCGCGCAGTTCACCGGTCGTGTTCAGATGCCGGGCGATTTGGTTGAGGTTGTTCCCGACGGCGTTGAGCGCCTGAGCGGATGCATGAAAAGCGTCCATGATCCCCTTGGCTTCCGGGTTGCGCCGCTGCGCGCGCAGCATCGCGGCTTGTGCTGACCTGGCTAACAACAGGTCGCGCGCCCAATCGCTCAAGGTTGGTGAGCCTGCCTCTGTGGCGGCTTCCTCGATCTGACGGCGCTCACTCGGGGTCACGTAAAAGCCGATAAACTCGGTGCGGCGCTCCCCGGTGTAGTTCTTCCCGTATCGGCCCATAGGGTGCTCCCCGCAGGGGCCAGATGGCATAATTCTTAAAGAATTAGCCATACTGCTGCTCGTTGTGTGTCGGAGTGTACCCTAGTGTCCTCACCGTCCGGTTAAAGGGTTGGCGCTTCAATATCTCCTGCTCCAAAAGCCATAAACTCTCAGGTGCACCAACTCTCCGGTGCACCTGCGTTCCCAATCTCTAACTCGTCGCCTCCCCATCTCCCCGCTATGACGAACTGTTAACCAGTGCGGGAGTAAACTTTCGCGAATGAGCCAGACCAAATCCACGCGACCGGCGGCCTATCGGATGGGTAAAACCTTGGCCGGGGCCTACCTCGACAAAACCGACCTGTTCATCGTTCAAGAGCTATGCCTGCGCCTTGGCCGCGAGCGGGGGCATAAAATGACTATGCAGGAATTTGCCGTCCTCGCCTTTACCGAGAAATGCGAGCGTCACGGCGTCAAGCTGACCGGCAATAGTTAGGCGCTGCTACGTCGGCTAAAGGGCCACCAGCGGCGTATCTGCGGGGCCGATGGCGGTGGAACCAGCAAGGCAGTCAATCGGGTGTTCTGCTCCCCCAGTCGAATATTCTGCTCCCGTAGGCTGTCGCGTTCCCCCTCAAGCTGGCGGCAAAGCCTTTCCAGCCCCTCAACTGTCGCCCTGAGCCGCCTGTTTTCTTGGGTGTCAACCTGGGGTTCTCTATCGTTCTCTCGCGGTTTTTGGTGTGGGTAAACCCGCTCCAATTCCGAGGGGTCTATCTGCCATCTGCCAAACGCATCCTTGGTTGCCGAAAGCTTATTGTTGGCAATGGCTTTCTGGATTGCTGTTTTGCTTTTGCCGGTCGTTTTAGCGGCTTCTCCGAGGGTGTAAACCATTGCTACCAACGTTGACGTTAAGGTTGTGGAGGCTGCCCTATCACCTCTCGGTTGATTTGCCTAGAGCCTGTCGGCCACTCTGCGCGCAAAAATGTTCTTTGTTCGGAGCGAAAAAGGCCGTTCTTCGTCCCGTCGCCTGATTTCAGGACTCCCGCCACGCGCGGAAGGGGTCAAGGATGCCCATTAGGGCACCGCGGAGCGGCGCGAAGCGTCCTTGACGCCTGAGCACGTGGCGGGATGCTGGACAGGCTGTACGGGCCTTAAAAGCGGTTCTGGCCGTGTTGGCATGGATCAGGCTGAAAATTTCCTTGATCCAAATACTCCGGGGTCAGCGAAGCGAAGGGGCAGAGCCCCTTCTAAACAAAAGCTTTGCGCGCCTTCTTAGGCGCGCTCCGCATACCTCCTGTTCACGATGTCCACAGGAAGGGGCCGACCAACTACAGGAAGTTTTTAACTACTTACTAAAGGGAGGGGGTACCGTTT
>Ga0213874_10000207_pt1 | contig 10890 bp, 9 predicted proteins | sample BarmaccomBMRX_R7_FD_160098 | JGI IMG/M metagenome (GOLD analysis project Ga0213874, IMG submission 160098) | Root-associated microbial communities from Barbacenia macrantha in rupestrian grasslands, the National Park of Serra do Cipo, Brazil - RX_R7 | ecosystem: Host-associated > Plants > Roots...
GCGCGCACGGCGTTGCCCGTAGTTGAGGCTGCGCGGCCCGGTGGGCGGGCGCGGCCGGTGGTTGAGGCTGCGCGGCCCGATGGGCGGGCGCGGCCGGTGGTTGAGGCTGCGCGGCCCGATGGGCGGGCGCGGCCGGCAAATCAGGCTGCGCCGCCTTCCGCGGGCGCGCTAGCCGTGCAAAAGGACTGGATGAACATTGAAAAAGTCAGTACTGGTCAGCGTCGATCGGGGAGAGACGCGGGTCGCGCTGCTGGAGGCAAACGAAACCGTCGCTGCGCGCAAGCCGGCGGCGAGCTCGTCGCGCCGGCGCCGTAGGACGCCGAACCTCGGGGCGGGTTGGAAGGTCGCCGAGCTCTACCTGGAGCGCCGCGGGGCGCGCTCGATCGTCGGAAACATCTACAAGGGCCGGGTCGACAACGTGCTCGCCGGGCTCGAGGCCGCGTTCGTGGACATTGGGCTGGAGAAGAACGGCTTCCTGCACGTCGACGAGATCGTGATGCCCGGGGTGGACGCCCCGCGGCGCGGACGCGGCGCCGGCCGCGAGGCCCGGCAGATCACCGACATGCTCAAGCCCGGCCAGGAGGTCGTCGTCCAGGTGGTCAAGGACCCGCTCAAGAGCAAGGGCGCGCGGCTCTCGATGGACCTCACGATCGCTGGGCGCTACATGGTCTACGCGCCGTTCGGCGAAGGTGTCGGCGTCTCCCGCCGGCTCGACGATGGCGAGCGCGAGCGGCTTCGCAAGGAGGCCGCCAAGCTCGATCTGAAGGGCGCCGGCGCGATCATCCGGACGGCCGCCCAGGGCGCCGGCCGGGCCGATCTCGAACGTGAGCTGCTGTACCTGTTCAAGCTCGGCGAAGTGCTGCAGAAGCGGGTGGCCGAGACGCCGGCGCCGGCGCTGGTCTTCCAAGAGGCGGACCTCTCGGTCCGGGTGGTCCGCGACATCTATTCCTCCGCGTTCGAGCGCGCGATCGTCGACGACGCCAAGCAGCATCACCGCTTGATCTCGTTCTTCTCCCGCACCGCCCCCGAGCTGGTCGAGCACGTCGAGCTGTGGGAGGAGGAGAAGCCGCTGTTCGAGGCCTTCGGGGTCGAGCAGGTGCTCGAGTCGACGCTGAACCGCCGGGTCGACCTGCCGAGCGGCGGCTATCTGATGATCGACTACGCCGAGGCGCTGACTGTGATCGACGTCAACTCGGGGTCGTTCATCGGGCGCGGAAAGGGCGCCCGGCTCGAGGACACGATCACCAAGACGAATCTGGAGGCCGCCGAAGAGGTGGTGCGCCAGCTGCGACTGCGCGACATCGGCGGGATCATCGTGATCGACTTCATCGACATGGCTCGGGCGCGCAACCGCGACGCCGTGCTGAAGGAGCTGCGCAAGGCGCTCGATGAGGACCGGACGAAGACGTTCGTGGTCGAGATCTCGCCGCTGGGGCTGGTCGAGATGACCCGCCAGAACGTGACCGACGGAGTGCGGGAGATCATGACCCGCCCGTGCCCGACCTGCGACGGCAACGGCGTCATCAAGTCCGAGGAGACGATCGCGATCGAATTCGACCGGCGCATGCGCGATCTGGCCGCCGTGACCGACGCCGAGGCGCTGCTGCTGCAGATGAATCCGCGCGTCAGCGCCGAGTTCACCGCCAACGATGCGCGGGTTTTGCGGGCGATCGAGGACGACACCGGCAAGTGGTTCCACTTCGAGGGGTCCGAGGGATTGCCGCTCGAGCACTTCTCGGTGATCCTGGAGGGGACGCGGGAGAAGGTGCTCGAGCGGGCGGTTCCGTTCCGGGCCGGCGAGGAGGTCCACGTCGACATCGTCGAGCCGCACATGTACAGCCCGGGTGACGCGGTCGCCAAGGTCGACGGATACATCATCTCGATCACGGGCGGCGAGCGGTTCGTGGGCGAGAAGCACCTGGTCCGGATCGAGGATGCGGGGCGGACCGCGGCGGTGGCGTCGCTGATCGACGTCGAGGTGCCGGTGCCTGAGCCTCCGGCTCCGGGACGCGAGCGTTCCGGCCGTTCGCGGGCGAGCGCCCGCACCGGCTCCGGCGCCGCCGGCGCGGGATCGCGGTCACGGAGCGGGGCGCGCGCGAGGGAGGCCACCGCCAGTGTCGGCGGCACGGCCGGGGCCGAGGCAGCGGCCGAGAACGGCCGGGCCGGCACGGCGGCGGCTCAGGCGAGCGAAGCGGAGCGCGAGCCGGAGGTGGAGCCGGGCGCCAACGTCGCGGCGGGAGTCGACGGGGACTCCGCCGAGGATGCTCTAGAATCGACGCCTCGGCGTCGTGGCCGCAGAGGCGGACGGCGCCGTTCCGGCGCCAGGGCCGAGTCGGCCTCAGCCGCGCCCGCATCGGATTAGACATGTACGCAATCGTGAAAACCGGCGGCAAGCAGTACCGCGTCGAGCAGGGGCAGTCGCTCCTGGTCGAGCGGCTGCCCGTCGACGACGGCGGCACCGTTTCACTCGAGCCGCTGCTGTTCGTCGACGGCTCGGACGTGATCGACGGCGACGGCCTCTCCGCGGTCTCCGTCGAGGCCCGGGTGATCGGGCGCGAGCGCGGACCGAAGCTGCGCGTGGTCAAGTTCAAGCCCAAGCGTGGCTACAAGCGGCGCACCGGCCATCGGCAGGAGCTGACGCGGATCGAGGTGACCTCGATGACACGCTCGCGCTCCGCCGCCGGGAAAGAGACAGACAATGGCGCATAAGAAGGGCCTCGGTTCCTCGCGCAACGGCCGGGACTCGAACGCCAAGCGGCTCGGGGTCAAGGTATTCGCCGGTCAGGCCGTCACGGGCGGCGAGATCATCGTCCGCCAGCGCGGCACCCGCTTCAAGCCCGGCGACGGCGCCGGCATCGGCAAGGACGACACGATCTACGCCCGCTCCGCCGGCACCGTGCAATTCACGCGTGGTCGGCGCGGCCGGGTGATCTCCGTCGTCTCCGGCACGCCGGAAGCGTAGCCGAGGCCGTTCGGGCGTCCGGTAGCGAAGCGGTTCCGACGCGGGGCCGCGGTCGCCCGATGGCCGTGACACCCGTCGGGCGTGGCAGGATCGGGAGGATGCAGGATCGCGCGCGCATCCACGTTCAGGCCGGCGGCGGCGGAGACGGCTCACTCAGCTTCCGCCGAGAAGCGCACGTGCCCAGGGGCGGCCCGGACGGCGGCGACGGGGGCCGCGGCGGCGATGTTGTGCTCGTCTGCGACGACTCGCTCCGAGACCTGGAGAGCTTTCGCCGCCGCTCGTACTTCAAGGCGGGGCGCGGCGGTCACGGGCAGGGCGCCCTTCGCCACGGCCGGGACGGGGAGACGCTCGCGATCGCGGTCCCTCCGGGAACCGAGGCGATCGTCGAAGCGGACGGCACGCGGCTCGACTTCACCCGGCCCGGCCAGCGGACGATGATCGCACGGGGAGGACCCGGCGGCCGCGGTAACAAGCGCTTCGCCGGACCGACGCACCAGACGCCGCGGTTCGCCGAGCGGGGGTTGCCCGGCGAGGAGACATGGGTGAGCCTGCAATTGAAGCTGCTGGCCGACGTCGGTCTCGTCGGGCAGCCGAACGCCGGCAAGTCCTCGCTCCTGGCGCGCATGACCCGGGCACACCCGAAGGTGGCCGACTACCCGTTCACCACGCTGCGGCCGGTGCTGGGGACGCTTCAGGCCGACGACCGGCAGCTGGTGATCGCCGATATTCCCGGGCTGATCGAGGGTGCCAGCGCCGGCGCGGGCCTCGGGCACGAATTCCTGGCCCACGTCGAGCGGACCCGCCTGCTCGTCCACGTACTCGACTGCAGTCCGCTCGACGGCAGCGACCCGGTGGCCAACCATGCCACCGTCGAGCACGAGCTCGACCTCCACGATCCCCGCCTGGCGGCGCTCCCGCGGGTGCTGGCGCTCACAAAGGCCGACCTGATCGACGAGGCCACGCGGGAGACGGCGCGCGCCCAGTGGCGCGAGCGGCTGGGCGAAGCCGTTCCCGTGATCGTCACCTCCACGGTCACCGGCCTCGGTTTGCCCGACCTCGCCGCCGAGCTGGTGCGCCGCGTGCCGGTGCTCGTCGCGGCGCCGGACCGGACCACGCCCGACGCCGGCGGGGACCTCCACGACCTCGCGGAGCACCAGGTGTTCCGTCCCGCCGCCGAACGCGCCTATCGCGTCGAGCAAGTGGGGGAGGGCAGCTACCGGGTCTCGGGCAAGGGGATCGAGCGCCTCGTGGCCCGCTACGACCTCGAGAACGACGACGCCCTTGCCTACCTGGAGCGGCGCCTGCGCGGCATCGGCGTGATCCGGGCGCTCGAAGCCGAGGGCTTCGAGCCCGGCGACGAGGTGGAGATCGCGGGGGTGCGGTTTGACCTGGACCCGGACTAGTCGCCTCGGCGGACCACCGCCCGGGGTCGTAAGACCAATTGCCGATGGTGCCCGCGCCGGCTCGCCGGTAGCCTGGCCGCCATGAGCAAGGGCGTCAACCGCGAGCTGAACCGCACGCCGGCGAGCGTGGCGGACCGGATCGTGGCCGAGGTCGGGTCCTGGCCGGAGGTCGAGATCGCGCCCCACCGCTTCGGCGGCGTGGAGTTCCGGCTCGGGCGCCGGGAGCTCGGGCACCTTCACGGAGACCGGATAGCCGACCTGCCCTTCCCCCGACGGGTCAGAGATCAACTGGTGGCAGCCGGTCGCGCCCGTCCGCATCACGTTCTGCCCGACTCGGGATGGGTGACCTTCCCGATCGGCGGCGGGGATGGCGTCGAGCCGGCGATCGAGCTGTTTCGCCTCGCCTACGAGCGCGCGCGCAGCGCCCGCTCGCGCGGCGCGCATGCTCGCATCCCTGGTTCGGAACGCGGAGGCGACGCTCAGGGTGGCGACTCGCCGGTCTGACCCGACGGCCTGAATTGGATGCCGTTTGGGTCGAGCACCTGGACGAGCCCGGGCAACCCCCGGTTGGCGCAGTCGACGGCGTCAGCGGCGGTGCTCGTGCCGATCGACTACGCCGCCACCGGTCAACGGTAGGTCACGAGCCCGTCGCCGAGCTCTTCGAGGTGGCTGTGGTCGTTGTAGGACAGGAGCGTCTTTCCTGCGCGGCCGACGATCACCTTCGTGATCGCGGTGTTGACCGAGACGCGGTTGAGCGGGATGAACACTCGTTCCGGCGAGCCGATGAGCGACGCCGCCAACGCGGCGATCACGCCGCTCGAAGTGAACGCGATCGCGCTCTGGCCACTCCGCAGTCCGTCGCCGAGGTCATCGAGTGCCTGTCTGCTCTGGCCCAAGAACTGCGGCCACGTCAGCGCACACCGGCTCTGCGAACCGGCGTCGATCCATTGCTCGAGCGCGTGATCGAGCACGACCTGGAACTCTCGCGAGCTCAGCGCCGGCACGGTGTCGTCCGCACGCGCCCGCAGGCGTGCCTGGGTGCTCGAGTGGTGCGAGAGCACCTGGTCGGCGTCGTATTCGTTCCAGCGCGCGTCGACCCGCGCGCTCGAACCCGCCTGCTCGGCCCACTGCCGTCCCGTGTCGCGCTGACGCCGTAGCGATCCGGTGACCACGCGGGCCGGCACGATCCCACGCCGAGTCAGCGACCGGTGGAGAGCGTCGATCTGCGAATGACCCCGCGCGGAGAGCACGTCGTAGTCAGCGCCGCCGAAGGACGCCTGCGCGTGACGGATCAGGAGGAGAGTCGGCATCGAGCCTGCAATTGCCCTTGACGCGGAGCGGAATCGCTAACTATGGTGACCGAGCGCTCGCTCGACAACGGCGCGGCGCCTCTGGGGAGGGGCGGAGTGCTGTGCGGTCTGTCGCGCGCTGGCCCCAGGAGGAGGACGGGAGGAACTGATGAGCATCTACGACGAGCGACCGTGGCTTTCGCTCTACGACGAGGGAATGGCGACGGACATCGAAGTCGAATACGACAACTGTCTGGAGATGTTCAAGGCCTCCGTCGGCCGAGCGGCGGACCGGCCTCTGATCCACTATTTCGAGAAGACCTTCACGCTCGCGGAGGTCGACCGGTTGAGCGACGCGCTGGCGGTCGGGTTGAGGGATCTCGGCATCGAGCACGGCGACCGCGTCGCGGTCTACCTCCAGAACGTTCCCCAGTTTCTGCTCAGCATGATCGCGACGTGGAAAGCCGGCGCGATCATGGTCTCGGTCAACCCGATGAACAGGCAGCGGGAGCTCGAGCTCCTGCTGGGCGACTGCGACGCCAAGGTGCTGGTCACCCACGAATCGCTGTACGGCGAGGTTGCAGCCTCCGTGCTGCCCTCCACGAGCGTCGTCGCGGCGATCACGACCTCCGAGCTCGATTTCCTCGACACGGTCCCGGAGCTGCTGTCCCAGGCCGTGCGACAGCGCCACGACGGCACGCACGACCTCCTCGAGCTCGTGCACGAACGCGAGGGCAGGCAGCTCGAGCCGCCGACGCTGCGCGCCGGGGACGTCGCCTTCCTCACCTACACATCGGGAACCACGGGACCTCCCAAGGGCGCAATGAACACGCACGGCAACGTCGTGTTCAACTCCCAGACCTACCGCGAATGGTGCGGGCTGAACGCCGACCGCGACGTCGTACTCGGGGTCGCGCCAATCTTCCACATCACCGGGCTGATCGGTCACCTGGGGGTGTCGATGCTGACGCCGATGCCCCTGATTCTCGGCTATCGCTTCGACCCGGCCGTGACACTGGAGCTGATCGAGCGCCACAAGGCCACGTTCACCGTCGGGTCGATCACGGTGTTCATCTCGCTGCTGAACCATCCCGACGCCGAGCATCGGGACGTCTCCTCGCTGACGCGGATCTGGAGTGGAGGCGCCCCGATCCCGCCCGCCACGACCGACGCCTTCGAGCAGAAGTTCGGCGCCTACATTCACAACATCTACGGATTGACCGAGACGACCTCGCCCTCGCACGGGGTCCCGTTCGAGAAGCGCGCGCCGGTGGACGAGGCCTACGGCGCGCTGTCGGTGGGCGTGCCGATCTTCAGCACGGTGGTGAGGATCGTCGACGAGGAGGGCAACGACCTGCCACCGGGCGAGATCGGCGAGATCGTCACCGACGGTCCTGAGGTGGTGCCGGGTTACTGGGAGAAGCCCGAGGAGACCGCGAACGCGCTCCCGGGCGGAGCCCTGCACACGGGCGACGTCGGCTTCATGGACGAGCACGGCTGGTTCTACGTGGTCGACCGGATGAAGGATCAGATCAACGCGTCCGGCTACAAGGTGTGGCCGCGGGAGGTCGAGGACGTGCTCTACGAGCATCCCGCGGTGCTCGAGGCGGCAGTGGTCGGGGTTCCAGATCCCTACCGCGGCGAGACGGTCAAGGCGTTCGTCAGCCTGCGGCCGGGTCAGACCGCCGATGAGGCGGCGCTGGTCACGTTCTGCAAGGAGCGCATGGCGGCGTACAAGTACCCGCGCAGCGTCGAGATCCTGACCGAGCTGCCGAAGACGGTCACCGGCAAGGTCCTCCGTCGCGAGCTGCGCGCCAACGAGATCGCCAAGACCGGGACATAGGCGGGCGAGCGCCGCCGGAGCGCGACCGTCGTCAGTAGGCTTCCCCCGCAGCGGACGCAGGCATGGCATTCGACCTGGTCATCGAGATCGACAACGCACCTGGAGCGCTGGCCCGGGTAGCGGCCGCCGTCAGCGACGCGGGCGTGAACCTAGCCGCGGCGGTCTGCGTCGGCGCCGGCGAGCGAGTCGAGCTGCACATCCTCGTACCGCATGCCAGGGCGGCCCGGCACCTGCTCGCGATCTCGCATTTGGCCGTGACCCGCGAGCGCGAGGTCGCGGTTGTCGACGTCGAGGACCGCCCGGGCGTGCTCGCCGACTTGACCCGGAAGATCGCGCGCGCCGGCGTCGACCTCGATCTCGTCTACGTCGCCACTCGCAACCGCATCGTCTTCGGAGCGGCCGACCTCGGGACCCTCCAGGCCGCGCTGGGCGACGCCCGCTGAGGACGCGCCGACGAACGCCGCCGGGGTCCGTTCCGGCGCCATGGGGCGCCGGGACGATCGTCGTTGTCCGGGCCAAGGGGAACCGGCGCGCCGACCGACGGCGACCTGTACGATCGCCCGCCGCAGCCGAGAAGAGGAGAGGATCGTGCGTCGTTTGGTAGTCGCAGCGCTGATCACGGCCAGCTTCCTGAGCGCCGCCGGCACGGCGAGCGCCGCGGTGCTCCGGGTCGGCGTCTACCGGGGCATCCCCGGACAGTTTCGATCGATCCAGGCGGCGGTCAACGCCGCCCGGCCGGGCGACTGGATCCTGATCGGCCCCGGCGACTATCACGAACAGGGTGTGCGCGGCGCCTCCGAGCCCGCCGGCGTGCTGATCCGCACCGCGCGCCTGCACGTGCGAGGGATGGACCGCAACCGCGTGATCATCGACGGCACGAAGCCGGGCGCCCGCGCGTGCTCGTCCCAAAAGCGCGACCAGGAGCTGCTCCGCGACGGCCGTGACGGGATCGAGGCGTTCAAGGTCAGCGGCGTCGAGTTCACGAACCTCACCGTCTGCAACTTTCTCTCCAGCGCGAGCGGGCACGAGGGCAACGAGATCTGGTGGAACGGAGGCGACGGGTCGGGAAAGATCGGCATGGGCGCCTGGTGGGGCGGCTACCTGACCGCCACGTCAACGTTCTCGAGAGGCGTCAAGGCGCCGTTCGGGGACTACGGGATCTACACCAGCAACTCGCGCGGACCGGGACGACTCGACCACAGCTACGCGTCGAACATGGGCGACGCGGGCTTCTACGTCGGCGCGTGCCCAGACTGCGACGCCGTGCTTTCGCACCTGCACGCGCAGTACAACTCGCTCGGCTTCTCCGGCACCAACGCCGGCGGGCGGCTGATCATCGAGACATCCGAGTTCGACCACAACAAGAGCGGCCCGACGACGAACTCGCAGAACAACGACGACGCCCCCTCGCCGCAGGATGGGCGATGTCCGCGAGGGGCGCCCGGTCCGCTCGGGAACGGAATCTGCGACATCTGGCGGGAGAACTCGATTCACGACAACAACGACGCGAACGTGCCCGGCAACGGGGCCAACGGCGTGTCCGGCCAGGTGCCGGTGGGAGCGGGACTCGTGCTCGGTGGCACCACCTACACCGAGGTGCTCGACAACCGGATCTTCAACAACGACGCCTGGGGGGTCACGGTGGCCGACTTTCCCGACCAGGAGAAGCCGCCGCCAGTCGCGCACTGCCGGGGCGGCGTCTATCTGTCACCGCCGCCGGCGCCGAACCCGCTCTGCTACTACCCGGCGTTCGGCAATGTGGTGGCGCACAACTTCTTTGCCCACAACGGCGGCTATGCCAATCCCACCAACGGCGACATCGCGATGTACGCCCAGCCGCACGATCCTGGCAACTGCTTCTTCTCCAACACCGACCGCGGAGGGCTGAAGAGCGAGCCGGCCGGGATCCAGTCGCCTCCCTACAACCCGTGCGGGCAGGCGAACGGCAACACCGACCCCGTGGCGGCGGCGCAGATCGCGTGCGCGCTCGGGCTCGCCGCCTGCCCGGCCGGCACCGACTACCCGCACCCGGCTCGCAGATTCACGCTGAGGATGGCGCCGCGCCAGCCGACGATGCCGAACCCGTGCCGGGGCGTGCCCGCCAACCCGTGGTGCCCGGCGCCGGGTCGCGGGCGGTGGTGAGCGCCGACCGCTCGGCCGGGGGGCGGTGGTGAGCAGGACCCTCGGCCGGGGGGCGCGTCGCGAGCCTGGTCGAGAAACGTCCACCACAGCGTCGTTTCTCGACCAGGCTGGAGGAGCCGAGGCGAAGCCGGCGGAGTCGATCGGCCGCGGGACCGTGGTATAAGCACCTCCGAACTCGCTTAACCTCGCCCCACAGCGGTTCGCGCAGACGACACCAGAAGGGCTGGCAGACATGAGGACAAGAGCCGCCGTAATCCGTGAGACCGGCAAGCCGTGGGAGGTCACGACGCTCGAGCTCGACGAGCCCGGCCCTGGCGAGGTGCTGATCAAGTTCGTCGCCTCGGGCATGTGCCATTCCGACGAGCACATGCGCGCCGGCCACACCGAGGGGCGCCTGCCGATGGTCGGCGGCCACGAGGGCGCGGGCGTCGTCGAGGCGGTAGGGGACGCCGTGACACGGGTGACGCCCGGCGATCACGTGGTTTGCTCGTTCATTCCAGCCTGTGGCGCGTGCCGTTATTGCTCGACCGGTCGACAGAACCTGTGTGACCAGGGGGCGCAGATGGTCACCGGGATGTTGCCGGATGGCAGCTTTCGTTTCCACGACGACGCCGGCGCCGACTTGGGGGGGTTCTGCACGCTCGGCACGTTCTCCGAGCGGGCCGTTGTCTCGCAGTACTCGTGCATCAAGATCCTCGACCACATCCCGCTGGACGTGGCGGCGCTGATCGGGTGCGGCGTGCCGACGGGGTGGGGCACGTCGGTGTACGCGGCGGAGGTGTCCGCCGGCGACACGGTGGTGATCTTCGGCGCGGGCGGCGTGGGCTCCAACGCGATTCAGGGCGCGCGCTACGCCGGGGCCAAGAACGTCGTCGTCGTCGACCCGGTGCCGTTCAAGCGCGAGAAGGCGGTTGAGTTCGGCGCCACGCACACGTTCGAGAGCGCGGAGGGCGCGCACCAGGCAGTCAACGAGATGACCTGGGGCCAGATGGCCGAGCACGCGATCTGCACCGTCGGGGTCCTGACCGCGGAGGTGGTCAGCGCCGCCACCGACATAGTCGGCAAGGACGGCCGGGTGACGATCACGTCGGTGGGCCGCAGCGGAGACACGCAGATCGCGCTGGCCGCGAACGGCTCGGTCGTGGGCTGGCAGAGGCGCATCCAGGGCCATGTGTTCGGCATGTGCAATCCGCTCTACGACATTCCTCGTCTTCTGCGCCTCTACGACGACGGCCAGTTGAAGCTGGATGA
>Ga0213874_10000208_pt1 | contig 10876 bp, 7 predicted proteins | sample BarmaccomBMRX_R7_FD_160098 | JGI IMG/M metagenome (GOLD analysis project Ga0213874, IMG submission 160098) | Root-associated microbial communities from Barbacenia macrantha in rupestrian grasslands, the National Park of Serra do Cipo, Brazil - RX_R7 | ecosystem: Host-associated > Plants > Roots...
ATCAGGAAGGGTCTGAGGTGGTGGTGGCGTAACGGCAGGAAAGGCAACGAGCGAGTGCGATGTGGTGATCGACTTGACCATGCCACTGCCGATAATGGCTTCATACATCTCGAGAGCCGATTGATAGCGCTGATTGGGGTCCTCGCGCATCGCTTTGAGCACGATAGTTTCGCTTATTTGTGAGATGCGCGGATTGAACTGACGTGGCAACTCAAACTGTGATGGGTTCATACGACGTGTGCGAGCATCTTGTGGCCTCACGCCTGTCAGCAGAGCATAGAGCGTTGCTCCCAGCCCATAGATGTCTGAGCGCGGGTCGCTCTGGCCACGGCCATACTGCTCCAGCGGCGCATAGCCCTGCGAGCCAAGCGAGGTAGTATCATTGTGGGCAGTCGACTTGAAGACACGCGCAATACCAAAGTCGATGAGCTTGATCTGCTCATCCTCAGTCAGCATCACATTCGATGGTTTCAAATCGCGGAAGATGATAGGTGGTCGCCGCGAGTGCAAGTAGTTCAAGACCTCACAGAGCTGCAGGGCCCAACCCATCACGCGCTTCTCATCCAGCGGCCCACCGACCGCACGTTGCACCTTGTCCAGAGTCTTGCCTTCAATGTACTCCATCACCAGATATGCCTTATTGGCCTCTTCAAAAAAGTCGCTCACATGCGGCAGATTTGGATGATTCAGCGGCACAAGCAGATCAGCCTCGTGCTGAAAATCTTGAAGAGCTTGCACACGCTCCAGTGAACTGAGATGGGTATCACTCATCTCTTTGATGGCAACAACGCGCCGCGCCTGAAAGTGCTCATCAGTTGCCTCGTAGACAGCGCCGAAGCCTCCTGCGCCTAGCAGGCGCACGACGCGATAGCGTCCTCCAACTAGCGCTTGCGGGGATAACGCGCCTGTCATACGCTGAGTGGGGGGAGTAATAGTAGATGTGCTGGACATGTAAGAGGGCGGGCCAGCAACTATTTGCGTCAAATCTACGTTCATAAGAGCATAGCCACAACTGGAGCAGAATGGATTGCTCGCACTATTGACAGCTTTACAGTAAGGGCACGTGACCCAATCTCCAGACTGTTTCATAATTCATTTCTTTCACGCACGACGCTATCACCTTGCAACTATAGCATATAATATTAGCACATGTTTTGTGTTAAGCGAATGTTAAATATATACTCCAACGAAGAAGAGATAATTCAGTAGCTTGCCTGTCCGCCGCACAGATAAGCTGCTAAATTATCTCTTCTCGTTTTTCTTCACTCTCACCGAGACAATGGTGAAATACCCTAAGCAGAACCTGCTCTCGCTACAATCTCAAATGCGATACCAGCCTTAGCCAGAGCCAATGCCTCTTCCCCACCACGCCCAAAGACGAAAGGGTCGCCATCTTTCAGACGCACGACAAGATATCCTTGCCGTGCATACTCGACGACCAGAGCATTAATCTGTTCCTGTTGGGCAGTGTGCTGCCCAGACTCCTTACCCACATACATGAGTACTGCTCTCGGTGATGCTTCTCTAAGTAGTTCCCGACTAATGAGACGATCATAGATCACAACATCAGCCGCGCAAAGGCAGCGTTGACCTGTGAAGGTGCTCAATTCACTATCATGGGTGTCTGCACCGATAAGAAAAACTTTACCGCTGGACCGTTCGCGCCGTAGGGGCCTCGCATCAGGATGTTGAGGACAAATGCACTGCTCACTATCTTCGTCTCTCACTGGGTCACACGTAATGGCTGACATGCATCTCCTCCTTATGAGTTTTCTCTAACCGTTCATCATTCGCTTTTTGATTGCACTTTCTGCTGCCTTCCCTTCAAGCATAAACGCATATAAGTTCTTTGTCAAGATGTTCTTGATAAACTTGACCAACTTTGTCATTTATAGACGAGAAGAAAGGGGTTCCAAGGAACTTCTGAGCACTCTTGGAACCCCTTTCTCCGTAACTACTGCCTAGGTCATGCTAGTCAGTTCCTTGACAAGTTGTGCCACATGGGGAGTGCCCCAGCCGGTAGCTGCATCCCAACCCAGGGTAGCCTTGTAGCCAGCCACACCAGTTACGCCGTTATCGCCAACTGTTATGTCATGATACACTACTGCAGCTTCTTCTTTATCGCTCCCAAGTTTGTAGAGCGCAGGGTTGAGGAAACCCAGTGCATGATGTGCATACTGGTTCGCGTCAGCAATGATAGCGGCCCACTGGGGTGAACCCTCGCTGGTCCCTCCAATGCGGTAGTAGCCAGCCATATTGCCAGGAGCACTCAGATAAATCAAAATAGATGTCCTTGGATCGGCGTTATAGGAGATGTCAGGTACACCGCGATGCCCTTTGAGCAACTGCTGGTCAGCTTCAGGTAAGGTCTGCTTTTGGTAGTCTGGCTCACCGAAGTACTGGCTGATACCGCCACCGGAACCCTCAATTTTCTCAGGTTGATCCCACACGACCTCTGACTGGTAGCTGCCCTTGGTATCAGCAAAGAGACTAGTGCCACCAACCGCTGTCACATAGGGCGAAGATGCTGGATAGCCAACGGTAGGGAAAGGATAGATTTTGCCGTTTACACCAGGATTAGCTGAACCAGAATCACCGGATGAACCAAAAATGGTGATATGTGCCTTAACCGCCTCTCTGTAGAAGTTCTCAAACTGCCCGATGGTGTATTTACCCGCGTTATCGAAAAGGGTGTTTTCGGTAGCGGTCCAGCTTTGGGAGATGATCTGACCGAGGTGCTGGTTGACCACGTACTTCTCCAGGAACAGGAACTCGGGTAGCCCTTGTACTCCCTCTGTCTCTGAGACTGGGCTAGTCATGACCAGCACATTTGCATCAGGTGCAAGGGCATGTGCCCACTCAACATCAAGTGTGGTCTCTGCCGCCCAACCCTGTTGATCGGAGTTGTTGGGATCAAAGGGGACTGTGCCCAATGGGGAAAGGACTGTGAGCCGGGGAGGATCGGGTAAGCCATAACCTTTGTCAAACACCTTCAAATCATTGGCAAGTGTGGGACTACCGAACGAGTCAATAATCACGATAGTTTGCCCCTTACCAGTGAAACCTCTGTCGATGAGAGAGGTAACCCCATACGCGTTACGTATCTCCTGGGGGCTGTAGCAGGGGCGTTGAGTGGCACTAGCACGACACTGAGCATCTGTAGGAGGAATCACCCCTGGCGATACCAACGCACCTTTGGTAGCAAGAGGGCGAACGGAAGCAAAAGACATGTGCTGGCTTTTCACTCCAAGAGCGGCAAGGAAACCTAGCAGCAGTGCAGCAAGCACAAGCAGTCGCAGTGTATTGCGCTGAGATTGCATACTAATAGCATTCAAGTTAAAAAACTCCTTTTGTTAATCATTAGCTTTTAAACGGATTTGCTTTAGCTTATTGTATACGGAAGGTACACAATCAAGCAAAATTTGTCAAGGGGAGAAGGTTGACATATTCTCATAAGGTACCTCTCGCACTTGCCTCATCGGTTATACTAGTGTAGTAGTAGCTAACATATACCCTATCTTTTTTCTATTTTTATCTCAAAGGAGAGCAATTAGCATGAAAAAACTTCTCATAGTCCTGGCAATGCTGAGCCTGGTCACAGTCCTAACTGTGGCATGCGGTAGTAGTGGAGGGGCTGGCAGCAGTAGCAACAGCGGTACTGCTGTCCACATGAACAGTACCAACTTCACCGAGTCATCTGTCACTATTAGCAAGGGGAGCAGTATTAACCTGATCAATGATGCCGCGGTCACACATATCATCAGCAACGGCTCTTGGGTGAACGGAAGCGCCAGGCCAGCCGTAGAACCTGGCGCGCCAATGGTAAATAATTTGCAATTTACTGCCACTGGCGAGAGTCACCCTATTGCCCCGTTCAACACGGCTGGCACCTACCATCTCTACTGCAGCGTTCACCAGAACATGAATCTGACAGTGATTGTGCAATAAGTGTTCCGAAAGAGGGTCTCGTCACATTTCCCGTCGATGGTAGGGGTCCAATTCTATTGTGCCCTGGATTGGCCAGCGGGGCACAATAGAATTGGACCCCTACCAATCTCTCTCTCCTTGACAAAATACATTCTCGAAAAACTGGGCCGTGTAAGTTGATGAAAGAGAAAACAGACTGTACACTCCTCTGCTGTATTTCTACAACGAAAGAAGAGGCATAGGAGATGTACAACCAGATGGGCAGACGCCATCGCGGACCGCTGGTGGGACGAGAAGATGAGCTAAGAACGCTTCGCCAGGTGCTTAAGATCATTGAAGAGATGTCGTGTCAAGAGTCACCGTTACTTCAGGCTCCTGGGTCTGACGATGAGCCAAACTGTCCACATGGGATTTTCCTAGACGGAGAGGCAGGCATCGGGAAAACACGGCTTGCTGAAGAACTGAGCCATGTGGCCCAACAAGGGGGGTGGGTAGTCACCTGGAGTCGGGCCTACCAGCAAGAACAGAGCATCCCCTATCGGCTCTGGATCGAAGTCCTGCGCAGCCTCATTCAGCAGGACGACGGCAAAGGTTGTCCCCGCTATACGCACGTAGCGGTGCAGCTCCTCCAACCGCTCACAACACTGTTGCCCGAATTGGCCGACCTGTTGTCTGCTAATGGCATTTCCTCCTGTGCGCCTCCGGCACAGGAGCCACTGCGGCTCTGGGAAGCTGTGCTTGCCTTGCTCAGAGCGATCAGCATGCCTGGACCCCTGCTGCTTGTCTTCGATGACGTGCATTGGGCTGATGAGAAGAGTTGTGAACTGCTCGGCTATCTTCTGCGCCGACTTGCAGGCTCGCGTGTGCTAGTGGTAGGAACTTACCGTCAACACGAGCTTAGAACATATCCTTTCCACCCCTTGCTTGACCATTTGCAACGCGAACACCTAGTACACATCGTACATCTGCACTCACTCACCGATGAACAGATTGGTCTGCTTGTCTCTCGTCTTCCCCACCGCCCCTCAGAGTTACTAGTGCAGCGCATCCAGACGCAAGCTGCGGGCAATCCCTTCTTTGCCGAAGAGTTGGCTCACAGCACGACAGCGCTCTCCACTTCTGCATTGCCCACAACCATCGCTGCCGTGCTCCAAGTGCGTTTGGCACGCCTCTCTCCTGCCTGCCAGCGCCTACTGAGCAAGGCTGCCGTACTAGGAGGCTCCTTCGAGCTGTCAGTGATCTATGCACTGGAAACGAGCACATCGAGCAATTCGCGCTCTGGTGAGGGCCACTACAGCACCACCAACGAGACCGTGCTCGAACTGTTAGAAGAGGCGCTGCAATCAGGCATACTCATCGAAGCGGGGCTTGGCACACGAGCCAGCTACTCCTTCTGGCACCCACTCATGGTCAGCCATCTCTACGAGAGTCTCTCCGCTGCCCGCCGTGCCAAGATACACCGCCACGTGGCAGAAGTCTTGCGACAGGTCTCCGCTGACCGCCAGGAAGAGCAAGCAGCCATCATCACCAACCACCTTGTCAAAGGCGGAGCCAACGAGCAAGACATTGCCCACTGCGCCGAACTGGCCGCAGACAGGGCCTATCGCCTGGCGGCCTATCCCGACGCAGAGAAGTATTATAAGATTGCAGTGGAGCATATAGGGATGGTAAGGGGACGGGATGAACTGTTACACCTATCGTATGCTTTAGAGCGACTGGCAGAAAGCGTGACGATACAGGGGAAAAACGAGGACGCACGACACTGCTACGAGCAGGTTCTAGAGGTACGTAGCCAGTTACCACTTTCTGTCTCAACCGATGAACACCTCCAGGAAGCGCAAATCAACGCTTTACTGTGGGGTGAAATTGGCAAAACCTGGTATGATGTTGGTAACACAGTAAAAGCCAGAGAGTATTATCAGCGCGGTGAGCATGTCTTGCAGAAAGCTGGACTAGCATCAGGTTTCGCTTGGGCGAGGTTGCGCTTCCAGCAGAGTTACACCTATTGGCGTGAGGGCAACTATGAAGATGCATATGCGAAAGCGCAAGAAGCACGAGCTTTCTTTGAGCAGGCAAATGAGCAGCAGAAGCAGAAACCGGATTGGCCTTCCCCTACAACAGCGACCAGGCGCGTCCTGCTAGGCGATCCCGTTGACCTTGGGCGCACCTACATGTTGCTTGGGCTTACTGCTAGTGCTGCGGGTCGATGTACGAAGGCGTTAGCCCATCTGACTGCCGCATTAACAACATACGAGCAATACGACCGCCAGCGTGAGATGGCCATTGTCTACTGTAACATCGGCGACCTGTATCTAAGAACAGCAGAATACGTTCTGGCCCAGGACGCCCTTCACCACGCCTTACACATCGCTGAAAAGACTGGGGAGATGCCGCTCGTAGCTGTGACGTTAACAAACCTTGGGGTGTCAGCAACGCGCACTGGCAACTTACCGCAGGCTCAAGAGTGGCTCAAACGCGGACTGGCATTGGCGGAGCATATGAATAATCCCATTTATATGAGCTTATTGTATACTTGGTCAGCGCACGTTCTACAAGAGCAAGGCAGACTTGCCGAGGCGGCTCTACGTATCCACCAAGCCTTAACAACGAGCCGTGCGATGCGTGTCGTTCCTCACATTGGTTTTGCCCTGCTCGCCCTGGGCAGCTTGCGCGTCACGCAAGCGATGGTAACTGATGAGGCGAATATGACAGATACGCACGAAAAGAAAAGGTACCTTCTCAAGCGTGCCAGGAAGACAGTAGAGCGGCTGCTTCTCCTAGAAGGACTAGAGGCAGAGACACGCACCGAGGGACATCTCATGCTTGCTCAGATCATGTTACTGCTTGGTGAAGCAGAGATGGCCCAACAACAGGCGTCGCACACACTAGCAGAGGCACAACGCTACCAGTTGAACTGGCTCATTGCCCGCACCCACCAGTTGATGGGGCGTATTCTGGCAGTCCTGGATCAACAAGAGCAGGCAAGCGCGTCTTTTGAACTGGCCCTCGCCATGTTTCGTACAAGCAATATGCGCTTAGAGTATGCGCGTACATTGCAGTATTATGGGCATATGTTGCTGCAACGGCATGCCGGAGAAGACCAAGAGCACAGCATCTATCAACAAGGAATGATGCACCTCCACGAGGCTCGCGGGATCTTTCTTGCATGTGAAGCGGCGCTCGATCTCAACAGGATAAACGTTCTCTTGACGAGACTTCGGTAAGGGCACGATAATCGGCTTCTTCTGGCTCTTGCATGACCCCTCAAATCGTCATGGACATTTTTCATAGTGTATAGTATGATAAAACGCGTTGGAATAAAAGTTTGGGTTCAAACGGTCTTAAAGAAGGAGGGTGAAATGGCAGGAGAAACATTGACTGTTGCCGTTCTCGGCGCAGGCAATATTGGTGGAACGTTGGGCAAAAAGTGGAGTACGGCGGGGCATCAGGTGCGTTTCGGCGTCAATGATCCAAGCGGGAAGAATGCACAGTCAATACGTGCTGAGCTTGGCAATCGGGCAGTGATTGGCACGACCAGGGATGCCTTGCAGGACAATCCCGATGTTGTGCTGGTCTCGCTTCCAGGAGGGGCCATCGAGCAAACAGCTCAAGAATATGCCGCCCAACTCAATGGGCGCATTATTATCGACGCGGCAAATCGCATGGGTGAGGATTCGATGCACAATCTGGCCCATTTTCAGCAGCATGCCCCACAGGCTCAGTTGTACCGGGCCTTTAATTCGCTGGGCTGGGAAAACTACGCGGAACCAGATTTCGATGGCATCCGAGCTGATCTCTTTTACTGTGGACCTGATGGAGAGGCGCGGACAAAAGTCGAGCAACTGATCTCCGATGTTGGTTTGCGCCCGGTGTACCTGGGTGGGAATGAGCAAATGGGGCTGCTGGATTCTATTGCGTCTCTCTGGTTCACCCTGGCGATTGGACAGAAAAAAGGTCGCCATCTTGCATTTAAAGTGTTGGGTTTGTAGTTCGCACGTGAAGCGGCGCTCGATCTCAACAGGATAAACATTCTCTTGACGAGACTTCGCCGATAACACCTCCATTTGCACCAAACTCGGTAGGGGCCCGATTTATCGTGCCCATCTCTTGGGCGTGGTAAATCGTGCCCTCTACCAGAAAAACACGCAACTAATTTTCAGCATGCATTATCGTGCCTTGTAGAGGCCCTCATTCATAACCTCTAATCATAATGCGACATCTCACACTATCCTTTCCAGTTCACACTACACAAATCAGCACACAATTCGAGCACAGGGTCATGTTCATATGGACGTCCGCTCTAGTTTACGTCTTGATGACATGATGTATACGTGTCATTTTAATAACCGCCATACGTAAAGTCAGGCGAGAGCCAGCTTGTTGCCCAATGCAACGTATTAAAGTGTGTAACGGTAGAGAAGATAACAGCGCTGATAACCAGAACAGTCAAAAGAGCAAGCACTAGGAGGAGAACCATTTGCTGTTTGCTGAGAGCGAGACCCATGTGTAGTACTTCCTTTCGTGCGGTGGGCACTGCTTCCGGTAGCAAAGCCAATTGACAATTAATTGGATTGTACGCCGGACACCTATCAAGAGACACAACATCAAAACGGTTACTGTGGCATGGCAAGGGTAAGCCTTGCCAGTGCCTAGCTCTGGGACGGAACGCTGACAGCCCCGGCGGCTACCATGCCCTACTTAGTCTGTGAGTAAAATATACATGAGGAGACGCGCATGTATGACAAAATTTACATGCTTTCCCCTGTATGCTCCAAGTGAAGCTTGCACGCTACACGTCATAGGCGAGAACAGCGGTCCTAAAAGGAAGGGACAGACATCTCACAATTTATTGGCCATACCAGGCCGAGATGCACATCCCAAATTTTGTGGATGTTATGATGTTATAGAGGCAACAACCTGAGAGCACGAAAAAGAGGCACGGAAGCGTGCCTCTTTTTCGTGCTCTCAGGTTATTTTTGCTTTGTCACGGTTCGTGCGTAATTAGACAGCTCACGCTCAACCAGTTGCAGATCAAGTGATGCGTTACATTCTTTGAACATCTGGCGTGCTTCCTGCAAATATCCCAATCCTCGTTGATACTCCTTTCCTTCTACACCATCTTGTCGTATTAAGAACATACCATATTGCTGCAGAGTACGAGCATGGTCTAGACGCATACCACTCTTGCGGAACATCTGTAGTGCCTGCTCAAACTGCTGCTTAGCTTCTCCCTGATTCCCACGCACTGCATAAATAATTCCCAATAGGCGCTGTGCTCGTGCTGCTAACGCTGCCAGCTCAAACCCTTGTGCCTGCTCCAATGTATGCATAGCTTGTTGTTGTGCAAGCTCGGCATTGTCCATAAGCTGCTCAACTTGCGCGAGTAACAGTTGTCCCTTGGTTCTAGTTTCCGCTTCTAATTCTTGTAATCCAAGCGCACGCTGTAAAGTACTTCTAGCTCGCTTGAGTAAATGTGTGCGCGTCTTATCTTGCTTATCAGAAATCGTCAATGCTTGCGTAATTCGCATGTCACCCAAAGATACTAGGGCAAAACCAATACGGGGAGAGATGCGCATACTTCGCCCAACTGATAATCCTTGTGCCAAATGTTTCGTTGCTTCAGAGAACTTACTTCGGTTTTGTAAGACAGTAGCTAAGGCGGCATTCCACAAGCTCATATACACAGGATTGTTCATGCGCTCTGCTAGCATAAGGCTCTGCCTAAACCAGTCTTCAGCCTCTATCAAATTTCCATTGCGCATTGATAGCACACCCAGATTACCAAATATTACAGATATAAGTGGAATTTCACCAATCTTCTCAGCAAGGCTAAGAGAGCGACGAAGGGCAGACTGAGCCAATATATGTTCAGCTCTTCTTAAGTAAACATCACCGAGGTTACAACAAACAATAGCAATCTCTCTCTGACGATCATGCTGTTCATAAGACGTTAATGCCGCATTCAGATGAGTTAATGCTTCTGTGCATCGGCCTGCTTCGTCAGCGATGAGTCCAAGCAGAGCATACGTGCGACCAAGATCAATCGGATCTCCTCTAAGAATGCGCCTTACAGGAGTTGAAAGAGAAAGCAGTTTTGGGTTTTGGTTCTGCTGTCCAAACGCCTGCTCAAATAATGTGCGTGCTTCTTGAGCCTTACGATATGCTTCCCCGTAGTTGCCTTCCCGCCAATAGGTATGACTCTCATGGAGCCGCAATCTTGCCCAAACAAAGCCCGCTACAACACCAGCTCCCTGCAAGATTTGCTCACTGCGTTGATAATACTCTCTGGCCTTTGCGGTATTACCAACATCATACCAAGTTTTGCCAATTTCACCCCATAGTAAAGCGTTGATTTGTGCTTCCTGGAGGTGCTCATCGGTTGAGGCAGGAGGAGGTAATTGGCTACGTACCTCTAGAATCTGCTCGTAGAAGCGGCGGGCATCCTCGTCTTTCCCCTGAATTGTCACACTTTCCGCTAATCGCTCCAAAACATATGATAGACGCAACAACTCATCCCTTTCCTTCACCGTGCCAATGTGTTCTACCGTGATCTTGTAATACTTCTCCGCGTCAGGATAAGCCGGCAGCCCGTAAGCCCAATCCCCTGCCATTTCGGCGTAGTGGGCGATGTCTTGGTCGTTGGCACCGCCGAGGAGGTGGTGGTGGGTGATGCTGGCGGCGGCTTCTTCTTGGTGTGTGGCGTGGGCATGGCGCAGGACGTCAGCGGCACGGCGGTGGAGGCTGGCACGACGGGCGGCGGAGAGTCCTTCGTAGAGGTGGCTGACGAGTAGGGGATGCCAGAAGTGGTAGGTGATGCGTGTGCCGGTGCCTTCTTCGGTGAGCATGCCGGATTGGAGGGCCTCTTCGATGAGGTCCAGTACGGTGTCTTCGTCGAGGTTCTGTGCGCCTGCGCCCAAGGTGCTGTGCTCCATGGCGTAGATGATGGGGA
>Ga0213874_10000209_pt1 | contig 10844 bp, 18 predicted proteins | sample BarmaccomBMRX_R7_FD_160098 | JGI IMG/M metagenome (GOLD analysis project Ga0213874, IMG submission 160098) | Root-associated microbial communities from Barbacenia macrantha in rupestrian grasslands, the National Park of Serra do Cipo, Brazil - RX_R7 | ecosystem: Host-associated > Plants > Roots...
TTCGGATTCTTGAGCAAGCGCTTGGCGTACTCCGCCTCACTGTCAATAAGCTCCCACGTTCCGGTATCACGCGGCTTGGGGCATTGGATATCTTCGCGTGTATAGATGCCGTCTGTTGCGACCATGAGCAAGTTCGCACGATCTTGATGCAACGCAAGCACATCAAGCGATTGAGCGCGCGTGCCTGACGTGATGAGACCCGCCCATATCCAAGAATTGAACACGGCGTTTCCGACGCTTTGAGCAATCTTGCCGTAACACGAATTCGCACCGAGCTTTAGAACAATACCCGGACCCTCCTTCCCGAGCCGCACGCGTTCGCGATAGAATTCGGGCATGCGCTTGAAAGGCTGACAGTCGCACTCGCGATGGTAGACCCATGCACCGCGAAACACGATCGACGACGGAAAGAGCCTCTCGCCTGAACGAAATTCATCTTGCCAGACATATCCTCCGCCTGAATAAGACGGATAGCAGATAGAACCGTCAATCGTACGGAACGGAAATGGACCCCAATCCCTAATACCATCATTATCCGCCAAGCCGTAGTAGACAAGCGCATGTGTTGCTGCATCAAACTTCGTGCGCTCTTCCGTCCACTCCCATTGCCCATGTTCCAAACACGGCAGCCAACACAATTGATAGGGATAGGCGCTAGAGATATCGAAGTTGAACACCGGCCCTTCGATGACCCCGACGACGCTATTCTCGAAGCGCCCTCCGAAGAATGCCATCGCGACGGGTTTGATCATCGCGTTTGGTGTTGGGCGTATCTTCTCTTTGATGCCCATTGCGGTAAGCATGGCACCGCCCGAGCTTCCGGCGCCATGAAACGAACGAAGCTTCAGTTGTACCGCCTCATGAGCGTCAACGAGCTTACGGGCCAATTGAGCCATGCACACGCATTCTTCGCGGCAGTATTCGCGTACTTCGTCGCGATTGAGCTTGTCGAATTCGGCGCGCTTCTCTTTCATGGCCTGCATGCGCTCCCAAAGCGTTTTGCTGCCGACCGACCATGCTTGCAGTGCCTTGACGAATTTCGTTCCGTAGAAGCGAAAGATGTCCCATATCGTGATGCTGCGATCGCCTTTGGCAATCGTCATGCGTCCGCCCATCAAATCAATCGTATAGCCGCGCCAGTGAATGGGACGATTGCCTGCATGCTCACCGCGGCGTGCACGAAGCTCAGGTCTGAACAGCTCGTAGATATCTTCGTTCGGTAAGTCTTCAAGTATCTTCGTCCAGTCATATCCGAGCGCAAATCCAAAGGTGGACGTGCGGCGCGTCGGTAGATTGATGATAAAATCAAGACAGCGCTCGGACGAAAGGCCGTTCATGTCTTCGACGTACCAGGCACGCTCGCCGCTTTCCTCGGCAGCTTGAAGAAGCACATAACGGTGCGGTGCGCGGCCTTGACCTTCGCCATCGAGTCCAAGGAAAATGCTTTCGCGCGACTTATCTTGCTTTCGCGCGAGGTACTCTTTGGAACGCTTGACATGTCGATAGGCAGGCAAGCCGCAATCAGCGCATGGGTCTCCCTTCGCCTGATGACGTACGCGATGAACGAATGCGCTGCGCCCGCAAAGCTCGCACGGATGGCCGATGGGATTGTGATCGGGCGGTGCGGTCATACTTACCCGAGATATTGATAGCCGCCAATGGTAGCATTACAGTTAGGGCATTGTTCCAATCGCCCCACACTTGACGTCTTACACACGTAACATCGGCTAATGGTCATATGCGGCTGCAATGCAACGACAACCTTACCGAGCGTCACGAACGCATGATAGAACGACATGACGTCAGGCCCGAGATACACAATAGCACTGGCGGCAGGTGGACTCTTGGCGCGTTTCGGTCCTTCGAATTTGATTCGCTGCTTGGGAAAGCAGATCGGAAACGCATAGAGCGATTGAAACCAATCAGTTTCGATACTGGCGTTGACGAGCAAAATCGCGCTCTCGACAAGATTGGCGGAGTACGCGCTTTTGCGGTAGCTACTCACGAGTTTATCGACCCATGCATGCACATTGGAGTACGGCGGATTATGAAAGATTCGCCCGCTCCACGGTTGAACGAGTCCATCCTCTTCGCGCGTATAGATTTTCTTCGCGCCTACCGTCATATTCGCAATCGCACACGATGCGGGATCGAGATCGATATCACCGAGCACGCGTTTTACACGTTTGATGATATGCGCTGGCGTATACCACTCATCCGAGTATCCGGTATTGCTCTCTACGAGATTGCTCATTCAAGCTCTCCACTGTCGACTTGATCGCGAAAATCTTGATGGTCAGGAAAAAGTTGTATCCTTCCGCATGCCATCATCGGTGTAGGCACAGTGCGCCCGAACCGCTCCTTTTCGCTAATGGTAGTATTATCGTTGTACAACGGATCAAGGCCGAGTGTTTCTCTCAACGCGTCAACGAATTCCCAAAGCTTTCTGGCCTCTAACCCGACGGACATAGCTCAGTCTCTTTCTTGAGCTTACGATGCTTGCGCATCATCTCGTCTCTCTCATGGCGTATGATGCGATGGCATTCATCACAAATGCCACTCGTTCGTTCCGTGCGCTCATGGCCGCATCGCGAGCACTTGGGACGATGCTCGATGGTGCATGAGCGCATCGGAAACTCCCCGCCCGCAATGCGCCAGGTATCTAACCGTTTTTGCATCGGATTGACAGAAGGAGCATGCGGCGCGCGCTTGCTCGTAAGGCGAGATGCGTTTGATTCGCTCTTTGGTACGCGGCGGAGGACGCTGGAAACCGAGCCGTTCTAGTAACGAATTGCCATTCATTTTGCAGACCACGTTTTTGTGTCTGCCGTACGTGAGCACGATCCGCATGCGGGATAATCATACGGATCGAGAGCCTTGCCGTCATTGCATACGAGGCATTGCGGTTCTCGCGCATGACCGCAACATCGGCAGTGGGACAGCTCTTCTTTGGCGCTGCCATTGAACACGTTACAGTGTCCGCAGAACCATCCCGGCAACACAAGGCCCTCGGTCATGACTACCCCTCTGACGACTCGCTATCGAGACGTTCGATCCATCCGACGATGACGGCGGCGCACTGAATCAACTCTTTGCGTAGCGCTTTCTTGCGAGCCGCAATGCGTTGGTGCCATGTCTCGTCATTCGAGATATGCAAGCGCGCCTCGGCGATGATGATCTCGACGACTTCCTTGGCAGCCTCGCCAATCTCTTCGGACAGAACCGCCATGCATTGGGGCTCGGTCATCTGATGCTCACCGCGTGTGGCGCATGTGCTCAGGAACTTGCCCTGCAATCGAAGTTGCTCTTGGCGATTGCGCTCGTTCCGAATTTCGGTGAATACGCCTATACGGACGTAATCGGTGAATACATCTGCCGGAACGCCGATACGCGATGCAGCAGTGCGATAAGGATCGGTTTCTTGTGCGCTGGCAGGTGCATGATCACAACCCGCAGTGCGACACATGCAGCTACTTATTCCCGAGCTTTCGCAATGACTGCCCTGACAATCTGCGCATAGACCCATGGTTCTGCCCCTTTCTAATGCTGCAATTATGACGACATGGCACCTTGACGTGACTTGAGTGCATTACGCTCCCATTCACGTCCTTGCGCTTCTGTCTCACGCTCCACGTTTGCAAGAATAGCGTCAGGCAATACCTCACGAACGAGCGCAAGCGCTTCGAGTTGTGAGGCGGCATACATGACGAAGCATCGTTTGCCGTCATCAGTGCGATAGATGAAACGAACGATCATGGCATCACCTTTGTATGAGGCGGAGGAGGCTCGCTCAACACCGAAGGGCCGCAATGCACAAGACCGCCGCATCCGTACTCACAACGCGGCCTTTCCTTCGGCACTTCGTTGAAGACGAATACCGTACCGCCATTGCGACAAACGAAGAGATAGGCGTTACGTTCAACGCGTGCAGGCGGCGCAGAGTAACCGTCAATCGTCGTCACTGCGAGTTTCATTGCGGGCGACGCTCACTGATGGCAGCGTCGTCGAGCGTCGCGAGGACACCTCGCAATCCGGCGACAAGACACTTTGCCGAGCAAGCGTCAACGGTCCTCGTGCCTTGATTCGCAAGTGCACGAATGGTGATTTCGACCCAATCATGCTCCAATGCGGTCAGCTCTTTGCCGCATGAATCGCAGATGGTAATGACTCGGGTACTCATGGGTACAACCCTCCACGGGTAATGTCAGAATTAGAAACCTTCAGGAACGTGGTGTTGCGGGCTCATCCAAAGATCGTAGACGTCTTTGATCTCCATTCCGAATTCCTCGGCGGCGATCATGGCGCCTTCGTGGAAACGGCCTTGGTCCTCGGCGACGCAAAGCATTTCGAGCAAATCGATGGCGCCATCGCCAGTCGCTCTCAATCCTTGGAGCACTTCGAGACGCACTTTGGCAGCATGATCGTACTCTTCGCCAATCTTCCACTGGCGACCGTCACGCGTGATTTGCGCGACGCCAAGCTTGAGATTGACGCCTGCTGCTACTCCCCAGTTCACATCCTTTCGATATTTGGGATCATGCTCGAAAAGATATTCGTGACGTTTGACGCGTTTTTCTGCTTCGCGCGCACGTCGAGTGTCCCACCCTTTACGGTGAGCTTCACTAGGCACCTTGCGACGTGTCGGTTTACCCTTGGACGCCTTTGACTTCGGTTTCGGCGATTTTGTTTTGGGTAATGACCGCTTGACAGTTTTTGCGCTCTTCGACTTCGGGAGCTTGACTGTCTTTTTCTTCGTCTTTTTCGGCGCGTGTTTCTTTGCGGCCCGCTTACGCGCGGCCATTCAGTTGCGATGTCACGTGACATTCTCCGCAGAATGACAGGATCGCGTATCGGTACAGGCGCCCTTCCCTTCCTGTACTTCGGACAGCGAGTCTGTCCGGGTGCCCCTGGGACACCAACCCTCAGTAATCAGACTTAGGCAGTCTGATTGCCGCTCGTCTCTTCCGCTTCTTCCGTCACGATGATGAGCTTTCGTAATGCCGTCATCAACGTGTCGCATGCCTCGATGACGTCCCCCGCCGCTTTCGCGTCGATACCCGGATCGAGTGCAAGCGCAGTGCGCAAGCGCGCTACGACTGCCGCATCACTGCGGAGCTTTCGCGCTGTCCGTGAATCGATAGGGCGCGGCATGGGCGGCTCAGAACGGAATCTCGTCGTCGACTTGCGGCTTGGCCGGAGGAAGCGCGGGCATTCCACCGTTCATCGCAGGCATGTTGCGCTCGCGCATTGTCGAGCCTTGGCTGATCATCGCTTCTGCTGCGCGCTGGCGACGCTCGTTCAAGATGCGTTGCGCCGCATCGGGAACGCGGAGAGACCAGTCCCAAATCGTACGACGACCCGCGGCGGTTTTGATGGCGCGCTTTCGAAGTGCTTGAACGACGACGGGAATTCCGATGTATCGTTCCAAGCGGAGCGACTGATACACGGAGCATGTGAAGAATTCGCCTTTCTTCACGAGCACGGGCTCTGCATCGTCGCCGCCACCTTGAAAGCAGGGCGTATCTTGACCCGCTTGGATGACGTAGCGCGGAAACTCCGGGTCACCATCGTCACGGCCGATCACGCGGCCGTAGAAGCCTTGTGCGATCCCTTGATCCATTTCTTCTTCGCTCGGTTTCCAGTAGGGGGGCATTCCCGTTTGTTCGTCGACGAAACTGCCCTTCGGTGCCTGGAAACCCTTTGCGGTGTCTTCGCTCATTGTCGTATTCCTTTGGTTGTGGGTATCAAGCTAAGCGTCCACGGTTCATTGAACGGGTTTGAAAGCGCCGCAACCGTTTTGCAGTTGCGGATGAGGTTGTGTGGGATGATGATCGATGCGCTTCTCGCCGCATTCGCAAACGGCTTGCAGATCGATCGTCTCGGTTTTGGCGACGGTAGTCGGTTGCGTCACGGGCTTGGATGCGGCAGCTTTGCCCGGATTTTTCTTCACGTCTTCGACCGCCGCTCGTACCGTCGTCAGATTGCCATTCGGGTCCGCCTTGCCTTTGGCGCTAATGACAGCATCACGGATACGCGGGTCGACCCAGTTCTGTTGCCTTTCGAGATAAGCGAGCCAGCCGTGCATCCAGGCAATGACTTCGGCTTCCTTGCCTCGCTCGAATACCAATTCCAATTCGGGTCCACTTGATCCGAGTGTCCACTGAAACACCGCACCGGGCGGCGGACGTACGAGCCATGCGTTGTGCGTGACGCTTGCGGGCATTGCATTACTCCGTTTTTGCGGTTATGCTTACGCGACGGCGCCACTCTTGACGCTCATCGATCGTAGGAAACTCAACTGTAACAGAGTTATTCATAACTGTCAAGCATTATTTATAACTCATAATTCCCGCATTACCGTGGAGAACGTCAATGCTATGCGCACGATGTCAAGCACCGCTTCCGCCTAGTCGGTCGAAATGTCCACTTTGTGGAATGTGGAATTTCGGCGATGAGGGATTGAAGGCCGATGCGCTCATGTCTCTATCGGACGTCAAAGCATCGGACGTTCAACGCTACGAGACTGGCATCTGTGATCCCATCTTTGGCAAAGACGCTGCAACAGGGAAGTGCGGTATTCCTACCATTAGTGTCACGCTGCTAGGCGGCTCTCCCGGTGCAGGCAAGAGTCGTGTGAGTCTTCAAATCGCCGATGCACTTGCCAACATCACACAACGCGATACGTTGCTTTTACCGAATGAGATGAGCGGACCTGAAATCAAACTCTACGCCGATGCGATGGGGTTGAAATTCACCGATCGCATTCGCATACCTTCCACCTTTGCCGGGGCATCGGCCATCTTAGGTGTTGGTTTTCTCGACTTGGTAAAGAAGCTCAATCCAGGTTGCGTCATTCTCGACTCGTTGAGCAAAGCCACAACCGATGAACGTGAACGCGTCCACATCTGCAACGAATTGAAACGTGCTAGCGTGCTTGTCAAAGCGCCTGTCATTATCATTGATCACATCACCAAGGAAGGTGACTTCGCAGGCGTGATGACATTGCAACATGACGTCGATAACGTCGTGACGCTCATTCGACTCGACGATCAATTCCGTGAGCTTTGTACCTGGAAAAATCGCTTCATGAACGGCCCTACGCCATATCGCTATTATATGCGCACATGCGATGCCGGATTGGTTCACGATGCCCAATATCAGGCGCTCATGGACCAAAAAAGTGCTTGACAGCCTCATGTGCACATGGTACGCTTGAGACTGACAGCAAGGGTCTTTCCTAACCCGAGCTAATGACGGCATTACCCCGCGTGTCGTCATGCACTGAAGGAAAAAGGTACACCGCATGTCCGAAGGCGCACTCACGAAATGGTACCGTCAGGCCATGGGAACGGCAAGCGATGCCGGTCTCAAGGCGGGTCTCAGCCGCAAGCACGTCGAATCCGCGGGTCACGGGATTCGGCAGTACGCGGAGTCACTGCTCACCGGAGCGGTGCTCGGCGCGGTTCAGGCCGAAGGCGTCACTGGCTTGGACGTCAAAGGTGCTCCACTCGACGGCATTCTCGCAGGTGCGGGATTCGTCGGTTCGATCATGCTCGCCGACGACGAAAACGGACTCGGACACGATGCGCGCAACGTCGGTGCTTCCGCGCTGAGTATCTTCACGTTCCGCAAGACGGAAGCGCTTTTGCACGAAAAGAAGAAGCTCGCGACGATGGCCGGCGAAGGTGGCGAGGGTGACGAAAAGGTCGATCTCGGTGCCGACGAAGACGACCCGATCGTCGCGGCGGCGCGTCAACTCACGGCAGCCTGAAAGCATTCAGCGGCGAACGCGCGAGCGCGCCTTTTGCGCGTTCGCCTGCCGCTAATGCCTGTCGAGTCGCCCTCCGCGGTGCTTCCTACACCTATGCGTTGGTGCGTAGCGTTTAGGAGCGGGGTGCTTTGCGGTGTCCCATCCCTCACGATCTTGCTCCACGGGAATCGTGCGGGACGGGTGGCTCGACAGGCGCTAGCGGCGGATCGCAATTGCGACCGTACGCAGAAAGAGAATGCAATCAGATGAAACATTCCTCGCACTCGCTCGCGCTCCGTGACCCGGCCCTCGCCGCGCTCGTCGGTGCGCTTCCCTCGGCAGGCGACGACTACGGGTTCGAACCCGAAGGAACGTCGACCCGCGACTTCGACACCGAATTCGGTGACGACTTCGGCGGCGACGACTGGGGCGACGACTACGGCATCGACTTCGGCATCGACTTCGGTGCCGAGACGGCGATGGCGGCGCCCGCGGCCCTCGCGGCGGCGGTTCCGCGTCCCACGCAGGCGCAAGCCCTGCAACTGTGGAACGCGCATCACCAAAAGGCGGCACGCGAGCGTCATCGCATGTCGCTGATCGAGCCGAACAAGGGCCTCTCGACGAAGATCGAGCGGTACGCGTTCGCGGTGAACCAAGCGCTCACGCTCGGCGTGGCGGCGGCGCTCACGGCGACGAACAACCCGGACGTGAACATCCGTCCGCAGCGCATGACCACGAACGTCCCCATGCCGGGCATGGTGACGATCAGCGAGATCAAGGTCGCGAACGTGAGCGTGAGCGTCGGCGGCATCCTCGATGCCTTCGACTTCAACGCGAACGGCGTGGGCCAAACGCTCGACATGCCGACCCTCAGCCCGGCGAACCGCGCGAGCCTGCTCGGCGCGTACACGGGCGTGATTCCGCCCGCGTTCATCGGCGGTGCCACGTTCCTCTTCGTCGCGTCCTTCAAGGGCCCGGCGACGATGGCCGCGTAATTGCGGTCGGTGAGGTAATGACGGAATTAGCGAGCATCCCACTCAGCTAATCAGTTAGAACCGAGCCATAGCGGAGAAGTTCCTAAAGGAGCAAGGAAGCCTACCCCAATCCTTTAGGAACCGAGGCTGAGAGGACGACAAGGAAGAGGCATCGTGCAAATCACCTTCAATTTTCCCCATGTATTCACTCCCGCTGCCGATAGCACGGAGAATGCCGAGGTGTTGCAAGCCACCCTCGAATACTGGACGAAGGTGAATGAGATTTACCTAAAGCGTCACCCCGATACTCCGACACTCGACAGTATGATCAAGTCGGGTCGTGTGCATTACGCCCGTACGAAGGACTGGGATTGTATTCCCGGTTTGTACGCGAGAGGGAGTGGCGATTGCAAAACACTGGCCCCTGCGCAGGCTGCCTTTTTGCGCCGCGCGGGCATTCATTGCCGCATCGTTTTTCGTTGGGTCGTTCGAAATGGGCGACGCGAGTTTCACATTCTCTTGCAGACACCAAACGGATGGCGCGACCCGAGCAAAGAGGCGGGAATGGGCGCGCAAGAGAACGCACGATATTGAGTTTGCCTTTCTCATTGAGTGAGCCTAGCAATCCCCCAGTCGCTCACCTGGGCACAAGTAGCTAGTCAATGGGAGAGGCGTAGTTGTCGACAGTCAACCATCAATCAAACGGAGATCGAAAGAGATGAACAACAACCTTCTGTTCAACGCGGCACTGGCAGGATTCCTCGAATCGGTCGAAGGTGGACGAAGCTTCACATCGGCGACATCGGGCGACTATGCAAGCGTGGTGAACGCGGGCGTCACGTTCGCCACGGCCGTCGATGCACTCGTTCCGACCGACGGATCGATTTCGGCGGGTGGCGGCGCGGCGCTCGCGACGGCCGCGTCGGACAACGTGGCGATCAGCAAGTGCGCCGCAATGCGCTCGGCAGCGGCGGCAGCGTTTCAAGGCAAGGCAACGCTGAGCACCAATGCTCCCGACTACACGCTCATCGCCAATGCATGTGTCGCGCTCTACACTCGCGCGATCGGCGCGATGCTGATTCCCTGATCGAACGAAAAGGGATTACGCACATGCCTGTGCCTTGGATTCCGGTTTTCATCGTTGGGCTTGCAACGGCGGCATACGTCCGTGCGGGCAAGCGCACGGCGAAAGGCGTGCTCACGCCCGAGCGTGAGGCGGTACTGAAAGCCGCGCTCGAAACGGTCCAAGATCCTGCCAAGCTTCGCTCGCTTGCGGACGTATACGAAAAAGAAGGTCTCAAAGATGAGGCCGAGCTTTTGCGCAAGCGGGCAAAGCTTCGCGAGCTTCCCAAAGCAGTCAAGGATGCTCGTCAGGCGGCGTTTCGAGAGACACTCAAAAGCAAAGATCCAGTTGCCGTGCGTCGAGTGGCGGCAGCGTTTCGCAAAGAGGGGTGTACCGGCGCGGCTGCCAAGCTCGAAGAGTACGCCAAAGGTCTCGAAGTCGCCGCCAAAGCGGCGTAATGCTCCCATTAGAAAGGTTTGAATCATGTTTGGAATGGTTGCAGGTGCCATTGCCGCTGCTTTCGCTGCCGTAGGCATCGGATACGCCGTCACACACAAGAAAGGGAAGCTCACTCCCGCGCGCAAGGCAATCTTTGACGCGGCCATGGCATCGCTCACCGATGCCAACAAGCTTCGCCAGCTCGCCGACACATTCGAAGCGGAAGGGTTGCCGGATCAAGCTGCCGCGCTCCGCAAGAAAGCGGCGAATCTCGATCTGCCGCCTGCCAAGAAAGATCAGCAGCGTCAAATCCTCAACACGGGTTTGAACATCACGCGAACCGACCAAGCGGCGCAGGTTCAGAACCTTGCCAACGCGTTTCGCGATCAGGGCGCTACGAACGCGGCAAATGCGCTCGATCAGCATGCGTCCGACTTGCGCCAAGCCGCGGCACAAGGCATTCCGCACGCGCCGGTTGCCGGCACGACGACGGGCCCGAACATCACGGGTCCAATCGTGCACGACACGAGTGGCGTTCACGAGGCGACGGGACCGATGCCCAGTTCTTCGGGCGGCAAGGTCGGCGGCGATCGCGTGATTGCCGAGGGCGAGGAAGTTC
>Ga0213874_10000210_pt1 | contig 10807 bp, 8 predicted proteins | sample BarmaccomBMRX_R7_FD_160098 | JGI IMG/M metagenome (GOLD analysis project Ga0213874, IMG submission 160098) | Root-associated microbial communities from Barbacenia macrantha in rupestrian grasslands, the National Park of Serra do Cipo, Brazil - RX_R7 | ecosystem: Host-associated > Plants > Roots...
TGGATGGCATCCGTGGTGAAGTTGGCAAGATGCTCGACACGATCCCAGCCGAGGACCTGGTGATTCAGTGGGACGTGGCGTGGGAGTTCGTCGACATGGCGATGGGAGAGAAGAACTTCTTCAAGTTCTGGCCCAAGCTGAGCGCCGAGGAGAAGTTCGAGCGCCACGCCGAGCAGCTGAACGGCCTGGGCGACGGCATACCCGACGAAACGCTGCTCGGCTTTCACTGGTGCTACGGCACCTGGGGCGGATGGCCGATGACCGCGATGCCAGATCTCGGCTTATGCGTTCGGATGTCGAACGAGGCAAAGCGCCGGGTCGCTCGACGGGTGGACTACGTGCACATGCCGGTCATCCGGCAGCCGGAGGACTCCTTTTTCGCCCCGCTCGACGAGCTCGAGGTGGGCGACACGAGGGTGTTCCTCGGCATCGTCCACCACACCGACGGGATCGAGGACTTCCGCCGCCGACGCGACTTGGCCCGCAAGCACCTCGCCGACTTCGGCATCGGCAGCGTGTGTGGCTACGGCCGGGTCGAGCCTGCGCTCCTGCCCCAGATTCTGCGCGTCCACGCCGAGGACGCCGCCGAGCTCTGACGCCGCCCGTCAGCGCGGGCCAACCACCGAGACGGGCCTCGGCTTGCCCGTCGCCGAGCGCTCGAGACGCAGGATCCGCCGGAGAATCGCCAGCGAGGAGGCGTAGGTCGAGTCCATCCCGTAGTAGTTCAGTCCCTGCGCCCCGAGCGTCCGCGCCTGCGTGTACGGGGTGTCCGAGGCGTAGTGGATGATCCCCAGGTCGATCGGGAGCTTCGAGAAGTTGACCGCCTCGCCGACGGGATGGCGGTCGGCGTCGGCGATCTCGTACACCGCGTTGCAATAGGGGCCGGTCTCCATCTCGACCACGGTGAACGCCTCGCGATAGTAGAAGTCGAGGTACTTGCGGTTCTGCAGGAACGTGCTCTTGACGGTGACCGCCCGCTGGTTGTCGAGGCCGGTCCCGAACCGCAGGTCGGGGGCGAGATCGTCGACGCTGAAGGCGTTGTCGAGCCAGTACGTGCAGCCCGAGTGCTCGTCGTGGACCACGTTGGAGATCATCACGTCGCCGACGTCGGCGTTCAGCGTGGCGGCCTTGCCGAGGACGTAGACGCCGCGGAGCGCCGTGCAGTCGACCGCGATCTCGCGGAGGATGTTGTAGGCGGCGACGCCGAGCGGGTAGTCGATGTTGACGATCACCGCGCCGCTGGCCGCGAGCGCCTCGGCGTCGATGTCGCCGAGCCGCGGATCGAGCGACGCCGGCTCGAGCGCGGCCAGCGGGATGACCTGCGCGGGGACCCTGAGCGCGGTCTTGCTGCGCAGGTGCGTCACCCCCTTCTGCCGCTCGGCGGCACGGCGTTCGGCCGCGCCGTCGGGGCCGCGTGCGCTGAAGTACAGGCGGGCGACGAAGTAGAGGAAGTTCTCCCACGAGCCCTGGCTCTCGCCCTCGCGAAACGCGGTCAGCTCCTGGCGCAGGATGTTCTGCTCGCTCATCTGCTCGACGAAGGCCACGAGCTCGCTCTCGCGCTCCCGGGCGATGCCGGTGACGATGTTGACCAGGCTGTGAGAGTTAGAGCTGACGAAGTAGAGCGGGCGCTCGTCGAGCCCCTCGCCCTTCAGCTCGGCGCTGACCGGCGCCCACCAGCGCCGGGTCAGGCGGGCGTAGCCGGTGTGCGTGCCGCCGAGCATCCGCACCCGCAACGACAGCCGGCGCTGACCGATCAGCCGCATCCGCGCGCCGAACGTCTCGCCCCAGGCGCTGCGCAGCCGGGCCCAGTCGTCGGGGCTGCCGCCCAGCTCGCGGGCGCATTCCTCCGGCGGAACATCCGGGGAGCGCGTCCCCCGGGGCCAGCCGGCGGCGCGCATGCGGACACGGATCTTGTTCCACTCGATCTGGAACGCCACCAGCGTCGGCACGAGGTCATCGACGTCCGATGCGCTCGCCAGCAGCACCGCGAGGGTGCCCTGCCCGCTGTCGTACCAGCGGCGCCGGCGGGCCGGAGCCTCGGCCTCCGGCCAGGACTCGACCGGCATGCCGTGGCCGCTCAGCGCCTCGATGTCCTGTCCCATGGCCACGAGCTGCGCGCCGGCGATCCCGTCCGGCAGCCGGCGGACCGCGTAGATGAACGCGCCGAGGTCGAGCTCCTCGCCGGCGGCCAGCGGGTGCAGGCTCGAGCACATCGCCATGTGCGAGGGCTCGAGCACGCGCAGCTGCGTCTCTCCGCTCGAGCGCAGCAGCGTGGTGTACGTGCGCTGATACAGCTCGACCTCGTCGCTGAGGCGGACCTCACCGTCGGCGAAGCTGGTGAGCGCGAGCCGGGCGACCGCCACCGCTACTCCTTCACGTACGGGATGCCGACCGACGCCGGCGCGCGGGAGCGGCCGACGACGCCGGCGACGGCGATCAACGTGAGCACGTAGGGGAGCGCCTGGAACAGCGTGGCCGCGCTCTGGGAGAAGGTCGGGAGGCGGTCGCCGAGCGCGCTGGCGAAGCCGAACAGCAGCACCGCGATCAGCGCGCCGACCGGACGCCACTTGCCGAAGATAACGGCGGCGAGCGCGATGAAGCCGCGGCCTTCGGTCATGTTCTGGTTGAAGGAGCCCACGAACGCATCCGACAGGTAGGCCCCGCCGAGCGCGGCCAGCATCCCCGACGCCACGACCGCGAAATAGCGGGTGCGCAGGACCGGGAGCCCGACCGTGTCCGCCGCGCGCGGCTTCTCGCCCACCGCTCGCAGCCGCAGCCCCCAGCGGGTGCGGAACAGGAACACGGTCAGGGCGGGCACGAGCAACAGCGCGATCCAGGTCAGCAGGTTGGCATTGCCGATCGCGCCGCCGAAGAAGCCGACATGCTGGATCAGCGGCAGCTTGACGCCCGGCACCTGCGAGATGCCCGACGGCGTCCCGTTGGAGCCGTAGTCGGCGATGAAGAAATACCCGGTGATCCCGAGGGCGAGGAAGTTGATCCCGGTGCCGCTGACTACCTGGTTTGCCCGCAGGTGGATCGAGAACCACGCGTGCACGAGCGCCAGGAGGGCCCCCGAGGCGATCGCCACCAGGCACCCGAGCACCCAGGAGTGGAGCACGTCGGCACCCCAGATGCCGAAGAAGGCGCCCATCAGCATCATGCCCTCGAGCCCGATGTTGATCACGCCGCTGCGCTCGGAGATGATCCCGCCGAGCGCGGCGAGCAGCAGCGGGGTGGCGTAGCGGAGCATCGCCGCCACCAGTATCGACCAGGTGAAGACCACCTTCAGGTGGGCGACGCTCGAGTTGGTGTTCCCGGTCGCGCCGGCGATCGCCAGCAGACCCAGCCCGATGGCCCCGGACCCGAGCCGGCGCTCGTCGCCCACGAAGGCGATCGCTCCGGCCAGCATCGCCAGGACCCCGATGATCGCCGAGGGCACCGCGGTGCGGACCAGCATCGGCGGAAGCGTGATCACCCACGCCACCACGGCGAGGATCAGGCCGGCAATGCCGAGGTGTCTGGGGGCGCCGACCCGGCCCGGAGCCACGGCGATCGCGCCGACGCTCACCGCCCGGCCTCCTCACGCGCGGCGCGGCGCTTGAACACCAGGCTGACTCCGCGCCCGGAATGGAGCACCTTCAGCGCGATCACGTCGGTCGAGACCAGCAGCACGATCAGCCCCTGGATCATCCACGTGAGGTTCGACGCCAGGTTCGGGTTGAACACGCTTGGATCCAGGAACCGGTCGGAGGTCCCGGTCTGCAGCGCGCCGAACAGCAGCGCGGCCAGCACCGTGCCGATCGCGGTGTTCCGCCCGAGCAGCGCCACCGCGATGCCGAGGAATCCGACCGAGGAGGCCTGGATGTCGTTGGTGAACAGGCTGAACTTCCAGCCGAGGATGTCCATCGCGGCCGCGATGCCGGCAAACGCGCCGCAGATCGCCATCGCGCGGAAGTAGTTGCGCGCCACGCTCATCCCGGCGTAGCTTGCGGCGTCCGGATTCAGGCCCACGGCGCGGACCTCGTAGCCGAGCCGCGTCCGGTTGAGCAGCACCCAGAACACGACCGCCGCCGCGAGCGCGATGAACAGCCCGATGTGCAGGCCCTGGAGCTGCGCGTTGCCCCAGAACACGGGCAGCTTGGCCGACGCGCTGACCGAGCTCGACGTCGGCACGGAGGGCTGGTGGGCGTCCTGCAGCGGGCCGCCGAGGCCGAACAGGTAGACGCCGGCCCAGATCGCGATCCAGTTGAGCATGATCGTCGAAATCACCTCGTTGACCCCCAGCGACGCCTTCAGCGCCCCCGCGATTCCGGCCCAGACGGCGCCGGCCAGCGCCGCGCCGACCACCGCCACCGTGATGTGCAGCACCGGCGGCAGCCCGGCGAACGACGAGCCGAGCCAGACGGCGACGATCCCGCCGACCGTGTACTGACCCTGGCCGCCGATGTTGAACAGCCCGGCGCGGAAGGCGAAGGCCACCGCCAGGCCCACGAGGATGAGCGGCGTGGTCGCGATCAGCGTCTGCTGCAGGTTGAACGCCGCCGTGCTCCGGGCGCTCCCGGTGACCCACGGGAACACCCACTGAAGGCCGGTGCCGTCGAAGATCGCCTTGTAGGTCGAGAACGGGTCGTGACCGGTGACCAGCACCACCAGACCGCCGGCGATGAACGCGATCAGCGTGGTCAGGATCGGAACGATCACGCCGCCGCGGCGGACGTAGGCGCCGAGTCGAGCCGGTGTGGTCAGCGACGCCGAGCCGCCGTCCTCCTCGCCGGCGAGGACGTCGCCCTGGGTCTGCTCTTCGAGCGTGCTCATGCCGGTCAGCCCGCCGCCGCGGCCTGCCGGCCGGTCATCGCCATCCCGAGCTCCTCCTCGCTCGCGTCCGGCGCGAACTCGCCCATGATCCGCCCTTCGTAGATCACGAGAATCCGATCGGCCAGAGACCGGACCTCCTCATACTCGAGCGACACGAGCAGGATCGCGCGGCCGCGATCGCGCTCCTCGATCAGGCGGCGGTGCACGAACTCGATCGCGCCCACGTCCAACCCGCGCGTCGGCTGGTGGGCGACGAGCAGCTTGGGGTCGGAGGCGATCTCGCGGGCGATCGCCACCTTCTGCTGGTTGCCTCCCGAAAGCGACGACGCGTAGGCGTCGGGCCCGCCTCCGCGTACGTCGTATTCGCGCAGGAGCGCCGTCGCGCGCGAGCGGATGCGGCCGGTGCGCAGCCACCCGCGCGCGCTCAGCTCCGGGCGCCGGAACTCGCGCAGCGCGAGGTTCTCGGCCAGGGTGAACGGCAGCACGAGGCCGCGCCGGTGACGGTCCTCGGGGATGTGGGCGACCGCGGCGTCCGTCGCCGCGCTGACCCCCTTTCGGGTGATGTCGTGGCCGTCGACCACGATCCGGCCCTCCGCCGGCGCCCGTAACCCGGTGATGGCTTCGACGAGCTCCTGCTGGCCGTTTCCGTCGACGCCGGCGATGGCGACGATCTCGCCCGCCCTGACCGACAGAGATACGTCGTCGACCGCCTCGAGGTCCCGGTCGTCGCGAACGTGGAGGTGCTCGACCACGAGCATCGGCTCGGCGGCGTGGGCCTGGGACTTCTCGACCGTCAGCAGCACCTCGCGCCCCACGACCAGGCGGGCGAGGCTCTGCTCGGTGGCCCCCTCGCGCCGCACCGTGTCGATCTTCCGTCCGTGGCGCAGCACGGTGATGCGGTCGGCGACCTGGAGCACCTCGCCGAGCTTGTGGCTGATGAAGACGATTCCGGTACCGTCCTGCTTCAGCCGCTGCAGGACGTCCATCAGCTCCTGCACCTCCTGCGCGGTGAGGACGGCCGTCGGTTCATCCAGCACGAGGATGCGGGCCCCGCGGTACAGGGCGCGCAGGATCTCGACGCGCTGCTGGGTGCCGACCGTGACGTCCTCGATTGTCGCGTCGGGATCGACGGCCAGCCCGTAGCGCTCGGAGATCTCGCGCACGCGGGCTCGGGCGGCCTTCAGGTCGAGGAGGCCGCCGCTGCGAGTCGGCTCGTGCCCGAGCACGAGGTTCTCGGCCACCGTCATCACCGGCACCAGCATGAAGTGCTGATGAACCATGCCGATGCCGAGCCGGATCGCGGTGGCCGGAGAATCGATCTCCACCGGCCGGCCGTCGACGACGATCTCGCCCTCGTTGGGCGTGTAGAGGCCGTAGAGGACGGAGACCAGCGTCGACTTGCCGGCGCCGTTCTCGCCCAGCAGCGCGTGCACCTCTCCGGGATACACGTCGAAGTCGACTCGGTCGTTGGCCACGACCGAGCCGAACTTCTTCGTGATGCCTCTCAGCTCGAGCGCTGGGCGCGTGCTGGCCCTCGGCTCGAGTGCGGGGCGCGTGCTGTCGGCCATTCAGGCGGTGCTGCGTTACGGAACCGTGTTCGGGATGTTCGCGATCTTTCCGGACTTGATCTCGGCGAAGACCTTGGCGATCTGGGGCGAGAAGCTCAGCCCTGCCGGCCCGATTTTCCCAAAGCCGATGCCGCCGTTGTTGATGTTGTTCGTGACGTTGCCGCCGGGGGTGAAGTGACCGGCCAGCGCCGACTGGATCGCGTGAAACACCGCCACGTCGACCTTCTTCTCGGCCGAGGTGAGGATGTACGAGCCGAGATACGACTGGTCGGCGTCGACCCCGATGCCCTGGATGCCCTGTTGCTGTGCCGCGGACAGCGCTCCCAGGCCGCACCCTCCGGCCACCTGGAAGACGACCTTCGAGCCCTGCTGGATCTGGTTCAGCGCGACCTCTTTGCACTTCGTCTGGTCGGTGAAGTCCTGCGAGTAGCCGTTCAGGGTGCCGACGCCGGGATCGGCTGCCTTGGCCCCGGCCTGGTAGCCGGCGATGTAGTGATCGACCGGCGGGATCTTCTGGCCGCCGACGCTCGAGATGGTCTTGTAGCCCTTCGACTTGGCGTACAGGCCGGCAAGGTAGCCGGCCAGGTATCCAGCCTGCTGCTCCTCGAACAGCAGCCCCTCGACGTTCTTCGGATCGCCCTTCTCCATGGTGGCGTCCGAGTCCACCATCGCGAACTTCACGCTGGGGAACGCCTTGGCCACCGAGTCGGTGGCATCGGCCATCAGGAACCCGACCGGGATGACCAGGTTGTAGCCGTCCCGCGCCAGGGTGGTCAAGTTCGGCAGGTAATCGGCCCCCGAACTCGACGTGAGGACCCGGCCCTTGATCCCCAGCTTCTGCTCGGCCTGCAACAAGCCCATATAGGCCAGGTGGTTGAAGCCGTGGTCGTTGAGTCCGCCGATGTCGGTCACCACTCCGACCTTGAAGTTGCTCGCGCTCGACGAGCTCGACCCGCCGCCGGACCCGCTGGCACTGCCGCCGGTGGTGTGGGTGCTGCTGCTGCCGCACGCGACCACTCCGAGCGCCAGCGCCGCCGTGGCGAGAGCAACGAGGCCAACCCGCCTGATTCTCCCCGTCACTGCATCTCCTTTCCCAAAAGGACGAAAGCGGGGCAACCATAACCCCTAGGCGGGACGGTTCGCGAGTTCGCCTAACGTGCCCTTCACCAATGACGACGATCCTCCGACCCGAGCGGGCGTGATCGGCCTGACCGCGGCCGCCTTCACCGAGGTTGACGCGCTTGCCCGGGCCACCGCCGAGGCTTTACCGAGATGACCGCGCTTCCCTCACCCCGCCCGATATCACCATCGGGATATGACGCGCTTCCCTCACCCCGCCCGATGTCACCATCGGGATATGACGCGGTGCCCACTCCACTCCCCGATCCGAGGGCCGAGGGCTGAATGCGGCGGGCGACGGTCGTGGTCATGGATGGCTGCGGCGTGGGGGCGCTGCCGGACGCGGCCGCGTACGGCGACGCGGGCGCCAACACGCTCGGGCATCTGGCCGAGCGGGTCGGGGGCCTCCGGCTGCCGGCGCTCGAGCGGCTCGGGCTGGGTTCGATCGTTTCTCTGTCGGGGGTCGCGCCGGCTCCGGCCCCGGTCGTCCATGGCCGCCTGCGCCCGCTCGGGCCGGGCAAGGAATCCACCACCGGGCACTGGGAGCTGATGGGTGTCGTGCCCGCGCGGGCGCTACCCACCTATCCCGAGGGCTTCCCGCCCGAGGTCGTCCGGGCGCTGGAGGAGGCGAGCGGGTCCCGGTTCTGCTGCAACCGGCCGTTCAGCGGAACCGAGGTGATCGAGGCGTACGGCCGCCACCATCTCGAGACCGGCGAGCTGATCCTCTACACGTCGGCTGATTCGGTGCTCCAGATCGCCGCCCACGTCGACCGGGTGCCGGAGCCGGAGCTGTATGCGGCGTGTCTGGCGGCGCGGCACGCGATGACCGGCGAGCACGCGGTGGGCCGGGTGATCGCCCGTCCGTTCGAGGGCGCGCCGGGAGCGTTCCGCCGCCGCGAGGGCCGGCGGGACTATTCGCTGCACCCGCCGGCGCGCTCATATCTCGACGAGCTCCAGGACGCGGGCGCGCCGGTTCACGGGGTCGGCAAGATCCACGACCTGTTCGCCGGGGTGGGGGTCGACGTCAAGCACGCCGCCGCCGGCAATGCCGCGGGCATCGCCGCGACCACGCGGCTCCTACGAGAGCTGCACAGCGGGCTGATTTTCGTGAATCTCGTCGAGACCGATCAGGTCTACGGTCACCGCCACGATGTCGAGGGATTCCACGGCGCCCTGATGGCGATCGACCGGGCTGTGGCCGAGTGGCTGAAGATGCTCCGCGACGACGACCTCCTGATCCTCACCGCCGACCACGGCGTCGACCCAACCGCACCGCACACCGATCACACGCGCGAATACGCACCGTTGCTGGCGACATGCGCGGGGGGCGACAGGCGCCGGCACGACGGCCTCCTCGCCGACGTCGGGGCGAGCGCGCTGGCGTGGATTGCGGGGCGAAGCGCGCCCGGGTTGCCGGGCGAATCGTTCTTGTGAGTTGGGGAGTGAAGGCCGGTTCGGCGCTTCTGCACGTTTGGTTCAGAACCATTGGGATCGGTGCGCCGTGCGGGCGTGGCCGGCGCGCGCTGCGGCTCATGCCGTCGGCTGGTGCGAGCGCGGCGGGCTTGGGCCGCGGCCCGGGGAGTCGGTGGGTGCGTCTATCGCGCGGTGTACGGCGGCCGCTGCGAGGGCATTCGATCCTCTGCGGCACTGCGGTGGGCGGCGGATAGAGTGCGACAATCGACGAAAGGGAACCGTGATGCAGCATCGGATCTTCGAGTTGGGCGACTTCCCGCTGCAGAAGGGAGGGGCGATCCTTCCCGACGCCAAGATCGGCTACCTGGCGCTTGGCGAGCTCAACCAGGCCAAGGACAACGTCGTGGTGTGCCCCACGTGGTTCACGGCCACGCCGTCGGACACGGCCATGTGGTTGACGGGACCGAATCGCGCGCTCGACCCCGAGCGCTGGTTCATTGTCATTCCCAACCATTTCGGCGCCGCCGTCTCCTCCTCGCCGAGCAATACCCCGCCTCCGTTCGACCGAGGCCGGTTCCCCCACGCGACCACCTACGACAACATCGTGGCTCAGCACCGCCTGCTCACCGAGGGCCTGGGCGTCGAGCGGATTCGCCTGGTCTCGAGCTGGTCGATGGGGGCCGCGCAGAGCTACGCCTGGGGCGCGCTCCATCCCGAGATGGTCGACGCGATCGCGCCGATCTCCGGGTCCGCCCGCACCGCGAATTTCAACAAGGTGTTTCTCACCGGCAACATCCGGGCCATCACCTCCGATCCCGACTGGAGGCACGGGTTCTACGGCGAGGACCCGCCGATCCGGGGCGTGAGAGCGATGGCCGCGATCTACGCCGGGTGGGGGTTATCGGAGCCGTTCTACCGCGAGGAGGGCTTCCGCGCCTTCGGCGCCGGCAACGTCGAGGAGTTCATCGACTACTTCTGGGACGCGTTCTTTCAAAAGTGCGATGCCAACGACCTGCTCGCCCAGATGTGGACGTGGTGGCACAACGACCTCGGCGACCATCCCAGCTTCGGCGGGGACTTCGCCGCCGCGCTGTCGGCCATCCAGGCCCGGACGATCATCATCCAGTCCGAGACCGACAGCTACTTTCCACCGGTCGACAGCGAATACGAGGCCAGCCGGATACCGAACGGCGAACTGCGCGTGATCCCCACCATCTGGGGCCACCTCGCTCCGTTCAACCCTGAGGATCAGGCGTTCATCGACGACGCGCTGCGTGAGCTGCTCGACGCATGAGCCACGGCGATCTACCCGTGTTGAAGGCCTCGGTCAGCTTGGGAGGAATAGGGACATGAAGCGATCGGTAGAGCACATCCTGACGACACACACGGGCAGCCTTCCGCGACCCCCGGCGCTGACGCAGGCGCTTCAGCGGCGCGACCGCGGTGAACCGGAGGGCGCGGGGCTCGAGCAGCAGGTCCGCGACGCCGTCGCCGACGTCGTCCAGCATCAGGCTGACGCCGGGGTGAGCGTCGTCAATGACGGCGAGGCGAGCAAGATCGGCTACTCGACGTACGTGAAGGAGCGGCTCGAGGGCTTCGGCGGGGAGGGCGGCCTGCCCGGCTTGCCGGCTGACCTCACCGAGTTCCCCGACTACATGCAGCGCATAATGGGCGGCCTCGACTTCGAGCTACCGGCCTGTGTCGGCCCGGTCTCGTATCGCGATCTCGATGCCGTGCGCACCGACATCTCCAACCTGAAGGCGGCCGTCGCCGACGCGGAGGTCGAGGACGCGTTCATGACCGCCGCGTCGCCCGGGGTGATCTCGGTGTTCCTCCAAAACCAGCACTACCCCAGCCACGAGGAGTACATCGCCGCACTCGCCGACGTATGA
>Ga0213874_10000211_pt1 | contig 10798 bp, 10 predicted proteins | sample BarmaccomBMRX_R7_FD_160098 | JGI IMG/M metagenome (GOLD analysis project Ga0213874, IMG submission 160098) | Root-associated microbial communities from Barbacenia macrantha in rupestrian grasslands, the National Park of Serra do Cipo, Brazil - RX_R7 | ecosystem: Host-associated > Plants > Roots...
TCCCCTCTTGCAGCTCTCACATCTGCTGGACTGCCCTGTGGAGAGGGTGGTAAGTACTAACCTATGTTTGCTCAAGTATGTCATGAAAACAACTCTCTTGTCAATCAGACAGAGAAAGGAGCCGTCTAGCAAGGGGTGGCGGTCGAAGTTGCTACGTAAACTTGTGTTTTCGTGGGCGTTTATTTTGTGCAGGTTGTTAAGAGCCTACTTCTAAACTACAGGACCCCTCACATTGCTTTGCCGCTTCCGACCAAGCTGAAAAGAATAGATGAGTGAAGAACGTTTTGTGCTCCCATCGTCCCTGCTGCACCTAGCGGGAAGATGTTGCTGGGCTATGCTATGATTGTCAGGTGATCAGTAGTTGCCCATCTCATTCGCTCGATAGGGAGCGGGAAGGGAGAAAGCTGTGTGTCGGAACATCAAGACCCTCTTCAACGTTGATCCTCCAACCACCGACGAGGAGATTCGAGAGGCTGCACTCCAATTCGTGAGAAAGCTCTCGGGCTTCAACAAACCCTCAAGAGCAAACGAGGAGGCGTTTAACCGCGCCGTCGAAGAGGTGGCCGCAGTTGCTCAGCATCTGTTAGATTCCCTGGTGACCAGCGCCGAGCCGCACAATCGCCAGGTTGAAGCTGCACGTGCTCGCGCCAAAGCTGCGCAGAGGTTCGGGACCGCTTGAGACGTGGACAGAACTCGAGTGAGAAAGGAAGCAAAAGATGAGAAAAGTTGTTGTAACAGAGTATGTGACCGTGGACGGTGTCTTTGAGGATCCAGGCGGTGCTGAAGGATTCAGGCACGGCGGTTGGAGCTTCCAGTTCTGGAGCGAAGAAGCAGCGAAGTATAAGTACGAGGAGCTATTTTCATCGGACGCTCTGCTTTTAGGGCGCGTGACCTATGAAGGTTTTGCCAAAGCCTGGCCTTCCGTCAACGATGAAGCGGGTTTTGCCGACCGCATGAACAGTCTGCCTAAGTTTGTCGTTTCAACGACTCTGAGTGAGCTAGCATGGAACAACTCCAGGCTCATAAAGGGAAATGTCGCGGAAGAAGTCTCCAAGCTGAAGCAGGAGGTCGGTCAAGACATCTTGCTCTCCGGTAGCGGTCAGCTCGTAAACGCCCTCATGCAATATGACCTCATAGATGAGTACAGGCTGATGGTCCACCCCATTGTGCTGGGGAGCGGAAGGCGCATCTTTGCTGACGCAGACGATGCACTTAAACTGAAACTTTTATATACAAAGACTTTTGATAAGGGTGTCGTTCTACTTTGTTATCAGAAAGCCTGAAAGGAATGCAATAGTGAAAGCAAATACGATTCGTGATCGACAAGTGTTGACTGATGAACTCGCGCCCACCACCGAGCAGAGCACTGCACGCTGGCTCGCGTTGCTCGTCCTGTGCCTCGGCTCTCTGATGATTGTGCTCGACACGACGATTGTCAACGTTGCGCTACCCTCGATCAGGACGAGTCTTGGGTTCTCTGGGACGTCGCTCGCATGGGTCGTGAATGCCTATCTGCTCACCTTCGGCGGCTTTCTCCTGCTCGGTGGCAGGTTGGGCGATCTCTTCGGGCATCGTCGGCTGTTCCTACTCGGCATAATCCTCTTCTCGCTTGCATCGCTCGCCTGTGGACTGGCGAACTCGCAGGTGTTGCTCATCGGCGCGAGGGCCGTGCAGGGAATAGGCGGTGCTGTCGTCGCGGCGGTCTCACTCTCGCTAGTCATGAACTTGTTCACCGAGTCGGCTGAGCGTGCAAAGGCGATGGGCCTTTTCGGCTTCGTTGCCGCTGGCGGAGGAAGTGTCGGTGTGCTACTCGGCGGCGTCCTGACGAGCACACTCAACTGGCACTGGATCTTTCTCGTCAACCTGCCAATCGGAGTCGTGGTCTGCGCGCTCTGCTTCGTTTTGCTGCCTGCCAGCCGTGGTCCAGTTTCCGCTATGCGCCTCGACGTCGCTGGTGCCGTGACGGTGACCGCGTCATTGATGCTTGCCGTCTTCGCAATCGTGAACGGTAATCAGATCGGCTGGCTGTCCGCCCAGACAATCGGTCTACTTGCCGTCGCCGTAGTGCTCTTGGTCGTCTTCCTTGGCATCGAAGCTCGGGTGCGCACACCGCTCATGCCGCTTAGCCTCTTCCGCTTGCGCAACGTTGTGACCGCCAATATCATCAGTGTCCTATGGGCCGCTGCCATGTTTGCCTGGTTCTTCCTCTCTGCCCTCTACCTCCAATTGGTGCTCGGCTACAGTTCGCTGCAGGTCGGTCTCGCCTTCCTGCCAACCTGCCTGATCATGGGTGTGTTCTCGCTCGGCCTCTCCGCCAGGGTTGTCATACGTTTCGGCATCAAACTGCCGCTCGTCACGGGGCTACTGCTGGCCACGGTCGGCCTCGCGCTCCTCGCCCGCGCACCGATCAACGGGAACTTTGTCGTCGATGTGCTGCCGAGCATGATCCTGTTCGGATTAGGTGGTGGTATGGCGTTCAACCCAATGTTCCTTGCCGCCATGAGCGACGTTGCGCCGACTGAATCCGGTCTGGCCTCGGGAGTCGTCAACACCGCGTTCCTGATGGGTGGAGCGCTCGGTCTCGCAGTACTCGCCAGCCTTGCTGCCGCTCGCACGGATAGCCTGCTAGCCGCAGGCACCAGCCATCTCGTAGCCCTCAACGGCGGCTACCATGTCGCCTTCTTCGTCGGAGCTATCTTCGCCGCTCTCGGGGCCGTGCTCGGCGGCGCGTTCCTCCGTGTCACGAGTGCGGAGGCAGCGAGCAAGGACGAATCATGACAGGCACACCCCGTCATGGTGGCTAATGCAGCTTGCAGAGAGCATCCATGTCGGTAGGGGCCTAATTTAGAACGTGAAAAACACAAGGAAGGGGAATAACATTCTATGACAGCACATACCACGACTCTGCTTGCAGAACAGGGCAAACAGGAAATACTCATTACCCGCGAATTCGATGCGCCGCGAGAGCTGGTTTTTAAGGCATGCACCGATCCAAAGTTGCTAGAGCAATGGTGGGGACCCAGGTACCTTTCGACTCACGTTGATAGGATGGACGTGAGACCCGGTGGGCAATGGCGATTTATCAATCGAGACGCCCAGGGAAACGAATACGCATTTCACGGAGTGTATCACGAAGTCCTTGCACCTGAGCGCATTATTGACACCTTTGAGTTTGAAGGGTTGCCGGAAACGGGACATGTGGCTCTGGAAACGATGAGGCTTGAGGAGTTGCCTGAAGGCAGAACTAGGCTCTCGGTTCACTCTGTTTTCCAGTCCCTAGCTGACCGCGATGGCGCGCTGCAAAGTGGCATGCAAGAAGGAGTCAATGAGACCTATGATCGTCTGGCAGAGCTGCTGACGAAGATGTAGGGGGGCATAGCCCCCCTCACTCCACCGTCACCGACTTCGCCAAATTCCTCGGCTGATCCACATTGCACCCACGTGCCACAGCCGCGTGGTACGCGAACAACTGTAGCGGAATAATCGCCAGCAGCGGACTGAGCGCTTCAAGTGTCTCAGGTACATAGAGCACATCATCGGCGTGACGGCGTATGCCCTCGTCCCCTGCGGTGGCGACGGCAATGACGCGGGCATCGCGGGCGCGCACCTCTTGCATGTTGCTGACCACTTTCTCGTAGACGTGCGAGGAAGTGGCGATGGCGACAAGTGGGGTGTCGGGATCGAGTAACGCGATGGAACCGTGTTTTAACTCGCCAGCGGGGAAGCCCTCGGCGTGGATGTAGGAAATCTCTTTGAGCTTGAGCGCTCCCTCTAACGCTGTGGGGTAACCCACGCTGCGCCCAATGAACATGATGCTGCTTACACGTGCTATGCGTTTTGCTAGCGGTTCGATAGTGTCATCCGCACTGCGGGCGCTGTCAAGCACATGCTGCATCTGCCCTGGAATGCGTTCTAGCGCCGCTAGGATAGTGTTCGCCTGCTCATTGCTGATACGTCCGCGCTGCTGCCCTAAGTAGAGGGCGAGCAGGTATAGCACGGCCAGTGAGCAGATGAAGGTCTTAGTGGAGACCACACCGATTTCAGGGCCAGCTTGCAGGTACAGCACGGCGTCGGCAAGACGGGTGATGGCGCTGGCGACGACGTTGGTGATAGCAATGACCGGAGCACCCTGTTCACGTGCCTGGCGGATGCCGACGAGTGTATCTGCTGTTTCGCCCGATTGGGTAACCGCAATACACAAAGTCTCCGGCCCTACGAGGGGGTCGCAGTAGCGGAACTCCGCTGCGGTGACAGCTTCGACAGGAATACGCGCCCACTGTTCGATGATGTACTTGGCCAGCATGCCCGCGTGATGCGAACTGCCACAAGCGATGATGAGAACACGCTGTACGTTGTCGAATAGCCCTGTCCGCTGCATGCGCTCCATCTCGGCAAGGTGCAACTGTCCCTCACGTATACGGCCAAGCAGAGCACGACGCAGCGCATCCGGTTGCTCGTAGATCTCTTTAAGCACGAAGTGTGGGTAGCCACCCTTCTCGGCGGCCTCCGCGTCCCACTCAACGATGAGAGGGCCGCGCTGCACTGTTTTGCCATCCAGTGTGCTAACTGTAACGCTGTTGGGGCGTAGCGCAACGATCTCACCTTCTTCCAGAATGAGTACGCGCCGTGTATGTTTAAGAATGGCTGGAATGTCTGAGGCAAGGAACTGTTCCTGCTCGCCTAGACCGACGATGAGCGGCCCGTTACAACGTGCTCCGACGAGGAGATCAGCATGTTCGCGGCTGACCACGGCTATGGCGTAAGAGCCAGTAACACGCAGTAACGCGAACCGCACTGACTCGACTAGATCGTGGCTAGCCTGGTGAAAGTAATAGTGCTCTATCAAGTGTGAGAGCACCTCAGTATCCGTTTCGGAGCAGAAGGTATGGCCCGTTTGTTGTAATTCCTGGCGTAGCTCCGCGTAGTTCTCGATGATGCCGTTATGCACCACCGTCAACACGCCAGTGCAATCGGGATGGGGGTGTGCATTGACATCGTTGGGGCGACCATGCGTAGCCCAACGCGTGTGGCCGATGCCGAGCGTGCCCTGGCCAGGGCGAGAGCCATTCTCAACGGCGTCTGCTAAGTTGGCAATCTTGCCAGAACGACGATGCAATTCGAGACTGCCTGCTGAGGTAAGCACGGCGATACCGGCGGAATCGTAACCACGATACTCAAGTCTGCTGAGGCCGTTAAGCAATATGGAAGTAACATCGGTCCCCTGCGGGCCGACGTAGCCAATGATACCGCACATGAAGCTGGGTACCCTTTCTGTATTGTGAAGCGGCAAATGAAGAGAGCAATGCCGCTACATCACCGAGAGCGTTTTGTCCCAGCCGTTACCGGCTGGTTTTGCGTAGCTCACTTCTCGGGGTGGTGATACACCCCGGAGGCTCCCCGCTGACAGTCCGAACAGCCTCCACCTCGTCAACCGGCATCTCCTCCCTGACCCGGCCCATGCGCTACTCATAAGGATAATAGTGTGTACATAAAGTGTACCATTACTTGCACCTATTAGGTAGGTCACACTGTGTTATAGCCCTATTTGGGGACTTTTAAATTGCGCTGGATTTTGGACAGCAGGATACTATACTTTTGAACTGTATATGATACAATGGGAGGGTGGTTATGGGAAGATGTTTGCCCGTCTGGTAGGTAATATCCGAAGCCCGGTTTCGCTCCGCCATCCGGTTTCTTAGGAAATCACTGCCTGAACCACCAGGAAAAGCATTCCTCTGTTAGCGGCTATAACAAGGTGTATGTCCTGCTTGTCTCACCCCTCGATTCAACGCGTTGTATAGCGGAGCGAACAGTATCCTTGAAGAAGGGAAAATATCACCCATGATGTCCAATGAGGACTTCCGTGATCGCATTCTGACTTGCCGTGAGTGCGGTCAAGAATTTAGTTTCAGTGCTGGCGAACAAGAATTCTTTGCCAGAAAAGGTTTGACGAACACTCCTAGTCGTTGTCCAAGCTGTCGTGCTGCTCATCGTACTGGGCAATCGACCTCCACCTCTCGCTCCCCACGCGGTCCAGTTGAGTACCATGAGACAACTTGTGCCATTTGTGGGCGTCCAGCCTCTGTACCCTTTATTCCTCGTGAAGATCGCCCTGTTTATTGCAGTGAGTGCTTCCAGACACAACGAGCCTCGCGTGGGGGTGGTAGCCGCTACGACGAGCGCAGTTATGCCCCTAGTGGTGGTCGTGATCGCCGTGACCGTCGCGATTCGGGTCGTGATCGTCGCGACCGCTGGTGAGAAAGACAAGCAAACAAAAAAGTTCCGGCAGCCGCCGGAACTTTTTTGTTTGCTTTATGACTTTATTCAACTGACTTTAACGGTAAAGGGAAGATCTACAATGTGCTGTGGGCAGAACTGCCCTGGCTTACAAAGTGCCTGGCTGTGGAAATCGAGTTGTGTAGTACCTATACCTTTTGCAACGAAGCGCCAGACACACACCTGTGCCGCTTTTACGGCATATCCAGCGGGTTGCTGCAGTTGTAAGTTTCCCTGAGAAGTCGTAGGGCCGCTCCAGCGCTGACCGAAGGGGAACTGAAATGCGATTACGTTACCCACATGTGCCATGACAGTACTTTTCGCATCGGTCGGTTTTACTGTCACATTCGGTGTAGACGTGGTGCCTACCACACTATCACTGGGGCAGCCATGAGCTGTGCCATAGCCCTGTACGACGGTGGGAGGCGGTGACGAACTGCTACCTCCTGCTGTCGAGTTTGAGCTACCACAGGCCGCCAGGATGAATGCCAGTAGTAGGCTGCACGCAGAGACAGATAGCAGCGTGTACTTGCCGTGTAGTCTACGCATAGTCTAAACTCCTCCTTAAATTACTATTGAGAGAGAATCATCCTCTGTTAGGACGCTACACGTTGCGAAAAAGTTCCCCGCTTGATACATTGCAGCCGTCCAAAAAGAGAGACCTCCCGAAGGCGTACCCATCAGGAGGTCTCTCTTTTGGAGTAGTAATCCACTACTAGCCCATAATACTATGGATATAGTTCTGTGTCTCGGCAGGTAAGCAGGCAACCCATTTAGCACCACATGCTCTTAAAGCATAGTTGACAGTGTCATCTCCAGCGTTATATGCGGCAAGAGCTTTAGCGTAATCTCCACCGTATTGACGACTGTAACTGGCCATAAGGTTAGCCGCTCCGCGCAAGGCGGAAATAGGATCCCAGGGATTGACGCCGAGTGTAGCGGCAGTGGCAGGCAAAAACTGGGCAATGCCCACTGCACCATAGGGTGAGACAGCATTGGGATTGAAGCCACTTTCAAGATAAATTTGGCGTACAAAGTAATCAGGAGAGATGCCAGCATTGATAGCATCCTGACTGGCAATCGCCACGTATTGGCTTGCTGGAAGGGTAATGGCAGGCAGTGCGACGACATCGTCTTGCGCCGTGTCGTTCTGGGCGGAAATAGACCAGTTCTGCTGCTGTGCATGCACCCACTCAATAACACCGTCGACCCTGTGAAATGAACTTTGTGCATTGTCCAATGGAGCGAGTGACACGAAAGTGAGGCACACGACGAAGAGGATGGTTCCTATAACAACGCTGTAACGCATGCGTGGGGTCAAGCCTCGGGAAGGAAGAGTTGTCTCCGGCAGCACTCGCGTGTATTTCCTCTTTCCTGGAATAAGCACGCGTGGCTTGGCGGGGGTCGTAGTCATTGTGGATTGCAATACAGCGATGAGCGATCGAGTGGCGGGATCACGCTGAAGTGGGCGCTCTTCCATCGTTCCAACAGCAGCATCGCGGCGGGGCGCTGAAAGAGTGTTGAATGCTGACATAAGCTACCTCTTACTGATCTACGATTAACCGTTAGCTCTAGCGAGTCTACCCAAATAGAGTCCATGCGTCAATTTTTCGTCTATTTCATAGGTGAAAAGTCATGTGCGTAATCGTGTTTGCACCATCTCCAGAGAGGGGATCCCCTGTACTCCTGCTTGCTCAATTGAGAACGAGGCAACACAGTTGGCAAAATTTACGGCCTGCTCTGCATCTTTATGCCAGTAGAGGTGGATAAGAAAGGCAGCCGCAAAGACATCACCCGCTCCGGTTGGGTCTATTTCGCGGGCGGTGTAAGCTGGAAAACGCTGTGCAGTGCCGTGGCGTAAGAGTGTGGCACCGTGGCATCCATCTGTTGCAACCAGCAGCGGAACCTGCATACTCCAATGAGCTAAAAGAGCATCAGCCTTTGCTCGATTACCATCAGCAAAAGGAAGTAAGTCGTCGTAGCTCAAAATAAGGCTGTCGAGCAAGGGCAAGACCTGTTCTGCCGCATGCCATGTGGTGGGCCAAACACGCCCATCGGCATCCCAGCGGCGCAGCCAACCCTGCGGCGTAGCTGCCATAAGAGCGCCGGGGCGGCGAGGAAAGAGTGTAACAAATTCAGGAGTCAGTTCCTGTGCAAGTGGACCGAGGAGTACAATAGGCGTATTGCACCAGTTGGGGGGCACATCATTGACCGAGAGTACATCGCTCCTGGCCACCAAGTACTGAGTGCGAAAACCATCTGTGTAGCGATTGACGAAGGTGGTTGTACGTGTACTGCGACGTAGATGCACTGCAATGCCAGAGAATAACTCCGGAACGGGCAGCTTTTCTGCACATGTGACAATAGCCGCCGCTAATCCCAAACGATAGGCGGTGAGGGCGGCAAAAGTAACAGTGCCGCCAACTGAGAAAGAGCCGTCAGCATAGCTATCACGGGTGAGATGCCCGATGGTCAGAAATTGAGGAGTTTGTGCTTCCACCTTCATTGCGGTGCTTTACCGACCTGGACGCTTCAGCGAGATGACAACACGGCGTTCATCACCTTCACCAATACTCTCAGTGCTAATATCCTTACTAGCAGCGAGAGCAATATGCACGATGCGGCGTTCGTGTGGCGGCATAGCCTCTAACGCAACGGAGCGACGGTAATTACGTACTTGTTGAGCAACACGCAAAGCCAGCGAACGCAGGTTTTCCTCACGGCGCTCACGGTAATTCTCGGCATCAACAATGATGTGCATATGGCATTTCGTACGATGACTGACGATAAGATTCACCAGTAGTTGTAGAGCAGCTAGCGTCTCGCCCCTGCGCCCAATAAGCAAGGCGAGGTTCTCATTAATACCGTGAATGTTGAGTGTGAGCGGATGAGTCGAACGTACCTGAACCATTGCGTGAATGTTCATATAGCGCAAAATATGTTGAAGCACATCAACAGTGATCTCAATGTCCTCGCGGCTGGGAGTCTCTACAGATGGCAGCGAACTGCCATCTGTACGCACAGTATCGGGGCTACCATCCGTTTCAGGAACAAGTTGGAACGGTGTATTGACAGATGAGACCAATGGAGCAGAGGGATCTGCGATAATCACTTCCTCGAACTCGCTTGCCTCCTCGTCGTCGAGAAACTCCTCGTCGTCGGCGAACTGATCCTCCTCTTCGTAGAGTTCCTCCTCATCCACAAGGGCTTCAAAATCAGCAGGGCCAAGGATAGCATCGGCCATTTCGGGCGTAATGACTGCGCTCATGGCACTCGGAAGCACAGTAAGGCGAACACGCGCCTCCCTAGCTCCAAGCCCGAAAGCACCTCGGCTTGGTTCCTGTAACACCGTGACTTCCACTTCATCGCGGCGTTTCGCTAAGCGTGCCAGTGCCTGCTGCACCGCCTCATCAACACTTTTTCCACTAGCCTCTATGCTTTCCACGGTTTGGTCATCCCCCTTTACTTAGGTCTCTTGCTGGCTGTCTACATCCCTAATTGCGGGATGTACGCCTTTTCTGATTGCTGCTGCGCCTTCGCCCCGAAGAGCTTTGACGCCGCCGTGCCGATGTAGTACCATTTGCACGGGGCGTCGTCTGTCTGCGACTTGCTATGGCATCGTTGCTCACTGCAACCTCTTGGTCTTGCTTCTCCTGCACCTCTTGCTGTCGTGCTAGTTCTTTATGCTGTTCTTTATTATAGCCATTAGAGCCGGTGGAACGTGTTGTAGTAGCGCTCTTGCCTTTGTGATTTGAGTCTGCCTGCTTTGGCAGCATGTTTGCCAGGAAGTCGGGCATCTCTCGTAGCGAACCCCAACCCGTGATAAAGTACTGCTGTACAGCCTGGAAGATCGACGATACTGTCCAGTACAGTGCTAGGCCAGCAGGAAAGGTCCAGCCGAAGAAGACGGTTATAAGAGGCATGATATACTGCATCGTTTTCATCGACTGCATTGACGGGTCATTGGCATTTGCCGTAGCAGTCTTGGGCTGTGACATGCGCAACTGCACAAACGTTGCTGCACCCGCGAGGATGGGCAGGATATGCGTCGGGTCTGGACTGGCGAGTGAGAAGTAAAAGTTGTGATTGATAAAGATGAACCAGTTGAGATCAATGTTGGGAAGTTTCGTGAAGTGCGGCACAAATGGGTAGAGGATAGCGTTGATGGTGGATAGCTTTTTCGTGTCGACCACCGTACGAAGGGCATAGAAGAGACCATAGAGAACTGGCAATTGAATCAAAAGTGGCAGACAACCAGCCAGAGGATTGAATCCATACTCTTTATAGAGCGCTTGCATTGCCATTGCTTGCGCCTGTTGGTCTTTAGCATACTTTTTGCGAATTTCTGCCATCTGTGGCTGCAGTGCCTGCGTCGCTTTCATCGATTTAAGCTGCTGCAGCGTAAGCGGGAACAGAACCAACTTAATAACAAGTGTTAACACAATGATCGACAAGCCCAGGTCGCCGAAGAGATGGTAAAGCAGCATCAGACCATTGAAGATAGGATTCGTAAAGATCTGAT
>Ga0213874_10000212_pt1 | contig 10795 bp, 5 predicted proteins | sample BarmaccomBMRX_R7_FD_160098 | JGI IMG/M metagenome (GOLD analysis project Ga0213874, IMG submission 160098) | Root-associated microbial communities from Barbacenia macrantha in rupestrian grasslands, the National Park of Serra do Cipo, Brazil - RX_R7 | ecosystem: Host-associated > Plants > Roots...
TCTTATGCAGCCCGATCAGCGTATCGGCGGCTTGGTTAGCCTTGCCTGCGACAAACCAATCTCTGTCGCTGCCTGGCGAGCCATGTAACAGGTACAGCACAGGATAGCGTCTTGTGTGCGCATGCGGTGCATTGTAGGAAGGTGGGAGGTAGACCCAAAATGGCTTGTGCTGTCCATGCAATGCCTTGCTCACCACCTCGTCCTGCACAACTGTACCGACATTTGTAGATTTTACAGCACTGTGCAAGCCGATGTCTGGTGAGAAGAGGAACAGGTCGCCAGAACCGCTTGCTAGAAGCAGCAGGCCACTCATTGCCACCACACCGAGCCAGGCGCTAATCCTGCCGATTACAGACGGACGACGTGCCTTGCTACGTATCCATTCCTCCTGTGTACGGGTGCGCATACGCCAGATATCTTGTAGGAGTTGGTAGAGGGGACTGAGCAACACCCTGCTGAGTGCTATGCCCACGGCAGCCCCAATAAAGGCACTGAGCAGCCCAAGAGCAAGCATGACGGAGACAGTGTGAAATAGCGCGCCGCTATCGAGAGGCTGCAGGTAACCGTCGGGATTGTACATGGGACGCAGTTCAAGCTGAATGAAACCAGTCAGGTAGGTCAAGCAAAAGACAATAGCTGCACCAAGTAGAGCGCCTGCTAAGTCTCCTCCAATCAAAGCCCCGATGAGCGCGGCCCCTGCCGTCATTACCAATGCAGCGACCAATTGGGCGCGTAAGGGATCAAGGCCAATGTTAATGATTGTCGAAATTAGGCTGCCTATGTTGCCCTGACTGAAGAGTGCGGTTCCGCTGAGCAGAGAAACGAGCAAAGCAAAGATGGTTGGAAGAAGGAATGTAAATCGTCGCATGATAGGTCTCCTGCCACTCTTTGAGCGAATGGCGCAGAGCGGTGAGCAGTGACGCATTGTGCTGATGAGCACGATAGATTGCCCAGCCGATGGTTGGAAGGCGTAATGTGCTGGAGAAGACGAGGTAGCGGCTCTCCCAGCACGGCTGGAACTTTTTCTTAAACCTGAAGAGAGCTTGGTTCTTGTTGGAGTCACCAAAGTGGCTGGTCAAGAAATCGAGACTGTTCTCCAGGAAGTTTTCTCCGGTATTGTTAGCGTTGCTCAACGGAGCAAGACCCAGGCTGACCATTTCAGCACCGCTCTTCTTAAAGTACTCGATAGAACGCACTAGCAGTAGTTCCATCGTGCCACAAGCCGTACACTCCGAGCGGCGCATCAGGTCGAGTCCCCAGCCGTTACGTCCGTGGACAGGAACGAAGGACACAAAGGCATGCACTCTATGCCTACCGTCTATAGCAAGTGCGTAGACCTGCTCATCGTCACTACGGGGGTCGAAGCACCCCAGGCTAAATCCCATCTCGGTACCGCCTTTGCTGGCAAGCCACGCGTGAGAAATTTGCTCCATCTGCGCCAGATGCTCGGCGTTGGGCACTCGCCCACGGTAGAAGACGACCTGTAAGCCCTCTTTCTCAGCACGTTTTGCACTCGTGCGTACATTGGCCATAGCTTTTCCTGCCAGCGTAAATGTTTGTGTATCGATCACTGCATCCTCGCCGATCTTGAGCGTATGCATGCCTGCAGCACGATACAGGTCAATCGTAGTATCGAGCACCTGCCAGAAGACAATCGTCCAATCTTGTTCCCGGCAGAAGCTCGTAAATTGCTCAATGACCTGCGCTAGCTCCTCCGTAGGCCCAATGGGATCACCTGCAACCACTGCAACGTTTCCCTCTAGTACATAACTGATGAACGACTGGCCCGAGGCCGAGAAGAAATAGGACTTCTCGGCACTCAACGCGAAGTAGGAGATGGAGTTCCTCCCATAGAGGCGTGTAAGGGCCGAAGCGCGCTGGCGCTCTTGCTCATCTGGATGTAGCACGGCGGCCACGGGACGCAGAATCGAGACGGCTCCATAAAGCACGGCACAAAGACAGAGCAGAGGAATGACATGTCCAAACAGCATTGCCTGTGGGTCGGGAATGAAATATCTCATGTGAGCGTGCGTAAGTAGCAGATTGATAAAATCATCAATGTCAAAGCGTTCAAATACTAGTTCGAATCGGTTGTGGAATGCAAGAAAGCCACCTACAGTATACAGTACTACAATGCTCAGGCCGCTAGCCAGAGCTAGGTAGCCACGCCACACCGATGGTGGATCACTCTTGGCACAAAAATCTTGCGAGAAAAAGACCAGCAGGGTCAGCAACCCTAGCGACAGCAGAGTAATCAGAAGCGGTCCACTGTGCAGGACATAGAGAAACGCTAATATCAGGAGCAGCAGCACTGTGGCACGCCAAGCTTGGCGCTTGCCACGTATCACGCCATAGGAGAGCATAAGCAGCAAGAAACCTATAATAACTGTCAGTTTGTTGAAATTGTGATAGGCACTAATGGGCCAGTCTCCAAACAATAAGGCCCAATTGGGCCTGGGAACAATAAGCGACAGCATATTGACTATGCCTACTAGTCCAGCCGTCATTCCCATCAGAGCGCGTACACAACTACGCAATCGTTGCTCGCGTGCAGCCCGTAATACCTTTCTTGGCATAGATTTGCTCTCTTCATTCTCTTCTGTGAGATGTTATAGTGATTGCTCTAAAAGGATGTGCGAGCAAGCAGGAGGAAGCTTCATTCTAACACTTATAGTAATATTTCTTCTCTACTTTATGACATGTTTTGTATTTCTATCTTTATATACGTACTATAGCGATGAATTTATCTCATGATCCTAGTGGCTTGCAAGGACAGTTCTTTTTTTGCTGGCATGGAGGCCAATCCGCACGGCACTATAACAAAAAGTACTCCCAATTAGCAGCCACCCGCCTCTTCTGACGTATTCTAGATTGAGGGAGTGCTTTTCATGAAAGCCAGAAGAGGTGCGAATTCTAGTAGCGTCGCCTAGTAAGGAATATCGTAAGATGTCATCGTACTCAAAATTTGTAGTGTGGATTTGCTTAGCATTTGCTATTGTCATCGTTGGAGCTATATGGGCGGGTGTGCTGCTCTTTAGCGTCCATTCCAAGGCCCGAGCCGTATCGCTCGCGTCGTTAACGTATCATGCTAACGCAAACGGTCCCTATACCGTGCGTGGAAACAGTATCCTTGGAGCAGATAGACAGCCATATATCTTTCACGGTATTGGGCGTGATGGACTGGAATTCAACTGCTCTGGTGAAGGTCCACTCGATAAGCAGCACCTAGCTTACATGGGTTCTGGGACCAATACTGACACAGAGACCTACTGGGGGGGGAATACTATACGGTTGCCTCTCTCCGAGGGCTTCTGGTTCCATGGTGCGCCTGGCTATCGCTGTAGCGCTAGGCAATATCAATCCCTTGTCAAGCAAGCTGTCGATAACATCACAGCCCTTCATCTCAATGCCATGCTTGATCTGCAATGGACAGATGCAGTAGGTCAGTCGGGACAGGGTGGCGGGCCGTGGGCTATGCCCGATGCAGACAGTGTGACTTTCTGGCAGCAGGTCGCTGGGGTTTATGCTAAATATTCTAATGTCTTATTTGAACTTTACAACGAGCCACACCCCAGTTCTTGGTCCTGCTGGCTGAATGGATGTGCAGTCAAAGGCGATACGGTAAGCTCTGATGACTGCAAATGCGCCAAGACATTGAGTTATCAGAGTGTAGGTATGCAGACGCTCGTTACTACAGTGCGCAAGGCTGGTGCAACTAATCTTGTGCTTGTGGGGGGGATGAATTGGGGCTATGATCTAAGCCAGATTAACAAGTATGCAATTTCAGGCTCAAATGTCGTCTATGATACCCATCCTTATGACTATGCTGACAAAGCTCCCTCGATGTGGGACGCTGGTTTCGGTAATATAAGCGCAAAGTATCCCGTTATCTCTGCTGAGAGCGGTGAGTATGACTGTGGTAGCGCCTACATGAGCCAGTTGTTGCCTTATCTTGATGCCCATAATATCGGGTGGATTGGCTGGGCCTGGGACACGGCAGGTTCATGTGCTTCCCCCCTCTTAGTTTCTGACTACCAGGGAACTCCCTACCCAGGTCTAGGAGAGTATATCTACCAGTACCTGCGGAGTTACGCACCTGCAACCGCCCCGGCCCCCATGAGCAAAATTTGGTATTTCAACTAGGGCCATTCAGATGTGATCGGCTATGCGAGCATATAACAAATAGTACATATACGGCAGAGGAACGCTAGCACATATGTACTATTTGTTGTGTTTGCTTCCCAACAAAGGCGGTTGTACCAATAAATATGTGACCTAGCACCTTGGAGGTCCGTACAAGAGGTAGAGAGTTTCTTGATGCAAAAGGAAAAAACCGTATGACGCAAGATACACAACTCACGACGACTAGCTGGATCGATATTTCAGTCCCGCTCTATACCAACATGGTTCACTGGCCAGGCGACCCAACAGTGCAGATCGAACGCGTGACGGACCTCGACCAAGGAGATGTGGCAACGCTCTCGAAGGTGTCAATGAGCGTACACTCAGGCACACATATGGATGCACCAGCACATTTTCTCAAGGGTGGTGCGAGCATTGATAAGATGCCCATTGAGGCAACCATCGGTAGAGCGCGGGTCATCGAAATTCAGGACATTGAGTCCATCAAGCCGGAGGAACTCGAACGTCACAATATTCGCATAGCAGAGCGTATCCTCTTCAAAACAAAAAATTCGACACGTGCCTGGCAAAGCGCGAGCTTCGTCAAAGACTTTGTGTATATTTCGCAAGAGGCCGCCCAATACCTGGCAAAAGTGCAGGTACAAACCGTTGGTATTGACTATCTCTCTGTGGGTGGCTTCACGAAAGATGGGCCGGAGACACACCATGCGCTTTTGGGTGCAGGCATATGGGTCATTGAAGGACTTCATCTCTCGCAGGTACAGCCTGGTACGTACGAGTTGGTCTGTCTCCCACTCAAAATGCTGGGGTGCGAGGGCGCTCCGGCTAGAGCCATCCTCAGACCGCTGGTTGGTACGCAAAAGGCTTGACAACTGGGGGCAAGTATGCAATACTCAAGCCACCGCGAATTTATGAGAGGGAATGTATGGGCTTGCAGCGACGAACACGCTTGGCTTTGGCTTGGGTATGCATTCTCTTCTCTATCTTGCTCAGCCTGGGGATCGTGCTTTTACTCATGCAAGACACAGGGGTATTGTCCACAAGAGGGCATGACGTTGAACATACCAAGCTTAAAACGCGGGCTACAGTCCCTTCTGGTGTGGCAGGCATCACCACCCCACAAGCTGTTCATGTCAATCTAGATAACCGTTTCTATGTGCGAAAACTTCGCAGTTCCAACGCTTGGGTATGGAATACCGGTCTTCCCGATCACCGGTTGCTCGTGTTCTACGGCAATCCGCTTTCACCTGTGATGGGCCCGATTGGACAATTTTCCGATGATCAACTGATTGCTAAGCTACATGAGCAAGCTTATACCTATAGCAACCTTGATCCTTTGCATCCCGTTGTTCCTGCCCTCGATTATGTAACCCCCATCGTGCAACCAGTGCCAATGGACGACAAATCATGGGTCTACCGCATGCCCAACAGCTCGATTGAGCATTATGTAGATCTGGCGAACAGCAATCATGCCCTGTTCTTCTTCGATATGCAGATAGGGCATAGCAGCGTGCAGAAAGAAGTTAATCTTGTGCTGCCCTATCTTGAGAGATCGGGTGTAGACTTGGCTCTTGATCCCGAGTTCGACATGCCCCCCGGTACCATTCCCGACGAGGTCTTCGGGCGCATGAAGGCATCGGAGATCAATTGGGTCATTGATACACTGTCCAATCTAGTACTTGCACGGCATCTGCCACCGAAGATACTTATCCTCCACCGCTTTCTGCAGGAGATGCTGCCGGATTGGCAGAATATTAAGATCAAGCCGGGGGTGCAACTTATCACTTGTGTGGATGGCTTTGGCACACCTGGCACAAAGATCGATGACTATCGCATGTACGATAAAGAACAGCTTATTCAATATCCAGGTATGAAACTGTTCTATAAGCTGGATAAGCCGCTGATGTCGCCCTCTGATGTCCTCGCACTTGATCCATCGCCTCTAATGGTTATGTATCAATAACAAGCAAAGAAGCTCTCGCGGAAGAACTTCTTTGCTTGTTATTGATTTTATGTTAATCAGTAATGGCACCGTCGGAGGCGGAAGTGACGAGTTTGACGTATTTCGCCATGACACCTCTGGTGTATTTGGGCGCGGGCGGTTGCCACTGGATCAGACGGCGTTTAATCTCCTCGTCGCTCAGGTCGACTGAGAGCAGGTTGCGTTCTGCGTCGATGGTAATCATGTCACCGTCATGGATGATGGCGATGGGGCCACCTACCTGAGCTTCAGGGGCGATATGGCCAACAACCATACCGTGTGTGCCACCGGAAAAGCGCCCATCGGTGATCAGACCAACGGTCTCGCCGTAGCCCTGACCAATGAGGGCGGAGGTGACAGCGAGCATCTCACGCATACCAGGCCCGCCCTTGGGGCCTTCGTAGCGAACGACCACGACATCGCCATGATTGATCTTGTGGTTCATAATCGCCTCGAAGGTGGCCTCTTCTGAGTCAAAAACCCTGGCAGGGCCGCGATAGCTAGTGGTGGAGAGGCCGGCAATCTTGCACACAGCACCTTCGGGAGCTAGATTACCCTTGAGAACAACCAGTGGACCAGAGCCATGTAATGGCCTGTCTATAGGCATCACGACGCGCTGCCCCTCCGCCAGGTCGGGAGCACTCTCCAGGTTCTCGGCCATCGTCTTACCTGTAACAGTGAGCACGTCGCCATGTAGCAGGTCGGCCTTGAGTAGCAGTTTCAACACTGCTTGGGTGCCACCTGCACGATCAAGATCGACCATGACAAACCTGCCGCCAGGTTTGAGGTCGGCCAGATGTGGTACGCGCTGTCCGACACGGTTGAAGTCGTCGATGCTCAGAGGTACGTCCAATTGACGGGCGATAGCGATCAAGTGCAGCACGGCGTTGGTCGAGCCGCCCAAGGCCATTACCAGCGTGATAGCATTTTCGAAAGCTTGCTTGGTAAGAATACGTCTGGGCGTGATATCCTGCTCAATCAGCCTCACTACTGCTTGTCCAGCATCGTAGCAGTCCTGCGCCTTGCGTGCGGTGACGGCTGGCATAGAAGAGCCACCAGGCAGGCTCATGCCCAGCGCCTCAATAGCCGACGACATGGTGTTGGCTGTGTACATACCACCGCACGAACCTGCGCCTGGAATAGCACTGACCTCGACTTCTCTCAACTGCTCGCGGCTGATCTTGCCCGCACTATACTGCCCCACTGCTTCAAAAACGTTCACAAGATCGACATCGTGGCCATGACAGGTGCCAGGGAGAATGGTTCCGCCGTAGACAAATAAGCTGGGGATATTCAAACGCGCCAGGGCCATCAGGCAGCCCGGCATATTCTTATCACAACCTCCAATAGCCACCACACCATCAAAGCGCTGTGCATTGGCCACTAATTCTATTGAATCGGCGATCACCTCGCGACTGGGCAGGGAAAATTTCATTCCCTCTGTTCCCATCGAAATACCATCGCTGACCGTAATCGTGCCAAATATCTGCGGTACACCTCCGCTTACACGTACTCCCTCTCTTACCTTCTCCGCCAGGCGATTGATGTGCATATTACACGGCGTAATCTCGCTCCAGGTACTCGCTACGCCAATCAGCGGCTTAGTAAAATCCTCATCGGTCAAGCCAACCGCTCGCAGCATGGAGCGATTCGGGGCACGTACATCCCCTTGGGTAATCATGCTGCTGCGACGGTTATAAGCTGTGCGTGTTCCATTGGGTTCGGGCATGGTGACAGAAGTTCCTTTCTCATTTATGCTTTTTGAAGTGTAACATATGTGGAAACAGGCTGTCGAGAGGATTGTCGCTTTCCATGTGTGACCAAAAACTCTTTACAACCCCCCTACAATATGTTATCATCGTCCTAACCGTGGGGATGTAGCTCAGTTGGGAGAGCGCGACAATCGCACTGTCGAGGTCAGGGGTTCGAGCCCCCTCATCTCCACCAAGGGTCGCACCATCTATTTCATACCTTGCAAATCGCAACTGGTTATGGTATTATTGCTGTACTATAAAGAGCGATGAGCAGGAGTAGTAGGTCTGCTTTTTTTCAGAGAGTAGCCGAGTGGTGCGAGGCTACAACGTAAGACTGAACTCGCCTGTGAGCTATAAGTGTGAATCGGTGATGGTAGTAATTACGTACTGCTATTGCGGCTAATACTTGTCGGAACGCCCGTTACCGCGTACAATAGAGTGCATACCGTAAAGCACTGTCAGGGATGCGTTTTTGGGCCTGTAGCGCAGCTGGGAGAGCGCCTCTATGGCATGGAGGAGGTCAGGGGTTCGAATCCCCTCAGGTCCACCATATTACTCCATAACTGTTTTTCGGTATGAATCAGGGTGGAACCACGGAAAAGCCTTTCGTCCCTCGCGGATGAAAGGCTTTTCCGTTCTTAACTGTTCTCTAGACCCTTGCATATGGAAAACTGTGAGGAATAATAGGTTGTTTCATTCGGCGCAAAGCGCTGGAGGAGTGTTAGTATGATTACACGTACGAAATATAGCCCAAAAGAGATTGAAAGCAAGTGGCAAGCACAGTGGGAGACTGAGCAGTTATATCATGCCCCCGATAATTCACCCAAGCCAAATTTCTATCATCTGGTAATGTTTCCTTATCCTTCTGGTGACTTGCATATAGGGCACTGGTATAACTATTCGCCTTTCGACGCCTATGGTCGCTTTAAGCGTATGCATGGCTACAATGTGATGCAGCCTATGGGTTTCGATGCGTTTGGTTTGCCCGCCGAGAATGCTGCCATCAAGCGTGGGGTCCAGGCCCGCGACTGGACGCTGGCCAATATCGACACCATGCGCAAGCAACTGCGCAGGATGGGCGCACAGTGGGATTGGCAGCGTGAGGTGATTACATGCCTGCCTGACTACTACAAGTGGACGCAGTGGCTGTTCCTGCAGTTCTATAAGCACGGACTGGCTTATCGCACGAAGGCACCTGCAAACTGGTGCCCAAGCTGCAATACCACGCTGGCGAATGAACAGGTGCTGGCTGATGGCACGTGCGAACGGTGTGCTAGCGTGGTAACGCGCAAAGAGATCGACCAGTGGCTGCTGAGAATCTCGGCCTACGCTGAAGAACTGCTACAGTTCCCCGGCGTCGAGTGGCCTGAAAAGACGATTACTATGCAGCGCAACTGGATTGGGCGCAGCGAGGGCGCAGAAATTCGATTCATTGCTCATATTGATGGCAAGCAGGAGGAGATTCCGGTCTTCACTACGCGCCCTGATACCATCTATGGGGTAACCTTCTTCGTGCTGGCCCCCGAGCATCCCTGGGTCGAGAAGATCACTACGCCTGAGCATAGAGCTAGCGTCGACGCCTATGTGGAGCAGGCACGACGTATGACTGAGATTGAGCGCATGAGCGCGGAGAAGGAGAAGACGGGCGTCTTCACCGGTGCCTATGTAACCAATCCTGTGAGTGGTGAAAAAGTTCCGGTCTGGATCGCTGACTATGTGCTGATGGGCTATGGAGCAGGTGCGATTATGGGTGTGCCCGCACACGACCAGCGCGACTTCGAGTTTGCGCGCAGATTCGGCATTGCTATTCGCGAGGTCATTCGTGCGCAAGACGAAGAGGTAAGTGACCCAGCGAGCTGGACAGAGGCAAAAGAGGCACTGGGGGTGATGGTCAATTCTGGCCCGTTCGATGGGACTGGCGGCGACGAAGCGATTGCTAAGGTCACGCAGTATATACAGGAGAAGGGCATCGGCAAGTTCATGGTGACCTATCGCCTGCGTGATTGGCTGATTAGCCGCCAGCGCTACTGGGGGGCACCTATCCCCATCGTGTATTGCCCAGAGCACGGCACGGTGCCTGTGCCAGAGGAGCAACTGCCTGTCTTACTACCCGAACACGTACAGTTCAAGTCCACTGGAGAGTCACCGCTGCGCTACGAGCCGGAGTTCCTGAATACAACCTGTCCCATCTGTGGCTGTCCCGCAACTCGCGAGGCAGACACACTGGATACCTTCATCTGCTCATCGTGGTATTACCTGCGCTATGCCGATCCACATAACAGCGAACAGGCTTGGAGCAAGCAGGCACTGAAGCAATGGTTGCCCGTCGATCAATACGTTGGTGGCGTCGAACACGCCATTCTGCACCTGCTGTACTCGCGCTTCTTCACTAAGGCCCTGCGGGACATGGGCTACCTGGACTTCGCTGAGCCTTTTACTCGCCTATACCATCAGGGTATGGTGCTGGGTTCAGACGGGCAGAAGATGTCGAAATCACGTGGCAACGCCGAAGCTCCTGACGTATACCTGGACAAGTACGGGGCTGACACCGTGCGCTGTTACATGATGTTCATCGGTCCCTTTGACGCGGGTGGCTCGTTCAAGGCTGAGAACCTGGAAGGGGTGTGGCGCTTCCTGAACCGCTTCTGGAACCTAGCCACAGAGTCGTGGGTTGAGGGACATGTCAGCAAGGCTGAGACAAGGGAAAGTCAGGCCATCGAACGGCTGCGCAATAAGACCATCAAGCGTGTCACCGAAGACCTGAGCGGCTTCCACTTCAACACAGCCCTGGCTGCGCTGATGGAATGCAATAACGCGCTGGTCAAGCAGCAAAACGAAGAGGTCGCCCGTACTGCTACCTATCGCCGGGCGCTGGAGACGATGATGCAACTGCTGGCTCCAATGGCACCTCACATCA
>Ga0213874_10000213_pt1 | contig 10783 bp, 8 predicted proteins | sample BarmaccomBMRX_R7_FD_160098 | JGI IMG/M metagenome (GOLD analysis project Ga0213874, IMG submission 160098) | Root-associated microbial communities from Barbacenia macrantha in rupestrian grasslands, the National Park of Serra do Cipo, Brazil - RX_R7 | ecosystem: Host-associated > Plants > Roots...
GACCACGTTGAGCGGAGCATCGCTTCCTTCTTGCGCTATATGCGCCGCGAGTTCGATCGCAAGCGCGTTCCGCCAAAGAGTATTCGTAACCCCGAACGCTGGGAACGCGCCGGCGAACCGTGGGCCAAGTTCATTGTGAAGTATCTGTTCCAGCGAGCCGCTGGCAATCCGATCGCGCAGGAAATGCTCTCATTTCTCATCGGGCTTGCCTTGAGGGCGCTCATCTCGCCGACCTCATTCGAGTCGGTCGCCCACCTGTTTCAGCGCTTGGCTTTCCTGGCTGGCGCCGATAAGAGCAAGGCCGAAGCCTTGCGTGAAGCATGGGCGATGCTCAGTGAAGCGATGCAACTCTTCACGCTCGATATCGAACAGAATCCCTTGGTCGGCGCGATTCGGAAGGTTCGGGCGGATGATCCCGGGATCATCGTCTCGCTGGTGCAGGATACCCGCAACACAATCGGAGTGATGGGCGCGGTCTTTCCTATCCTTCGCACCGCATCACCGCCGCTATCCGAAGATCCGAACGACAAGACCAAGACCTACATCGCCAGGCACTTCGGCCCGTCCATGACGGCGGCGATTGCAGTGACTCGCGACATGCCCCACGCGATCGAGATTCGCCAGAAGATGCGCGAGGGCAACTACGACCCCGCCCTGGCGGAGTTTCGTCAGATCAAAGGTGTTACCGACGGCATCTTGACGCACATCGGCATAGGAGCGAAGCAATGAACGAACGAGTCTTAGTACTGGAAGGCTACGATGCGCGCATGTACGTTGAACGAGGGCATCTTGTCACGCGCGATGGCTTTGCGAATGAGGGAAAGATCCGCGAGATCCGCTTCCCGAGAGGCAGGTGCGCGGTCGAGCGAATCGTGGTCCGTGCACCAGGCGGCACGATCTCAATGGAGGCCGTCGATTGGTGCGCTCGCATGGGGATCGCGCTTTCGTTCCTGGGATCGGATGGTACACTTTTGAACTGCCTGGTTCCTGACGCGCCGCACGATGGTCCGGTAAAACGCGCCCAGGCGATCTCAGCGGTCACGGAAGACGCGCTGGAACTGGCGCGATACCTCCTGGGGAAGAAAATGGACGCGCAAGTCCACGCTATAGAGAAAGACTTTTCCAGACTGGAGATAGGAAACTCTTGCGGGAGGTCCACGGCAACCGCACAAATCCACGCGTGTAAAGAGTCCCTTATGCGGACTATTACACTTGTAGACTTCCTCGCACTGGAAGGCAGAGCCGCGCAAGTCTACTGGGATTTGCTCGTCGGGACGCCCTTGCCGTGGAAGCCGTGGGCGATGAAGCGCATACCATTGCATTGGGCGGCCATTAGTCCGCGGACTAGTGGAAAGCGCGAACGGGTGCGGGACGCGACCGATCCCTTCAATGCGGTCCTAAACTACTGTTACACGCTGCTGGAAGTGGAGACTCGTATCGCCTGCGAGGCGGTGGGTTTAGATCCCGATCTGGGGCTACTGCACACGGACGATCGGCTGCGAGAATCGTTCGTCTATGACTTACTGGAACCGTTGCGATCGAAGAGCGATGTGTGGGCATTGGAACTGCTGCGTAAGGAGCAGATGCATCCCGCGATATTCCACGAACTGCGCGACGGCGTCGTGCGGCTCGATCCCGATCTGGCGGCGCTCCTTGCGTCTGCGCTGATGCCGCGCTTCCGTACCGCCGCGCTAGAGATTGCAGACGAATACGCCAAGCAGCTGCGCCGCATCGCAGTGCCGCGGCGGCTCGTGCGCGAGGCGCCCAAGCCAATCAAGCAGCGCCGTGAGTCATGGGAGCGATCAAGTTGCGGGTATTGCAAGGAGCCGCTGCCGCGGAAGGGATTAAAGTTCTGCGGTCGGGACTGCTATCTGCGATACAGCGTCGAGGTGGCGAAGCCGATCGAGAAGGCGCACGCGCGGCTCGCTCAAATGCGCGCAGGGGGTCTGGACCCAGGGCATGGCGGAGAGGCCGCCCGAAAGCGCGGCGCAGCCTTAGCTGAGAACAATCGACGGCGAGTCACTGGACGCGCAGCTTCGCGTATCGGTATAAAAGCACCATAGATCACGATAATAGCGGCGCTTTTGACCAGCGGCGTCGTCGCAGCTTTAGTGTCCGGGATTTTGAACCATATGTCAGACGTGCGGAGAGACCAGCGCGCAGACAAGGCTGTTGGGCGGCACCTTCGCGCAACAGCGCACGCGCAAGCGCATGCTCGCAGGTCCGCGTGCCGTGATAACCTGGACGGCGAAATCTCGCAGGCTCTGCACCTGTGACGATGCAGTGCAGTTTACCGGTATTTATTGAGTCGAATCGTGCGGACTTGCACTAACCATCTTTTATTTGCAACATGCCGCTAGGCAGCGCCGCAGCGATAAGTACGTGCCTGTAGCTGCTGTTGCCGTGCAGCCAAGCGAGCTTTGCAGCTCGAAAATCGCGATCAACCGCTCGACACAGGTCGTACAAGGAGAGCTGCGGTGAGCATGGAACTGACGCCGTCGCCTTCGTAAGAAGTCGCTTGGCACATTTAAGGTGTGCCTGTTTTCCTTATGTTCCGTGAAAGGCGAAATGAAGAAGAATAGGAAATTGAAACAACCTGGCTGGATGGGTGCCGCAGTGCTGTTTGGTGTCACAGCGCTCTCTAGCGGCTGCTCAACCGGCTTTTCGCAGCAAGAAGGTCCATCTCAAGCTTCGCAGCCGGTGCCAATTCCGACTGCCTCCACGTCGGCGGTTGCATCGAACACACGGTGGTCTTCACCGAGACTTTCGTTAACCGGCAAACGACCTAGTCCGGCAGGATCAACTTACGGACCTATGAGTCCGGACGCAGACCCCGGTTCTGGCATGCATCCAACTTTTCAAGGCAGTAGCGATGGAAGTCTGCAGCTTTCACAGGGCGCTACGATGTATTTAGATTGGATATGCGAAGTATACTATAATGGCTACCCTCAGGGACCGTGCCCGCCCAGTACAATTACAGACTGGACCACCGGGTCAATTCCAGGAGGCTTCCAAGGCGGCTTTCAGCCCACTGTTACCAGCGGTGGAGGCGTTGCAACCGAATGGTTCACTGTGCAACCGCAGACGGCTCCCGGCGTCTACGGCCTTTATGCGTGTGCTGCCATAAGTTACAATGGCTATTACGTGACGTGCGTGCCGTTTTCGGTGCAGGTCGTATCGTGGCAATCAACCCCATTGCCATCTCCCCCGCCAAAGGCTGTACTAGGAGTTAAGCTTCAGATCTCAAAAGCGGGGAGTCCCAATGGTCCTCCAATCCCTGGGCAAGGCCATCTATACGTGGAGTATTATCTAAACAAGGTTCCATTTACAGCCCTTCAGGCCGGCTGCCTTTTCAAGGGTAATCCTATCGCGTGCGTGACCGGAGACGGCAGCACATTGGTAACGGCGAAGTTTCCAGAGTTTCCGTTGACACAACCTGGCGTGGATATTTCAGACCACGTTAACCAGTTTATACTCACCGCTCGCTACAACGAATACCAGTACTATCAGGGACTCGGGGAAGCACCGCCGTACATCGCTGCCTCAATGAACAGTAACTCATGGGCCGATGGATTGCTCGGCTTCGTCCCCCAGAGCGACATTGACGGGTGGGTGACTACGCTGAAGAATAGATCTGGGCTAAGTCCAACCGCATACGAAAACGGTAACAGGCTTCAGCGGTGTTTCCAGTCCCTCGACCGCGCTTTACAGCTCGGAGGGGCGCCCGCTACGACTTGTGAGACCGGTAATCGTTAATAGAGTAGTTTCTGACATTGGTCTGCCTCACGATGCCTTTCAAGGTGTTGGGGGCAGACCGATGTCGCACTCGACTTTGAAGGGCCTTCCGAAGCTCTTGCAAGCACTCGGCAGCGCCATCGTGGCTCTCGCTTTTTCTACAGCTTGCACACCGTCTGCGCCCATTACTGCCACAGGTTGCGAAGTGCGTGCCGTCGGAAATTCTAAGGTCGCCTTCGAAGCCAACCTCCTTTCGCATTCGAATAAGACCGCTACAAGGGTCTATGTAGAAGTTGTAACTTCTGGCGACTCGCGCATTTATTACGAATTGAATGGGCGCCTCTTGCCAGATCATTCGACCCACCAGCGCACTATCAAGAACGTGAATGCTGATCCATTTTCCTTAAAGAACCATCTATCGACGATCACGACATGTAAGGTTTTCGCCGTCACCTTTCAGGATGGCACCCACTGGCAAGGCCCCGCCGACATGTGATCCGGTGACGTGCCGTTAACTTCGAGCGGCACCGGACGTTTGCAGGCCCTTATGTAGTATCCCTCCGCGAAGCCCATCGTGTCCATCAAACATTGATTCGCTACAACGCCGTCGACGTGGCGGTCGGCGTCGTCGGGATATGCGCCAGCATGCAGCGCGACGCCGTCGGCGATGGCGTGCGCGATTTGCGGCATCGCCATCACATTGCCGTCGCCGGTCTCCAGGCCGCCACCGTCGCCGCCGCCGTGGTCCACGAGATCGATCCAGGTTTGCTGCGCGCCGCTCTTGCGCGCGTTGTCGAGGGTGTGTGCGACGAAGCGCGCGAGATTCGCCTCGCTGCTCATCTCGTGCGCTTGGCTCAGGTGAACGTGCGCGACGTCGCCGTCGGCGATCGTGTACTGTTCGGTATGCAAGTCGCCCGAACGAATCGCGTCGCCGTCCGCGCGCAGCTGGGTAGTATCCTCGACGGTGAACTCGATCCGCGCATCGTGCCGGCTGGCATGCAGGGCCTGTGACAGCGTCGATTCCTGAATCGCGTCGAGGTTGTTGTCGCCGTCGCGATAGATCCCGAACTCGAGCGACCGGCGCGGCGGCGTGACTGAAACGTTCTGCAGCATGAGGCCTCCAAGAAATGGCGTGTCGTCGGCGCTCTACTGCGACAATTGGTCGCGGCGGCTAGAGTTGGGAGACACGGCGCGGACGTCGAACAAGCGCGGCCGATGAGGCACTGCGAGATCTGCGACGGCGAGCTCGTTGCGGCGGGAGACGTTCCCGGATATCAGCGTCCGAAGCGCTACACGATCTTCGACTGCCGCAGCTGCATGACGATGGTCGCGGAGCCCAAGAAGATCGACGCGCACGTCTATAACGCGATCTACGCGGTTCCGGGGGGCGCTCCGGGCTACGACCGGTACTTTCAATACGCGCGGCGCATCGTTCGCGAGCGCGATCCTCTGCGCTACCTCACGACGCGCGTGGATGCGGCATGGGGCGTGCATCGCGCCTTAGAGCGATACGGCGCGCGCAGCATCTTGGAGGCCGGCTGCGGGCTCGGCTACCTTACCTATGCGCTGAAGTCGAGCGGGTACGATGCGGCGGGAATCGACATCTCGCAGCAGGCGGTGGAGCAGGCGAAGCGCGCCTACGGCGACTTCTATCGGACGGAATCGGTCGAGTCGTACGCCGCTACATCGGAGCGAAAGTTCGACGCCATCGTGATGGTCGAAGTGATCGAGCATCTCGAGGAACCGATCGCGGTGCTGCGCGATGCCGCGCAACTGCTGGCGCCGGGCGGCTCGATCGTGTTGACGACGCCGAACCGGACCTACTACGGTTACGACCAGCCGTGGAGCACCGATCTACCGCCGGTGCATCTCTGGTGGTTCTCCGAAGAGTCGCTGTGCAAGATCGGCGAGCGCATCGGCTGTCGCGCGGAGTTCGTGGACTTCAGCGAGTACAACGCGCGCTTTCCCGTGTTGCACGCGTTCACGTGCGCCCACGCGTCGCAGCTCGATGAAGAAGGGCGCGTCTTGCGCGCGGAGAGCCTGCCGATGAAGCTCGCGCGCCGCACGGGGCTGCTGCACGACGGGTATTGGCTCGCCTCCGGCGCGGTGGGCCGGCTGCGCCGCGGCGTGCCACGGCGGAACCGGCCGACGATGGTCGCAGTGCTGCGCCCGACGCGGGGCAGCTAGCCACTACGAAAACCGTATCGGCGCCGGAGCGCGCCTGTTATGCTTGATCTCGGTGCGGCATGAACATTTCCATAGGGAAGCCACGCCGCGGGCGGAAACCTAGCGGCTCGTGACGCGCGACCACGACGTCTTGGTCCTCGGCGCCGGCTTGGCCGGCATGCGCGCCGCACTCGAAGCGGCCCGCAATGGCGCCGATGTGGCGATCGTCACCAAGGTCCACCCGATTCGCAGCCACTCGAGCGCCGCGCAGGGCGGGATCAACGCCGCGCTCGGCGAGGGCGATAGCTGGGAATCCCACGCATTCGACACGGTCAAGGGCAGCGATTATCTCGCCGACCAGGACGCCGTGGAGATCATGACGCAAGAGGCGCCGCGCGATATTATCGAGTTCGAGCACATGGGCGTCATCTTTTATCGCGCGCCCGACGGCAAGCTCGGCACGCGCGCGTTCGGCGGCGCGTCGCAGGCTCGAACCTACTTCGTCGGCGACATCACCGGCCAGGCGCTGCTGGTAACGCTCTACGATCAGATTCTCAAGGCCGGCGTCAAGGTGTACGAAGAGTGGTTCGCCACGAAACTGCTAATGGAAAACGGCGCCTGCCGTGGTTTGGTCGCACTGGAAATGCTCACGGGCGAGCTGCACCTGCTCCGTTCCAAGGCGGTCGTCGTTGCGAGCGGCGGACTCGGCCGCCTCTACGAGCCGAGCACGAACGCGCTGATGTGCACGGGCGACGGCTATTCCCTCGCCTACCGCGCCGGCGCGCCGTTGATGGACATGGCGATGGTGCAGTATCATCCCACGACGCTCGCCGGCAGCGGTTTCCTGATGACCGAAGCTGCGCGCGGTGAAGGCGCGTATCTGCTCAACTCCGAGGGTGAGCGCTTCATGAAGCGTTATGCGCCCAATAAAATGGAACTCGCCGCCCGCGACGTGACCTCGCGCGCGGAGGCGACCGAGATCGCCGAAGGCCGCGGCATCAACGGCAACGTGCTGCTCGATCTCCGCCATCTCGGCCCAGACGTCATTTTGAAGAAGCTTCCGCAGATTCATGAGATGGCCATTGACTATCTCGGCATCGACATGATCAAAGAGCCCGTGCCGGTACGCCCCGGCATGCACTATCAGATGGGCGGAATCAAGACCGACGTGAGCGGTGCGACGGTCGTGCCGGGACTCTACGCCGCCGGCGAGGTGGCGTGCGTCAGCGTGCACGGCGGCAATCGTCTGGGGGCAAACTCGCTCCTCGATACGATCGTCTTCGGTCGCCGTTCGGGCCACGCGTCGGCGCAATACGCCGCGCAAACGGTGCGCAGCGGCGGCGGCGAGGACCTGCTGCAATCGGAGCAGGCTCGGCTGCAAGGGTTGCTCGACCGCCCGTATTCCGGCGAGACCTGCGCCGGTCTGCGGTTGGAGCTCGCCACGATGATGGACGAGAAGGTCGGCCTGTATCGCAGCGACGAGGGCCTGCACGAAGCGCTCGACCAGCTGCGCGAATTTCGGCGGCGCTATGAAAACGTCGCGGTCGGCGACAAGAGCCGGGTCTTCAATCAGGCGCTCACGTTCGTGCTCGAGCTGGGCTTTCTGCTCGACTGCGGCGAGACGATCATCCGCGACGCGTTGATCCGCAAGGAGAGCCGCGGCGCGCACACGCACGTGGACTATCCCGACCGCAACGACGAGGATTGGATGGTCCATACGCTCTTGACGGATCGCGGCGAGGAAGAGCCCGAGATCTCGCACTTGCCCGTGACGATCACTCGCTGGAAGCCCGAGGTACGAACCTACTGATGCAATTCACGATCGAGGTGGGCCGCTACAACTCCGACGGCAACTATGCGCCGAACGCCGTTCCCGGAGAGCCGTATCCGCCGCCTTGGAATCGATCGCCGGTACGGCGTTACCAAACCTACACCGTCGACCTTCCCGTTCATGCGGTCGTCTTGGACGCGTTGATCGCCATTCGCGAGTACCAAGATCCGTCGCTCGCCGTTCGCTGCGCTTGCCGCAGTGCGATCTGCGGATCGTGTGCGATGTGGATCAACGGCCACGCGCATCTGGCGTGCAAGAGCAAGCTGCAAGAGTTTACCAAAAATGGCAAGACGCGCGTGGAGTCGGCGCCATCTATGCCCGTGATTCGCGACCTCGTGTGCGACATGCAGCCGTTTTGGGACAAGCACCTCGCGGTGAAGCCGTGGCTCCAGGCGAAAGAGCCCGTGCCGCCGTCCGATCAAGAGTATCGCGTCCCGAATGCCTCGATGGAAGAGTTGATTCAGGAAGTCTCCTGCATCAGTTGCGGCGCGTGCCTGATGGATTGCGAGTCGTTTGCCGTTAACCCCGACTTTCTTGGTCCGCAAGCCTTAGCCCAGGCCTATCGCTACGCGGGCGATCCTCGCGACGCACAGACGAAAGAGCGCTTGGGCGAGTACAGCAAGCCGGGCGGCGTATGGGACTGCACCCACTGCTATGAGTGCGTCACGCAGTGCCCGAAGGGCGTCGCTCCGCTCGAGCAGATCCTCAAGCTGCGCCGGATGGCCGTGGACGCGGGGTACACGAACAATGCGGGGACACGCCATGCCGACGCGTTCGCAAGCTCCGTGAAGCATAGCGGCCGGCTGAACGAGCTCACGCTGATGCCGAAGTCGACGGGATTCTTCAACATCGTAGGACAGCTCAAGACGCTGCCCAGCGCAATCAACATGATTCGGGCCGGAAAGCTTCCACCCCTGATTCACAAAGCGATTCCCGGCGTGAACCGCATCAAGGCGATTTTCGAACGGGTCGGAGGACGGTTTAAGTGAAGGTCGCGTTCTTTCCCGGCTGCGTCTCGAAGGGCGCCTGCCCGGAGCTGTACGTCTCCGCAAATCTGATCGCCGAGCCGCTCGGGCTGGAGCTGCACGAGCTGACGCAGGCGCCGTGCACCGGAGCGGGCGTGCTGAGCGAACAAAATCCCGAGTTAGCGGACGCGCTCAACGGTCTGACGCTGGCAATGGCGGAAAATGAAGGCGCCGACCTGATGACTATCTGCAGCACGTGTCAGGGCGTGCTGTCGAATCATAACTATACCTTTTCGCAGGACCCAAGCCGCCTCGACCGCGCCAACGCCACGATCGCCGATCAAGGTTTCAGGTACGGCGGAACGACGAAGGTCAAGCATCTGCTCTGGATGCTGTTCGAGGATATCGGCATCGAGCGCGTCACGGCCGCCATCAAGCGCAAACTCACCGGGCTGAAGGTCGCCCCGTTCTACGGCTGCTACATCCTGCGGCCGGTTGAATCGCTCGGCCTGCGCGAACGTCCCGAACGCAAGACGTATCTCGAGCGGCTGATCGCGTTGCTCGGCGCCGAGCCCGTGGAATACCGCGGCTCGACGAAGTGTTGCGGCTTCCCGATGCTCACGTTCAATCGCGACAAGGCGTTGGCGATGGGCGGCAATCACATTCTCGAAGCCAAGGAGAAGGGCGCGGATCTTCTCGTGACGCCCTGCCCGCTCTGCCATCTCAATCTCGACGGGCAACAGCCCGACGCGGCGCGCGTCCTCAAACAAGAGATCGACGTGCCGATCTTCCACCTGCCGCAGCTGCTCGGCTTAGCGTTCGGGATGGAGCCCGAACAGCTGCGTCTCAATCATCATGTCGTGCCGACCAAGGGCGCGTTAGAAAAAGTCGAGCTCAAAGTTTAAATAAAGGAGTCGCTCTTGCCTCATATCGTTTCAGTGCGGCGCTTCGGCGCCGCGATGGCGCTCGGCGCCATCCTCACCGGTTGCTCCAACTCCGCGGCGTTCGCGCCGACATCGGGGAGCGATTCATCGAACGCCGCGGTGCAGCGCACCCGCGTGCTCGCCGGCGGCCACGGCCCGCGCTCGCGCGCGACGGGAGCGGCCGCCCGCGGGTGGCTCTCGCCGGATGCCAAGCACCGGCGAAAAGGCCTCATCTATTGGGGAAGCTACGATAAAAACACGATCACGATCTATTCAGCGCGAGGTACGAATGGCAAGGAGAAGGGTCAAATCACGACCGGTCTTTCGAACCCCGAGCGTCTCTTCGTCGACACCGCGCACAACGTGTACGCGACCAACCTCGGCAACAATACGATCACGGCGTATCAGCCCGGCCAGACCTCGCCGTTCTTGACGATCAGCAACGGCGTGAATTCGCCGACGGGGCTCACCGTGGATGCGGCCGGGACCGTGTACTGCGCCAACGTCGGCAACGACACGATCACCGTCTATCCGAAGGGTCAGACATCGCCCTCGTTGACGATTCCGACCTCGAGTAGCCCGGAGTACTTGGCGACGGATGCATCGGACAACCTCTACGCATCGATCAACACCCAGGTCTGGGAGTTTGCGCCAGGATCGACGACCGGGAAGAACTTGGGGCTGGCCGTCTCCAGTCCCGGTGCGCTCGAGGTTGACAAGGCCGGCAATCTGATCGTGCTCGACCTCAGCACCATTGATTACTTCCCCGCGGGCAAGACGCAGCCGACGAAGCAGATCAGCGTCACCGCCGGCTTTCCGTTCGCGTTCGCGTTGAGCGCGGACGAGAAGGCGCTCTACGTCAGCGAGGGGAGCGGCAGCACGTTCATCATCCAGCACGTGCGTTATCCAAACGGGACGACGCTGGCGAACAAGCTGACCACCAACGGCGGCGAATGGCCGTTGGCCGTGAGTCCGGATAACGCACTGGGCGGCTGATTCGCTAAAGGTTGTGCGCGCCGGGTGACGTATTTGTCGTAAGTTACGACTTCGTTTGACCTAAGGAGCTTTATCGTGCTTCAGTGCACTCTTTTGCGCTCTTCCATAAGCGGCTGCAGCGCCGTTGCCCTCGGTGCGCTGCTCGCCGGTTGCGCTTCGGGGACGCT
>Ga0213874_10000214_pt1 | contig 10766 bp, 12 predicted proteins | sample BarmaccomBMRX_R7_FD_160098 | JGI IMG/M metagenome (GOLD analysis project Ga0213874, IMG submission 160098) | Root-associated microbial communities from Barbacenia macrantha in rupestrian grasslands, the National Park of Serra do Cipo, Brazil - RX_R7 | ecosystem: Host-associated > Plants > Roots...
AGCGGTAGGTATGGGGTGGTGACATGCTGACACTGCGCTCTCCGGTGCCCTGGGTAGGCGGCAAGCATTCTATGGCGGCGGTGATCTTGCAGACCTTTCCACCAAGTACGGCCTATGACGTGTATTGTGAGCCGTTCATGGGAGGCTGTCATGTGATCGCACGCAAACCGCCTTTTCACCACTATGAGGTCATCAACGATATTAATGGGGACTTGGTGAACTTCTGGCTACAGCTTCGTGACCATGCTGAGGACTTGGCTGAACGCCTCTGGACGCTGCCCTATAGTCGCAAACTGCACTATGACTACTATCGGGGCCTCCTTGATGGGACCGATCTTGATGAGATGGAGCGAGCGGTACGGTGGTTCTATGTGCTGCAAAGCAGCTTTAGTGCCTGGATCGGTCCCTCCTCTTCGGTTGGCTGGAAAAGCGGTCCGCGCACGCCTGTAAGTTCAGGCGCGACCATGCGCGGGCAGCCTCACGTCCTGCAGAGTACGTTGGCTCTATTCACTGCCATGCAAAAGCGGTTTCGCACGGTCGAAATCGACAACCGCGACTTTGCAGCAGTCATGGAGCGGTATCAAGGGCCACGGACGCTCTTCTACGTCGATCCACCCTACCTGGGAGTCGAGGACTACTACCGCCAAGTGGATGGAGCACGTTTTGGCCTAGCCGACCATGAGCGCTTAGCTGTCTTGCTCAATGCGACAGCATCCTTGGTCGTGCTCTCGTCCTACGAGCATCCCAAGCTCTCAGAGTGGTATCCCGAGACGAAGTGGCGACAGGTCAGGTGGCAAACAGTCAAGCATTCTCAACGGACCAAAGCCACCCGTGAACGGGTGACAGAAGTGTTGCTGTGCAACTACCCTGCATCAAAGCAGATGGCTTGCGTGCAAGCTGCACTCTTTGAGCAAGAGGCGCTCTGTGACTCGGGCTATTGTTTTGTCTAGCATGTCTGGGGCGCGACTAACCACTTTTTTATGTAGGTGCATCCCCCCATAAAGAAGGAGGTGCTGGTCCTTTTCGCCACTGCTCAACCTTGGCTTGTAAGGCGTCTTTGAGAGGGCTGGGTGCCCCTTGGACTTGGATGTTGCCATTAGTAAAGCAGTTGACAGGAACCTGTGTAGCTCCATCTGTGACAAGCACTTGATGGCCTGTTTGTATCTCTTTTTCCGTCACAATAGTCCATGCGTTTTCTTGTGCCCAGGTATGAAGGGTGGCAAGCGCCTTTTGCAGCTTTTCTTCTGTCATGAAGCAGTCTCCTGTAAGAAGGAAAAACAGTCCTCGTAGAAGTATACCACCTCTGGCAGAGGGGAGCCTCAAGGGCTGGCAGAGGGAGTCGAGGGAGAGAGTGAGGCAAAGGCTCTTCACCAAGAGCAAGCGTGCGGGGCTGCTCGTCGAAGAGTCTTGACGGCATCGGGTACACTCGGCACTGCCGAAATGACCGACCTCTCGAACCAGGGCTGGCGTCGGTCGTCTCGGTCGGTCGTTTCGGCGCGAAAGCCGCCCCCGATGCCGTCAAGACCAGCCCCGTGCGCGTTTCGGTGGAGCAAGAACCCCCGTGGTGTTTTTCCCATTTAAGAAAGGACCAGATCATGGAAAAGAGTCTGCGCGATGTGCGCATAGAAAGAGTCTTAACGGATGTGCAGCGTGCGCTGCAAGAGGAAGCCGAGAAAGAGTGCCCAAGTACAGCGCTAGCCACTGGTGACATCCACGGGCTGTTATCGGTCTTGGCGAAGGTGTTTTTAACCTCACAAGAACAAGTCCAGGTCAAGCAGATCATTGAACTGCATCGGCAGTGTCTCTATCCGCTTGCCTGTAAATAAGAGGGAATTACGAGGCCCGCCCTAGTAACACGGGCCTCGATAACTACATAACCCCGACAGTAGCACCGTTTGTGCTTCCTCTGGCGAGTCGGTGAAACGGGGTGTCATGTCTGAGAAAATAGGTCATCGCCTGATCTAGCAACCCGATGCCAGGAAAAAGCGAAAGAACGGGCAAGACAAGCGCATTCCGTAACACCTTTTTATTACGTTTTGTGAGGAGAGAGTTATGAAGCAAACCAGAGTCCACCCACCGCAAGCTATCCAGGGTGAGCGAGTGCAACCATTATGGAGCGTGGCTGATGTGATGAGTATGCTGAGCCTGAGCCGCCCCAAGGTCTATGCTCTGATCGCTAGTGAAGGGTTGCCCACGGTGCGCTTTGGCAGAGCCATACGAATAGTGCCTGCCTCGTTTCAGCGCTGGCTCGCCCAGCGTGAACAAGCACAGTGAGGGACGCGTGATGGGCAAGGACAAGTACAGCAAGGGGTCCGTCTATCAGCGCAAAGATGGGCGTTGGGTGGCCCAATTCTATCTAGAGACAGGGAAGAAAAAATACTTCTATTGCAAGACGGAGAAAGACGCCTATGCCGCCTTGCGTAAGGCGCTCCATGAGCAAGAGCGGGGCACGCTAGCAACTGGTCCACAGCAAACCCTCAAGGTCTACCTTGAGCAGTGGTTAGAGCAGGTGCATCGTCCCACGGTGCGCCTGAGTACCTACAACTTGTATCGCATTGTGCTTGATAAGCACCTGACCCCATGCTTGGGGCATATCCAGTTGCAACGACTGACCCCGCAACATGTCCAAGCCTTCTATGTAAGTAAACTGAGAGAGGGGCTGAGCGCGAAAAGGGTAAGAGCGTTTCATGCTCTCTTGCATATGGCATTGGACAATGCGGTCAAGTGGAACCTGATAGCACGTAACGTGTGCGATGTGGTCACGCCGCCTGTCCCAAGGCAGCATGAAATACAACCACTTGACCAAGAACAAGCAAAACGCTTTCTGCAAGCAGTACATAACCACAAGCTCGAGGCGCTGTTGACGATGGCTCTGGTCACTGGAATGAGGAGAGGTGAACTGCTTGGGTTGCACTGGCAAGATATCGACCTGGAAACGGGTAGTGTCCAGATCAGGCGGAGCGTCAATCGTGTTGGCGGATTTGGCTTACAGGAGTCTGAACCAAAGACGGCCAAGGGCAGACGCAAGATTATCCTTCCTAGCTTTGTGCGAGAGGTGTTACAACGGCATCGTACACGACAACAAGAGGCACGTGTGAAAGCCGGTGCACAGTGGCAAGGGAAAGAAATTGTGTTCTCTAACATGTATGGGGGATATATTGATCCAAGCAATCTGCAAAAAGACTTTAAGCGTATCCTCAAAGAGGCGGAGTTACCCAACATGCGCTTTCATGACTTGCGCCACAGTGCAGCAACGCTGTTGCTAGGAATGGGGGTGAACCCGAAAATTGTACAGGAGCTTCTTGGGCATAGTACCATTAGTATGACAATGGATATCTACTCACATGTGCTTCCTTCCATGCAGCAGGAAGCAATGGGCAAGTTGGACGATCTATTCAGGCACTAACGGAGAAGTAACTGTCAAGTTGGCTGTCAGCAATGGCTCTCTATAGGGCTTTAGAGAGGTAAGGCTAGGTGTAGAGCCTGTTTGTATAGTGGTTTTGGAATATCAAAGGTAAGATGTCAAGCTTTGAGGGCCTCAATATATCCAATAGGGGACAAGGGGAATGAGGTTTTTTTGGACGTGCTACTCGAAATGCTATTGATTTGAAACAAAATAAAAGCTCCTGACCATGGATTGTTCAGGAGCTTTTGGCAGGGGCGAGAGGAAAGCTATAGGCCGAAAAGGTTGCGCCAGAAGCTATGGCTGATTTGAATATGAAAACTGTTCAGGGGTTGTATAGAGACCCATGCCGTATCAATGTTGCATACCTGACTCTTGAGAAGGTTGCAAAAGCTCTTGATGTGAGCATTGGCGAGTTATTTGAGGAAGTAGAAGACTAAGATACTTAGTAGATGAAAATCGTTGTGAAACAAGAAAAACACTCGAATTGTAAATATTCGAGTGTTTTTGACAGGGGCGAAAGGAGTCGAACCTTCTGAAAGTCGTTTTGGAGACGACCGCCTCAACCGTTGGGCACCGCCCCTATGCCCTGCACCATGATAATAGCAAAGCGAGAAGGGTTTGTCAATATCATAGGCGTTCTACTATATACATCGGTTTCATTTCTGCTGTCAAGATGTGGCGGTTTCGCGTCTGCCTTGTAGCTGCTTTTCTTTAGCTCTGAGGCATTCCTGGAACTTTTTAATGAAGATTGAGCCCCTGGGCGTCTTAAATCGAGCATAAGGGAGCATTGCCACATAGGCAAGTACTGTTTTTCTATCAGTTGTATCAAATGCTGCAAGGGAGATATAAGGGTTTTTCTTCCCCAAGAATGGAGAGCAGAGACTGGATATCTTTCTTTAGTAGAAGCGTGAAACGAGGAGTAGATCATGAGGGACACATCGCAAAAAGGTCTGATAAGCCATACTGCTATTTTAAACCGGCTGGTGCAACTGGGATATGGGGTACTACTACCTTGGGCCGATCATCTGGGGTATGATCTGGCCTATTACGTCACAGAGGAACATCACAACTTCGGATTCTTTATGCATCAGGAAAGCCATCTGGTACGAATTCAAGTAAAAACAGCGTGGCTCTCAAAAGACGGAACCTGTCTTGAGTTTAACACCTCTAGTGTATCGCCACGAAAAATGGGGATGAACAGGAAGTCTGGTTATAAGGGAAAGGCGGAATACTTTGGCATTTATAGCTCAGAGATAGGGAAGGTATACATGATACCTGTGAATGAGGGGGCTGAGGGCAACATGAGTCTGCGGTTTAAGAGTGCCGGAGTGTTGAGGGGGAACAGACAGGGCACATATCATCTAACATACGAAGAGGCAATGGAAAGCAAATACAAATACTGGTGGGCCGAGGACTATGAATTTTAACAAGAGTGGCGGAGAGGGTGGGATTCGAACCCACGGAGGCGGTAACCTCAAGCATTTAGCAAACGCTCGCACTAGGCCACTATGCGACCTCTCCTCGAAGTGAAGTATAGCGCACCACAACACTGCTGTCAATAGCACACATGCGGCAGATTCGGGGCGATGTAAAAGTTGCCACTCCTCTCGTATCCCCTACGCGAGGACACTACCTCTGTTGTGGTGGGTGCGTCTACGCTGTGCGCCCACACGCACCACCACACAAAGTTCATTAGTGCCGCAGGCTGCCAATTTCATCTGTCACGTGGACAGCGACATTTTGCTCAGAAGCCGCAACCAGAGCCAACACTTCCTGTATCCAAAAAGGTTTGAGTAGTGGAGTGGCCTGGGTTACCTGCATCAAATGTTGCACCGCATACTGTTTGCTATCTTCGTGAGCCGTCATAATGACGATAGTGGTCTGCGCACACAACTGCCTCAGCCGCCCGACAATCCGTGTACTCTCAAGTCGATTAGCATGAAGCGCAACAAAGGCCAGATCAGGCGGTTCTGCCTGAAAACGAATGAGCGCCTGAGTCGCTGCGTCGTAGTCCTTGAACAGCATAACTTGGTGACCGACCTGTTGCAAATAGATTGATAAGATGGCTCGTATCGTCCGTGATGGCTCAATCACGAGAATGCGCTTACCCATTGTGCATCTCCTGCTCCGCCAAACCCCATGCATTAGTAAGCATGAGCATTTGCGCTTCTTCATACTTCTCTGTCAACATGTTCTATTTTCGTCATTGATTGCAATCTTTCTGATAAGTCCTTTAGCATTATGCAGTTGTCGCCTTTCCTCTGTTCATTTTCGTTGCTCTCTGGTTATGCAGATAGACGAAACTATATACCTTTCGACAGCATCTACATTGGCAGAGTAATCTGTACAATAAAAGTATGAAACATATAAGCTTTTATTGCCGTGTTCCATAGTATCAGTGTAACATTCGTCTGTGTCTGTAAATGCGAAAGTTTGTAGAGCTATATTTACATTTCGCAGTAGAGGTGTAGACAACAGCGAAGATCTGTCTTATACTTGTGTTTAGGCAAGGCGGAGGTTTCACCGCCTTCAGTATGTTTGAACACATTGTGAAAGGCAGGGACACAATGACTCAGTGCAAATGCTTTGGTACATACGGCCCCTATCGAGTGCGAGAGGATGGGTCACCGGAGGAGGCCGATGTGTTCTGTGACTTCATTTACCGCTTCGGAGTGGAGCGGTTTGGTATAGAATACGGCTTACTTCTACGAGGTAATGAATACACGAGAAGGCGGATAGAACAAATGCTACACCACAAATCTTTCCCGACGCAACCAGGGCGACGTTGGATCATAGCCCGCTTGCTGCATATCCCCCCCATGCTCTTAGGGCTTCAATCACTTGATGATCTACTCCCCCACCAAGAGCAAGCACAGACACTGCTCAGTAGGAGACCTAGCGTTTCACAGCGTAGAAATATCGACCTGACAGAGTTTCAGACAGCTTTAGGAGCTTATCTCAACTCGTGGCGTGTTTGTACAGTGGGAGATGTTGTCGATGAGGTGATGGAGCGCATCTATCACCTGCATGATAGAGTACTCTACGTCGATAAGAGACAACAACTGCGCATGATGGAAGTACTCTATGGCTATCACCTTTTACTAGCAACGATTGCGCGAGACTATCGCTACTTTGGCACTGCAATTTTGCATATAAACAAAGCCCTCAAGTTGGCAAAACTAATCGAGAATAAGCAGCTACACGCTCATGCTCTGTATAAACGCGGCTTTATCTTCTTTGATCGATGGGAGACAAGCACGCAACAAGATCACACCGACCTCAGGCGTGCTGTTAGCAACTATGATGCAGCCTGGCAGGTGGGTGGTATCACGACGGTTCATGGCCTGCTGACAAGCAGCATCTCTCCACATCTAGCGGGGGCTATCTCGTTAGAAGGGGGGCATGCCCATGCCCATGATATCCAAGATGATACCGAGAAGAAGAACGCTTTCAAGTGGATGGAGTTGGGAGGAAAAGCGGTAGACACCCATGTTTTTGAAGGGGATACGCCGTTGGTAAGGCTGACTATACAAACCTATTACAACGATATGGGGTCGGCGCTTGTGACTACTGGAGACCCTGATGAGGCACTCAGACAGCTGCACTTTGTTGATAGAGGTGCGGATACGCAAATCAGGCAACATGCGTATACTGATATCCAACTAGCAAGAGCCTATGTTGCTAAAAAGTACTATGCTATGGCAACAACTCTTGCTACCAATGCGTTGATGGCAATGAGGAATGCCAATTCAAACGTGAATGTTGCACGTATTACTCACATCTATGAGAACCTCAAAGCGAGCGGATACAACGAGAATAGAGAGGTGACGAAGCTTGGCATAGCCCTTATGACGGCGCAACGTCCCGATCTTTTCTTGTAAGAGAAGAATGCTTGAGCAGCAGTTCAAAGAGCTTGTAATGCTCTCTGAACCGCTGCTCAAGAGCTTTCCTTGCCTTCTTTGTCGAGAGCGGGGCGCAAGAAGGTGCAGAATGCCTGTGCGGCTAGCGAGAGTTGTTTGTCTGCACGCTGAATGAGGCTGAGATCGGGACGCAAGTCCAGGCCATCAATGGGGATAGTGACAAGGTCGCCCCCTGCAAGTTCTCGCTGTACCGTAAGTTTAGAGATGATGGCGGCACCCACGCCATTCATGACCATTTGCTTGATAGCTTCATTGTCTGCAAGTGTCAAGAGTGGACGAATGTGGATGTCATACTTGCTCAATGCCTGTTCGACCACCTCGCGTATGCCACTGCCCTGCTCGCGCATGACTAACTCACCATCGCTCAAGGCAGTGGGTGTCAGGCTGCTCAATCCGTTCCAGTGATGACGAGGTGCCACTACGAGCACCAACTCATCGTAAGAGAATACTTCCACTTTCAGTCCGGTTGGCAGCGTTGATGGGTCTCCCTCAACCAGACCAATATCTAGATTCCAACTAAGCGTTTGCTCGACAATCTCTTGAGAATTAAGGATAGAGAGATAGAGTGCTACATGGGGATAACGCTCACGGAAATGCGCTACAATGGGCGGCAGAAGATAGATGCCTATGGTGGTGTTGGCAGCTAGGGTGACCTCACCTTTCTCCACGTCATGCAGAGCCGCCAATGCCTCTTCCATTTCTCGCTCGAGGGCAAATATCTGGCGTGCATAGCCCTGCAGCAAGCGACCAGCATGTGTGATGGCAATGCGCCGTCCTTGTCGTTCGATCAGTTCAAGGCCCACCTCATTCTCAAGACTTTGAATGGTTTTAGTCACGGCTGGTTGGCTGAGACCAAGTTCTTCGGATGCACGTGTGATGTGCTCATGCTCTGCCACTTTTAAGAATACACGCAGGTTTTGCAGATTCATAACACACTCCAGTAAGCCTTATCGTAGCCCCAAAATAATCTCAACGGCCAGCTGGTCGAGCCGTTCGTAATAGTAGCCACGCTGGGCCAGCCTGTTGATATCAAACTTCGCCTCCTTCAACTTACTCATCGTCTCTGCAGTGTATCCGCTCAGCAAACCGCCGTAGGTCTGATCACCGCCATTCAACTCTTGTAGCAATGCCTGGATTTCTGTATCGGCGCTGAAGCGCCGTACCTTTTCTTTGAACATGTTGTAGGTGCGCATACAGCCCAGGGCGAAATCCCATACACCTGCCTCGTCCTCAGTGCGGTAGCAGTGAGCATCGAAATGGCGCGGACCCGTGTAGCCTTTCTCCTCCAGCAGTTTGACCAGAAAGAAAGTTGCTTTGATATTCTCGCTACCGAAGCGGAAATCTTGGTCGTAGCGCGGCCCTTTCTGGTCGTTGAGGTCGATGTGAAAGAGTTTGCCTGCCTCGAGCGCCTGTGCCACGCCATGCACAAAGTTCAACCCGGCCATATGTTCGTGTGCCACCTCGGGGTTCAGTCCCACCATTTCTGGATGATCGAGTGTATAGATAAAGGCAAGCATATGGCCAATGGTGGGTAGGTAGGTATCGGAACGCGGCTCATTGGGCTTTGGCTCCAAGGCAAATCTAAGGGTATACCCCTTGTCAATAACGTACTGACAGAGAAAGTTAAGCGCATCGCGCATGCGTTTGAGGGCGAGCACTGCATCCTTGCCCGCCTCTGCGTCAACGCCTTCACGCCCTCCCCAAAATACATATGTGGCAGCGCCAAGTTCAACGCCCAAGTCAATTGCTGTCATTGTCTTTTGTAAGGCGAAAGCCCGCACCGCTGGATCGACGCAAGTGAAGGCTCCATCTTTGAAGACGGGATGAAAGAAGAGATTGGTCGTCGCCATCGGCACAAGCATGCCGTAGTCAGAAAGCGCCTGTTTGAACTCATGCACGATACGGTTCCGTTGCGCTAGCGTGGCATCAATTGGCACTAGATCGTTGTCGTGCAGGTTGATACCCCATGCCCCCAGTTGCGAAAGCATCTTTACAGTAGAAATAGGGTTGAGGGTAGGACGAACGAAATCGCCGAAGGGGTCTCGCCCACGATTGCCCACTGTCCAGAGGCCAAAGCTAAACTTGTCTTCTTTTCTGGGAGCATACTGGTCACTCTTGCTTTCGCGCTGTATCTGCGGTGGTAGGGATGCCGTCATAAAAACGTTCTCCATTCTTTTGCCTAACCCCCAAAACTCTTGACCACGCGGCCTATTTTCTGCTATACTTGTTTTGTTCCAAAACGGGGTGTAGCGCAGTCCGGTAGCGCACTACAATGGGGTTGTAGTGGTCGGAGGTTCAAATCCTCTCACCCCGACCCTCATACAGGTAGGGAGCTCTGTACAGATGCACTCCCTACCTTATTTTATACCACCAGCCACCAACCACGAGTGAGCAAAAAAACAAGTGAGAGCAAAAGACAGATTATTGCTGCAGCTTTCGGCTTATCCTCAACATAACCACATCCAGCGATAAAAGCAACCGAATGTAATACTACCAAACGGCCACGAGCAAAGTCAATCTCCGACCAGCGCAAAGCCAATAGCTCACCACGGCGCATACCCGTTACAACTGCCGTTGCCAGCAAGACTTCTAACGGCTCCAGACCATTTCTGTTATTTACTTTTTAGGGTTTTTATGCTATCCTAGCTTACAATAGACATATCCGAAGTGCCTATGCGAGACCATATCTCCGCCCAGCAGCAGACAGAGAGGATGCACCAACGGCTGAAAGTGCTCCTGCTGGTAAGCAGAAGATACCCCTCGCAAGCTTGTATCGAGCCAGCAAGATACACGGGTCAACTCCGTTAAAGGCTGTCAAAAGCGCTTTGCCAGAGAAAGCGGAAGATGGGTGGAACCACGAAAAGAATGCTAGCCTTTTCGTCCCAAAGGGGGACGAGAAGGCTTTTTTATTATCACTCATTCTGAGGAGGCTTACTATGTCCGTAGAAGCAGAATTACAAGAGTCGGTCAATTATACGCCCTTGCAGCGCATGCGGCACTCTGCTGCGCATGTGATGGCCGAGGCGGTACAAGAAATCTTCCCCGACGCCCTCTTTTCCATCGGCCCAGCTATCGAGGATGGCTTCTACTACGATTTCGATCTGCCGCGTGCCCTCACTCCTGAGGACCTGCCAGAGATTGAGCAGCATATGAAACAGATTGTTGCGGCTGATTATCCGTTCCTGCACGATCGCTGGCCGCGTGAAAAAGCACTGGAGTACTTCAGCAATAAAGGCCAAGTGTATAAGGTAGAGATTATTGAAAATCTGCCAGATGAAGAGGTCGGCATCTACCAGCAGAACAACTTTCTTGACCTATGTCGTGGGCCGCATGTGCAGAATACGGGACAGATTGGACCTTTCAAGCTCATGCGTGTTGCTGGTGCCTATTGGCGAGGTGACGAGCATCGCCCAATGCTGCAACGCATCTATGGCACGGCC
>Ga0213874_10000215_pt1 | contig 10757 bp, 10 predicted proteins | sample BarmaccomBMRX_R7_FD_160098 | JGI IMG/M metagenome (GOLD analysis project Ga0213874, IMG submission 160098) | Root-associated microbial communities from Barbacenia macrantha in rupestrian grasslands, the National Park of Serra do Cipo, Brazil - RX_R7 | ecosystem: Host-associated > Plants > Roots...
TGGTGCTTTGTCACGTTATGGTCGCTCCCCCGCCCCTCACTGCCAGATACCGCGCAGTCGAATCGACGGGGCTGCGGGCGAAGGCCGCGGGCCGAGGCGCCGGCAAATAGCCCCACCCCGATGAGCGAAGCCGTCCAGACGGGCCCGGACGGGCCCACGAAGCCGTCTGGACGGGCCCGGACGGCCCCACGGACGCCGCGCGGAGCGCGGCCCCTACCCCTACGCCTCGGCCAGCCGCCGCAGCAGCCCAACCGCGTCGGCAAGCACCGCCTGCTCGGCGGCTGACAGCTGGTCGGAGATCGCGCCGGCCAGCCACCCCTCGCGGCGGCCGCGCTCGAGCGTGAGCGCGGCCAGGCCGTCGGGCGTGAGCGAGACGAGCGCGCGCCGGCGGTCGTCGGGATCGGGGCGGCGCTCGACCAGGCCGTCACTCTCGAGCTCGGCGACGGTCTGGGCCATCGACTGCGGGCGCACTCGCTCGGTCGCGGCGAGGTCGCTGACGCTCTGCGGCCCCTCGCGATCGAGCCGCCCGAGCACGGTCGCGTGCGAGAGCGGGAAGCGGTGCTCGGCACGGAGCCGGCGCATGAGCTGCCCGAGGACCACGCGGAGCTCGCTGGCCACCATCGAGGCGTCGGCCGTGGCCTGGGTGGACATGGGCGAGAGTATACAGGCTAACTGCACAGTCTGCCTGTATAATCACCCTCGGTGACCGACGACGGCTACAAGTGGATCGCGCTGTCGAACGCGACCCTGGCCGTCCTCCTGGCGACGATCGACGCCTCGATCACGCTGATCGCGATGCCCGACATCTTCCGCGGCATCAAGCTCGATCCGCTGGTTCCCGCCAACAGCTTCTTCCTGCTCTGGATGATCCTCGGCTACATGGTCGTGATCAGCGTGCTGGTGGTCAGCCTCGGCCGGCTGGGCGACATGTTCGGGCGGGTGCGGATCTACAACCTGGGCTTCGTCATCTACACCGTGGCGTCGCTGCTCTTGACCGTCGACTGGATGACCGGCCGGGCGGGCGCGAGCTACCTGATCGTATTTCGGATCGTCCAGGGCGTCGGCGGCGCCTGCCTGATGGCCAACTCGGCGGCGATCATCACCGACGCTTTCCCGGCCCACCAGCGCGGCATGGCGCTCGGGATCAACAACATCGTCGGGGTCAGCGGGACGTTCATCGGCCTCGTGCTCGGCGGCCTGCTCGCCCCGATCAGCTGGCGCCTGGTGTTCCTGATCTCGGTCCCGGTGGGGCTGTTCGGCACGGTGTGGGCGTACCTGAAGCTGCAGGAGCGCTCGCAGCCCCGGCGCCGCCCGGTCGACTGGCCCGGGAACATCACCTTCGCCCTCGGTCTGGTGCTGCTGATGGTCGCGGTGACGTACGGGATCCGGCCCTACGGCGGCCACCACACCGGCTGGGGCAGCCCGCGGGTGATCGCCCTGCTGACCGGCGCGCTCCTGTCGCTGGCCGCCTTCCTGGTCATCGAGGCCCACCACCGGGACCCGATGTTCCGCCTGCCGCTGTTCCGGATCCGGGCCTTCACCTACGGGACGCTCTCGACCTTCCTCAGCGCCGTGGCCCGGGGCGGGCTGATGTTCATGCTGATCATCTGGCTGCAGGGCATCTGGCTGCCCCAGCATGGTTACGACTTCACCAGGACGCCGCTGTGGGCGGGCATCTACATGCTGCCGTTGACGATCGGCATGCTGATCGCCGGCCCCGCCTCCGGCTACCTCTCCGACCGCTTCGGGGCGCGCCTGTTCGCCACCGGCGGGATGATCGGCGCCGCCGTCAGCTTCGCCCTGTTGCTGCTGCTGCCGACCGACTTCTCGTATCCGGAGTTCGCGGCCATCCTGGCGCTCAACGGCATCTCGATGGGTATGTTCGCCTCGCCCAACCGCGCGGCGGTGATGAACAGCCTCCCGCGCGGCGATCGCGGCGTCGGCGGCGGGATGAACCAGACGTTCCAGAACTCGGCCCAGGTGATCTCGATCGGCGTCTTCTTCACCCTGATGGTCGTCGGCCTCTCGGCCACGCTTCCGGCGGCCATGAGCCACGGCCTCGAGGCTCACGGCGTCGCCACCGCGGCGGCCGAGAAGGCCGCCCATCTGCCCCCGATCTCGATCCTGTTCGCCGCGTTCCTCGGCTACAACCCGATCCAGCACCTGCTCGGCGCGAGCGCGCTCGCGCACCTCAGCGCGCACAGCCAGAGCATCCTGACCGGGCGGACGTTCTTCCCCCAGCTGATCTCGGCGCCGTTCCGCAGCGGCCTGCACGAGGCGTTCGCGTTTGCGATCGTGGCCTGCCTGGTCGCCGCCGGCGCGTCGCTGATGCGCGGCGGCCGCTATTACTCCGCCGAGTCAGACGAACCCGAGCGCACCGCCCCCGCGCCGCGGCCCGCTCACGCCGCGCCGGCGGCCCCGGCCACCCGCGGAGCGCCGCGGCGCGCAACCCAACCCGAGGAGCAACATGCAAGTTGAGTGGTACGGCCAGAGTGCGTTTCGCCTGAGCGAGGGCCGGCATACCGTGTTCATCGATCCGTTCGGCGACGTCTCGGCACTCGCGTCCCGCGGCATGCGCTTCGAGTATCCGGCGATCGAGAGGGTCATCGCCGACCTTCTCCTGGTCACCCACGAGCACCGCGACCACAACGGCGTCGAGGCGATCGGCGGCTCGCCACAGGTCATCCGCTCGACGGCGGGGACGCTCGAGTCGCCGATCGGCCAGGTCAGAGCGATCGCCTCCGAACACGACGACTTCGCCGGGACCCAGCGTGGCCCGAACACGATCTTCGTCTTCGAGCTCGGCGGCGTGCGCGTCTGCCACTTCGGCGACTTCGGCCAGGCCGAGCTGCGCGACCGCCAGCGCGAGGCGATCGGCGGCGTCGACCTGCTGTTCGTACCGGTCGGCGGCGGCCCCACGATCGACGCCGAGCGGGCGGCGGCGATCGTCGCGCAGCTGGCGCCCCGGCTGACCGTGCCGATGCACTACCGGACGCCGCGGCTTGGGTTCCTCGACCCCGCCGACGCGTTCCTCGAGCGAGCCGGCGACGTCCGCCGTCTCGACTCCTCGAGCTTCGAGACCTCGGAGCACAACGGCCACGTGACGATCGTGCCGGTGGCGCCGTAGCGATGAGCGAGGAGACCGATGTCCTCGTCGTCGGCGCCGGCCCGGTCGGCCTGCTCACCGCACTCGGGCTGGCGCGCCACGGCGTTCGGGTGACGGTGATCGAGGCCGGGGCGGCGATCGAGGATTCGCCGCGCGCGATCGTCTACCACTGGACCGTCCTCGAGGACCTCGACCGGCTCGGCATCCTCGCCGACGTCAAGGCGCGCGGCATCTGCAAGACCGACTACGCCTACCGCGTCCACGAGACCGGCGAGATGATCTACTACTCGATCGACGTCCTCGCCGACGAGACACCGTACGCGTACAACGTTCACCTCGGCCAGCACGAGCTCGCGGCGATCGCGCTCGAGCACCTCGGCCGCCACGGGGGCGCGGCGGTGCGCTGGAGCACCGAGGCGACGGCGCTGCGCCAGGACGCCGAAGGGGTGACCGTGTCGAGCCCGCGCGGCGAGCTCCGGGCGCGGTGGGTGGTGGCCTGCGACGGCGCGCGCAGCACGGTCCGCAAGCTGCTGGCGATGCCCTTTGAGGGGATGACCTGGCCCGAGCGTTTCGTGGCCACCAACGTGTTCTACGACTTCCAGAGCCACGGCTACGCTCGCGCCAACTTCCTGATCGACCCCGTTCACGGTGCGGTGATCGTCAAGATCGATGACCGGGACCTGTGGCGGGTCACCTACTCCGAGGACGGCCGGCTGCCCGAGGAGACGGTCGGCGAGCGGATCGCCGAGCACTTCCGCGCCCTGCTGCCCGGCCAGGAGCCCTACGAGCTCGAGCGCCATCAGCCCTACCGGATGCATCAGCGCGCCGCCGCCCGGCTGCGCGAGCGGCGGGTGCTGCTGGCCGGCGACGCCGCCCACGCCACCAACCCCACCGGCGGCCTCGGCCTCACCTCCGGCCTGTTCGACTCCTTTGCGCTGACCGCGCCGCTGGCCGCCGTCGTGCTCGAGGGCGCGAGCGACCGGCTGCTCGACCGCTGGGCGGCCGAGCGGCGGCGGCTCTTTGTCGAGATCGCCTCTCCGGCGGCCAGCGAGAACAAGCGCGTGGTCTACAGCGAGCCCGATCCCGACCGCCGGCGCGCGGACGTGGAGGAGATCCGCCGCCAGCTCTCCGACCCCGACGCGCTGCGCCGGCGGCTGAAGTTCACCGAGCAGCTGCGCAGCCGGCCGTTGCTCGCGGCCGCGTGAGCGGCGAGCCGAGCGCTACGGGACGCGGTCCGCGGCGGCTCGGGGCTCGACCGCGCCCTCGGGCTCGAGCGTGAACAGCTCCACCGCCACATCCTCGCGGGTGTCGATCCCGCTGATGAAGGCGACCGTGCGTCGCCCGAGGATCTGCTCGACGGTCTGACGAAACTCGCGCTCGACGGCGTACTGGAAGAACATCCGGGCGTCCCGCAGCCGCTGGTGCTCGCCCAGGGAGGCCAGGTTCCGCTCGGCCACCGTCATGCTGTCCTCGAGCACGATCACCAGCGTGTCGGGTCCGGCGAAATGCGCGCGCGCCTTGGTCGGCCCGCGCCCGAAGACGTCCTTGTAGAGGCGCACCATCGCGTTCGAGAGCTCGAGCATCGGGCTGCGGCCGTCGGCGCGGAACAGCCCGTTCGAAACCGTGTCGAGGTGTGAAAACTGCATCGAGTAGGGATGGTACGGAGCGAAGGGACCTGGTCAACCCCACCACCCGCCCGTTCGGTTGGAAACCAACCTTGTTCAGGGGAATTCGCCCCAATGTTGGTGATGCCCGTCGAGGGGCGTACGCTTGTGGGCGTGGACAGGTGGGCCAATGCCGGCTGACCGAAACGCGCACCGAGATCTAGTGGTCATCGGCGCCTCCGCGGGAGGGGTGGAGACGCTCATCCGGGTCGTGGCGGGGCTGCCGCGAGACCTCGCGGCGAGCATCTGCATCGTCGTACACATCGCGCCCGGCAGCCCCAGCGCTCTGGCCGGGATACTCCAGCGATCCGGGCCCCTGCCCTGCCGTCAGGCCGCCGACGGCGACCCACTCGTGCCTGGGCACATCCTCGTCGCGCCCCCGGACCACCATCTCGTGATCAAGGACGATCACGCCCACCTCACAGTCGGCCCGCGCGAAAACGGCCACCGCCCGGCCGTGGACACGCTGTTTCGCTCGGCGGCGGCGGCGCGCGGCGGCCGGGTGATCGGCGTCGTGCTGTCCGGAAACCGCGACGACGGCGCCGCCGGCCTCGGCACGATCAAGCAACACGGCGGCGCGGCGATCGTGCAAGATCCCGCCGAGGCGCTCTTCCCCGGTATGCCCACGAATGCGCTCGCTAATGTCAACGTCGACGCTGTCGTCCCGTCGCCAGGGGTTGCGCAGGCGATCGCCAAGATGGTCAAGAGTATGAATCCCCCGCCCAACGAACCTCAGGGTCCGGGGAACTCGTCCTCGGATGGCGAGCCGATGCTCGCGTGCCCGGAGTGCGGTGGAGTCCTGGTCGAGCGCGGTTCGGCCGGGGTGGCGCAGTGGCTCTGCCAGGTCGGCCATCGCTACTCCGCCGAGAGCCTTGCCGACGAGCAGGCGGTCAGCGTCGAGACCGCCCTGTGGACGGCGATCCGCGCGCTCCGGGAGCGCAGCGCGCTGCTGCAAAGGATGGCGGATCAGTGCCATGCCCGCGGGCAGGCCAGGTCGGCGCGGTCCTTCCGGCGCAAGGCCGACGACGCCCATGAACAGGCCGATTTAGTCGGAACCGCCCTGCGCGAGGCCGCCCGCGGCACCCTCCGACAGGTCTCCGGCGAGGTCGCCGACGGGCTCGCCGACGAACAGGCGTCGTGATGCCCGTCGGGTCGGAGATCACGCTCGAGGCGGTGCTCGAGTTCGTCAAGGAGACGCGCGGGTTCGACTTCACCGGGTACAAGCGCTCCACGGTCGAGCGGCGGATCGCCAAGCGGATGGCCGAGGTCGGGGCCGATCGCTACGAGGACTACCTGGACTACCTGCAGTTGCACCAGGAGGAGTTCGCGCAGCTCTTCAACACGATCCTGATCAACGTCACCGGCTTCTTCCGGGATCCGCGGGCTTGGGATTACCTGGCTGGGGAGGTCGTGCCGCAACTCGTCGAAAGTCGCGCCAGCAGCTCGCCGATCCGGATCTGGTGCGCCGGCTGCGCGTCCGGCGAGGAGGCGTTCACGATCGCGATGGTGTTCGCGCGCGTGCTCGGCGACGACGGCTTCCGCGAACGGGTCAAGATCTACGCCACCGACATCGACGAGGAGGCGCTCGACCAGGCCCGCCACGGCGCCTACCTCCCCCGCCAAATCGAGGACGTCCCGCCGGACGCGCTCGAGCGCTTCTTCGAGCGCACCGACCAGCGCTACGTCTTCCGCAAGGACCTCCGGCGCTGTGTGATCTTCGGCCGCAACGACCTGGTGCAGGACGCGCCGATTTCGCACATCGACCTGCTCGTGTGCCGCAACGTGCTCATGTACTTCACGGTGGAGACGCAAGCGCAGATCCTCCGCCGCTTTCACTTCGCGCTCGACAACGAGGGTGTGCTCCTGCTCGGCAAGTCGGAGATGCTGATCACGCACACCTCGCTGTTCACTCCCGTCGACCTCAAGCGACGGCTGTTCCGCAAGGTGATGCGCCCGTCGCTGCGCGAGCGCGTACGCGCGCTGGCGCTGGATCCCGTCGACGGCGCGTCGCAGAGCGTCGCCGACAACCTCCGGGAGGCGGCGTTCGACGTCGGCCGCTCCGCGCAGCTGGTGCTCGACGCCGCCGGCGCCCTGGTCATGGCGAACAGTGCCGCCCGGAATCTGTTCGGACTGCGCGTGACCGACCTCGGCCGGCCGATCCAGGACCTCGAACTCTCCTACCGGCCGGTCGAGCTGCGCGGCCATCTCGACGCGGTGGCCAGCGACCTGCGTGGAATCGACCTGAAGTCAGTCCGCTGGCGGGTCGCAGAGCAAGAGCGGGTGTTCGACGTGCGCCTCGCGCCGCTGCTCGGCGAGGGCGTGCTGCTCGGCACCAGCATCGCCTACGAGGACACCACCGAGTCCGGCGAGCTGCAGAAGCAGCTGGCCGCCTCCAAGCGCGAGCTCGAGGGCGCCTACGAGGAGCTGCAGTCCACCGTCGAGGAGCTCGAGACCACCAACGAGGAGCTGCAGTCCACCAACGAGGAGCTCGAGACCACCAACGAGGAGCTGCAGTCCACCAACGAGGAGCTCGAGACGATGAACGAGGAGCTGCACTCCTCCAACGAGGAGCTCGAGACGATGAACGAGGAGCTCCGGCACCGGACCCGCGAGCTCCACCAGATCAACTCGTTCCTGGAGAGCATCTTCTCCACCACGGGCATCGGAGTGGCCGTCATCGACGACAGCCAGCGCGTGCAGATCTGGAATGGCAACGCGCGAGAGCTCTGGGGCATCGCGCCGGAGGAGGCCGAGGGCGAGCACCTGATGGCGCTGGACTTCGGCCTGCCGCTCGAGGATCTACGCGGCGACCTCAAGGCCGCCCTGGGCGGTGAGATCCACCGCGCCCAACGGATCGTCGACGCCACCAACCGCCGCGGGCAGCCGCTTCAGTGCCGGGTGACGCTGGTGCCGCTGGCTCGCGTGGGCAACGACGGCGGGGCAGGCGTCGTGATCATGATGGAGGCCCTCTCCGGCTGACGTTCTCCTGGGCGATCCGCGCGCGGACGTCGGTGACCCGCCGACGAGCATCGGCCAGCTCGCGCAGCCGCTCGCGGACGCGCTCGCGGTTGCGGATGTGCTCCTCGCGCAGTCGCGCGACGGTGCTGAGCAGCGACTCGACGTCGTCCTCCGGGATCGGCGCCGCCTCCGCCGGGCCGCCCCAATCGGCAGGACCCATGTCCAGGAGCACCGGGTCGTCCGGCCGGGATGGCGCGTGACCGGGTTGCACCGGGCTCTCGACCAGAAGCCAGCCGCGTCCCTGTCTGACGATCGCCCCGCGCTCGGTCAGCTCGCCGAGCGCGAGCGTGACGGTAGGGCGGCGCGCCCCGATCAGGGCGCCGAGGGAGTCATGGGTGAGGTTCAGCGGAAGCCGCGTTCCGATCGAGGTCATCTGCCCCCACGACTCGGCCAGCAGCCACATCACCGCGAGCAGGCGCTGCTCGACCCGGGGAAGCTGGCAGATGGCGAGCTGGGCGGCCAGCCGGTCGGTTTGCTCGGCCAGGCGCACGTGGAGTCCGGCGACCAGGTGTGGCCACCGGCGGGCGGCCACGAGCACGTCGTTGCCGAGCAGTGCGAGCCTGGTTCGGACCGCGGCGTTCACGCTGTCCTCCTGGAGAAGGCTGGAGCGCCAAGTGCCTGGCAACGAGAGCGCGTCGCCGGGTCCGAGCAGCCGTAGCGCGATCTGATCCCCCACCCGCGGGTGGGTGAACAGCATCCCTTCGAGGATGATCGCCCCGAAGGCGCGAGCGTTGCCGAGCACGGCCGCCAGGTCGACCGGGCCGCGCGGGATCGTCCGCACCGGCACCGACAGCCTCTCCGCACCGGCTCGCTCCTCCTCGGTCATGAACCGGGCGATTTCCGGCTCCGCGGCGAGCAGAGCGATCCGCGACGTGGCGATGCCCATGGACCCGAAGCGCAATACTAGACCGATGGAAGACGAGGAGCTACGGGAGCGAGCCCACGAGCGCGAGCGCCGAGCCAGGGAGCGCGAGGCGAGCGCGCGGGAGCGTCAGGGGCGCGCGGAAGCGGAAGCCCGGACCGCCGAGCACCAGCGAAGCGCCGAGGTCCACCAGCGCGAGGCCAAGCAGCACGCCGCCGCGGCGGAGCTTCACCGGCAGGCGGCCGAGACGCAGGCAGACCACGCTCGCGAGCATCCGGGTTGAGCTCGCCAGGACGCCGGTCGAGCACTCGCCGGTCGAGTGCTCACCGGACCGCGCATCGCGACCGCGGATCGCTGGAGCGACCCAACGGACGCGGGCGGACGACCACACCTCGCGGCTTTCCTGCCGCTTCACCGGCCTGGCCGTCCGCCCGCTTGTGCGTCGGAGGGCGGAGAGAGGATCTGACGCAGCCATGGTGGTACCACGAAACCGCGGCTGTATCCAGCAGCGACGCTCGTGGCGTTGGTTTACAACTTAGGATCGCCCTATGCGCGTGATCGTCATCGGCGGCGGAATCCTCGGCCTGGCCACCGCCCGCGAGCTGGCGGCCCAGCGCGCCGACGCGGAGGTGATCGTGCTCGAGAAGGAGCCGCGAGTCGCGCACCATCAGACCTCGCACAACAGCGGCGTGGTTCATGCCGGGATCTACTACGCCCCGGGGTCGCTCAAGGCGCGCCTCTGCCGGCGAGGCCTCGGGCTGCTGCGCGAGTACTGCGCCGCGCGTGGGCTGCCCTACGAACAATGCGGGAAGGTCGTGGTGGCCACCGAGGAGCGCGAGCTCGGGCGCCTGCGCGCCCTGTCCGAGCGCGCCGCGGCCAACGGGGTGCCCGGCCTGCGCTGGCTGGACGGCGATCAGCTCCGTGGCGTCGAGCCGCACGCCCGCGGGCTCGCCGCGCTGCATTCCCCGGAGACCGCGATCGCCGACTTCGCCGCGGTCGCCGAAGCGCTCGCCACCGACGTGCGTGCGGCCGGCGGAGAGGTGCGCACCGGGACGGCGGTCGCTCGCGTGGCCCGCGAGCGGGGCCGCCCCGCGGTGGCCTTGAGCGGAAGGGGTGTACTCGCAGCCGACCGCGTCGTCGTCTGCGCCGGGCTGCAGTCGGACCGTCTGGCGCGGGCGTCGGGGGAGCCGGCCGAGCCCCGGATCGTCCCGTTCCGGGGCGAGTACTGGCAGCTTCGCCGCGAGCGCACGCATCTGGTCAGGGGGCTCATCTATCCGGTCCCCGACCCAGCGCTCCCGTTCCTCGGCGTCCACCTGACCCGCAAGATCGACGGGGGCGTGTGGCTCGGGCCGAACGCCGTGCTCGCGCTCGCGCTCGAGGGCTACGAGCGGCGCCGGGTGAACCGCCGTGACCTGTACGAGACCCTGAGCTGGCCCGGCACAGTCCGGATGCTGCGCCGCCACTGGCGGGCCGGGGTCGCCGAGGTCAGCCGGTCGCTGCGCAAGCGGCAGTTCATCCGCGACATCCAGCGCTACGTTCCGAGCGTGGCGCCTGAGGACGCCATCCCCGCCCCCGCGGGCGTCCGGGCGCAGGCGGTCGACCGCGACGGCTCGCTGGTCGACGATTTTCGCCTCGGCGTCGCGGACGGGGTGGTGTGGGTCCGCAACGCTCCGTCGCCCGCGGCGACCTCGTCCCTGGCGATCGCCGAGGAGCTCGCCGAGCTGGCACTCGGGCGCCGCCAGGCGGTCACCTAGACTCAGGCGTGGCGATGGAGCCGACGAGGACCGAGGCCGAGGCCATGTTGACGCCGATCGCGACGGCCGCTGACCCGATCGATCCGGGCGTGAGGATCGGCCACGCCCATCTCCGAACCGCCGACATCGACCGGATCCGTGCCTTCTACGTCGGGGTGCTCGGCTTCGATGTGATCAGCGAGGCGCGGGACGTCCCGGGGTGGGGCACCACCGGCGACGTGCTGTTTCTCTCGGCGGGCGGCTATCACCATCACCTCGGCTTCAACACCTGGAAGTCGAAGGGCGGCCCGCCGCAGCCCGACGGGGTCGCGGGCCTTCACCACATCGCGCTGGCCTATCCGAGCCGGCGCGCG
>Ga0213874_10000216_pt1 | contig 10733 bp, 7 predicted proteins | sample BarmaccomBMRX_R7_FD_160098 | JGI IMG/M metagenome (GOLD analysis project Ga0213874, IMG submission 160098) | Root-associated microbial communities from Barbacenia macrantha in rupestrian grasslands, the National Park of Serra do Cipo, Brazil - RX_R7 | ecosystem: Host-associated > Plants > Roots...
CGTCACTGAGATCGGTGCCGGGACGCAGCGCCAACGCGTCCGTGACCGATACCAAGCCGGTACGGCTCCGCAGCTCAGTCGTCAGGACGGCGGTGTCCGGCTCATAGCGCTGGCGGGCCTCGACCACCTCGTCGGGCGCGACCGTGAAGCAGCCACCTTTGGCACTGTCGAGTAGGCTGCAAAACAGCGGCTCGGAGTCAAAGCGCGGAAGGCACAGCCACAGGACGCTGCCGTCAAGGCCGACCAGCGCCAACGTCGTCCCGTCACCGATCACCGCCATATCCTCGAGCGCGAAGTAACCATCGCGTCGGCGCACCGGACGAAACGCAGGATCAGCGTCAAGCACGGTCGTTCCCCCGATTGTCGGAAGACTGTCGGCCGGGTCTTCGTCGAACGCCCGGTGAACTTGGAGTCTGCCACAGCCCTCGTCCGGGCACAACCGCGCGGGTGGGCGTCGATCGACGTTCTACATAGCTTCGGCCCGCCAGGGCGCGAGCTACTCGATCCCTCCGGCGCCGCGTAGTCCCCCCGCGGCCTCACGGAACGCCCGACCGTACGCGTCTGCGGCGATCATCGCATCGCACACGATCTCAGCGTCGACCGAGAACGGCATGTTGTGGATCGTTTCGCTCGGCATGGTCGCCGTCTTCGCGACCGTCATCAGAGCGTCACGGTCGACGCCGCCCAGGCCCACCTCCTCAAGCGTCGTTGGCAGGCCGACCCGGTTGCAGAACGCGATGAAGTCGTTGATCTCCGCCGTTGGCCGCTCCTCGAGCGCGAACTGCGTCAGCGTGCCGAAGTTGACCTTCTCACCATGCATGCAGTGGTGAGTGGCGGGCAACGCGGTCAAGCCATTATGGACGGCGTGAGCGGCAGCCAGCCCGCCACTCTCGAACCCCAGTCCGGAGAGCAGAGTGTTCGCCTCGACGACCTTCTCGACTGCGGGTGTGACCACGTGCTGCTGCGCCGCCTGCTTGGCTGAGAGGCCGTACGACCACAGGGTGTCCCAGCACAGCTTGGCAAGTGCTAGGGCAGCCATCGTCGGCACTCCACCGGCCATCGCGGTCTTTCGCCCTTCAGCCGTCGCGCGCGCCTCGACCCAGGTTGCGAGCGCATCCCCCATTCCCGCCACGAGGAAGCGCACCGGCGCGTTCGCCGCGACTTGGGTGTCGACCAAGACGAGATCGGGATTCCGGGGAAGCAGCATGTATTCCTCGAACACGCCATCGTCGGTGTAGATCACCGATAGGGCGCTGGTGGGCGTGTCCGTCGAGACGATCGTGGGAACGCTCGCCCACTTCATTCCTGCCTCATGTCCGACCGCCTTGGCGGTGTCCATTGTCTTGCCGCCGCCGACGCCGACGACCACGCTCGCCCCTTCCCGTTCCGCGACTCCTCTCACTCGTTCGATCTCACGCTTGGAGCATTCACCGCCTAACGTCTCGGCGATCAGTCGTACTCCGGCCTCTGCGAAGGACTGCTCGACCTTCTCCCCTACGAGCCGCCAGACGCTCTCGTCGGCGATCACGAGCGCGTCCTTGCCGAGCTCTTCGACGTACTTCCCGAGGGAAGACAGGAGGCCCCGTCCCTGGACGTACTTCTTCGGTGCGATCAGCGCTTGCGCGACGTAGATCTCTGTCATGCCACTCCTCTGATCCGATCGGACCCAGCAACGGGACAGGTGGTCAAGAATCGCACAGAACGTCACATCCCGCCGCCAACGCCTCCGTGCCACGCCTGTCGCCGGCGCGATGCGAGCCCTCGGCGCTATGCCAGCCCGTGCTGGTACGCGTAGCGGACCGCTTGGGCGCGGTCGCGGACGCCCGTCTTGTAGAAGATCCGATTGATGTGGGTCTTGACGGTTGCGTTGCTGAGGAACAGCTTCGCCGCGATCTCGCTGTTTGATAGCCCCGCGGCGATGAGCTTCAGCACCTCGACCTCACGGTGGGTGAGTTCGTCAGGTAGCTCAGGTCGCGATGTTGACGCGGGTTCCGCCGCGGGCGTCGGCGCGGTGTGATCGAGGACGGCGGTCACGAGGCGCTGCTGGACGGCGGGATCGAGGTGGGTCTGGCCGGCGGCGACGGCCCTGATCGCATGTTCGATCTCCTCGGCGGTTGCGTCCTTGGTCAGGTAGCCGCGCGCGCCAGCCTGGAGCGCGGGGAACAGGAACTCGTCGTCTACGAAGGTCGTTAGCACCAGGACTCGCGTGTCGGGCAGCGCCGCGAGGATTTGGCGGGTCGCTTCAGCGCCCGCGAGGCGCGGCATCCGCAGGTCCATGAGGACGATGTCGGGCCGCTCGGCGCGGGCGCGCTCGACTGCCTCGAGCCCGTCGGCTGCGGTGGCGACGGTTTCGACGTCGTCGATCAGGCCGAGCAGCATGGCCAGTCCGTCACGGACGACGGGCTGGTCATCGGCGATCAGGATGCGGATCGTCATCCGGGCAGCTCGATCTCGACGCGCCAGCCACCGGCCGTCGGGCCGGCCGACATCGTTCCGCCCGCGCGCTCAATTCGCGCACGCAGTCCTGCCAGTCCGTGGCCGCCGCCCATTCCCTGCCGGGGTGGAGCCGCCGAGGCTCCGTTGTCGATGGACAGGCGGGTGCGTTCGGGTTCGTAGCGGACGACGACAGTGGTAGGTGCGCTCGGCGCGTAGCGTGCGATGTTGGTCAGCGCTTCCTGCGCGCCGCGGTAGAGCGCAAGGCTCCGACCGGCCGGAAGCGCGCGGGGCTCGCCTTCGATCTGCAACGTCACGCTGAGATTCATGTCGAGCTTGCAGCTGTCGATCAACGATGGAAGATCGCGGAGCGTCGGCAGCGTGTCGCCGCGGAGGGCGCCGACAGCTTGGCGGGCATTGGCGAGACCGCCCTTGACCAGTTCGCTGGCGCGGTCGATCGCGTGGCTCAGCGGCGGCGGGGCGTGCTCGCGCTCGGCGAGCTTCCGCGCCGCTTGCAGCTGAACCGCGGCGCCTGAGAGCGAATGGGCGAGCACGTCGTGCAGCTCGCCGGCGATCCGGCCGCGCTCGGCAACCGCCGCCGCGCGGGCCTGCTCGTCGCGGGCATCCGCGAGCTGTGCCAGCAACATCTCGGTCTGGGTCTCGCTCTCGCGGGATCGCTTGAGGAACTGCGCAACGACGCCGAGCAGGACCGTCACTAACGTCCCGGCTGCGACCGCCGATGAGGAGCTTCCAGCCACCGCGGTAACCACGCCGAGCGCGAGCGTGACCGCTCCACCGATCACCACACCGCGCCTGAGCGGAAGCCGAGTGATCGCCATGAATACAGCGACACCGGCAGCCACCCCGGTCGCGCCCTTCACTTGGAGTCCCGCGATCGCGACGCCAGCGGCGCCCATCACCGCTATCACGGCGGTCTGAAGCTCGACGCTGCTCTCAGGAAACCTGTCGCGAATCGCGATCAGGAGCGTCCCAGCAAAGACGCACAGCGCGACCGTCACCGCCAGCGCCTTGGCGTGCAACCCGGGAACCGGCTCGCTGTTGGCGCTGCCGAGCACCACCACGAGGATCACCGCCCAGCCGAGCGGCCGCAAGCTGGCGCGCTCGCGATGCAGTCGGTCCCGCGCGCGTGCGCGAGCCTCCGCGACCCGCTCGCTCTCCGGCTCTGGCTGTGAATCGTTCACCGCGGTGCGGACGATAGAACGCGATCCGGCCCGCGCGGGAAGAGCCGGAGAATCTGATCGGGGATCTGTGCTCACGCCGCGACCGGAACGGCGGACGCCGTGGCTCGCATCGCCTGGCGGCCGCGGACCTGAACGATCGCGATCCTGGTGCTGACCTCGAGCAGCGCCATCAACACCAGCGCCACAGGCCACGCAGCAGCGCCAATCTGATGCACGGAACTAAAGCTGGCGACCGCGTGACGCGCTCCGTGTGAAACCGCGAACGCGAACACCATCCGCGATCCGATCCCAGCGATCAGCAACGCACCGGCGATCCAGCCAACACGGGCGACGGCGAGGCCGTTCTCACCAGCCCGCACGTGGGTGGCGAAACCACTGGCAACGCCGAGCGCCAGACCGAGAGTCCCGAGCGCGCCGATCAAGACGAGATCGTTGCCCGCGGTTGGGACCGAGCGCACATACAGATGCGCGACATACACGACGACCGCCAGCGGGATGATAACGCCGCGACGGTCAAGCTCCCGCTCACGGGCCTGTCGGAACACGATCAGAACAAACACTGCGTTGATTAGGTAATCCGTAGTTCTCATAGCCGCCATGATCGGCTTCCAGCGCCGGCCTGTCGTCCGCCCGAGGGTTGAACCTGAGTTGATCTGAGACCTCAACCCGCGGGTTGATCACAATCCGAAAGACCGGAATCACCCGCCACTTTGACCCGCCAGTTTCACTCGCCGCCGGCTCGCGCTGGCCACCGCTGGCCAGCGGGTGAGGGCGGATCGTCTCGGTGGCCAGCGAGCGCATGCCGGTGTGAAGCACTCCCTGCGCGCTTGCCTCGGCGAATGGAAGCCAAGTGCCGCCAAGTTCGCGCCCGCAACCGACGACGACCGGGCGCTCTTGCGCCGCGACGCGTCGCACCGGACGCTGAGATGTGCCACAGCTGTCCGTCCATGTAAGCCAACTACCGGGCACGCTGCTGAAGCGTGCCTACGGGCCCGATGCTTTCTTGGCACAACCAGGGGTCGCCGGGCGTATGATTCGGCCTGCCGGCCGCTTTCCTGTGAGCCGCTTGCAGCAAGGTGGCGGCTTGATGCCAGGCGGGCAATGGCGAGCCGGGTCGCAGATGCGATCTCCCAGGCGAACCTAGCGACCCCCTGATGAGCAGCTGATCGCCGAGATTGCCAGAGATCCTGATGGACCTTCGCTACAAAGAGAGCCGGATCGCGGAACACCAACCGGTAGGGCGACGGGGCCGACATGACCGCTGACGACTTCCCGTCCGGGCGGCTCGCCGCCGTGCATGCCGCGCCCGCCTATCTCGACCGCGACCGCACGGTGGACAAGGTCGAGTCGTTGACGGGAGAGGCCGCTCGAGCGGGCGCGAGGCTGGTGGCTTACCCCGAGGCGTTTGTTCCGGGCTTTCCGGTTTGGTGCCTGGTGCGACGGCCAATCGACCAGCACCGCCAGTTCGAAGAACTGTACGCGAATTCGGTCGAGGTGCCTGGTGCGCACACGGAGCGTCTGGGTCAGATCGCCGCCCGTCACGACGTCTATCTCAGCGTCGGGATAACGGAGCGCAGCCGCGTGAGCATGGGCGGCCTGTTCAACGCAAACCTGGTTTTCGCGCCGTCGGGGAGGTTGGTGGGGCACCATCGCAAACTGGTCGCCACCTGGGCGGAACGCCTGGTGTGGGCGCCCGGCGACGGGCTCGGGCTCGTTCCCATTGAAACCGACGTGGGGCGCGTCGGGGTCCTCATCTGTGGAGAGAACACCAACCCGCTGGCTCGCTACACGCTGATGGCTCAGGGAGAGCAGTTGCATATCGCTACCTGGCCTCCGGCGTGGCCGTTCACGCGCGGCGGCGATGCTGGCGACTATCGACGCTGGATCGAAGTCCGCTCGGCCGCGCACGCCTTCGAGGGCAAAGTCTTCTCATTGTCGGTCGCCGCGTACCTGGACGAATCGGCGATCATGGGGGCCGCCTACGGTGATGTCGACGCGGAGCAGATCCTGCGCGAAGCGCCACCCGCGGTGTCGCTCGCACATGGGCCGTCAGGGGAGCTCCTCGCCGGCCCGGTCCAAGGCGAGGAGGGCATTCTCTACCTCGACGCCGATGTGCGCGGGACGATCGTGCCCAAGCTGGCCCACGACGTGATCTGTGGCTATCAGCGCTTCGACGTGTTCGACCTCCACGTCAACCGGGTTCGGCCGGCCCCGGCGACGATTCGCCCGGGCCCGGCGTCCCTCGGTGCAAGGCCTGAGACCACGGTCGATGCCGACCTGATTACCGGCGTCGGCCAGCGGGCCGGCCACCAGAGGAGTGATTACCTGCTCGAGGATGGAGAGAAGCAAAGGCGGCCAGGATGACGAGCGCTCCACGTCCTCGCCCGGACCTGCCAACCGTCTGCATGGAGCCGGCCCGAACAACAAAGATTACCCCGCCGCCGGCGCTCCTGCGGACACGAGTCACCGATGTCGCAAATGTCTATGTCATCGGCCATTTTGGCATCGCCCGTGTTGACGAGCGGAATTGGTCACTGCGCGTGGCAGGGATGGTCCGCAATCCGTTCGAGATCAACCTGGACCAACTGCGCGCATTGCCATCGGTGACGCTGACAGCCGTGCTGGAGTGCTACGGCAACCCGCTTGAGCCCGATGTTCCCACCCGGAGGGTGGCGAACCTCTCGTGGCGCGGCGTGCCCGTCCGGACCCTGCTCGATCAGGCCGAACCGGATCCGAAGGCCCGCTTCATCTGCGCCGAGGGGCTGGATGCGGGCGAATTTGACGGAACCGCCTGCCGGGAGTATCTCAAGGACCTCCCGCTCGACGTCGTGGCTCGCCGCGCGATCATCGCCTATGAGATGAACGGCGAGCCACTGACGCACCACCACGGATACCCGGCACGGCTGTTCACACCTGGATACTTCGGAACCAATCACGTGAAATGGCTGCGCAAGATCACCCTGACCGCGCGGCGACCGAAGCATCTGTTCACAACTCGTTTGTATCAACGCACCCAAGCTGGGTCACGGCAACGGGTCCCGGTGCGCGACGTCGACGTGAACAGCATCATCACCGCGCCTGGCGTGGAGGCCCCAGTCGACGAGGGAGACACCCTCGTGACGGGCTGGGCTTGGAGCACGACGCCGATCAGGCGGGTAGAAGTCACCATCGACGGTGACGTCTTCAATGCGACAGTTCAGCGACGCGCGGCCGACGACTTCTCCTGGCAAGGGTTCTCCCTTCACCACCATCTCGCGGCGGGGAACCACATCATCTCCGCACGAGCCACCGACACCGACGACCGCATTCAGCCGTTCGGTGAAGCTCGAAATCAGGTCCACAGCATCGAGATCAACGTAAGAGCGCTCTGACAAGAGCATTGCTGCCGTGCTTGAAGAGCCTCAGCCTGACGGCGGCACAGGTTGCAGTGCGTAGATACTGCCAGCAGCGCGGGCAGGCAGAGACGGCAGCAGGCTGAGATCGCGCGCACCGAAGTGGCCAGCCAGCTCGCGGCAGCCGACGTTGCAAGCCAGTAGCGCCACCAGATAGCCGGGTCGCGCATCGACGGCGATCGGCGCTTCCGCGTGAGAGGACCCTTCTCGGGAATCGGGAACGACAGCCGCTATCGCTGCCGCGCCAAGCCCCGCCGCAGGCGGCGCTCGAGCACCGACACCACGAGGCTCATCAGCGCGACCAGCACGGCGTGCTCGAGCCACGCCACCATTCGGCTCACCGGCGAGCCCTCCGCGCGTCGGCGATCAGCACGCCGGTCAGCAGCGCGGCCGCCGCGCTCAAACCCGGCGCCGCCCACCGCCGGGCACGCGCCGCGGTGGCCGCTACCCCGGCGCCGGCTAGTGCACCCGCTGCGGTCAGCCCGAGGGCGACCCGAGTGCCGGTCTGCGCGACCACGGCGGCCAGCTCGTCGTTGCCGGTCATCTCCACCTGCAGCCCGGCGCCCGGACTTGCCCCGACCACGCGCTCCAGGTTCTCGAGCAGACGCACGCTGCGGACGCGCAACTTCTGCGCCTCGAAGAAGAGCTGGCGCGGGTTTGCCGAGGACCGCAGCCGGCTCCCCAGCCGGCGGAGGTAGAACGCGCCCGCAACCGAGAACGGGTCGAGCGTCGGATCGAGCTCGGCCGCGGCCAGCTGCATCTGCCCAAACGCCTTGCCGATCAGGGCCAGCGACGCCGGGAGCCGGACGCCGTGGCGAACCGACAGCTCGGTGAGCTGCTGGAGCAGTGGCCCCAGCCGGAGTTCACTCAACGGCAGGTGGCGGTAGCGCGCCACGAGCTCCGTCAGGTCGAGCTGGAACGCGGCCGGTTCAAACCGCGAGCTCACCCGCTCGGTCGACAGCGACACCATCACATCGGCCAGGAATCCGACGTCCTCCTGCCAGAACGCGAGCAGCATGAGCAACAACGCCTGGCGGAGCTCGGCCGCGACCTCCCCCACCATCCCCAGGTCGAGCAGGTAGACCTTGTCGCTGCACCACATCATGTTGCCGGGGTGCGGGTCGGCGTGGAAGAAACCATCGGCGAGCACCTGCTGGTAGTAGGCCTCGAGCAGCTGCCGCCCGGCCGCGCGCCTGGCCTCGCCCTCGGGCGCGCTGCTCACCGGGATTCCCTGCACCTCCTGCATCACCAGCAACCGCGCTGTGGTCAGCTCGGTGTAGACGTCGGGCACCGCGAGCCGGTCGAACGGTTCGAGCACCGCCCGCATCCGCTCGAGGTTCGCCGCCTCGTGACGGAAGTCGAGCTCACGGCGCAACGAGTAGGACAGGTGGGCGATGATCGCCGGAACGTCGATCACCTCGGTGAACGCGGGACGCGCGGCAGCCTTTTCGGCGAACTGCTCGAGCAGCCCGAGGTCGCGCAGAATCTCGTGCTCGGCGGTGGGGCGCTGCACCTTGACCACCACGCGCTCGCCGCCGACCAGGACCGCGCGGTGGACCTGGGCAACCGTGCCGGCCGCCATCGGCTGTGGCTCGATGCTCCCGAACACGTCCTCCCACGGGACGCCGAGCTCCCGCTCCATAACCGCCACGACCTCGGCCTCGGACAGCGGCGTGACCTGGTCCTGGAGTGTGGTCAGCTCCCGCATGAACGGCTCAGGCAGCAGGTCGGGCCGGGTGGAGAGGATCTGGCCGAGCTTCGCGAACGTGGGACCGAGCTCCTCGAGCGCTTCACGAAACCGCGCCGCCCGCGCCTCGTCCGATGCGGCGGGATCGCCGTTGCGGCTGAGCAGGTTGCCGAGCCCGTACTTCGCCACCACCGCGGCGATACGCGCTGCCCGTCCGAGCAGCTGCCCGTCGCTCACCTCCTTGTTGGCCGCTTCGTCGCTCCGCCGCCGCGAGCGCGCCTGTGCCGCGTCCCCATCCGCGGTGTTGACGATCACCACCGTGCACGGCGCCGTGTGCGAGACGCGGTTCGGCACGCTCCCGAGCAGAAATTCGCTGCGCTCGCTCATCGTGAGGTTGCCGACCACGACGATGTCGGCGTCCTCCTCCGCGGCCACCTCGACGATCGCGTCCGCCGGTCGCGAGTCGTATTCCACCCTGGCTCGGCCTCGCTCACCTGCGAGCCGCTGCGCCAGCTCGCCCAGCTCCGCCGGCTCAGACCCACCCGCCGATCCGGCGCCGCCGACCAGATGCTCGGGCGCAACGACCTGTAGTACGAGCAGCTCGGCGCCGTAGCGGTCTGCCATCTCCGCCGCCCATTCGACCGCCCGGGTTGCTGAATCAGATCGGTCGGTGGCGACCAGGATCCGCCGTATCAACCTCAGCCCCCTTTACGCTCGCGGGGCCGCAACTATACGCTTCCAGGGTCGTGCCCGGGGCGCATTCGGACGGTTGAGAGAGGCCTGAATGAGACAGCACACGACTCGCTATCAGCAGCGGCGTCGCTATCCGATGTCGGTGCCCGAGGCGTGGCGATTGCTGGCCGACACCGACCATCTCAACCGCAGCATCGGCCTGCCGCCGGTTGAGTTCTCGCCTCTGCCCGACCCGCTCCTGCGCGGCGCCCAGGCGAAGGCGTGGGGCTTTCTCCCCGTCCGCTGGAAGGAGTTTCCGTTCGAGTGGGTGCGCGAACGCCGGTATGTCGTGCGACGGGAGTTCGAGATCGCGCCGCTGAGCGCGGTCGAGGTGGGCATCGAGCTCGAGCCCGACGGCGACGGAGTGATCATCACCTCGTTCGCCGATTTCATCTCGACCAATCCCGCCGGCCGCGTGCTGTCGAGGCTGGGTAAGGCTCCGGTCTCGGGCCTCCTCGATTTCTGCGATCGCTATCTCGTCCGCAAGGCCGCAGGAAAAGCCGATCCCACGCCCACGCCCGAAAAGCGCACTCCCGTCGACCACGTTCGCCTCGAGCAGGCGATACAGCGGGTACGCGCCTACCCCGTCGCCGTGGAGCTGATCGGTCCGCTACGTGAGCGGATCATCGAAGGCAGCGACGACCAGCTCGTGAGGGTGCGTCCGTTTGCGCTCGCCGACACATGGCGCGCCGATCGGCTTGAGGTGCTCCGCCTGTTCCTGTACGCAACCCGGGCGGGACTGTTCGAGTTGCGGTGGCAGCTCATGTGCCCCAACTGCCGCGTACCCAAGCAGGAGGTGGAAGGCCTGGCGCAGCTTCCCGTGCAGTTTCACTGCGAGGTGTGCGGCATCTCGTATGGAACCGAGTTCGACCGCGGCGTCGAACTGCGCTTCTCTATACACCCGAGCGTCCGCGCCGCCACCGACCTCGTATATTGCATCGGTGGGCCGCTACGCATGTCCCACATCGCCGCGCAGCAGTACCTGCGCCCCCACGAGGAACGTGGCCTCGCCATCACGCCGACCGAGGCGCTCCGCCTGCGCACGGTCGGCTCGAGCCATCACCTGACGATCGCACCCGGCCCGCCGGCGAGCCGCCCGACCGCGGTCAAGCTCACCTATGCGGACGGGCGCTGGGTCGCTCCGCACAGCCTCATCCGGGGGGAGCGCCTGGAGCTCCCCCGGGGCTCGACGCTGTCGGTCCGCAATCAGACCGGAGGCCCGGTGCTGGCCGTGGTGGAGGAAGCCGCCTGGACCGGGGACGCCACCACCGCGGCGGAGGTGACCGC
>Ga0213874_10000217_pt1 | contig 10718 bp, 15 predicted proteins | sample BarmaccomBMRX_R7_FD_160098 | JGI IMG/M metagenome (GOLD analysis project Ga0213874, IMG submission 160098) | Root-associated microbial communities from Barbacenia macrantha in rupestrian grasslands, the National Park of Serra do Cipo, Brazil - RX_R7 | ecosystem: Host-associated > Plants > Roots...
AGTCGCTGGCCCTGTCAGTGGTGCAACGGTGGCCTTGATCTCGCGTACGATGGTGGCCCTGAAAGTGGCCTCAAGCATGGGTGCAATGTGCTGGGCAATTTCCTTGTAGTCCACCTGTGGCGCACTCATCAGTGGGGTAATCGTTCGGGCGATCTCCTGATAGTCAATCTGTGGCGCTGGTGCTGGCTGGGGAAACAGTGCCTTCAGGTGTCGGGCGATCTCCTGATAGTCGAGCATTGGCGGTTCTGTTGGCACGGGTGTTGCCTGTTGTAGCGGTTGGCTGTGGGTCAGGACACGCAGCAGGATGCTGTAGCCGATGCCGACCGCGCAACGCCCCCACATGAGGGCGCTGAGTGCATCACCGCTTAGATGGAAGATGAACAGGTCGGCGAGGGTGAAAAAGGTCAACCCCACGAATAGCCAAGCGATGGCGTGTAGCGCCCGTGCCTTTTTGTCGCCGCGCTCGCTGGCTTGTCCGGCGAGGACGAACGCACCTGGCAGAATGATCTCCGGTGCCGCAATCATGACCGCCATGCCGCTGTTGTAGAGTGCGTCTGCTTTCCAAGCGGGAATGCCCGCGCAAATGATAATGTAGATGGCTGAGATGCTCATTAGCGGCTCGGCGAGCCTGGAAGCTGCCATAAACAACCACGTGAAAAACGCAGTGACAAATTCAAGTTCCGTGATACCTTGCCAGATGCGGCCTACCAGTCTTGGCGCGTCTTGATCCTGAAGTGTTGCCTGCATGTGTATTACTTCCCTCTCTCAAAAAACCTGTGTGTGTGGCCCTGGGGCGGTGTGTGCGTAGGCCTTGTGGCTATTTTGCCCCGCGCACACGCACACACACAAGGTTACTCATCTCCGGTTGCCTGTTGTTCGCGGGTTTTGGCCTCAACAACAAGGCCCTTCGCTTTGAGTGCGTTCATGAGACGGTTGCCTGCCCCTTCGGTAACGTTGAGTGCCGCCGCGAGCTTGCGCCCGCTGGTGGCTCCGGCGTTCCATGCCTCAAGTGCTCGCTCTAGCTCAGTCTTGGCCTTCTGGCGTGCATTCCCCTGCTCAGGTGCCGCTTCGCCGTGGATCGCGCCGTCAACGCTAGTGTAGGTGCGTGCGGTGACGACGGCCAGGGGTGCGAGTCGCTGTAGGTGTGCTGCGAGTTGGCTTAGTCCTGGTGTGTGGCCTAAATGTGTGCTGTGGCGCTTTCTCATCATCGTTTTGAAGCCAATGACGCCCGGACTGAAGATGAAACATTCCCCTTGGCGCAATTCGAGTACCTCGTTGCGGTCCAGTCCCAAGGCAGCGTAGCGGTCCAGGTCCACCTCTTCGCCTTGGGCAAAGAGAAATTTCCATATGCTCTGCATCGCTCGCTTATCAAGCTCTGCGATACGTTGGGTAGTGAGGATCAGCCCTAACCCGCGCTTGCCCCCACGTCGTACCATCGTGCCGAAGATGGCACGCTGCAAGGTGTAGAGCACCTCGCGGTCTTGGATGCAGCTCTCGGTGATGTTCTGCGGCAGCCACTTGTTCGCCTCATCAAGGGCGAATGTACAAGGCACACGCTTATCATTGGGGCGGCTCTGCTCCCAATCGTTCATGCCTGCGATGATCTCGGACATAATCACCGCTGCCTCGTCGTCGTCTGCAAAGCTTTGCAAATTGAGCACGACCTGCAGGACATCGCGGGGGATGGATTGCCCGAAATCGTAAGCTCCCTCTCGGTCGATGGGCATGTAGCGGATACCTGCAGCGCGGGCTTCGGTGGCAAGTTCGCTGCTGCCTGCCATCACCCCGCGTGGGAGGTAGTCGCGATTGGCGACCAGGGCGCTGTATTCGTCTTCGGTATCTCCTAGGCAGAGTGGTGTGTAATAGCGGGCGAGTTCCTCGATCAAAACGCCAATGGCGTTACTCTTGCCAGAGCGTCGGCGGCCACATAAAAGGATGGTTGCCCCCAGCGCTCCGTTTACGTCGGGCTGGAAGGTGTCGCTCAGGTGCATGGGGTTGTCTTCGATGATCGCGTCTGGCAGTTCGCTTTCCTCATGGTAGGGCTGTATTGCGGTGCTTGTCGCTGGCAGTGGACTACGGCCTTGTGACACTGCTGGGACTGCTGCACCCTGGCCGCCGTCGTCCTGCTCGTCCTCGTCTTGCACAATTTCGGGCTGGTAGCCGACCATGACTTGGAAGAAGCCCTTTCCAGTGAGGTGCATCTGCTCTACTTTATGCCGAATGAACTTGTACAGCAAAATGGAGGCGGCAAGTAAGAGGCCCGCCCCGACCATTGCGAAAAACACGCCTTGCATGCCCACATGCATTTTTTGTGCGGGAAACATGAGCACGGCAAGCAGAAGAAAGTAGCCAATGATGTAGATGGCGCTCTTTCCGCTGTGGTTGGTGCTTGGTGCCTGTGGCTCATAGGTGTACCATTCCTGGGCGTCTTCGTCCCAATGCATTTCTTGTCGATGTTGGTTGCTCATGGCTTACTCCTTCCTAGTGCTGGCTCTGCTGCTGGGTCTGCTGACGTTGTTCTCTCAGATTGTCCGATGCAGCGAACCCTGCCCACACATACTCAATGGAGCGGACAAAGGCGACAGTAGACAAGGCGTAGAGTGCAACGGCATAGCAGAAGATGATGAAGGTCGAGGTGGGGGGGTCCAGGGTTGTGGTGTAGATGGCGATAAAGGTGTAGTCGCCTATGGTGTCCACGACAAAGCCGAGCGCTCCCCAAATGACCACCAAATTGACATGCTGTACAATTTCAACGGTGGTTGACTTGAATTGCTGTACCTTGGCCTGGGCCTGCTCTTTGATACCTGCTGTTTGGCCTGTTACATGGTGCTTTTTCCAGGTAGTGTCAAGCCGGAAGACAAGCATCATGAGGGCGAACTGGAAGGAAAACGCCATCATGCCGCAAATGACGAAGAGAACGGGTTGCTTGCCTGGATCGATGACTGTTCCCCTAGGATTGAACATAGTCCAGAAAGCGGTAAAGGTGGTGATGAACTGCCAGACGTTGGCGGCGAGTCCGGCAAGAATGCCGAGTCCGCCGATGAAAAACATCGCGCCTGGCGGGTGGTGGATCGTCGTATCTGGCATCTGACGTACAAAAACGCGGGTCGTGTTGGGGCCGTGTTGCTGCTGGCCCTTCTTGTGGAGGTAGTTCTTGGGCTGCTGCTGTGTCATAAGTGGCTTGCTCCTTTTCTAAGCTTGCCCCACATGTGGTTGTACGCTATACTGGGAGAAGACATGTGGGAATACTACATGGGACCAATGCCCCGCGCTCCCTGTCCGCCAAGACTTTTAGAGGCTGCGGGGCTTTTTTTTACACACTACAAAATGACCTTCAGGTTGTCGATATCCTCTACTAGTATCTGCTCCCTTAGAGCCTGGGCGAGAGCTTCTACGATGGCTACTGCAGTAGCGCTTGACACTGGTTCGCTATTTTCTGCCTTGCGTACTGTGTTCGCGTTGAGCTTGGCGCGGCGGGCTAGCTCTGCCTGTGACCACCCTAGCCGTCTCCTATAGTCCTGCAACTTCATTACTGTAAGCCTCCGGTTACGTTAAACACAAACCTTTATACCATAGTTGCCTACTTAAAAGCAACGTAAAGTAAGCTGTTTTATGAAAATGTACCGTTTAGGCTTTATAAAATCAGACAATTATCAGATAATAATAATTATCTGATAATGTTTGATCTAAGTATACCATGTTCTATTTTAATATAGAAGGGTGATACAATAGTTTGTAGTACTCACATTGCATTCGAATGGGATTCCAACAATGGTTGCTAAGAATAGTCAACCTATGTCTGAATATGTGGACAGTCAGACAGGGGCCGCCCTGCTCGGCGTGAAACAATCTAAATTTTTCTACCATGCGGAGCGCGGGGAAATCGCGCTTGAACCTGGCCGGGGGCACAAGAGTAATCGGTATAAGGTGGCTGATATCTTGGCTGTGAAAGAGCGGCTAGCAGCTCGCAGGCGTAAACCAACGCCGGTAACATATGGCTGGATGAAAGCGTCAGATATCCCAGCCTGCCTTGCATTAGATCAAATCGTGTATGGAGAAGAGATTGACTTAGGTGAAGCAAGCATTTACCAGTCTTGGCGTAAGAAGAACCTTAACACGTCCATAGCAGCATTTGACACCCGTGATAAAAATATCATGCTTGGCTATATCGGCCTGATTCCTGTGGCTGAGCAGATATGTATTGATGTGTGTAGCGGTAAGCGTCCAGATCATAGTATCACGGTAGATGAGGTTGAAAGCTATGATCGGCTTGGTGGGTTTACGCTCCTGGGGATTAGTGCCGTTACTCATCCTAAAAGGCCGGACTTACTCTATCCTATGCTCTATCAGCATATGCAATTCTGGATATCTATGTACCCGGAGCGCTACATTACCAGGGTCTATGCGCAAGCTGTAAGTGAGCGTGGTGATATGCTCATTCAGCATTTTTTCATGAGTCCACGTTATGATCTATCCCCGAATGCCTATATGCTTGATTTAGCCCGGCCTAGTGCATCAAAGATGATACGTCAGTTTCAGGCCCAACTCAGGCAAAAAGCCCCTCTACCAGAAGAGTTACAACGGCCTTATATACTGGAATAAACTGTGCTTTTGTATTTCCTTGGGCTTAGGTGTGCTTGGTCTGGCAAAGATCTGGTAAGTTTGCGACTTGGTTAGCAAAGTGTCTAGCCTGGGGTCATTTGCGGAAACAACCGTTTCCGCAAATTATATACTTCTTCATACTAGAGGTATTGAAGCTGGGAGGTTCTTTTCTTCGTTACTTTTGTGCAGATCAGCCCGTTTTACTACGTAAAACGGGCCTCTTGGTGAGCGCTACAGCTTATCGCGCCGTTTGGTCGTTGCTGGGCCTGTGGGCCGTCTCATCAAGTGTGATCTCTCCGCGCTTGGCCGCGTCCTCTAGATAGTGTTCTAGTGGATGCTGCCCTACTGCTGTGACAAAGCAGCAGTAGATTTCGTACTGGTCGGCCTGCTCTAGAAAGTTCCCCCAGCCTTCTGGTACCCCGTGCAGTGTATAGCCATCGTACTTGCCATAAGCGGTATACCAGACTGCTCTGTGGCCGTGTTCCTCTGCCCACGTGTGCAGCCATGCTCTACGCTCTTGGTGGTACTGACGTAGATCGGCGCGGCTGTAGATGGTCCAGCGCTCTAGTTGCTCTTGGTCTTGGATTTCTGGCGCGGGTGCCGATTTCTCCGCAAGTCCTGTGCTCTGCCGCAGCTTGTGGTAGCGCTTAGCGTGGAACACAACCCTCTTGAGCCTAGGTGTATCGAGGTCTACCCCGTATGCTGCCCAACTGTGCAAGCCTGGCCGGATGCAAATAGCGTCTTCAGGGTTTTGGTCACCTAGCACAAGTGGCCTGTAGTTCATGAGCTGTCCTACTTCTAGTAGTTCGCATAATAAGGCTGTTCGCTCGCTCTCTGCTTGGTCGTCACTGTCTTGACTAGGGCGTTGCCCAACAATCAAGCTACTGCTTGGTGTGTTGCCCAACGCTTGCACGCGGGCAAGTATCGCCGCGAGATGGCTGAGCGGGCCTAGATAGTGGTCGTGTACGCGCTTACCCTCGCGTCTGGCTGCATAGGCGTATTCTCTGGCGCGGCGGGTCTTGAGGTGAAGCGTATAGCCGATAGGCTCTAGTGCTGCTTTCACCTGCTCTATGATCTCATCTCTGTTCATCTTGTTCCTCAAGTAATCGCCGCTCTAGCAGGTAGAGCGGCGTACCCTCTTCCTCCGCGAAAGTGCTACAGCGGCTTCCAACCGCTATCCCTAGGGATACCATGTGCATCGAGCACATCCCGTAGCATCGCGCTAGTCTGGTTGAGGCGCACCACTTTGCCGCTCTGGCTCGTGATTGCTAGATCAAAGTTGACGTTGCGTTGCGAGACGAAGGCCCGCCGCTGCCCATCATCATAGAGCGCTCTTTGTTGGCGCGAGGCTGTGAGCGCCTCATCAAGGGTGTTGCTCATCCTGCTGTCCTTTCTGGCGTGGGTCTGTCAGCCACGCCACTGGTCTAATGTTCGTGCTCCAAAAAATAGCCTTGGCATTCTTCACACCAGACGCGCTCATATCCTTCTTGCTCTAGCGCGATCTCGTGCATCTTTGCCTGGTGTTTGCCCTCTGCAATGATCTCTGCAAATTGGTTGTCATAGCTTCTGTGACATGACTGGCAGAGGCAATACAACTCAGGGTTTTCGTTTCTCGTGTCGTTGGGCCACTTATGTGCGGCTGCGAGCCACACACGATACAGTAATCCACTCTTGGACTTGCCCTCGCCTTGGTGAGGAGCACCGCAAAACTCACATCTCCAGCCCGCCTCTTCACGCTTCCTGTGTGATATCTCCTCCCAATCATCAGGATAGTTAGAGCGGTCCCATCGCTTCTTGGTCATGGCTTTGTACTCCTGTAGGGTGCCTGGCTGGCGCGTCCATGCGCCAGCTAGGCCATGACGAACTATGCTGATGGGTCGGTCGTTGGGGCGCTAGGGCTATAGAAGAAGCTCATAAGGCCCTGCTTTGCTGTGTCCAAGTCACAGCCTGTCCGCTGCATCAGTTCGTACGGGGAGAGGCCGCTATTCTGCTCTAAGGCCGCGTGAATGGCTGCAACTTCGGGCGGGAGTGCTGGCGCTTCCTGTACGTGTGGTTTGCGTTGCTTGCGTGGGGGTGTGCTCTCGCGGGCAAGGCGAGCCATGAGGCCGCGTACGGTAGGTGTGGTGCTGGGATGCTGGCTCGCTCGCGGGTGAAAGGTGACCTTGAGCTGCTCACCGTTGGGTAACACAACAACAGCGCGGCCTGGGGCAAAGGCACGGACTGCGTTTTTTAGCTGGGCTGCATTCGTGTGCCTGATGTACTCACAATAGCGGTCAAGGTCGTTGTCGAGCACCTGGCGCATGAGGATGTAGAGGCCGCATTGCCGCATGACGGACTTGTTTAACTCGGAAATGTTCTGCGTGAAGTAGTTCGGGACGAGTCCTAAGCTCCGGCCACGTGTAGCGAGGATATGCCATGCATCCCGCAATTGCCGTGCAATCTCTTTGGAGAGGTAGGAAACTGTGCCTTGTGGAAGCCAGTACTGCGCCTCATCCAAAAGGCAAGGGCATGGCGTGCGCTCGTTGGGATCATCCTGGGCGCTGGCATGGGCGAACAGTTCGCCTAACACCTGGGCCATAGCGAGCGCTGCGCCCTCGTCACTCTCCCAACTGCGTAGATCGTAGACAACCTGTAAGCGCTTTGTGATGATCTCGTACCCTGTTGGGCAACTGTTGGCGGTTGCGAGCATAAACGGAGCCGCGTGCTTGATGTCTGCAAGGTTGGTATACTCACCTTTGGTATCAAACAAGATGTAGGGCAGGGGATAGCGTGACAACTGCTCCACCAAGCGGGCGCATATGTTCGATTTGCCTGCGCCTTTCACGCCAAAGGCGGCGACACCCTCGGAGACGACTAGATCAACGTCGGGTACAAAATTAGGGGCCATATCCAGGCCGTAAGTTGCATCACAGGCAATAGCCTGGCTGGGTCGTTGAGATACCTGGGTCTGCTTCTTTGTGGTGGTAGTCATTCGAGAACTCCTTTTTCGGAGTCCCGCATGATGCTATCGCGTAATGCTATAATAATAGCAACGCTTGCGGGTGACTCCGTAGCGCCTCCGGTCGGTGCTTTCGTCGCCAAACTAGGATACCGACCGGACACCAATTCTAAGGTAAAACCTCTCCAAAAGTCGCTTTACACGTTTCCACTCCTGTTTCTACCTCTGTAGAGAGTATATCCGATAATTTCGTTTTTGTCAATGCATTTTCATATTAATATGTTGACAACAGTATGAAAGTGTGTTATTCTTAGCGTAGATCATTCGTCACAGAAGGGGAGGTATGACATGCCACGCCTGGTTATCAAAGAGATTGCAGAAAGCCAAGGGCTTAACCAGTCCCAACTACAAATTAAAAGCGGGGTAACTCCCGCCTTACTTAACCGCTATTGGCGCAACACTGCGGATAGAGTCACCTTAAGCGAATTGGGCAAGATTGCCCTGGCGCTAGGTGTAGAGCCTGGCGCGTTGATCACTGAGGATAGACAGGATGAGAGGGAAGAAAAACGAGTATCTTACTAGGCTCTACTGTGACATCTGCGGTACGCGGCTGCTCTGGCGTCCAGATAACCGCGTCGAGATAAAGCTAGAACCCGATGGAAATGTACACGGCCTCACACTTCATGCAGCCTGCATCAATTGTAAGGCGACCTATGAGGGCTGGATATGCGTGAACCAAGCCCCTAAAGGGTGGAAGATGACGCGGGCCGATAGGTCGCGCTCTTGGTGCGAACATGAGACAATTAAGAAGAGGAAGCGCCTAGTAATACCTTCAGGGGAATAGCTCACAGCATAGATATGGAGCTGATAATTCTATGCTGTGAGCATATCAGGGCCAGATGGTCGGCGTGGCTCATATGAGTAAGTATTTTTCTGTGTGTACGATAATTTGGTCTCTCTGCTCTTGACTCTTGGCTATTTTGTGTGTACACTTACTTTAGTAGTTGTACACACAAAATAGGAGTATGCATATGGGCCGTCCTACTTTACCTGACACAGAGAAGCGCCAACGTCTTGACGTACGCTTATCGCCGACAACACTGGTGAAAATAGAGCAAGGGCTAGAAATGGCTTCTCATCTTAGTACGAAAACAGATTTCATTGAAGCTGCTATTGACTACTACTGGAACACTCTCCAAAGTGGCCAAGTCCAGCAAGCACCCCTTGCTCACTCTCCTGAAGTTGGGGTTGCCGTAGCAGTTGGACAAAAACCAACGCTACAAGTTGCGGATACGATCGTTTCCGCAACCTGGAACCGTGACGAGCTAGAGCAGATTGATGAGATGTATCGAGACGATCAGGACCAAGTAGCACGACCGTTTAAGCCCTGGCTGCACAAGCGGTACCCACGCCCTACGCGACCACTCACGAGCAAACAACTGAGGTACCGCAAGGAAGTTGACCCGCTAGGTGACTTGGCGGCTCGCCTCCTCGCGGATCAACGCATTTGGGAGCAAGCCACCAAAAACGACTACTTGGTGCAGCTACATCGCTCTGGCTACTCCTATGACGACCTTCGCTATATGCATAATCTATGGGTAGATTTCAGGAAGGCAGCTACAGCCGTCCAGGTACCTACGTTCCCCGAGCATATCACCGTTCAAGCGACTCAGATAGAGGTGAGCAGTATCAGCAACATGATGATCTGTACACATGCTACCAAAAGACGCTTTCACTTGGCCCTCCCCCTGGGAACCATCTACTTCAAGGCAGAGGAACAACAGTACAGTGTTGCACCAGATGAGCAGGGATATGAGCAGGTCAAGCAACTATGGCAGTCCAGGGCAGCGCGATAAGTTATTTATTGTGTGTACAATTAACTGAAGGAAGGCAACTATGAGCGAAGTCTTTTCTAGCAATGCCTGGGAGTTGAGCGAGGTGGACGTAAGCGTGTTGCAGCTCGCCCTCAATGACTACATAGAGCGCAGTGACCCTATTTTTGAGCAAACTGGGCGCAAGCAACTGCTTGCGAAACTGGATGCAATAATTGCCAGTACCCCAGAGGGGTACGTAGCGTCATATTTGCTCGTGCGGACGCGAGTGCGAGCACGCTAATTGTTAACTGGCCTCAGCTCACACTTGTTAGCTGGGGTCTTCTTGTCAGGAGACACAAAGTTAGCCATTTGATGCAACTAACTGCTAACTGCTCTCTTGCCTCATGCGCTCTATGGCCTGGTTAATCACATCACTAATCTCCACCCGTCGGCCTACCCGCTTGCGTTCCTGGATGATGCGCTCGCGTATCCAGTCGTCATTCTCAGGAGTCAGGTAGACCGTTTGCTTATTGCGCTTCGGCTTCTGAGCGCTTAAGCTGCTAGCATCTCTAGCTGCTGAATGCTCTACCTCCTGAATGCTTGGCACGTCAAGCGTCTGAATGTCTAAGCGCTTTGCCTCCTGGACGCTCTGCTGCTCTGACGCTTTGCCTCTTCCGAATGTGGCATACTGCTCGTCTATCCCCCCGATACGGGGGCGCTTCTTTTTGTTGGCTTCCTGGTCGCTAGTCATGTGCCTGCCTCCTCTTCTACCAGGTCCTCCGCCAGCGTCTTGAAGTCCTCGGCGGCTCGGCTCTTGATATTGTACTCTTGCTCGTACTCGAACACAGTCATTTTCACTGATTGTGCCTTGGAGACGGCTGCATCCGTTCGCACTGGTGCGGTGACCAGTTGTCCGAACGTCTCGCGTACCTCTTTCAAATATTGGCGAGCCATCGCATAGCGTAGATCAACATTGTAGGGAATAATGCCTGCATTGGTGAGCTCGTGATCGACCAGGGTCTCACGCAACTTGTTAAACATGCTAAACAACCCTTGCACGGCGTAGCTCTCAAGCTCACACGGCACAAGCATCTCACCGCTTGCTAAGAGTGCAGCTTCCATGACTGGTGTGTAGGCTCCTGCATGGTCAATCAGCACATACTCCACATGCTCTAGCCGCTGTAGCGCCTTCCTGAGCGTATAATAGGCGGCTCGATGCCCAAGGATGTAGGAAGAGGCCGTATCCAGATCGCCGTCTGATGGCACTACATACAGGGTTTCACGGCGGCCCTGCTTCATAGCCGACTCTAGCCCTGTTTCCCCCTTCAAGAACTGTGTCAGTGTTGGGGTCATTCGGCCTCCTA
>Ga0213874_10000218_pt1 | contig 10710 bp, 17 predicted proteins | sample BarmaccomBMRX_R7_FD_160098 | JGI IMG/M metagenome (GOLD analysis project Ga0213874, IMG submission 160098) | Root-associated microbial communities from Barbacenia macrantha in rupestrian grasslands, the National Park of Serra do Cipo, Brazil - RX_R7 | ecosystem: Host-associated > Plants > Roots...
CACGCCCGGCCCGTGAGTGACCGCTTGGACTTGCTCCGCAGTCAGGCCGTCGAGCAGCCGGTCCGTCGCAGGCGGAGCCCGGAACGGCGCGGCGCGTTCGGAGACTGTTGCCAATGCGACCTCCTTTCGAGGGAGGTTCTCGATCAGTCGGAGCGCTCCCCGAGACGGGGGCTCCGCGCGTTGGCGGGCGCGCTAGTCGACGCGCCGCAGCAGCACGCTGCGCTGGCCGCCGGCGACGGGCTGGCGCCAGCAGTGCTCGCGCTCGCCGTTGACAGTGACCTTGTGGCCGAGCATCAGCTCGACGAGCTCGAGCGCTTGTTCGCGCTCCTGCGGCGGGCTGACGTACTCGCCGCCCTCGTGTCCCGCGAGCGCCGATGTGCGTTGCTCTCGCACTTCGACGACGAACAGTTCCTCGCTGCTCATGTCAGCTCTCCGAAGGCGTCGCGGACATAGGCTTTGGCGCGCTTGAACTCCTCGCCGCGCAGCGCCTGGCCCGTCGGACCGCCGAGCAGCACCGACGCTAGATCAAACAGTGCCCCTCCCGTCCCGCACGCGTAGCAGTACCAACCCTCGTCAGGCGTGGGATATACATCACATGAAGGGGTCCGATCGGGGTGGGATGGGGAGGGACACCGGACCCGCCCGGACGGCGGCACGTTGATTCCCGCGAGGACCTCGAAGTACTCGGGCGGCGGGATTCGCTTGTACGGGTCCGCGTCCTCGCCGGCGCGCTGCCTGCCCCGCCGTCTGACGCGCGCCCCAGGCGGGTCCGTTAGGTCCCCCACGAGGTCCTGGATGCGATAGGGCGCCAGCTCGAAGTTCGCTTCGATGATCCGCGCGTAGCGGCCCGTCTTGCCGTTCACGGTCCCCGCCAGGCGCATCAGCCTGCTCCGATTTAGGCACTGGGAATCTGCGACGGTTTTGCCCTCCTCGTCGAGGCCCAGGTGGTTGATCAGCCGCAGGTGCGCGCGTTCGATCGGCTCGACCACTTCTCCGGTCTTCTCGATCGTCCACGTCGCCGGTAACGGCTCCTCGAGGAGAAAGTACGAGTGCGCGCCCCCGCTGCCGCCGGACTCGACCAGCAGATGGCAGGGCCGCTCGGCGAGCAGTGCCCACAGCCGGTGCAGCTGCCCCGGTTTGTCGATGTCAATCCACAGCGCGCGCGTGTGGGTGACCGCTTCCTTGCCCCCGGCCGCGAACGCTCGCACCGGCGGCGCGAGGAAGACCCCTTGCCTCCCGGGCCGGTGATCTTGCCTCTCGGCAGCCGCGAGTAGTCCCTCCAGCCAGTTCTTCTCTCCGGCGTTCCCGCCAGGAAGGAACTCGCTGAACTTCTTGCGCGCGATCACCTTCGTTCCATCGCGACGGCGAAAGCCGACTGCCACTTCGACGAGCCCCTCCGTGTCGCTGTGCAGCAGTCCGAGATGCAGTCGCCTATGCCTGACCGCAGGCAGTTCACCGGAGAAAACGCGGCCGTCCGCGAGCCGAATCCGGCACGGAAGCAGCACGCCGGCCCCCGGGTCGCTCTGCGACGCTTCGCGCGTTCGCCGCCGCGGCGCTCGTGAGGAGCGCTCTTCGATGGCGATGGCGCTCATGCCTGACCTCGCAAGAGATGCGATTGCGCGCACTGCTCGGGCCGCTCGCTCGTCACCTTCCCTGTCCACGTCTCCTCGCTGAGGGGAGGCGCGGCGCTCACAGTCCGCACACTTCGCATGGTGGTATCCCGAGCGCCCGCACGATCCGGCTGGCCGCCTCGACTGTGATCGTCTTCTGTCTGCGGGCGGGGTAGCGCCGCCCGTATTTCACGCGCCGGGGGACGTCGACCATCCCGAGCGAGCGTCGCAGCGCCTCGTCGCCGATGCCGAGGTTTGCTGCGAGCGTTCCGGTTCCCTGCTCGGTGCGCTGCTGCCAGGCCTCGATCAGCTCGCGCACGATCCGGTTGGGGATCGCGCTGCCCTCGAAGATCGCGTTGTGCTGGCGGTTGCTGTATGACCACCAGTCCTCGCCCGGGCATTGGCGCTCGATGTCCTCGAGGCGTTCGGCGAGCTCGGTGTCGGCCGCCTCGAGCTCGATCGCGTGCAGTTGCACCAGCCTGCTCGCCACGGCGACCGGCACGCCCGCGCTGCGGGCGGCCTGCGCCACTGACAGCCGGTCACGCTCGATCAGCGCCACCAGCTCGCCGGTCAACGCCTGCGCGCCGCCGAGTGAGAGCTGCTTGTTCGCGCTGTCGGTGACTGCCATCTGTCCTCCTTCCCTCAGGGTCGGCCTGTCGCCATCCCTCCGTCTCTGTCGGCGCGCCACGCGGCGCCCGAGGCCAGCAGCGCGACCGCCAGCTGGTTGGGCGAGACGCGCTGCTCGGCCGCGAGCCGCGAGAGCTCGTCGTGGAGCTCGTGCGGCAGCCGCACCTTCAGCCGGCCGGAGTGACCGTTGGGGCCGGCCCATTACCCGCCACCTCTCTCGTGGGCGGTACGGCAGTGGTACATCGCGTCCCCGCCTTGTGTTCGTTCACGTTCCTCCTTCCTTCCTAGGCGACCTGCACGTCGTCCGGCCAGCCGAGCGACCGGGCGAGCGCCTCGTTGATGAGCACGTTCATTGACCTGCCCTGATGCTCGGCCTTCGCGGCTAAGTCCCGTCGCAGCTCCTGCGAGCTGAACCGCAGCGCGAACCGCAGGCTCGGCGTCTCGCCCGTGGCCGGCTTGCGTCCGCGCGGTCTCGTTTCGTTTGCCACGGGCTAATGATATTGTATATAACATCATTGTCAAGCGTGATGTTGCGCACTCGCTGGACTGGGTTGGCGGCACGTTCGGCCAGGCGCCGGCTGGGGACCACCTCAGCCCTCCCACCCTCGGTCGATCGACGGCCGGGGAGGAGTTGCGAGGTGGGGAAGACCCGCCCGTGAGAGCGCCGTCGTGGCCGTGGCCGGCCCGTTTGTGGCATTGCCTGAGCGCTGCGGGGCGCCCTATCTCACTTCGAAGCGCGTGAGGGCGGAGCTCAGGGCGCTGGGCGCTTCGCCGCGCTCACGCCCTGTGGCGTGTCGATCATGTCGACGTCGGGCTGGTCTGAGACCGGCTCCCAGCGCGCGTGATCCACCCTTCGCTGCTGTCGGGCGCGTGACCGAACCCGTAGCTCGTTGGCCGACGGGGGTAGGTGTGGCTGGTGGTGGTGGCGGGGATGGTGACGGCGGGGCGATCGCCGGACTGCGATCATTCGGTGTGGTGCTCCCTGGTGTTGTGAGCCGCTACGTGGAGCGCGCCACCGGTGGTGGTGGACGCGCGATACGTGCGGTCAAGGTCCAGCAGCGCGGCGAGATGACGCTCAAGAAGGGAGCAGCGCCTCGGACGTTCTTTGCTGCGGAGACCTTCGCCGCTGACGCGGTCGAGTTCCGGTGGGAGGCGCGGTTTTCGATCCGTGGCCCCGTTGGCGATGCGGGTCGTGGACTTCTATGACGGCACGAGCGGCGGGCTTGATGTCCGCATCCTCGGCCTACCGATTCAAAGGAAGCGCGGGCCTGAACTGGTGGAAGGCGAGGTGTTTCGCTACCTCGCTGAGATTCCCTGGGTCCCGCACGCGATCCTCGTCAATCCACAGCTGCAATGGCGTGAGGTCGACGAGCGGCGGGTTGAGGTCGCCACCGGCGTGCAGGGGAAGCGGGTCGCAGTCAAGCTGACGTTCGACGAGCATGGCTACATCAGCGAGACGCGCGCGGAGCGGCCTCGGCTGGAGGCAGCCAACGCGATGACATCCTGGATCGGCAGCTACAGCGACTACCGCGAGGTGTCGGGAGTGCTGATACCGACACGTGGCGAGGTTGCCTGGCAGCTACCCACTGGTCTTTTTACTTACTGGCGCGGAGAGATCGTCTCGCTCGAACTCACAAGCCGCTGACGAGGTGACCACGCTGGAGCGCAGAGCTGTCAACCAGAGTCATCGCTGTGCCTGCGTCAGCTTCCGACTCATATATCTGCCGGGTCGCTCGCGTCGTGTCCGCCGTTCTCGCCCGCGAGGTCGCTGAGCGCTCTGCGGTACTCCTCGAGGCGGCCCGCGAGTCTGGCCGCCCGCTGCTCCTCGATCGTCGCCAGCGTGTCCGCGGCGTGCTCGCGGGCCATCCGCACCCACATGGCGAGCAGCGCTTGCCCGCTCACCCTGTCACCCCATCCCACGCATGGTCGGTGAGGCGGATGCCAACGCCCCACACGGTTACTACGAAGGGCTGCTCTGCGCCCGCCTCGCTCAGCTTGTGGCGCAAGCGGTAGGCATGCGACTGGACCGTCCTCGTCCTGCAGTCACCGGGGTACCCCCACACCTCGCGGAGCAGCTCGTCGCTCGTCCGCACGCGCGTGGGCTCCCTTGCCAGCGCCGCCAGCAGGCCGAACTCCTTGGCCGTCAGGGCGACCGGGCGACCTCTGACGTGCACCTCGCGGCTGCCGAGGTCGACTTTGAGCGTTCCGATCCGCAGCTGCCTCGGATTCGCCCGACACTCAGCGCGGCGTAGAAGCGCGCCCACGCGGGCACGGAGTTCCGGGTAGGACACCGGCTTCGGGATTACGTCGTCACCCCCGCGCTCTAGCACGCGGATGCGATGAATTTCGTCCGCCTGGTGGCTTAGGACAATGATCGGCGTGTCACTGTCGACCGATGCGCCGGCCCCGGCGCCGGTGCGGATCGCGTCGAGCAACCCCAGCGTCTCGCCGTTGAGGTCGGCGAGGACCAGCACCGGGTCGGCGGCGCTCAGCAGCGCCAACGCGTGCCGCCGGTTCTCGGCCTGCATTACCTCATAGCCGTCTGCGGCCAGCTCGCGGGCCAGGAATTCGCGGCTCGCCGGGTCTTCTTCGGCGAGCAGGATCAGCGGTGAACCCATCCAAGTCCTCCTTCGCTTGCTGTGATTGGTTGCGCGCGCTTCGCGCGGCCGCGTGGGCCGCGTCCGCCCTACACGGGTTGCTCGGGTTAGGTGCCGCCCGCCCGTCGCTGGCAGCCGATTGACACGCGTTCGGTGCTCGGCAGGCTGTTCACCCACCGGAACAGCTCGCGCACTTCGACCTCGCCGCAGAGCACCGGGAGCGGGTGGTCGGCGTGGAGCAACGGCGCCGCCCATTGCAGATCCGCGGGGAGGGCTCGTCGGCAGCGGTTGGCCAGCGCGGCCCACATCGCCCCGTTGTCTTGCGGCCGCGCGTGCAGCACGAACGATCGCGAGCCGACGAGTGACAATGGTCGCTCGGAGATCAGCCGCAACTGCGGCGGCTGGTGGCGGCGTCTCAGCTTGAACATCGCCCGGGCTCCTACAGCAGCTGTGCGGCGCGTAGCTCGTTGCGGATCTCGCGCAGTTCGGATGCCGCCTCGGCGCGCTCGCGCCGCGCCTTTCGTGCCTCGCGCCGGCGTGCTCGTTCGGCGGCCCTACGCGCGTCCGCGACCGAGTCGATGTTGGCGCTCGCCGCGGCGACGTTCGCCTTGGGGTGCTTCATCTTCTACCTCGCTTTCAGGTGAGTGCTTTCAGTTCACGGCCGTGGCGGCTCAGCTAGGCGCGATGGCGCCGCTGCCGCAGCGCGCGGGGCGCCCGGCGAAGCACGCCGGCCTGGGGTTGTCGGGCACGGTGGAACCGGTCCGGGAGCTGGGGGAGGGGCCGAGCGTGCCCCCATGCGGCCGCCTCGGCGCACCGCCACGCGTGGCCGCGTCCGCACCCGGCGCCTAGGTGGCCGAGCTCCGCGCTCGCGATGTCGATCAGCTCCTCCGCCTCGCGCGGCAGCTCGAGCAAGCCTTCGAGCGGCGTCCATGCTTCCCACGCGAGCTGCGCCGTGTCGTGTGTTGCCAGGTCGGGCTGGTCGAGGGTCCGCCCGCGGCGGACCGCGGTCGCGACGATCATTTGCTCGTGCATCTCGAGACCTCCTTCGTCGGGTCTCGGGAGGCGCCGCCAGTACCCTGGGCGCACGGGCCCGCGGTCGTTACGGGCCGCTCTCCAAGCACTTCAGCAAAACGAGGCGCCCCGAAGGGGCGAACGGGCCCAAGAACGGCGACCTGCTCTCCGGACGGGCACGGCTGTCGGCGCCGTCCCGCCTCAGCGACGCCTTGGACGCTTCTCCGGTTCCGGTTACGCGCGGCCGCCGGGAGCTGCCTTCTCGCTCGCACCTCGCTGCTCGCGCACGTACTCGCGCGCGATCGCCTCGGCCTCGGGGCGTCCCTCGTCGACTCCGGTCAGGGTCTCGATGATCGTGGTCTTGGCCACGCTGATGTCGGCCACCTGCCACGCGCCGGCGCGCGTTTTGCGTACGACGACGTCGTGGCGGACTCCGCTCGCGTCCTGGTAGTGGGCGATGACGGGGTTGGGCATGGTTTTCTTCTCCTTTGTTTCGGCCGGCACGGTTGCGGGTTTCATCGGAGCGGCCGGTGCCCGCCTCGCCAGCTTCTGAGCGCCCAGTAGGCGACGGCCATGGTGAGGATCACGGTGACCACCTGGCCGCCCGCTTTTGCGTCGAGGATCTGGGGGAGCGCGGTCAGGTAGTGAGCGCGCCCGATGACGCTCGCCGGCGAAGCTGGAGTCCTCGGCGATCTCGCGAATCTGCTCGCGCGGGAGCCGGCGGATCCGGCCTACCGCCGTGCCGACCAGCGCGCCGAGCCCCGCGAAGGACAGGATGATCGTGGGCTGGCGTGGGTCGAGCAGGCTTCCGGCCAGCGTCGCTGCCGCGATCGCGATCGCTCACGTCTGGGCATGGTGCTGCATGCTTTTTCTGCCTTCTGCGGGGTCGACTCGTTGCCGAGCCGGATGTGGTTGGCCGTCGGGCTTGCGCGGCCGCCCGTCGCGTGGTGCTTCTGTCGGGTTCTGTGGGCGCTCCTTTCGGTCTTGGTGGCGGGCCGCCGCGGGTCGGCTAGCGCCAGAACGGGCGGTGGTGGACGCTGGGGGTGGGGGAGCTGCGTTCGGCGCGGCGTCCCTTGACCGCCGCCCACGGCGCCCGCGCGATCACCGCGTAGGCGCAGGCGACCGCCAGTGCCGTTTCGGGGTCTGGCGCCTTGTGGGAGGTCCTCGCCGCGTCGGCGGCCGCGCCGCGGCACGCTCGCCGGGCCGCCGCCCCGATCTCGGGGATCCGTCCGCCGGCGATCGCCTCTGTCAGCCGCTCGCGATGGCGCTGCCAGGGGAATGCCTCCGGGTGTGCCAGCGCGGCGAGCGCGTCAGACACCGCCTTCGCCTCGCCGTTGCGCGCGATCTGCTCGCGCGCTTCGACACGGGCTTCGGTCACCTGCCGGTCGCGGCGCTCCCGGAACTCGGCGACGTCGCGCTCGCGCCGCGACCGGCCTCGACCCGTTCGCTCGGCCTGGCGCGACGGCGTCGCGGGCGACGCCTCCCCATTGCTCACCGGGTCGGTTGCCGCTGCCTCCGGTGCCGCCTCGCGCTTCTCCGGCGTAACGGCCCCCACCACCGGCAGCGCGATGGCGACCGGCGCGTGCGAGATCTCGATCGCCACCGGCTCCGCCGGGCTCGCCGCCTCCCCGACGCTCGGCTCCCGCACGGCCGGCACCCTGGGCGCCAGCGGCTCGAGTGCGATCGGGTGCTGTCGCCGCTTGAGTGCGCGCGCCTCTCGGCGTTCGCGCTTGCGCGAGATTCGCGCCTCGCGCTGTTCGCGTCGCAGCGCGCGAGCGTCGTCGAACACCATCTCTTTGGCCATCGAAGGCCTCCTTTCCCCGCGACCTCGCGCGGGCGTTCGGGCAAACCCAGCTCCCGGGTCCGCCGGTAATTCGCGACGCTCCGTTCGGGCAGGCCATCGGCTGCCTTGCCGCGAGACGAGACCGTCGCGGCACGGACGCTCGTTGACGACAACCGGCCCCGCAGCGCTCGGGATCGCCAGAAGCGGGCCTCGTTCTCCCATCAATGTCTCGTCGACCTAGAGCCCTACCTCGTGAGGCAGGCTTGTCGGTCCGCGCATAACACGCGCGACGGCTACCAGCAGCCGGTTACTACGCAAACCTCGACCATTGAGACGACGATCAGGTCGTCCTCAAGGGGCTCAGGTCCTCAGGCCGCGCGGGGGCGGGGGAGGGGAGAGCACCCTGATGGGCTCTCCCTCGATCCGCAGCATGGACAGTCCCGGCTCGAACACGCAAAGGCACGGTGCCCTTGACCGCGCCGCCGACCGATACAGCACGCCCTGTGCTTCTTCGGCCCGTAAGGTGGCGGCGAGCTCCTGAAACGCCGGCCGCTGCGACGCCGCCGGACGCATCTGCGCGGGCAGCCCGAGTCCCTTCCGTCCCGCGGCCGCGCTCACGTCGACAACGTCACGCAGCCGTACCGATATGCGGTACACGTCTCGCGGCAGGTCATCCGCCGGCGACCGGCCGCGTTCAGCGAGTGCTCGGTACCACTCGGCCCAAGCCGTCTCCATGCTGTCGGCGAGGTACAGGGCGATCTCCCCCGGCCGGTGAAACCGGCCCGCGGTCCCGCGTCTGCCGGTCCCCAGCGCTCGCCCGCCGGCCGGCACGTGCCGAACCCACGTCCCGCTTACCGGGACGCGACGTATGTGAGCGCCCATCCGGCCTTAGGTGAACGGGGGATCGATCAGATCCTCTGCGATCCCTGCCACTAGCTCATAGTCGCCCGCGGCGATCGCCGCAAGCGGCGTCCGGCCCCCGAGCACCGGAACGGTCCGATTCAGCCAGTCAGGGATCGCGTCGGGCCTGCTCGAGACCTCCAGCCGCTCGCACGCTGCGATCAGCTCGCTCAGTCGTGCCGCCTGCTCGCCGGCGGGCGCGACGCGGCGCTCAAGCCACGCCAAGGCCGTCTCCTCGTCGGCTCCGGTCGCGGCTGTCACGTCCGCATCTGACAGCGGCACGCGTTCCCGCAGGAACCGCAGCTGGTCGGCCAACGCGATCGTGCCGATAGCGCTCGGTGCGGTCGACGCCATGCTCGCCACTGTATCGGCCTGCGCGTTGTTGCCCGCACCCGCTCGTTCCGATGGTCTCGCGTGGCCGAACACGTGGAGTTCGCGTCCGCCGGCGGCGCAGGCGGCCATGAACCGAGGGTGCTCGGCCGCCAGTTCACCGCTGATGCTGATGCCCACCATCTCGTCTCCTTGCTTGCTCGTTTCTCCGCATTGAGGTCACCGCCCAAACCGCTATAGGCAACCCGCCCTCGCTTGTCGAGCGGCACCCATCGCCGCTCCCAGCGCGCCCGCCGCGCGGCCCGGTCCGCCGCCAGCGGTCTCGGGTTCGGCGCCGCCAATTCTCAGTGAGCGACTGGGCGCGGGCCTCTACCGCCGCCGGCGGCACCAGACGACAGCCAGCACTACGATCACCGGCAGCGTCGCCTGCGCCTGCGCCCCCACACGCATCGCCGCGACCACCGCGACGAGCGCCGCCGCCGGCCGAACCGACCGCCGCGCCAGCCCTCCGGCGAGCGCTCGCAACTGCACCACGTCCAGCCGCTCGCGCCTCCGCTCCGCAGCGCCACCATCGCCGTCATTGAAAGACATCCACGCTCTCCCTTCAGATCGCACCCGACCCCGAGGCGTCCGCTTCGGAGCCGCTGGTTTGAGGAAGGGGCCCGGAGACACCGCGGTCGCGGGGTGCTCTCCGGGCCTCCTTCATGGGATTGCGCGCCTACCAGACGCTGGCCAGCAGGTCGAACGTCTCGCCGTCGCTCATCGCGACCATCTCCGTGACGAAGCAGCCGTCGTCGTCGCGGACGGTGAAGTTCAGGGCGTGCGTGCCCAGCTCGCGCTCGTAGCCGAAGTCCAGCGGCTCGGGCACGAAGTTCTGCTCGCGGTCCAGCAGGTAGGACACCGGCTCTCGCCCGTCAAGCCACGCCATCGCCTTGATCTGGCCGATCGTCGGCAGGTGCTTCAGCCGGCGCCGGTGCGTAATCAGCCGCCAGCTCGCGCGCAGTATCCGGATCGTCCCGATCCGCGCCGGCCGGTTGCCCGCCGGTCGCGCCAGCACCCCGGCCGCGAGCGCGCCGGTGAGCGTCGTTGCGACCAGTGTTCGCAGGCTGTCCGCAGCGGCGACGCCGACGACCAGGATCGTCGCCCACGCCAGCAGATGACGGCGGGACATCACAGCAGCCCCGCCCGCGCGAGCTCCGCGCGGATCTCGAGCCGCTCGACCTCGGCGGCCTGCTCGGCCACCAGCGCGCGCAAGCTCGCCGGCAGCACTGCCGCATGCACCACGGCAGTTTGCCGCTCGACTCGAGCGCGCTCCTTCGACGACATCGCCGGCCGATGGCCGTTGCGCTCGTCGGCTGGGATTGGCCACACGACCTGGCGGTCGAGCAGCGTGAGTGGAAGCCCGTCGACGCGGGCGAGGAGAGACGGCAGCATGAGCTACCCTCCTTAGTGCTTGGGTGAAGCCCCGCCGCGGACCTTGGAAATTCGGGCGGGGCTTCGCTTTGCCGTGAGACCGTCACGGCGCGGTGCTCTTTAGCGACGGGAAGGCGCGCGACCGCAGGAGCAAGGGGATCAGCGGGCGCTCCGGGGAAAAACGCGACGCCAGACAGCGGCGCGTCGGTCGCGCGCCCAGCCCGGCGAGAGGATCAGCCGGCGCGTCCCCGAGCGATTACGGCCAGGTGATCCAGGCCGCGAGGTCGTCGCGGCTCAGCTCGATCAAGCCACTTCTCTCAAGCGGTCGGTACTCCCCGCCTGACAGCCCGAGCCAGTGAACCGCCCGCACCTGCGGATCGACGATCAGCAACTCCTCCACGCCGTGTGCGGCGTAGAAATCGAGCTTGTCCCACGTCTT
>Ga0213874_10000219_pt1 | contig 10689 bp, 8 predicted proteins | sample BarmaccomBMRX_R7_FD_160098 | JGI IMG/M metagenome (GOLD analysis project Ga0213874, IMG submission 160098) | Root-associated microbial communities from Barbacenia macrantha in rupestrian grasslands, the National Park of Serra do Cipo, Brazil - RX_R7 | ecosystem: Host-associated > Plants > Roots...
CTCGCGAGCCTTCTGCTCGCGCTGTGGCTTGGCCGCCCGAGCGCGCCGGCGGTCACGCTGTACGGGGCGGCGGGGTCGTTCGGAGGCCTCGCCCACGAGACACGCCTGGCGCGCGGCGGGGGTTTCTCGGTGCACGCGGTGGCCGGCTGGCGATTCCTGCCCGGACAGGCGGCGTACTTCACCGCCGTCGGCCCCCCCGGGACCGTGTTCATCGCCAACGAGCCTCAGAGCGACAACCAGGCTTTGCCGACCGCGCGTCAGATGGCGATCTCCGTGTTCACCCGCTCACCGGAGCGGTTCCGCAACATCGTGATCGCAACCTCGACCGGCGTGCGAGAAGTATCCCGTCCGTGGCCGAGCCAGTCACGCGAGGTCGGTGGGGCCGACGTCTCCGACCTGGCGGCGATCTCTGCAAACGGCTCGGCGCGCGTCGCGTTCATCTCGGCCCTGCCGTACGCCGGCTGGGATCTCAGCCGCAATGGCGTCTACCCCACGCTCGGCTACCTATCGGAGGGTGCGCGCGGGTGGTTCTACGACAGCTCGAGGAGCGTGACCGCTCTCGCCATCGCCGGCTCAGCCGGAACGCGCACCGGACAGCCCTGCCCGCCGGAGACGAGCGCGGGCGGCCGGCCGTTCGCCGATTGCCGCCTTCCCACGGAGCTGGCCGCCCTGCCCCGCTCCCGTGACCTCGTCATCACCCAGTACGCGCCCGTCGGGGGCACGCCGAGCGCCCGCAGCGGCGGCCTCATGGTGCTCGATCCTCGCGGCCGGGTCCGCGCCACGTATGCGTACCCGACGGTCACGCTGCCCGGCGGCGAGACCGTCGACGTCCACCCCCGCGAGGTCGATGCCGACCCCGTCAGCCTACCCGGGCACGAGCGCTTCGTCGTCATCTTCGACTCGACCACGAGCGCGGGGCTTGGCACCCGGCTGGGGCCGTTCGCGATGCAGGAGTTCGGCTTCGACGCCGCGACCGGGGTGATCACGCCGCTCTCGGCTCCGGTCCTCAGCGGCCAGCGGGCTCCAGACGGCAACCGCCTGGGCTTCGAGACGGCGATTTACGACCGAGCCGGCAATCTATGGGCAGCGCAGTCGGAGAACGGGACGATCACCGGAGGGCCGCTGGTCGTCTATCGCCGGGCACCCGACGGCAGCACTTTGGCCCGTGGCGGCTGCGCGGTGGAGCCGACGTGGTCGGGGTCAGGCTGGGGTACCCCGTGTGCTCCGAGCTCGGTCATCTCGGGCGCCGCCGGGCTCGGCATCGTCCGGAGCCTGAACCAGGACCCCGCCACCCGCGCGATGCTGGTGGCCACGAGCTCGGGCTACTTGCTGCCTGTCATGACCGGCGATCACGGCCGGCGCCTAGCCCCGCTGGCTCCGATCGATCTCGGCTTGAACCGACTGGCCAACCGCAGGTCGGTCGCCCTCGACATCCGCAAGGGAAGCATCGACACCGCGGCCGGAACACTGTATCTGCCCGTTCAACAGCTCGAGACCTCCCGGCAGTGCCGGTCGTATCCGTGCGCGCCGCAATCCCTCGACCAGTGGCTGTACGCCGTCGACCTGAAGCAGGTCGTCGTCAACCCCACGCGTCAATGAGCCCGACTGAGACGACGCCACCGCCGCCGTCGCGGGAGGCGACCCCCGCAGAGCGCTCGATCCTCAGTCATCCCGATCAGCGGACCTCGTGGATCGTCGTGATGACCGCGGCCCTCGCCGAGCCGATGCCGGAGATGCCCGAACTGTTCGCACGACGCCTGGAGGCGATCGGCGAGGTGACGCCGATCGTGCGAGGCCGCTGGCGCGACGGACGCTGGCATTTCACCGACCCGCCCGCGCCGGTGGTGGTCGACGGCGATCCGCTTCGGCACCCCGGGCTGCTCGTCCGCTTTGCCCCCGACCGGGAGGCGCCGGTCCGGGTAGTGCTCGACTCATCGGGTCGCCGGCTGGCGCTCGCCGCCCACCACGCGGCGCTCGACGGGCGCGCGATGCTCGCCGTGATCGGCGGATTGCTGGGCGAACCGATGCCGCGGCCAGCCGGTCCCGGCGCCGGTCGCCGGGCGCGACCGAGCCTGCGGCTCCCGCTGACTCGCCTGCTGGCGCCCGCCGACCGGGTGGCGCCGTCCGCGCCGCCGGCCGCGCAAGAGTCGTTCGCCGTGCGCGAGGTGACGCTGCAACCGCCGAACATCACCGGAAAGCTCGCCGCTGCCGCCGCCGCGGCGGCCGCCGCTCGCAACGCCCGATTGGGCTGGCGCTGGCAGCGGGTCGGTTTGACGGTCGCGGTCGGTGGCCCACCGGCGGTCGGCAACGTGGCGAGCCATCGCCGGCTGGACCTCACGCCCGGCGACGCCATCGCCGTCGCCGTCCAGGAGGCCCTCCGGGCCGACGACGTACCGCCTGAGACGGCGTATGCGTCCCGCAGCCTCCGCCTGCTCTCGCCGATCGTGGAGCGGTTCTCGGATTCGCTGCTCATCTCGAACCTGGGACGCGCCGCCCTGCCGGGGCTCGAGCGCCTGACCCTGTTCCCGGTGCCCCGAGGACGTTCGGCGGTCGCGATCGGCGCCGCCGCGGTACCCGCCGGTCGCTCGACGGTTTCCCTGCGGGCCCGGGATCTGGACCAGGCCGATGCCGAGGCGCTGCTGGCCGACATCGCGCGTCGCCTGCACGCAGGCGACGCTGGCTCGAACCAGATCCCCGGTACGCCCGCTGACCGACGGCGGGCGTGACGGCGCCGCCCGCTGCCCCTCCGCCGACGCTGCCGCGGCCCCGACCGCGGGATTCGCGCTGCGGCCTCAGCGCTTCCGCGCGGTCATGTTCAGGCGCACGTACTCGAGCACGAGCGGCTCGCCGGCTCGCGCCAGGACCCGATCGACGAACCGCTCCCGCAGCTGCTCCGGGAGCGGATCGAGGTGCCGGACCAGGCACACGGTCTGCATGAACGCGCGTGGATCTCTGAGCGTCACCGGCTTGGGCTCGAGCCAGCACGAGACCTCGGCGAACCCGGCGCCGGTCAGCCGCGTTGCGGTCTCCGAGTCGCCGGCGTAGTTCCATGGCTGCCGCCAGCCGCTGAAGTGCGTCGCAAACGGCGGCTCGCCGGCCACCTCGTCGGCGAGCCGGCGAAAGGCGTCGATGTTCCCGCGCCCTCCGCATTGGGCGACCAGCCGGCCGCCGGGCCGGAGCGCCCTCTGCAGGGCGGCGAACAGGCGGTCGTGGTCGGAGATCCAGTGAAAGGTGGCGTTCGAGAAGACGGCGTCGACCGGCTCGGGCAGACTCAGCTCGACCAGGTCCTGGCAGCTCACGGTCGCGCGCGATCCCAGCCTCGCCTGGGCGTGCTCGACCATCGACGGCGCCGCATCGACCGCGTAGACGCGCCCGCGCGGAACGCGGTCGACCAGTTCCGCGGTCACCCGGCCCGACCCGCAGCCGGCGTCGAGCACCACCTCGTCGCCCTTCAGCTCGAGCCGGTCGAGCTGCTCGAGCGCCCACGCGAACTGGGGGTCGGAGATCCGGTCGTAGGTGGCGGCGTCCCAGTCGCGAGCGGCACTCACAGCGCGAGGGTCACCGGCCCCGGGCGCTCACGCCGATGCTCGAAGATTGCGATCTGGTCCTCCTGCTCGAGGGTCAGTGCGATGTCGTCGAGCCCACCCAGCAACCGATGCTTGACCTCGGGGTCGATCTCGAAGCGAGCCCGGCCACCGGGCCAACGGACCTCCTGCTCGCGCAGATCGACCTGCACTTCGCCCGCGTCGGCGATGGCGCGGCAAGCGGCGGCGTCGAGCTCGACCGGCAGCAGGCCGATCTTGGTGCAGTTGGAGCGGAAGATGTCCGCGAAGCTGGGCGCGATGATCGCGCGGAAGCCGTAGTCCTCGAGCGCCCACGGCGCGTGCTCGCGGCTCGAGCCGCAGCCGAAGTTGCGGCCGGCCACCAGTACGGGATTCTTCGGCAGGTCCCAGTCCGGCTCTTTGGCCCAGTCGTAGAACAGGAACTCGCCGAACCCCGTCCGCTCCACCCGCTTGAGGAACTGCTTCGGGATGATCTGATCGGTGTCGATGTCGTCGCGGTTCAGCACCGACACGCGCCCCGTGATGGTCTCGATCGCCCTCATCGGTCGCTCCAGTCCCGGATGTCGACGAAGTGGCCTTCGATCGCCGCCGCCGCCGCCATCTGCGGGCTGACCAGGTGCGAGCGTGCTCCCCGGCCCTGTCGGCCTTCGAAATTGCGGTTGGAGGTGGAGGCGACCCGCTCTCGCGGCGCGGCGATGTCCGGGTTCATGCCCAGGCACATCGAGCACCCGGCGCCACGCCAATCGAACCCGGCGCGCTTGAACACCTCGTCGAGGCCTTCCCGCTCCGCCTGCAGCTTTACCTGCTGGGAGCCGGGGACGACCATCGCGTAGACCTCCTTGGCCACTCGGCGGCCGTCGATCATCTGGGCGGCGGCGCGCAGATCGCCGATCCGCGAGTTGGTGCACGACCCGATGAACACCCGGTCGAGCTTGATCGCCTCGATCGGCATGCCCGGCTCGAGGCCCATGTACTCGAGCGCCCGCTCGTCCTGCTCGCAGTCGGGATCGGGGACGCGCTCGGTAACCGGCACGACCATCCCCGGCGTGGTCCCCCAGGTGACCATCGGGCTGAGCGCGGCGGCGTCGACGGTGATCTCACGGTCGAAGTGTGCGCCGTCGTCGCTCTTCAGCGTCCGCCACTCGTCCGGGAGCTCGGGCGGCGCAGCCGGGCGGCCCATCACCCACTCGAACGTGGTCTCGTCCGGCGCGATCATCCCGGCGCGGCCGCCGCCCTCGATGGTCATGTTGCAGATCGTCATCCGGCCCTCCATCGAGAGGGTTTCGATCGCCTCGCCGGCGTACTCGACGACGTGGCCGACCGCGCCGGCCACGCCCATCTGGCCGATCGTTGCGAGGATCAGGTCCTTGGCGGTGACTCCGAAGCCCGGCGCGCCCTCGTAGCGGATCCGCATCGACCGCGGCTTGGCCTGGACCAGGCACTGGGTGGCCAGCACATGCTCGACCTCGCTGGTGCCGATCCCGAAGGCGAGGGCGCCGAACGCGCCGTGGGTGGCGGTGTGAGAGTCGCCGCAGACGATCGTCATGCCGGGCTGGGTGACCCCGAGCTCCGGACCGATCACGTGGACGATGCCCTGACGATCGGAGCCGAGCGAGTACAGCGGGATCCCGAACTCGGCGCAGTTGCGCTCGAGGGTCTGGACCTGGACCCGCGAGAGCTCGTCCCGGATCCGCTGTGCGGTCGGCGTGCCGTCGGTGGGCACGTTGTGGTCGGCGGTGGCGAGCGTGCGGTCTGGCCGGCGCACCCGCCGCCCGGCCAGCCGGAGCCCGTCGAACGCCTGCGGGCTCGTCACCTCGTGGACCAGGTGCAGATCGATGTACAGCAGGCCGGGTGCGACCTCGTGGGCGTCCCAGATCTTCTCGAACAGAGATTGCGGCATGTCAGCTCCTCCTCAGACCGGCGCTGACGATCGCGAGCAGCACCGCCTCATCGGGTCCGGGGTTCTCGAAGTGGTGGGGAAGATCGGCGTCGAAGGTCACGCAGTCGCCGCCGCCGAGCTCATGCGCGGCGCCGTCACAGTGCAGCACCACCCGCCCGGCTTCGATCAGCGCGGTCTCCCGGCTGCCGGGCTCGTGCATCGGCGGGTCGCCGGGTCCGCCGGTCGCCGCCCCGGGCGCCAGCGTGTGCCGCGACAGCTCCGCCCGCTGGCCCGGCAGCGGCGGCGTGAGCACCTCGTACCGGTGGCCGGCCACCCGCTCGGGACCTTGCCGGCGCTCGCCCGCGCGGACGATCGTCACCGCGCCCTCCTCATCCAGGCGCAGCAGCTGCGAGAGCCGCAGCTCGAGCCCGGCGGCGATCCGCGACGCCACCTGCAGCGTCGGGCTCGTCTCGCCCCGCTCGACCTGTGAGAGCATCGGCGCGCTGACGCCGGAGCGCTCGGCGAGGTCGCGCAGGGACAGCGACATCGATTCGCGCAGCGCCCGGATCCGCGGGCCGAGTTGCCCGGCCGCGGGCAGTTCTTGCGCGGCCGTCGTCATACGAGCGTACGTTATCACGTACGCGTCGCGGCGCGGGCGACGCTGCGTCGTCGCCTGACAGCTAGCGTCGCCCGGCAGCTAGCCTCGCTCACGTGATCTCACGACCCGACGTCCTCGTCCTCGGAGCCGGCGGCGTCCTGGGCGAAGCCTGGCTGATGGGCGTGCTCGCCGGTGTCGAGGACGCCACCGGCTTCGACCTGCGCGAGTGCGAGAACTTCCTCGGGACCTCCGCGGGTTCGATCGTCTCCGCGCAGTTGGTCGCCGGCGAGCGGCCCCGGCGCCCGGCGACGGTGCCCACGGAGATCGAGGAGGCCTCCGTGCAGCCCGCCGAGGGCCTGGCTGCCGCCGCCCTTGTGGCCGCCCGCCGCGCCGGCGGGTTCGCGCTCGCCGCCGGCGCATCGTTCGCGCCACTGGCCGTGGGGATCGCGGCGCCGGGAGCCGCCGCGCTCCGTGCGGTGATGCTCCGCCGGCTGCCGCACTCCGGCCAGACCCTCGACCGCCTGCGTCATCAGATGGAGCGCTCGCCGGCGCGCTTCGACGGGCGTCTCCGGGTCGCCGCGGTCGACCGGCGCACCGGCCGGCGGGTCGTCTTCGGGAGCCCCGGCGCCCCCGCCGCCACGGTTGCGCAGGCGGTGGTCGCCTCGTGCACCGTTCCGTGGATGTTCGAACCGGTCAAGATCGGTGGGCGCGAATACGTGGACGGCGGCGTCTGGAGCCCGACCAACCTCGATGTCGCGCCGGCAGGCCGCGACACGGTCGTGCTCTGCCTGAATCCCACCGGCAACCTGATCGGCTCGCACGGCGTGCTGCAGACGATCCGCCAGGTCTCGCGCTCGGCCGTATCGGTCGAGGCGCTCGTCCTGCGCCGGCGCGGAGCGCAGGTCCGCATGGTCGCTCCGAACGCCGAGGCGGCGGCGGCCATGGGCAACAACTTCATGGATCGCGAGCCGCGCGACCGCGTCCTCTCGGCCGGCTACCGACAGGGGCTCGCCCTCGCGCGCAGGTGAGCGCCGGCTGACCTAACGGCAAGCCGCGCCGCAGGCGGTCAGCGGGCGACAGCCCCCGGGAGCGGCTATGGCGTCTGCACCGCGACCGCCGCGCCGGCGGTCGCGGCCTCGGCCTCCGCCATGATCCCGCGCCTGCGCCAGGCGGTCGAGAGCGCGCGGACGTATGCCCGGCCGGCGGCCTCGAGGATGTCGGTAGAGACGCCCTGTCCCGCGCCGGTGACGCCGCCGAGCTCGAGCACCACCGAGGTCTCGCCGAGCGCGTCCTGGCCGCCGGTCACGGCGTCGACGCGGAACTCGCGCAGCCGGGCGTCGCTGCCGGTCGCCGCGTTGATCGCGCGGAAGATCGCGTCCACCGGCCCATCGCCGGTGAACGAGCCGGTCACCTCGACCCCGTCCGGGCCGACCACCCCGACGGTCGCATGCGGCGGGCGCCGCGAGGACGCCTCGACGTCGAACCACTGGAGCTGGTAGCCGGTGATCTCGCCCCGGAGCTCGTCCGTCACGAGCGCCTCGAGGTCCATCGCGGTCACCTGCTTCTTCTTGTCGGCGATCTCCTTGAAGCGCCTGAACGCCGTGTTCAGCGCCTGGCCCGAGAGCTCGAAGCCGAGCTCGGCCAGGGCCTGCTGGAGGGCGTGGCGGCCGGAGTGCTTGCCGAGCACGATCGAGTTGGCCTCCAGCCCAACCGTGGTGGCGTCCATGATCTCGTAGGTGGTGCGCTCCTTGAGGACTCCATCCTGGTGAATCCCGGACTCGTGGGCGAACGCGTTACGGCCGACCACCGCCTTGTTCGGCTGGACGGGGTAGCCGGTGAGCCGCGAGACCAGGCGTGAGGTCCGCGCGATTTCCCGGGTCACCACCTGGGTCCGCAGCCCCACGTCGGCCGCTCGCGTGTGGAGGAGCATCACGATCTCCTCGAGCGACGCATTGCCGGCGCGCTCACCAATCCCGTTGACCGCACACTCCACCTGACGCGCGCCGGCCAGGAGGCCCGCGAAGGAGTTGGCCACCGCCAGCCCCAGGTCGTCGTGACAGTGCACCGAGAGCACGACCTCGCTCAGCTCGGGCACCAGCGCGTACAGCCGCTTGAGGTAGGCCGTGAACTCCTCCGGCATCGTGTAACCGACGGTGTCGGGGATGTTGATCGTGGTCGCGCCCTCCTCGATGGCGATCCGGCAAACCTCGGCGGTGAACTCGACGTCGGCCCGCGTGGCGTCCATCGGCGAGAACTCCACGTCGTCCAGATACTGCTTGGCGTGCGCCACCGCCGCCCGCGCCTGGCCTTTCACGTCCTCACGCGTGGTCTGAAGCTGGTAGCGGATGTGGATGTCGGAGGTCGAGATGAAGGTGTGGATCCGCGGGCGCTCCGCGTCGCGGACGGCGTTCCAGGCCGCGTCGATGTCGGCCACATGGGTTCGGGCGAGCGCTGCGATCACCGGCGGCGCCGGCTCGAGCACCTTGCGGGCGATCGCCTGGACCGCCTCGAAGTCGCCCGGCGATGTGATCGGAAACCCGGCCTCGATCACGTCGACGCCGAGCCGGGCCAGCTGCTGGGCGATCTCGAGCTTTTCCTGCGTGTTGAGCGCGATCCCCGGCGACTGCTCGCCGTCGCGCAGCGTGGTGTCGAAGATCAGTACTCGGCTGGGGTCCACTGTGCTGTTCATGTCGCTCCTCTCGTGTCTCGAACTGGACTTCTCTCGGTGCTGATCTCGCGGCTTCGGCGGCCGCCACGCGCTATTCCCCCCGAAGGGGGAGGAGAAGAAGTCGCAGGTCGAGTCGGGACGACATCGCTACCGGCAAGCCTAGCAACCCCGGCGAGAACCTCCCCGCGCGCCATGAAACTGCGTCCGTGCGGCGGTGGCATTCGCTCTGTCCGCATGGAGACCCCGCCGGAGCGTGCCAACGTCTATTCCTCCCGGTGTCCTTCGTGGTGGGATCGCTATTCGTCCCCTCGGTCAGCGACCGCCCGTTAGACTCGGCGCAACGAGCGGCAGGGTGCAGCTGCGGAGGTGGTAGGTGGCCGTCGCGTCGGGCCGGGACGGGACGGAGAAGGGACCGGGGGCGGCAGCACTCGACAGTCGCGCGTGGCTAATGCCCTTACACGCGGCCAGAGAGGACCAACACATGCCAGAATCGACGGACGTCCCGAAGCTCGAGGATGCGCTACGCAAGGCGGGTAGCCCCCATGCCACCCGCCGGAGGCTGTTGGAGTGCGCGGCGGTGGGCGCCGCCGCTGTCGCCGCCGGTGGTGCGCTCGAGCCCGCCGGCGCCGCGCTCGCCAAGGGTGGACACAGCTCGATAAGCGCGTTCGGCACCGTCGCGGTAACCACCGAGGCGCTGACCGTGACGCTGCTCACCGAGGTCCTGCGTCGGGCGAACCGCAACTCGGTGCCGGCCGGCGACTTGGCGGTATTCGAGGGCGCTTTCGCCGCAGAAGTGGATCACTTCCGCTTCACGCGCAAGTACTGGAATCCCACCACGACGAAGTTCTGGATCCCCGATGCGTTCTTCGGCGGCTCCGGGAACACGCTCGACCTGACCGCGCTCGGCAAGGCGCTGGTGGCCGGCGAGACGCTGTTTGTCAACCTCTACCTGATCGGGGTCACGGCGTTTGCGCAGGCCGGAAACGGTCAGTTCGCGCGCTTCTCAGCCGAGATCGCCGGCGTTGAGTCCGAGCACCGGGTCCTGGCCGAAACGCTGATCGGGGCCACGCCGCCCAACAACGTCGGCTTCGAGGCCTTCTCGATTCAGCGCCCTCAGGGCATCGAGACCGCGCTCGAGGGCGCGGGCGTTGGCTTCGGCAAGCAGGGCAACGCGGCGGGAGCGTTCTACCAGCTCCCGCATCCGATCATGGCGCCGCCGATCAAGATCAACTCGAACAAACCCAAGTAAGCGCACGCGCCCCAGGGGGGCTGCTGGTGCCGACCCACAGGCTCTGGAGTCGGCGCATCGTCGCAGTGTCGCCGCGCCGGCCGCTCCAGCCGGCGCGGCGAAAGCGGCTCAGAGGCCCGCAGATGCGGGAGAACGCTGCTTGCGCCTCGACTCGGGCGAGCGCCGCGCCGAGGCAGAAGTGTGGGCCGTGTCCGAAGGCGAGGTGCGCTTGATCTGCCCGACGAAGCGTGAGCTGGTCGGGCTGGGCGTGGCGGAGGGGATCTCGGTTGGCCGCGCCCACGACGATCAGCGCCTGCCTGCCCGCGCTGATCTGGATGCTCCCGAGCCGGTGGTCTTCACGGGCGATGCGAGAGACGACCTGCGTCGGAGCGTCGTAGCGCAGCATTTCCTCGACGGCGGGCCGCGTCAGCTCCGGGTTCCGGTCGAGCGCGTCGAGCTGGTCGGGATGTTCGAGCAGAGCGAGGGAGCCGTTGCCGATCAGATTCGCGGTGGTTTCGTGCCCGGCGGCGAGCAGCAGCAGGCATAGGCCGATGATCTCGTCCGGTTCGAGAGGTTGCTGGCCTCCCGGAGCATCGACGAGTGCGCTGAGCAGGTCCTCCCCGGGGCGACGACGCCGTTCGGCGAGGATCGGGATGAGGAACAGGGTGAGCGTCATGGCGGCGGTCATGGCGGCCTTCAGCGTCGAAGAGCTGGGGGTGACCTCGAGGATGCCGATCAGCGCCGGGGTTTCGC
>Ga0213874_10000220_pt1 | contig 10687 bp, 11 predicted proteins | sample BarmaccomBMRX_R7_FD_160098 | JGI IMG/M metagenome (GOLD analysis project Ga0213874, IMG submission 160098) | Root-associated microbial communities from Barbacenia macrantha in rupestrian grasslands, the National Park of Serra do Cipo, Brazil - RX_R7 | ecosystem: Host-associated > Plants > Roots...
GAGACCTGCTGCCCCTGTCGCTGTACCTGCCGGGCCTGCGGTTCTCCGGCCGGGCCGGCGCGCGGGTCTCCGAGCTCGACGTCGTCGAGTTCACCTCGCCGCCGAGCGCCGGCTTCTGCTGGTGGGGCTCGGCGTGCAACCTGTGGCCCGTGCGGACCCAGCACCGGTTCGATGTTCCCGGCTTCCACGAGGCGTGGGAGCGCCACGCCCTCCAGTTCACCGTGATCCGCCTGATCGCCTCGCGGCCGGTGAGGCTCGGTCCGCGGGAGGTGGGGCGGGCCGTGCGGACGACGCGCCTGCGCAACGACGAGTTCCTTCTGCAGCGCTGAACAGCGCCTGCACCTCGGCGTCGCCGAGCCGGCGGAAAGCCCCGGGCTTCAGCTCGCCGAGGCTGAGCGGCCCGAACGCGACCCGCTCGAGGCGCCTCACCGGGTGCCCGACCAGCTCGCACATCCGCCTCACTTGCCGCTTGCGCCCTTCGCGCAGGGTTATCTCGAGGGTGTCGGGCGCCAGGCGCCGCACCCTGGCCGGCGCGGTGAGCCCGTCCTCGAGCCGTACCCCGGCCCGCAGCGCCCGTACCGCGGCGTCGCGCACCGGCGCCGGCGCAACCTTGACCCGATATGTCTTCTCGACCTCGAACCGGGGATGCGTCATCCGGTGCGCGAGCTCTCCGTCGTTGGTCAGCAGGATCAACCCGGTGGTGTCGCGGTCGAGGCGGCCGACGGGATACAGGCGCACCGACGCGGGGATCAGCGAGACCACGGTCGGGCGGCCCTGGGGATCCCTCGCGGTCGAGACCACGCCGGCGGGTTTGTTGAGCGCGTAGACCACGCGTTCAGTGCGGCTGTCGACCGGCGCTCCGTCGAGCTCGACGCGGTCTTCGGGGTCCACGTCGCGGGCTGGGTCGGTGACCACGACCCCCGCCACGGTGACGCGCCCGGCGCGCACGATATCTGCGGCGGCCCGGCGCGAGGCGACGCCGGCGGAGGCGAGGTACTTGGCCAGCCGCATTCGGCTGCCACCATAGAGAGCGTGGACCTCGAACTGGTGCAGAGCAAGCTGGCGGAGCTCGGCGAGCCGCGCTACCGCCTGGGTCAGATCTGGCGCTGGGCGGCTCAGGGCGCCGGCTCGTTTGCCGAGATGACCGACCTGCCCCGCGGGCTGCGCGACGCCCTGTCGGGCGTCGTGCCGTTCTCCACGCTGTCGCCACGACGCGAGGCCCACGCCCGCGACGGCACCGTGAAGACGCTGTTTGAGACCAGCGACGGCCGGCTGGTCGAGGCGGTCTTGATGCGCTATCGCGACGGCCGGCGCTCGCTGTGCCTCTCCTCGCAGTCGGGCTGTCCACTTACGTGCACGTTCTGCGCCACCGGCCGGATGCGCTTCGGGCGCAACCTCACGTCCTCCGAGATCCTCGACCAGGCGCTTCACTTCCGGCGCCTGGGCCGGGTCGACCACGCGGTGTTCATGGGCATGGGCGAGCCGATGATTAACCTCGACGCGGTGCTGGGCGCGTGCGAGCGTCTGCCCGATCTCGGCGTCACCCATCGCCGCACCGCGATCTCGACCGTGGGCTGGGTGCCCGGGATCAACCGCCTCGCCGAGAGCCCGATGCCGATCCGGCTCGCGCTCTCGCTACACGCCGCGGATCCCGCGCTTCGCTCGCAGCTGATGCCGGTCAACGACCGCTATCCGCTGGCCGAGGTGCTCGCCGCCTGCCGGGCCTTCTACGAGCGCAAGCGGCGCAAGGTGTTCATCGAGTACGTGATGCTGGCGGGGGTCAACGACGCCCACGGGCAGGCGGTGCAGCTGGCCGAAATCCTCGATCCGAGGATCTACAAGGTGAACCTCATCCCCTACAACCCGACCGATGCGCCTTATGCCGGCTCGAGCGCCAAGGCGATCGACGCCTTCCGGGCCGAGCTCGAGCGCCGCGGCCTCGAAGCCACCGTCCGCCTGACCCGCGGACGCGACATCGACGCCGCCTGCGGCCAGTTGGCTGCGTCGTCCTGAGCGAGGTTCATACCGGGTCGGCGTGACGGCGGCCTACGATTTCGGGGTGAGTTCGGCGCTGACGGTTCGTCCGGCTCGGGTCGAGGACGTCCTCGAGCAGCCCGAACGCCCTACCCTCCCGCCCGAGCCTCTCCCGCCTGGAGTAGTCGCTCGCGGAGCTGCTCCTCGATCTCCGGCGACGGGTCGAACGACGCCGCGTCGGGTAGCCCAGCCAGCGACTGTAGCCCGAACAGCCGCAGGAACAGATCGGTGGTGCGGTACAGAACCGCCCCGAACTGCGAGCGGCCGGCTTCCTCGATCATCCCGCGCTCGAGCAGCGTGGCCGCCGCCGACTCGGCGTTGACCCCGCGGATCCGGGCGATCTCCGGCCGCGAGACCGGCTGCAGGTAGGCGATGATTGCCAGCGTCTCGGCCTGGGCCGGGGTCAGCGGCGGGGTGCGCGGCTTGGCGAGTAGACGCCGCGCCGCCGGCTCGCAGTCAGGATGGGCGGAGAGCACCCAGCCGCCGGCCAGCTCGCGCAGCACGAGCCCGCGGCGCTCGAACTCGTAGTACTCGCGGAGACGCTCGAGCGCCGTGACCACTTCGTGCAGCTCGACCTGGCAGGCCTCGGCCAGCGCCGCCGGCGTCACCGGCTCTCCGCTCAGGAAGAGGAGCGACTCAACCTCCTGCTCGAGCGAAGGATTCACGCGGGGACCCGCCGCAGGGCGCGCACGCCGCTCGCTCCCGCTCGGGCCGGCGCCGGCGCCGGCGCCTCGATCGTGATCTCGCCGAACGGCTGCTCCTGGGTCCACGTCAGCTCGCCCTGCTTGTAGAGCTCGAGTACCGCGAACAAGGTCACTGCGACGGTGACCCGGTCGGCCTCGCCGACGGCCTCGTCGAAGCTGAAACTGCCGCGGCGCAGCAGCGCGCGCAGGTGAGCCAGCCGCTCAGCCACCGTCACCGTCGGCGTGGCGAGGTGGCGCAGATCGAGCGCCTCGGGCATACGCAGCAGGCTGCCGATCGCGCCGGCCAGCAGCGCCCGGTCGTAGACCGCCGCCGCCTCCGCCAGCGGGGCTCGGCGCAGGGCCGGAGGCAGCGGCGCGGAGCGGAACCGGTAGCCCTCTTCGGAGGCCAGCCTCTCCGACAGGAAGCCCGCGGCGGCGCGGTAGCGGTGGGCGTCGAGCAGCCGAGCGAGCAGCTCCTCCGCCGCCTCGCCGGGGTCGAGCTCGATGATCTCCGGTTCCTCCCCGGGCAGGAGGAGGCGCGACTTCAGCTCGAGCAGCGCGGCGATCAGGACCAGGAACTCGGTGGCCGCCTCGAGGTCGAGCTCCCCGCGCTGCTCGAGGTGGTCGATGTAGGCGATGACGATCTCGGCCAGGTCGACCTCGAGCAGGTCGATCTCCTCGCGCAGGACCAGGGTGAGCAGGAGATCGAACGGCCCGGCGAATACGTCCAGGTCGAGCTCGAGATCGGCGAGACGCACCGCAACCAGGCTACTGCCCGGCCCGGACCGCTCGGAAGCCCATCGCCGTGCGGACGTCGGCGAGCGTCTCGCCGGCGATCGCGCGGGCCTTATCCGCGCCGAGGGCGAACATCCGCTCGAGCTCGGCCTCGTCGCTGCGCAGCTCGTGGTAGCGCTCGCGGACCGGCGTCAGATACTCGATCACCGCCTCGCCCACGGCGGTCTTGAAGGCGCCGTAGCCGGAGCCGTCGAACTCGGCCTCGACGGCCTCCGGCGTCCGCCGGGTGACCGCGGAGAGGATCTCGATCAGGTTGCTCACGCCCGGCTTATCCGGCGCCCGGCGGACCTCGGTGCCGGAGTCGGTGACCGCCGAGCGGAACTTCTTCAGAACCGTGTTTGGCGCGTCGAGCACCAGCACGGTGCCCTGCGGCGTGCCGCCCGTGGTCGACATCTTGCGCTCGGGCATCTGTAGGTCCATGATCCGCGCGCCCACCTCGGGGATGCGGTGCTCGGGCACGACCAGGGTCTCGCCGAAGCGGGCGTTGAAGCGCTCGGCGATGTCGCGCATCAGCTCGACGTGCTGGCGCTGGTCGTCGCCCACCGGCACCTCGCGCGCCCGGTAGGCGAGCACGTCGGCCGCCATCAGCACCGGGTAGTAGAGCAAGGCGGCGGAGACCAGCTCGCGCTGGCTGGCGGACTTCTCCTTGAACTGGTGCATGCGCGTGAGGTCGCCGTAGGCGGTCACGCTCGAGAGCAGCCAGGTCAGCTCGGTGTGCTCCTGCACGTCGGACTGGCGAAAGAAGAGGCAGCGCTCGGGATCGAGCCCGGCGGCGAGCAGGACCGCGGCCACGTCGTACACCGAGCTCTGCAGGGCCGAAGCGTCGTAGGGCACGCTGATCGCGTGCAGATCGACGACACAGTAGATCGCCTCGCCGCGGTCCTGGCCGGCCACGTACTGGGTGATCGCGCCGATGTAGTTGCCGAGGTGCTTGCGGCCGGTCGGCTGGATGCCCGAGAAGATGCGTTCGCTCACGGGCCCCAGGCTACTGGCCGCTCGCCGCCCCGGGCGCGCCGGTGAGCGGACGGGCGTCCGCTCAGTCAGCGGACGGGCGCGCCGGTCAGCGGACGGGCGGTCAGCGGACGGGCGTCTGCGCCGGCCGACCGCCGGTTCCGCGCGGCGCGACGGCGCCGCCCGACCGGCCGGCCAGCCACCACGCCGCGAGCACCCCGGCGATCGCCCCGCACAGGTGCCCCTGCCAGGACACCCCCGGTTGGGGCACCAGGCTCGCGAGCAGCGCGCTGCCCCACACCACGCCGACGATCACCCCCACCAGCACCTCGAGCAGGCTGCGGTCGAACACGCCCCGGGTCAGCAGATACGTGGCGTAGCCGAACACCACACCGCTGGCGCCGACCGTATCGGGGTACGACGGGGAGATCAGCCACGTGCCGAGACCGCCGACGACGATCACGAAGACGGTCACCAGCGCGAGCCGGCCGGCGCCCCGGAGCGCGATGATCAGGCCCATGAACACGAACGGAATGGTGTTCGAGATGAGGTGGGCGAAGCTGGCATGCAGGAACGGCGCGGTGGCGATTCCCCACAGCCGCCCGACGTTACGCGCCCAGATCCCGTCGCGGTCGAGCGCGTTGCCGTCGAGCGTGTTGATCACCTCGACCACCCACATCAGCGCGACGATCCCGGCCAGCAGGGCGATCCCCTCTCCAGGGGCCTGACCGCGACGGATGGGCGGGCGCGTGTTCATCTCGAGACCAAGTATGCAACGCCGGCTCAGCCGGCCCGCTCGAGGACCTCGACGGCGATCGCCAGCGCCACCTCGGCGCGCTCGCGCAGCGAGGGCTCGAGCACGAACTCCGTGGGAGTGTGAGCGCCACCGCCGCGCGGTCCCAGCCCATCGACGGTCAGCGCGATGGCTGGCGCGAAGTGGCTCGCGTCGCTGGCGCCGCCACGGGGCACCCCGACGATCGGCCGGCCGATCCGGGCGCTGGCCCGCTCGAGCAGCGGCGCGGTCGCGGCAGCCGAGTCCATTCCCGGCCAGACGCGCTCCATCCGCGCCTGAAGGCGCACCTCGTCGAGCTCGGCCGGGACTCCCGCCAGCACCGCCTCGAAAGCGTCGACCGAGCTCGCGCGCATGTCGAACACCAGCTCCCCCGATGGCGGGACGACGTTGAACGCCTCGCCCGAGCGGATGATCGTCGGCACCACGCTCAGCCGCTCGGGTCCGTGCGGGTCGTGCTTGCCGGCCACCGCAATCGCCGCCCGGGCGAGGCCGATGAGCGCGTTTCGGCCCTGATCGGGGGCGCTGCCGGAGTGCGCGGCGCGTCCCGTGGCCCGGACCCGCAGCGTGCCCGCGGCCTTGCGCCTGACGACGACTCCCTCCTCGCCTGCGCCGGCCAGCTGACCTCCTTCGAAGCACAGGCAGGCGTCGTAGCCGGTGAAGCGCTCCACGTGGGCGAACGGCTCCGTCCGCCACTCTTCGTCGGTGACCAGCAGCACCGCCACCTCGGCGAAGCGCTCCGGGCGTTCGGCCAGCGCCCGCGCCACCCCCAGTGCAAGCACCACGCCGCCCTTCATGTCCACCGCGCCGGGGCCGTACAGGCGGTTGCCGTCCCGGCGCAGCGGCGCGTGCGAGCGGTGGGCGATCACCGTGTCGAGGTGGCCGAGCAGCAGCACCCGTCCGGCGCCGCGGCCGCGAATCGCGGCGATCAGGTCGGGTGCGCTGCCCGGGGTCGAGCACGGCACGCGCTCGCAGCTCGCCTCCGAAGGCAGCAGCGCCGCGCACACCGCGACCGCCTCCTCCGCCCCCGGCACATCACCCGAGGGAGACGACACGGCGACCAGGGCGTCGAGCTCGCGGCTCGCGCGGGCGGCTATGTCCGCCGCGTCGCGGTCGATCAGCGGGTCCACTGCCCCACCCCGGCGCGCGCGGCGCTCAGCACCTCCTCGGCGGCCAGCGACGAAGGCGGGCGGCCCTCGCGCACGTGGCGCTCGGCGAGACGGCAGAGCGCGGCGTTGACCGGGGTGGGGACGCCGTGCAGCCGTCCGACCAGCACGACCTCGCCGTTCAGGTAGTCGGTCTCAACCCCGCCGGCACCGCGGACGAGGCTCTGGAGCGTCGAGGAGCCGGCGCGCGGGCGCCCGCCGATCTCGCGGACGTCGAAGCGCGCCCAGCGCCCCCGGACGTCGCTGACGCCTTCGTCCTCGAACTCCACCCCGGCAGCGCGCAGGGCCGCGCGACCCTCCTCGCGGGCCAGTTCGCGCACTCGGTCGCGGTCCTCGCCGGGCCGGCACAGCGCATCGACGGCGTTGACTAGGTTCATCACGAGCTTCGCGTACTTGGCGCGCATGATGTCCTCGCGCGGCTCGGACTCGATCCGCGCCGCGGCCAGCGCCTGCGCGATCGCCGCACAGCGCTGATCGACGCCCTCGGGGTAGCTCCCGACGTCGATCATCCCGGCCAGCTCGGCCCCGTAGGCCTGGACGATGCCCGGCTCGAGGTGCGCAGCCGGAAGCATCACCACTCCGGCGTACACGTTCGCCCACCGTCGCAGGGCCAGCCGCTCGTTCTCGACCCCGTTCTGGACGCACACGACCGAGAGGCCGGCGGGCGGCTCGGCCGCGCGCAGGTCGTCGAGCGCCGCGGCCGTGTCCTGGGTTTTCATGCACAGCAGCACGACCTCGTCCTCGGCCCAATCGAGCTCCCGCGGGTGCGCGACGGCGGGAATCTCGAGCACCGTGGTCCGCTCGGGCTCCTCCACGGTCAGCCCGCGTTCGCGGATCGCCTGGCCGTGCGGCCCACGGGCGATCAGCGCCACGTCGTGGCCGCTCTGGTGAAGCCGGGCGCCGACCACGCCGCCGATCGCCCCCGCGCCGAAGACCACGAAGCGCATCCGGCTAGCGCGGTTGCCGGATCACCGGCCGTCGCGAGGCCGCCGCCTCGTCCAGGCGGCGCACCGGGGTGCGGTACGGCGCGGACCGCGCCACGGAGGGGTCGTCGCGCGCCTCACGGAGGATCTCCGCCACGGCCGCGGCGAACCGGTCGAGCGTCTCCCGGGTCTCGGTCTCGGTCGGCTCGATCAGCAGCGCCTCCTCGACGATCAGCGGGAAGTACACGGTCGGCGGGTGCACGCCGTGGTCGAGCAGGCGCTTGGCCAGGTCGAGCGTGCGGATCTGGAGCTCGCGCTTCATCGGCGCGCCCGAGAGCACGAACTCGTGCATGCACAGCCGCGGGTAGGCGGAGGGCAGGTACTCGAGCACGCCCTCGTGGCGCAACCGCGCGAGGAGATAGTTGGCGTTCAGCACCGCAACCTCGGAGACCTCGCGCAGTCCGGCCGCCCCGAGCGAGCGAATGTAGGCGTACGCACGCACGAACACGCCATAGTTGCCGTGCATGCCGCGCAGGCGCCCGATCGACTTCGGGCGGTCGTAGTCGAGGTCGTAGCCCGCTTCCGACCCGCCGTTGGCGGCGCCGTCGCGGCCCACCACCTGGGGACGCGGGAGGTAAGGCGCGATCCGCTCCGCGACGGCGATCGGCCCCGACCCGGGGCCCCCGCCGCCGTGCGGCTGGGTGAAGGTCTTGTGCAGGTTGAAGTGGACGATGTCGAAGCCCATGTCCCCGGGCCGGCAGACGCCCATGATCGCGTTCAGGTTGGCGCCGTCGTAGTAGAGCGTTGCGCCGACGCCGTGGACGATCTCGGCGATCTGCTCGATCCCCGGCTCGAACAGGCCGAGCGTCGAGGGGTTGGTCAGCATCAGGCAGGCCACCTCCGCGTCGGCCTTGGCGCGCAGGTCGTCGAGGTCGACGTTGCCGTCGGCGTCGGTGCCCACCTTGACGACCTCGTAGCCGGCCATCGTCACCGTGGCCGGATTGGTGCCGTGAGCGGTGTCGGGGGTGAGGACCTTGGTCCGGACCTCGCCGTGGTCCTCGTGGAATGCGCGGGTGAGCAGAACGCCGGCGAGTTCCCCATGGGAGCCCGCCGACGGCTGCAGCGAGACGTGCGGGAGACCGGCGATCTCGGCCAGCGCCTGCTGCAGGCGCCACATCAGCTCGAGCGCGCCCTGGGCGCGGCGCGGGTCCTGGAGCGGGTGCAGGTGGGCATGGCCGGACAGCGCGGCGACTCGCTCGTGCAGCTTGGGGTTGTGCTTCATCGTGCACGACCCGAGCGGATAGAAGCCGGTGTCGAGGTCGAAGTTTCGCTTCGAGAGCCGGTTGTAGTGGCGGACGATCTCGGGCTCTGAGACCTCCGGCAGGCGCGGCGGCTCGGCCCGCCGCAGCGACGTCGGAAGCAGCTCGTCCAGGGGCGCCTCCGGCACGTCGAGCGCGGGTGCGACAAACGCCCGTCGCCCCGGCCGCGACCGCTCGTAGATCGTCAGCTCGTCGTCGGCGGCGCCGATCACGCGGCGGCTCCCAGTTTGGCTGCGCTCTCGGCGAGGACCGCCGCTCCGAGCACGTCGACGAGCCGGTCGATGTCCGCCCGGGCGCGCCGCTCGGTGATCGCCACGAGCAGCCCGTTCGAGAGCTCGGGATACTCGCGCGCGAGCGGGTAGCCGGGGTTCACCCCCTGCTCGCGGCAGCGGGCCAGAACCCGCTCGACCGGCGCGTCGAGCCGCAGCGCGAACTCGCGCACCACCGGCTGCTCGTGCGCAAGCGACACGCCTTTGAGCTCGGCGAGCCGGCGGCGGGCGTACGCCGTGCGCCGCAGCGTCAGCTCAGCCAGCTCGACGATCCCCCGGCGCCCGAGCCAGCTCAGGTAGACAATCGCGGCCAGCGCGTTCAGCGCCTGGGCGGTGCAGATGTTCGAAGTCGCCTTCTCACGCCGGATGTGCTGTTCGCGCGTCTGTAGGGTGAGCACGAAGCCGCGCCGGCCCTCGAGATCGCGCGCCTCGCCGGCGATCCGCCCCGGGATCCGCCGGATCAGCGCCTCGGTCACCGCGAAGAACCCGAACGACGGCCCCCCGAAGTCGAGCCGGTTGCCGAGCGACTGGCCCTCCCCCACGGCGATGTCGACCCCGGTCTCCCCCGGCGGCTTGAGCAGCGCGAGCGGCAGCGGGTCACAGGCGCAGATCGTCAGCGCCCCCGCCGCGCGGGCCGCCGCCGCCATCGGCGCCACGTCCTCGACCGCCCCGAGGAAGTTCGGCTGCTGGAGGATGACCGCGCTGACCTCGTCGTCCAGCCGCGGCAGCTCGGTGCGGCCGTCGCGCAGCGGCGCCTCGACGACCTCCATGCCCCAGCCGTGGGACAACGTCCGCAGCACCTCACGCGCATGCGGGTGCAGTCCGCGGGAGACCACGAACCGCCGCCTCGCCGGCTGGCTCAGCTTGGCCACGTAGCCGGCGGCGCCGACGGCGCTCGGCCCCTCGTACACCGACGCGTTCGAGATCGGAAGCCCGGTGAGCTCGGAGATCGCGGTCTGGTACTCGAACATCGCCTGGAGGGTGCCCTGTGAGACCTCGGGCTGGTACGGGGTGTACGGCGTCAGGAACTCCGAGCGGGAGACGATCGAATCGACCAGTGCGGGCACGTAGTGGTCGTACATGCCGGCCCCGAGAAACGAGACCTCGTCATCGGTTGAGACATTGCGGGCCGCCAGCGCGCGCAGCTCCTCGAACACCTCCTGCTCGGCGCGCGGGGGATCGAGCGCCAGCGGCCGACCCAGCCGCAGCGTGGCCGGGATGTCGGCGAACAGATCCTCCACCGAGGCCACCCCGATCGCGGCGAGCATCTCGCGGCGATCCTCGTCGGTGACCGAGGTGTAGTGCGTCACTCCAGTCCGGCCTCGTAGGTCTGGGCGTCCATCAGGCTCTCGGTCTCCGCAGGATCGGACAGCCGGACCCGGACCAGCCAGCCCTCGCCATAGGGGTCCTCGTTGATCGTCTCCGGCTTCTCGGACAGCGCGTCGTTGACCGCGACGATCTCGCCGGACAGCGGGGCGAACACGTCCGAGACGGCCTTGACCGACTCGACCTCGGTGTACGGCTCGTCCTTCGTGACGTGCGCGCCCACCTGGGGAGCGTCGAAGAAGACCAACTCGCCGAGCGCGTCCTGTGCGTACCAGGTGATGCCGAAGGTCGCCTCGCCGCCTTCGACGCGCGCCCAGTCGTGCTCCGGGTGGTAGAGCAGGTCGTCGGGATAGTTGGCTTCGGCCATGGTCAGGACCCCTTTCCTCGGTACAAAGGCTTCCGCTCGACGGTGGCGGACCGCCGACTCCCGC